>TARA_R110002049_G_scaffold10127_1_pt1 | contig 173314 bp, 168 predicted proteins | sample TARA_R110002049 | Tara Oceans TARA_R110002049 (sample SAMEA4396941) | marine metagenome | biome: Polar Biome; feature: [SRF] surface water layer (ENVO:00010504); material: water (ENVO:00002006), including particulate matter (ENVO:01000060) such as... | depth 5 m | reverse complement strand
CGAGGTCTGGCAGTCGTGCGCCCTTGAGCGCACGATGAGAAGACCCAGAGGGGTTACTTGTTCGGCAGAGGTCCGATCAGCATAACCATCTGGCGGCCTTCCATCTTGGGGAAGTTCTCGACCCGACCATGCTCTTTGGTATCTTCGGCAACCCGCTCAAGCAGTTCGCGCCCCAGATTCTGGTGCGCCATTTCGCGGCCTCTGAAACGCAGGGTGATCTTAACCTTGTCGCCGTTCTCAAGAAATTTGAAAACATTGCGCATTTTGACTTCGTAATCGTTGGTGTCAGTGTTCGGACGGAACTTGACCTCCTTGATTTCGATGATCTTTTGCTTCTTGCGCGCTTCGGCTTCGCGTTTTTGCGTCTCGTATTTGAACTTGCCAAAATCCATGATTTTACACACGGGAGGATTGGCATTGGGCGAGATCTCAACCAGATCAAGCCCGGCTTCCTCTGCCATTTCCATGGCACGCGATGGGGTTACAACCCCGACGTTCTCACCGTCCGCACCAATAAGGCGGATTTCATTTGAGCGGATCTTGTCGTTGATGCGCGGGCCGGTGTCGCGTTGCGGCGGCGCATTATGAGGTCTGCGAGCGATGGTGATGGTCCTTAGATTGTTGACGAATTTCGAGATTGCAAACTAAACGGGGGGACGGGCTTCTTCAAGCGGCAAAATTGGGCTAGAGGGGGCTTTGGGGCTGATTTTCTCTTGCACCTTTTGCATTTGCCGCGCAATTGGCCTCATAATGGGCGCGTAGATGTGTTTTAGCACATCCGGCCTTTCATTGAGGGGACACTATGATGAAGAATTTGATCTGGATCGTCGTTGCGGCTGTTATCGCGCTGGGGGCTTATATGCTCTATACGGGTAAGAACCCCAAAGAGGTAGCAAGCGATGCGTCCGAGGCGGTGAATGCGCCCGAAGCACTGGAAAGCGCCTCTGACGCGGCAGGCGAAGCGGCTGTTGTCGTTGAGGGGGCCGTTGCTGACGCAGTGGACGCCACTGCCGAAGCGGCCGAAGTTGTCGGTGAAGTCGCAGCCGAGGCGGGCGCCGCAGTGACCGCAGCGGCAGAGGAAGCCGCCGATGTGATCTCCGAAGCCGTGGACGACGCCACCGCGTCTGCCAATGACGCTGCCGCCGATGTGGCCGAAGTCGAGGCAGAGGTGGAGGCCGAGGTTGAAGCAGAAGCAGAAGCAGCAGCAGCAGCCGAAGCAGAAACAGAGACCGCCGTCGAAGCCGATAGCACTCCGACCACAAATAATACGGCCACCGACAGTGCCGCATCTGGCAATAACACTTCGGGCACGACCCAAACCGCCACTGCCGACACGACCACCGAGGCCGTCGTTGAGGCCGAAGCCGAAGCATTGACGGTTGCAGGTTTCGACCTTGAGAAGGTCAGCACGATGATCGAACAGTCTGATCTGGGTGCCGTTCAAAAGGCAACTCTGATCAAGGGTTTGAAGGCCGCACAGGACAACCCTGAGGTGCTGAAAACCTTGCTCGAGCAGGTGCGCACGGCGCTGAATATCTGACCTGACCACATAAAAACGATCAAGGCCGCGTTCGGGATACCGGGGGCGGCCCATTCATTTGTGACATCGGAATTTGCGCCAAACCCGCGCGGAGTCGCGATTTTAGGTTTATCCACCTGTGATCGCTTGCTATCCCGGTCCCAGTTGCCCCTGCGGAAAAGGTATCGCGCATGTCACGGTTGGTACTGTTTCTACTGTTTTTTGCCGCGATATTCCTCCAGGCTGGTGCTTACGGTCTGACCTTCATGTTGCCGCGCCTGTTCGACAGTTTCGGCGCCAATGAAAAGGTCGTGGGTGCCATGCTCTTGGTCACGACGCTGGCCACGCTGGTGACAGTCTATTTTTCGGGTCATTTATCGGATTTGTTCGGGCGGCAACGGACATTGGGTGTCGCCTGTATTGCGATCTCTGCCGCGCTATTTTTATACGCAAATGTCAGCGCCGTGGACGCGGGGCTGGTTGCGGCGAGTGTGCTTTTGGGCTTTGGCTGGGGGCTGACGTATTCGCTGGGGCCAATCGTGTTGACCCGGCTGGTGCGCCCGGACGAACGCGTGCGGTATTTCACGTTGCTGTCGGTCTTTGTGATGGCCGGGTTCGGGCTGTCGCCGGTGCTGGCCTCGGTGCTCGAAGGCGCGGGGTATTCGGTGCGTGCGGCTTTTAGCGTGACGGCTGTTTTATGTCTCGTCAGCGCGGTGATGTTTTTCCTCCTGGACGCGCCGATCAGGGCCAATGCCCTAAGCCCACGGGCCGAGGCGCCGTCGCGCATCACGCTTGCCGCCTTGGCGGGGGTGATGCGGTCGCGCGCGGTGTTGCCGGTGACCATGGTCTGCCTGGGGGCCAGTGTGTTTGCCGGGCTGAATAATTTTCAGACGGTATTCGCCGACGCTCGGGGGTTGGATTATGCGCAGTTTTACCTGTCATATACTGTCACGGTTGTCTTGTTGCGGCTGTTGTTGGCGCGGTTCAAGGGCGGCGATAATCCCTACAGAACCATCGCGCTGCTGCAATATATCATGTGCGCCAGCGTGGTTTTGTTCATTTTCAGCGGGGGGAGCTTTCCGCTCTATCTGCTGGTCGCGGTTCTGTTCGGGCTTGGCTACGGGGTGTCCTATCCGATCCTTGTGTCGGTCGCGGCCAATGACGCCCGTGAGGATTTGGGCGCGCAGACGCTGCAACTGTTTGCGCTGACGTATTTCATCGGGATATTTGGGTTTCCGCTGGTCGCAGGCTGGATGATCGTCGAGGTTGGCACGGTACCGTTGTTGGTACTGGTGGCGGTGGTGGCGGCGATAGAGGCGACGATGGCGCTGCGGCGGTCGCTGGCCGCATAGGACCAACAACCGCCAGTAGCAAGGAATGTACCGAAAAAGGTGGTGCAGAAACGGCCCCGCGCGCGCTGCGATTCTTCCGTGTCTGTCTCAGCCGACGAAGGCTTTTTCGACCACAAAGTGCTGCGGGTCCGAATTGGCGCCCTCGGTCAGGCCGAACCCTTCGAGAATTGCCATGATGTCCTTGTTGAACCCCAGACTGCCGCAGACCATCGCGCGGTCGGTAGCGGCAGAGATCGGCATCACGCCCAGATCGGCAAACACCGTGCCGTCCTGTAGCCGCGTGGTGATCCGGCCCATCTTGGCGCTCTGCTCGCGGGTGGTGGTGGGGTAATAGCGGATTTTTTCGAGGTTCTCGGCCCCGATCAGCTCCTGCATCAGCTCGTCCGACTTCAACCCGTCGATCAATTGGCGGCCATATTCCAGTTCTGCCACATCACGGCAGGTGTGGGTCACGATGACCTCGTCGAATTTCTCATAGGTTTCCGGCTCGCGCAGCAGCGAGGCAAAAGGCGCAAAGCCGGTGCCGGTGGCGAACATCCACAGACGTTTGCCGGGCAGCAGCGCATCATGTACGAGTGTGCCCACCGGCTTGGGGCGCAGGATGATGTCATCGCCGGGCTGGATGTGTTGCAGCTTGGACGTCAGCGGACCGTCCTGCACTTTGATCGAATAGAACTCCAGCTCATCATCCCAGGCAGGCGAGGCGATGGAATAGGCCCGCAGCAGCGGTTTTTGCTTGCCGGTTTCGGGGTGCGGGTCGCCCATGAGGCCGATCATCACAAATTCACCCGAGCGGAACCGCAGTGAAGCCGGACGCGACACGCGGAAGGAAAAAAGCTGGTCCGTCCAGTGGGTCACCGATGTGACGGTCTGGGCGTCCGGCAATGTCGGCACGGGGCGGGCGTTGGCTTGGTTCACTTTGGTCTGCTCGGTCATGAATATATCCACAAGGTGGCTTGCGGTCCTTACTTAGGGGATGGAAGGGGCGAGGGCAATGTGGGCGGAGTCATTCCGCCGCGACGGAGCCGCGCAGGCGCGCCTGATAATCGTGTCGCTGCCAGTCGGCGCGGAACTGCCACTGGTCCTGAGGCTGGCGTGCGGCCAGCGCATCGTCGATCTCGACCTCGTCAAAGCCCGACCGCCGCGCCATGGCGTATTGGTCAGCCAGAACATGACCACGGGCGCGCAACCGGCCCTTGTAGCCGCGCAGGCGCAGGGTGCGGGCGATGGAAAAGCCACGTCCATCAGCGGACGACGGAAAATCGACGCGGATCATTTGCACCGCCGGGGTGAGGTCGATCTGGGTGGCGTCACTGTCCGACGGCAGGTCAATCGCGCGGCAGTCATTGGCCGCCCCTTCACCGCAATAGCCGTGGGTCCAGTCGTCGGGGCCAAAGCCCGCGTCGGTTACGATAACGCTCATGTCGTTCCTCCTGTTCGCACCATTTTGCCGTTCACAAAATGGATGCCGCATTCGTCTTTGTTCTGATCCCGCCAGCGGCCCGCGCGGGGGTCTTCGCCGGGGGCCACGGGCGAGGTGCAGGGCGCACAGCCGATGGATGGATATCCCTGCGCCACCAGCGGGTGCCGCGGCAGGCGGTTTTCGGTGATATAGTCAGCCACATCGGACGTTGCCCAATAGGCCAGCGGGTTCACCTTGATCCGTGGGGCGGCATTGGCCGGGGTTTCCACCTCGAAAAACTCCAACGCGGCGCGGGTGCCTGATTGAAACCGCTTGCGCCCGGTGATCCAGCCGTCATAGCCCGCCAGCGCCGCTTGCAGAGGGCGGGTTTTGCGCAGGGCGCAGCAGGCATCGGTGTCGTATTGGTGCAGCGTATTGTCGGGATCTTGGGCTGCCAGTTCAGCACTGCGCAGGATCGTGACATTGCGCAGGCCCAGCCGTTCGGTCAGTTCCTGTTGGTACACCAGCGTTTCGGCGAACAGCATTTCGGTGTCGATGAACACCACCGGCAGATCGCGTTCGACCATCGCGGCGAGGTGCAGCAGCGCCACCGATTCCGCACCAAAGCTGGAGACCAACGCCAGATTGTCGATCTCTTTCGTTGCGCGGCGGATCACGTCTGTTGCGCTGTGGTGGCGCAGCTCGATGTTGAGACGCGCCACCCGCTCTTGGGCCGCGATCAGTGTTTCTGACGGCGGTGCAGAGGTATTTGAAAAAGGATGAAACACAGGCTGGTCAAGCGGCATTGGCCCGGTCCTTGTCAGGGGCCTCGGGATAGAGCGCTTCCTTGAAAGGTGCGAGGCCCAGCCGGCGGTAGGTTTGCAGGAAAGTCTCGCCCGGATCGCGGCGCAGGTCGAGATAGCCCAGAACCAGCCGTTCAATGGCCGGTACGATCGCCTCGGCAGAGAAGCCGGGGCCAGCGCGTTCGCCAATCGCCGCGTCTTCGGTGCCATCGCCGCCGAGCGTGATCTGGTAGTTTTCCACGCCTGCACGGTCGAGGCCGAGGATGCCGATATGGCCCACATGGTGATGCCCACAGGCGTTGATGCAGCCCGAGATTTTGATTTTCAGGGGACCGACGTCATGTTCGAGCTTTAGCTCATCAAAACGGGTGGCAATTTCCTGTGCAATCGGGATCGAACGAGCCGTGGCCAGGGCACAATAGTCCATGCCGGGGCAGGCGATGATATCGCTGATCAACCCGATGTTGGCGGTGGCGAGTTTCGCGGCCTTCAGTTCAGCATGCAGAGCGGGCAGGTCGCTGCGGTGGACATGGGGCAGGATGACGTTCTGTTCATGGCTGATGCGCAATTCGTCATGGCCAAAGCGGCGCGCCAGATCTGCCATCACGCGCATCTGATCGGCGGAGGCATCCCCCGGCGTCGCGCCATGCGCCTTGAGGCTGATCGACACGATGGCATAGCCCGGCGCGCGGTGGTCGGCCAGATTGGTATCGGCCCAGGCGCGAAAGATCGGATCGTTGGTATAGGCGGATTCGTAAGCGGCGAGAGACGCTGTCTTGAACACAGGGGCGGCAAAATCATCCTCGATGCGGGCCAGCATCTGTTGGTCGACGCCCGTGAACTGGCCCCGGATCAGCGCATATTGCGCATCGACGCGGGTGCGGATGTCGTCGATGCCATTCTCATGCACCGTGATTTTGATGCGGGCCTTGTATTTATTATCGCGGCGGCCCAGCACGTTGTAGACGCTGACAATTGCCTCAAGTGTGGGCAGCAAATCGTCTGCGGTGACAAACTCATAAAGCACCTTGCCGATCATCGGGGTGCGGCCAAGGCCACCGCCTATGATGACCTCAAAACCTTGCACGCCGTCACGCTCAACAATGCGCAGACCGATGTCATGCGCCTTGATCACAGCGCGGTCGGCGGCGGCACCGGTCACGGCCACCTTGAACTTGCGCGGCAGGAACTGGAATTCGGGGTGGTCGGTAGACCATTGACGGATCAGCTCGGCCACCGGGCGCGGATCGGCGACCTCATCCGCCGCGGCACCGGCAAAATGATCAGCCGTGACGTTGCGGATGGTGTTGCCCGATGTCTGGATCGCGTGCAACTTTACCTCTGCTAAGGCATCGAGCATGTCTGGCACGTCGCGCAATTCGGGCCAGTTGTACTGGATGTTTTGGCGGGTGGTAAAGTGGCCGTACCCCTTGTCCCATTTTTCGGCGATATAGGCGAGCTGGTCCATCTGCGCCGAATTGAGCGTGCCGTAAGGGATCGCCACGCGCAGCATATAGGCGTGCAGTTGCAGGTAGAGCCCGTTCATCAGACGCAGGGGTTTGAATTCATCCTCGGTCAGGGAGCCATCAATGCGGCGTTCGACCTGGGCGCGAAACTGGGCGTTGCGCGCGGCGAGGAATTGATCGTCAAATTCGGTGTAGCTGTACATCTTACAGGGTCTCCTGTTTGCCGTGGGCATAATTGGATGGGCCTTTGGCACGGAAATCTTCGCGGAAATGCGTCGGGCGCGGTGCCACGCCCTTGGTGTCGACATCGGCCAGATAGACGCCCACAACCTGACTTTGCTGTTGCAGGGCGTCGATCAGGCGCAGATCGGCGTCGGCCTCATCGGTCAGCACCTCGGCCTGCGCCAGATCGCGGGTCCACCCGGTGGCGGTCTGATAGATCACATCGCCTTCGAGCAGGGCATTGGCGGTGACAACTTTGGGGGTGAAGGGTTTGGGCATCTCAGGCCATCTCCTCGAACGGGATTTCAGTGGCAGCAAGGGCGGCGGCGCGCGGGGCGAGGCCATAGAAGGTAAGGGCAGGGCCGGACATATTGGCGTTGGCCAGATCAATCGGCAGATCGTTCAGCGTGGTTTCCAAAACCCGCTGATCTGCGCGTGAGGCGTTTTCGATCACGGTGACAGGCGTGGCACGATCCGCGCCGTGCATGATCAAACGGCCCTGCACGAAACGGGCCGATTTCTTGCCCATGTAGATCGCGGCGACCTCATTCGGGCGCGCCAGTGCGGCCCAGTCGTGATCGGCAAACCCCTGCATGTCATGGCCCGTCAGGAACCGCACCGAGGCATTGCGTCCGCGTTTGGTCAGGCTCTGGCCGATGCTGGCCACGGCAGCAGAAGCGGCGGTGATGCCCGGCACGATGTGCCAGCCAATGCCATGTGCGTCGACCGCGTCAATCTCTTCGTCCAGGCGGCCAAAGATGGTGGCATCGCCAGATTTTAGTCGCACCACCTGCGCGCCGCTTTGGGCGTGTTTGACCAGCAGGTCATTGATCGTTTTCTGTTGTGTCGAAGGGCCGAACCCTTCCTTGCCGACGTCGATCATCAGCGCCTCACGGCGGGCCAGCTCGAGGATTTCGGCGCTGATCAGGCGGTCATAGATCACCACATCGGCCTCATCCAGCGCACGGCGCGCCTTGAGGGTCAGCAGTTCAGGGTCGCCGGGGCCGCCGCCGACGAATGCCACATGGCCGGGGCGGGCATCGCGGGCCAGGTGATCGTCCAGCAGCGCATCCAGCGCGGGGCGTAGGGCATCCGGGCCATCGGCGATGGCACGCGGTCCAGTGGTGAAATAATAGTCACGCCAGAAATCGCGGCGGGCCCGGCCCATGGGCAGGGCATCGGCCAGCTTGCGAAAGCCTTTGCCAATGCGCGCGAGGGTGCCAAGGGTGGTGGGCAGGCGTTCTTCGAGATCGGCCTTGATCGCGCGGGCCAGCACGGGTGCCGCGCCCTCGGTGCCGATGGCGATTGTGACGGGGTCACGATCGACGATCGCCGGGGTGATAAAGGCGCTGTCGTGCAGGTTGTCGACGATATTGACCAGAACGCCGGCATCTCGCGCCAGCGCGGCGGTGGCGGCATCGGTCGCGGCGTCCTCGTCGGCGGCATAGAACAATGCGGCGCCGGGCAGGTCACCCGCAGCAATAGCGCGGCGGTGCAGGAAAATTCTGCCCGCCGCATCCCAATCTGCAATCTGCGGTGCGGGGGTTGGCGCATATACGTGGATTGCGGCTTGGGTTTTCATCAGCAGGCGCAGCTTGGCCAAAGCGGCCTCACCGCCGCCGGAAAGGGCGATGGTCTGGCCTTGGGTGGCGAGGAAGATGGGAAAATGATCCATGATGTGCCCTGCTGTTGCGTTTGACTTGAACTCATATATAGGAAATATTCCCGATATTGCGCTAGATGGGCGCGGAGATAAGAACGTCCGTTCTGATGGGTTGGGGATTTGGAACAAAGCCCCCGTGCAAGCAAGGAAGTAGAGAATGAGTGTCCGCATAGACGAGACAGACCGGAAAATTCTGGCGCAGTTACAACGCGATGCCAGCCAGTCACTTGATGATATTGCCCGCGAAGTAGGCTCGTCCAAGACGCCGGTGTGGAATCGCATCCGCAAGCTGCGCGAGGCCGGGGTGATCGGGCAACAAACCGTGGTGCTGGACGCCGAGGCATTGGGGTTTGAGGCGTGTTTCTTTGTCCTGATCCGCACGTCAGAGCATGAGGCGGCGTGGCAGGCGGCCTTCCTCAAGGCGCTGCGCGACCGACCCGAAGTGCAGGAGGCGCATCGGTTGGCGGGCGATATCGACTATATCCTCAAGGTTCGGGTCAAGAACGCGCGCGCCTATGACGTGTTCTATCAGGCACTGATTTCAGAGGTGAAGGTACATAACGTCACCGCGTTGCTGTCGATGGAAGAGATCAAATCGACCACGATGTTGCCGCTGTAACTGGTCAGGGCGGGGCGTGATGTGCAATCTGGCGACATGACTGACGGAATGCGCCGCCGCGCCAGCCTGATCCTGATTTTCCTCGTGACCGTGACGGCGTTGGCCGGGGCGGTGTGGCGCTATGGCTATTTGCAGGGGATGGACCAGTTGTCCGCACGCGGTCAGGCCGATCTGGCACTGGCCAGCGACCGTCTGGTGGGACAGTTGCAGCGCTACCGCGATCTGGCGGTGATCATGGCAGAGCATCCGGTGGTGCAGGCCGAATTGGCCGGGCGCAGTGATCCCGGCGCGGTGGCGGTGTTGCAGGCGGTGGCGGACAAGGCCACGGCGTTGGATGTGCTGGTGGTGGGCCCCGATGGCTGGATCAAAGTGGCGGCGCAGGGTGCGCTGCGCCGCGATCTGAGCGGTCAGCGCCACGTCCGGCGGGCGTTGGATGCCGGCGCTCTTGGCTGGGGCCATGGCCCGGCAGAGCCTTTGACCCGGCGCGCGTTTTTCCACGCCGCCCCGGTCTTTGGCGCTGCGGGACAGGTGGTGGGTGCCGTGGTTGTGGTGACCGATTTGAACGGCATCGACTACAACTGGCGCGGCAGCAATCCGGCGGCGTTTTTCACGGATGCCGGCGGCACCGTTTACATCAGTAACCGGTCCGAGCTGTTGTTCTGGCGTGCGCTGGACCGGGCGGCAGGGCTGGTGCCGGCAGGCGAGGTCGATGTGCGCGACTTTGACAGCCAGAATATCGGCAGACACGAGGTCTGGCATTTGGGCTGGGGGCCATACCTGCCGCAGCGCGCGCTGCATCTGACGCGTGATTTGCCGGTGATCGGCATGACGGGGCATGTGCTGCTTGATGTGGCGCAGACACGGCGGCTGGCGCAGGCGCAGGCAGCGGCGGTGGCGGCGCTGTGTCTGGCGTTTGGATCGCTGCTGTTTCTTGCCGCCGAGCGGCGGCGCGCACTGGCGCAGGCCAACCAGCAGTTGGAAGAGCGCGTGACCCGCCGCACCGCCGCGCTGCGCCGCGCGCAGGCCGATCTGGTGCAGGCGGGCAAGTTGAGCGCGCTGGGGCAGATGTCGGCGGGCATCAGTCATGAACTGAACCAGCCGCTGATGGCGATCCGATCCTTTGCCGAAAACGCGGTGCAGTTCATGGAGCGCGACAATCCCGAGCGCGCGACAGAGAACCTCGCCCGCATCTCGGACATGGCGCGTCGCATGGGGCGCATCATTCAGAATCTGCGCGCCTTTGCCCGGCAGGAAAGCAATCCGCAGGGGCGGGTCGATCTGGCCGCGGCGCTGCAATCTGCAATCGACCTGACGCAGGCGCATGTGGCCGAGGCGGGGGTGGCCTTGCACTATGATCCTGCTGCGGCCCCGATCTGGGTGCGGGGCGGCGAGGTGCGGCTGGGGCAGGTCTTTGTCAATCTGATCACCAATGCGGTGGATGCCATGGCGGCAAGCGCAGAAAAAGAGCTGTCAATCGACATCGAGCAGGGCGGCAAGCTGGTGGTAAATGTACGCGACAGCGGACCAGGGATCGAAATGCCGGACAAGGTGTTCGACCCGTTCTATACCACCAAATCTGTAGGCAGCACGTTGAACAAGACGGGGGGCATGGGATTGGGCCTGTCGATCAGCTATGGCATCGTGCAAAGCTTTGGCGGCCAGATCCGGGGCAGCAACCGCCCCGAAGGCGGGGCGCTGTTCTCGGTGACGCTGGAACGGGCGGCCGAGGGCCCGGAAAGCACGGAAGGGACGAGGGCGTGACCAACACAGTGCTTTTGGTGGATGATGACACTGCGGTGCGCGAGGCGCTGGCGCAGACGTTGGAACTGGCGAACCTGACGGCGTTGACGGCGGGGTCTTTTGTGGCTGCAAAGGACCGGATCAGCGCCAAGTTTGACGGGGTCATCTTGTCGGACATCCGTATGCCGGGGCGCGACGGGTTTCATCTGCTGCAATATGCGCAGGAAAAGGACCCCGACCTGCCGGTGATTTTGCTGACGGGTGAAGGTGACATTCCGATGGCCGTGGCGGCGATGGGGCAGGGTGCCTTTGGCTTTCTGGAAAAACCATGTGCGCCGGGTGATCTGCTGGCGGTGCTCGAACGGGCGCTGAAAAATCGCGCGCTGGTGTTGGAAAACCGTCGCCTGCGGCATCTGGTGGAAACGGGTGACCCGGCAGCGCGGATGCTGTTTGGCACGTCCGAGATGTCAGATGCGCTGCGCAAGCGGGTGCGGCTGGTGGCCCAGACCGAAGGTGAGGTTTTGATCAACGGTGCGCCGGGCAGCGGTATTTCCAAGGTGGCGGAGGTCATTCATCTCAGTTCTGTTCGGTCTAAAGCGCCGTTTGTAAAACGCGCGGCCGCGGGGCTGGCAGCGGATACGTTGGCGGCGGCCCTGGCGGATGCCAAGGGCGGGTCACTGTTTATCGACGAAATTGCGCAGATGCCGCCACAATGCCAACTGGCGCTGAGCGAAGCCTTGGAGGGGCGCACCCCCGCGCGTCTGATTGCGGGCAGTACCCGTGATCTGGTCCCGGTGGTGGCGGCCGGGCAGTTCAATGCCGATCTCTACTACCGTCTTGAGGTGCTGCCAGTGCGGGTGCCGGCATTGGCCGACCGGCCCGAGGATATCCCGGTGATGTTCCGGCAATATGTCGACCAAGCGGCGGAGCAATCCGGCCTGCGCCCACCCGAGGTGACGCCGCAGGTGGTGGCGGGCCTTTTGGCGCGCGACTGGCCCGGTAACGCCCGGGCGCTGATGTCCGCGGCGATGCGGTTCGTGCTGGGATTGCCTGACGATGTCGCGCCGGATGCCGGGCTGGGGCTGGCGGAACAGATGGCCCACGTCGAACAATCCTTGCTTGAGGCGGCCCTGCGCCGCGCGGGAGGGCAGGCCAGCGCCGCCGCCGAGGCGCTAAAGCTGCCGCGCAAGACATTCTATGACAAACTGGCCCGCTATGGCATCCGGCCCGAAGAGTTTCGCAGCTAACGCGCACGGCGTATTGTGCGAAATCCCGCACAATACGCCGTGCGTCTGTGCGGATTTTCGCACAAAGCCGTCTGTGCTGATGTTTCGCTGGTATAAGATTACCCTTCAACACGCTGAAATAAAGCCGATTTTGCGGGTCTCACTTCAGATGGGTACACATGCTTGTGATGTGCCGCGTCGCGCGGTTTTATGCCGTAGCGCAGCCTGACACAGACTGCCTGAGACATGATTCTAATTCTCTGGGAGGAGACACCATGAAGATTTTGACCGCTGCCACTGTGGCCCTGACAATGACCGTCAGCGCAGGTGCTGTTGCCGCTGCCTGCGATGATGGCGAGATTGTCATCAAGTTCAGCCATGTGACCAACGCCGACAAACACCCCAAGGGGTTGGCGGCATCGCTGCTGGAACAGCGCGTGAACGACGAGATGAATGGAAAAGCCTGCATGGAAGTTTTCCCGAACTCCACGCTTTATGACGATGACAAGGTGCTGGAAGCCATGTTGCAAGGCGACGTGCAGCTTGCAGCCCCATCGCTGTCCAAGTTCGAGCAGTTTACCAAGGTCTTCCGCCTGTTCGATCTGCCCTTTGTGTTCAAGAACATCGAAGCGGTTGATGAATTCCAGAACTCCGACGCCGGGCAGGCGATGAAAGAATCCATGTCCCGCCGCGGTCTGGTCGGTCTGGGTTTCTGGCACAATGGCATGAAGCAGATGTCGGCCAACAAGCCACTGGTGTCGCCAGCAGATGCGAACGGTCTGAAGTTCCGCGTGCAGCCCTCCGAAGTGATCAAGGCGCAGATGGAAGCGATTGGCGTCAGCCCGCAGCCGATGGCCTTCTCCGAAGTTTACGGCGCGCTGCAAACCGGCGTTGTTGATGGGCAGGAAAATACCTGGTCCAACATCTATGGCCAAAAGTTTTTTGAAGTGCAGGATGGCACGACCGAAACCAACCACGGCGTGCTCGACTATATGGTCGTGACCTCGACTGACTGGTGGGACAGCCTGCCAGAAGACGTGCGCACACAGCTTGGCACCATCATCGACGAAGTGACGGTCGAGCGTAACGCCGCCGTCAGCCAGGTAGACGCGGACGCCCGTCAGGCGATCCTCGATGCCGGCGGCAAGATCGTCGAATTGGACGCGGCACAGCGTGAAGAATGGCTCACCGCGATGAAACCCGTCTGGGAACAGTTCATTGGCGACGTGGGCCAGGAAAACATCGACGCGGCCCAAGCGATCAACGAAAAGCACTAACCACAGTGCAACATCAGACAGCGAGGCCCCCCATCGCGGGGGCCTCGCGCTGAGCAATATTCACAAAATTTAAGGGGGGACGAGGGATGGCGTCGCAGTATCAACCGCGAGGGCGGCTGGGCCGGATCGTGCATGAATTCGAGGAAACCGCGATTGCGGTGATCCTGGCTCTTATGACAATCATCACATTCATCAACGTCGTGCTGCGATATGGCTTTAACACCGGGATCATCTGGGGGCTGGAGGCGACGACGTTTCTGTTCGCCTGGCTGGTGCTTCTCGGGGTCAGCTATGCCGTCAAGGTCACGGCGCATCTGGGTGTCGATGCGGTGATTAACCTCTTTGACCATGGCCCGCGCAAGATGCTGGCGGTGCTGGTCGGGGTGTTGTGCATCATCTACTCGGTCTTTCTGATGAAAGGTGCGTGGGATTACTGGGCCCCCTTCGCGGGTATGGATGCGACCACGGGTCGCTGGTTCCCCACCGGCTTTGCCGATAGCCGCGATCAGGCCTGGTACGAGGTCGCCGAGACCCCGATCCCTGATTGGCTGCGCTTTATCGAACCGCTGGTGAACCAGGGCGAGCATTACGAAAAGCTGCCGCGGTTCATTCCTTACGCAATCCTGCCCATCGGCATGGCGCTGCTGCTGTTTCGTTTCGTACAGGCCACCATTCGCGTGCTGCGCGGGCAGCAGGAAAGCATGATCGTCAGCCACGAGGCCGAAGACGATGTCGAAGCCGTCAAGCACATGAACGAAGGGGCATAAGCCATGGAAGTCTTTATCCTTTTTACCATGGTTGTCGGCCTGATGCTGATCGGTGTGCCGATTGCGGTCAGCCTCGGCCTGTCGTCGATCATGTTCCTGCTGGTGCTGAGCGACACTTCGCTGGCGTCGATTGCGCAGACCTTGTTTCAGGCGATGGCAGGGCATTACACGCTGCTGGCGATCCCGTTCTTCATCCTCGCGTCCAGCTTTATGTCGACGGGCGGCGTGGCGCGGCGGATCATTCGGTTTTCCATCGCACTTGTGGGCCATCTGCCCGGCGGTCTGGCGATTGCGGGCGTCTTTGCCTGTATGCTGTTTGCCGCGCTCTCGGGCTCTTCTCCGGCGACGGTGGTGGCGATTGGCTCCATCGTGATCGCGGGCATGCGGCAGGTCGGCTATACCAAGGAGTTCGCCGCGGGCGTTATCGCCAACGCGGGCACGCTGGGTATTCTTATCCCGCCCTCCATCGTGATGGTGGTCTATGCCTCCGCCACGGATGTGTCTGTGGGGCGGATGTTCCTTGCGGGCGTCATTCCGGGGCTGATGGCAGGCTCCATGCTGATGATCACGATCTACGCCATCGCCAAACTGCGCAACCTGCCGAAGGGCGAATGGCTGGGCTGGGGCGAAGTGCTGCGCTCGGGCCGCGAGGCGGGCTGGGGGCTGTTCTTGATCGTCATCATCCTGGGCGGCATCTATGGCGGTATCTTTACCCCCACAGAGGCGGCAGCGGTGGCGGCGGTTTATGCCTTTATCATCGCCTGTTTCATCTACCGCGACATGGGCCCGCTGCATGTAAAAGGCGAAGGGCGCAATCTGTCGCTGATGCAACGGCCCATGGCGCTGCTGTCGGTGTTCTGGCACCGCGATGTGCGTGACACGCTGTTCGAGGCCGGCAAGCTGACGGTGACGTTGATGTTCATCATCGCCAACGCGCTGATCCTGAAACATGTGCTGACCGACGAACAGATACCGCAGCAGATTTCAGCGGCAATGCTGAACGCAGGTTTTGGGCCGATCATGTTCCTGATCATCGTCAACGTCATCCTGCTGATCGGTGGGCAGTTCATGGAGCCGTCGGGCCTGTTGGTCATCGTCGCACCGCTGGTGTTCCCCATCGCGATTGAACTGGGGATCGACCCTATTCACCTCGGCATCATCATGGTGGTGAACATGGAAATAGGGATGATCACGCCGCCGGTGGGGTTGAACTTGTTCGTGACGTCGGGCGTGGCCAATATGCCGATGATGAACGTGGTCCGCGCGGCCTTGCCGTTCACGGCCGTGCTCTTCGTCTTCCTGATCATGGTGACCTACATCCCGATCCTGTCGACCTGGCTGCCTACGCTGATGATGGGACCAGAGATCATCACGAAATAACAAAAGGGCGGCGCATCCTTACTGATGCGCCGCCCCCCTGGTTCACCTTGCCAGATGAACGCATGCAAACGACAAGAACGGGCGGCGCATCACCTTGGTGCGCCGCCCCTTGCTTGTCTTAGGATGCTGCTAGTGCTGCGATGATGGGTGCGAAATCATCTGCCTTAAGGCTGGCGCCCCCGACCAATGCCCCATCGACATTATCAGCGCGGAATATCTCGGCGGCGTTGGTGGGTTTCACCGACCCGCCATAAAGCAGGGGGATCGCGTTGCCCGTATTCTCGCCAAAGCGGGTGATCAGGCGGGCGCGGATGAAATCATGCACTTCGATGATCTGATCAAGGCTGGGCACCTTGCCGGTGCCGATGGCCCAGATTGGTTCATAGGCGATCACGGTGTTGGTTGCCGTTGCATCGTCGGGCAGGGAGCCGGAGAGCTGGCCCGCGATAATGTCGAGGGTGTTATTGGCGGCGCGATCGTCGCCGCTTTCACCGATGCAGATGATGGCGGTGAGGCCGGCGGCCCAGGCCGCTTTCGTCTTGGCCCGCACATCGGCGTTGGATTCCTCATGGGCGTCGCGACGCTCTGAATGGCCTACGATCACATGGGTGGCACCGCTGTCGGCGATCATTTCGGCAGAGATGTCGCCGGTGAAGGCGCCGGATGCCGCGCCGTGACAATCCTGTGCGCCAATGGAAATACCACTGCCGCGGGTCGCTTCGGCTGCGCGAAACAGCAACGGCGCGGGCGGGCAGATCACCACCTGTGGCGGGTTCTGGGGCAGGCGCGCGCCCAATGCCGTGATCTCCGTCAGGGCGGCGGCGGTGCCGTTCATCTTCCAGTTGCCAGCGGCGATTTTAGTGCGCATGTGGTTAATCCTGATCTGTTTGTGACGCTTGCAGGCCTAGGTCGCAGGCCAGCGCTGGGTCGTCAAGGGCGGCGTCCGGCAGGCTCCAATAGGGCATGGCGGCGGCGGCGCCGTTCTTGCGGGTGTATGTCCATTGTTGCGCGCCCATCCCGGCCAGACGTTCGGCAAAAGACGCGCGCGCCTTGAGCAAGATTTGCCCGTCAGAGCGCAGCAGCGCGAATATCGCCCCTTGGGTATAAAGCGCCATACCGCCGAACATACGGCGGGTGGTGACATCGGGCAATTCTGAGAAAAGATCGCGGGCAAAGGCAATGTCGCCCGCTGTCAGGCTCACTTGGCGCTCAGGGCGTCGTCAAACTTGATGGATTCGCCGCAACCGCAGGCCTCTGTCACATTGGGATTGCGAAACTTGAAGCCAGACTCCAGCAGCGTCGTCTCATAGTCGATTTCGGTGCCGAAAAGGAACATTTGCGCCATCGGTGCGATCATCACACATGCGCCGTCCTGTTCGACCACTTCGTCGTTCGGATCCGCCGTTTCGACGTATTCCATGGTGTATTCCATACCCGCACAGCCACCTTTTTTGATGCCGATGCGCAGCCCCGCGTGGCCCGCCGATTGCATGAGCTTTGCAATCTGACCAGCGGCTTTGGGTGTCATTGTAACGGCTTGCTTGCCGGGGATGCCAAACATGAGAAATCTCCTATTGCCACCAAGGTAAGCCTCGTGAGGGGCAATCTCAAGCGGTTAGAGGTAATTCAGTGCCGCTTGGGCTGCAAAGGCGGCGATCAAAGCCCAGCCAAAAGACGCCAGCGTGCCGATGATGACATATTCACTGACGTGGCGGTCCTTTGATACGGTGTCAAAACGCAGGATGGATTTGGCGGCAATCAAAAAACCGATGCTGGTGGGTTCGCCAATCATCACCATCAGGTAGATCAGTGCGCGTTCCAGCAACCCGATGATTTTGCCAGCGTTTTCCAATCCACCCGGTTGTGCCTGCGCCTTGTAAGGGGCCATCAGCCCGCCCACGGCGGGACCACCGGCCAGCGTGGCCAGGATCAAGCCACACAGAAAAACCGCGCCGGGCAGCAGGGTGGGCGCGTGCGCGGCCCAAATCCCGGTGGCAAATGCGTTGGGCAACCACCAGACCGCCACGGCGATGCTGACCAGATGTGCGGCCTGATCGCCAAGATAGGCGGTCAGGTGATCACGGCGCTCGTCGGGCAGCGCGTGGATCTTTACGGCGTCGATCGCCAGATGCACGACCGTAAGGGCCGCCGCCAGTGCCACAGCCCCGCCGAGCGCCAGGACGGTGAGGGAAAAGACAATCACACCGTGCAGCGCTAGGACCAGCGGGCGGTGTTTTTGGGCCACCATCCAGTTGGTCTGGAACACAAAATCAGCCAGCAGATGCGCGGTGATCAGGGCGGCTGCGGTGGCGATCATTGGGTCAAGCATCGGCGGGTCCAAGGGCTAAGGCAGGTGAATTCGCCTGCTATGGCATAAAGCAGACGATTTCATCTGCTATTAGTTAAAGCAGACGATTTCATCTGCTATTTTGGTCTTCAACGATGTCACAAACGTCGAACAATGCCGGAAACCCCGCATTTTCGGCCTGAATTTGAATGGTTTGCCGGGTCAGGCCCAGTTTTTCGGCCACTTCGGCGTGGGTGGGCCCGGCGGGGGGCAACAGCAGGAAACCGATTTCGGCCTGACGTGGGGTCCAGCCGCCTGCAATCTGGTCGGCCAACAGCAGGGCCACGCGCAGGGCCAGCGGCGCGTCCGGGGCAAACATTCGGGTGGTGCGTTTCATCGTGTCGAGCGCATGACCCGCGCGCACAAACGCCGGGCCATCCGCCCCCGACAGATCGTCAGCGGGGATAGCACCTGCACCGATGCCAATGCCGATGCGGGTGTCAAACCCCTTGCCGGCGTGGCGCACGGCGGCGCGCACGGCCAAGGCGGCGCGAAAAGACAGATCCGGGCGCACGGCCATCTGCCAGCCGTCACCGCGAAACCGGGTCAGGCGGGCAGGGGCGTCTTGCCAGTCGCTGATTGCCTGCGCGGCATCCGCCAAACCGGCAAACACGGCGTCAAGTTCGGCCCGCGACATTTTGCTGGATTTCACGATGTCGCCGGTAAAAACCGCCCAGTTTTCCATGGCTTGCCCCTTGTTTCGTCAAACTTTAGTGGGTCGTGCGCCAAGGTGCAAAAACAAAATGGGCCGCCCCGTGGATGGGGGCGGCCCTGCTGCACCAGAGGGGGGGCAGCGCAGGTTTCGGGGAGGATCAGAGCCCCATGCAGTTGGCGTAATAGGTCACAGTGGCAGGCCAGTCGGAAAATACACCGACCACGCCCACGTCCTGTGCCAGCACGTCCAACGCCACCAGATAATCGCTGTCGTCCTTGACGATGTCGCCGACGGACTGGAAATACCAGCCGCCACCCGAGGCCAGCGGGCCGGAGCGTTCCAGCGTCCAGGCGATCAACGTCAGCCCGGCGTCCTTGGCGGCATGGGCATAGTCGGACCCGGCAATCGCGCCGTCTTTGTTGGTCAGCAGCATGTTGAGCGATGGCGCGAGATACTGCACACCCTTGGCTTTGAGATCGGCAAAATCATGGGTCCAGGTTTCGGGGTTCTGTTCGTCAAACCCGTCGGACCATTCAACGAGATAGACCGCCTGTTTGCCAAATTCCGGTTCGTTTTCAATCCAGTAAAGCACGTCATCGAGGTTAAAGCTTTGGGCCCAGACGTCGGTCGGGGGCACATTGGCGGCCTTGTATTCGTCGATCATCTTTTGGGCATAATCAGCCTGAGTGAACCCGTCATGCGGCATCTCAACCGAGGGTGTTTTCAGCTCGGGCGTGAATTTTGCACCAAGCGATTTGAACAGCGCGATCGATTCCGCATGGGTCATCAGATCGGCCTTATCGGAATAAAGCTGGGTGCGGAAAGGCGCCACGCCGCCCTGATACTCCTCGGCGGTGGTGGCGGTCTTGTCGGCGCTGTCCATCTTCGGGATCAGGGTCTTGAATTCTGCCAGCGTCAGGTCGGACGTGCGGCATTCGGCATTGGCGGGCGTGTCCCCGTTGGCGGGCGTGAAACCGGTGGTGCATTTGCCCGCCAGATCGGACACCAGAATGTTTGTGGTGGTGTGCAGGTCGTTCTGGGCGTGGCGGCAGACGAGTTCGTGATCCGCGGTAAACGCGACGTCACATTCCAGAATACCGGCCCCCATGCGCGCTGCGGCGACGTTGGATTGCACCGTGTGTTCCGGAAACAAAAGCGGGGCGCCACGGTGGCCGATGGAAAAGGGGGTCTGTGACGCCTCTTGGCCCATGCAGGCGGATAATTTGTCTTTTAGATCACCGGCGGGCAGTTTGTCGACGAGATACGCCGGGCGGGGCCCATAGCTTGTGGCGGTGCCGGTCGCATGACCGTCAGCAAGGGCAAATCCGGGGATCAGGGCGAGGGCGGTAAGAGCAGCAAAAGGGCGCATAATGTCATCCGTTCGTGAAAGAGTTATCGCGGCCTAAATGGTGCCGACAAGTAACGGTTTCACGACGTTATGATGACAGTCAAATGATGTTTGATTTTGTAATTCAACCAGCGGTTATCCGCGCGTGCGCCGAGGGGAGGTTTACATGAACCCTAATTCAAGCCGTGCCTCGTCCGACATCATATCCATGCCCCAAGGCGGCTCCCAGACCAGTGCTACATCCACCTGCTTGACGCCGGCGATAGGTTCAACCGCATCGGCAACCCAGCCCGGCATTTCCCCGGCCACAGGGCAGCCGGGTGCAGTCAGTGACATCTTGATGTTCACTTCGCTTTCGTCATTGATATCAATGGTATAGATTAGACCCAACTCGTAGATATTGACCGGAATTTCGGGGTCATACACCGTGCGGCATGCCTCGACCACAGACTCGTAAAGTGGGTGATCGGTCGAGGAAGGTGCAATCAATGGCGTGCCTTCAAGGGGCTGAGTCTGGTCGGTCATGGGGGCCTCGCGTTATTCTCGACTCTTTATATAGGGATTATGGCGCGGGGCGTAAAGTGGCGGGACGGAAGAACTGTCTTTGTACGATCAGTCGACGAAGTAGACCGAGACACTGGGGTCACCCGGCAACCCGGTATAGGTGACGCGCGCGCCGCCCCTCATCTGGGCTGCCGGGGTCAGCGGGCCGAACGAGCCGACCGATACCAGGTCGCCCTTTTGCAGGGTCACACCATTTGCAACGAGCCAAAGCACTGCATTGGCGGGATGGTCCAGCACGGCGGCACCGGGGGCCGACGCCACCACGTCGCCGTCACCATTGGTCAGGGTCACGGTCATAGCCTCAAGGGCGTTGGCCATCGTGACGGCATCCTCTACCGGGATCGCGGCCCCCAAAACCCCAAGTTTGGGCGACACGGCCATCGCGGTCAGGGTGACCGCCGTGAGGGGTTCACCTTTGGCCAGAGCCAGATCGGCAAGTTCGATAAACGGATGCACCGCGCTGACATAGGCCATGACCTCGGCCGGGGAGGAGGCATCGTTGATCGTGGCGTCCCCGACCACCAGCACCAGATCGGCCTCGACCACCGGGACCGCACCGAATTGCAGTGGTACGGATGCGCCGTCCTCGACCATCATCTTTTCAAACAGCAGTCCGCGCACCGGTTCCGTCGCGCCAAAGCGTTCCTGTGCGGCGGCACTCGTCAGCCCGGCCTTGTAGCCGATGATCGGCCCCATTGCAGGCTCAAGCGCCTGTGCCAGCTTGCCTTGGGTGCAAAGCGCATCAGCCATCGACCCATTGGGCACCAGTGCTGCGGCGGGTGTCTTGGCGCGGGCCGACCCGACAAAGGCCGCGATTTCATCGTCGCTGGCGCAATCGGCCAAGACGGCGGCAGGCAGCAGGCCAAGGGCAAAGAGAGGCAGGATAAAGCGGCGCATGAGCAGGTTCCTTGTGGGTGCCAGTATCACATTAACCGGGCAAGGAACCTGCGCAAGTGGCTTGGATTTAGGCGCCTTTGCGGCGCCGGGCAGGCTGTGGTTTCACCCGCGCTTCGATCTCATCGTAAAGCTTGCCCACGATGTCCTTGCCGGTGGCTTTTTCGATGCCTTCAAAACCGGGGGAGGAGTTGACCTCGAGCACCTTTGGCCCATCGGAAGACCGCAGCAGGTCTACGCCCGACATGTTCAGCCCAAAAGCCCGCGCGGCGCGCACGGCTGTGTCGCGTTCAGCCTTGGAGATGCGCACCACCTGGGCCGAGCCGCCCCGGTGCAGGTTCGAGCGAAAATCGCCTTCGGCCCCGGTGCGTTTCATCGCTGCCACGACCTTGCCCGCGATCACCAGACAGCGGATGTCTTCGCCCGCCGCTTCCTTGACGAAGTCCTGTACGAGAAAGTTGGCGCGCAGCCCGCGGAAGGCGTCGATCACGCTTTCGGCGGCCTTCTTGGTTTCGGCCAGAACGACGCCTTTGCCTTGGGTGCTTTCCAGCAGTTTCACGATCAGGGGGGCGGTGCCGACAAGGGCCATCAGGTTCGATGTATCCTTGGGCGAGGCGGCGAAGGCGGTGGTGGGCATGCCGATGCGCTTGGACGCCAACACCTGATGCGCATGCAGCTTGTCGCGGCTGGCGGTGATCCCGGCAGAGCCGTTGACGCAATAGGTGCCGATGGTTTCGAACTGGCGGATCACAGCGCAGCCATAGGGCGTGATCGACGCACCGATGCGCGGGATCACCACGTCATAACGCGGCAGGCGTTTGCCATCGTAGTGCACTTCGGGCGCCAGTTGATTGATCGCCATGTAGCAGCGTGTCGTGTCAATGACCTCGACAGTGTGGCCGCGGGCCTCGCCGACGTCGACCAGACGCCGGGTGGAATAATTGTCCTCGCGGCTGAGTACGGCAATGCGCAGCGCGCGCTGCGGTGCCGTCTTGCGCACGGCGGCGGTGTGGTAAACGTCATAGGACAGATCAGGTTGCAAACGCCGCTCGGTTGCCGAGATGTTGATATGTTCTGTCAGCGCCTGACGGCCCAGCAACATGCGGCTGGCCATGCCGGCGCGGTTGGTCAGGGTCACGTCGATCGGCCAGCTATGCCCGGCGACGTCCAGCGTAGTCGTGATAACAAAGCGCTGTTCAGATTCGCCGTTCGACGAAGTCACCTCGCGGCGGTCGATGATCGGCGCCGAACAGGTGATCGAAATGTCTTCGCGCCCCGCGATCGGATGCACGTTGAACCGTACACGCGGTTTGGACGCGGGGCCAAATACCTCAATATCATGGGCATGCAGGGCGGATGTTCGCGCGCCTGTATCGACCTTGGCCTTGATCGCGGGCAGGCCCAGATCGGGAAGGGAAATCCACTCTTCCCAGCCAAATGTTAACTTATCCATGACCTGCTCCTGTGACGCATGAAGTGCCGTGCCTATCCTGTCGCTGGGGGCGCTTCAAGGCGCTGGTTTGTCGATTGGCATCGGTGGCAAAATTGCTTTGCCATCTTTTAATTGCAGTTCTGCGGCAGCGGCCAACAGCCCTTCGCGGACGCGGCATTCGATCTCCCAGAATGTCGCGGCGTTTGCGGTGGGCAGCTCAAACCGAACCTTGATGCCAAAGACGTCTTGTTCGGTGACATGCACCTTGGCGCGCGACATCGGTGCCACGTCTGCGGGGTTTTCACGCTCCAGCAAATCAAAGAACACACGGCGCAGCGCGGCCACATCGGCGGTCTGCGCCAGCGTCAGAAAAATCGGCCGGATCATCCCTTGGTCTTCGACGGACCAGTTTTCAAAGGCATCGGATACAAAATAGCTGACCGGCACGATCAGCCGGACGTTGTTCCAGTTCAGCAGTTGAACATAGGTAAAGTGGATCTTTTCAACCGTGCAAAAATGCCCCTCAAAGATCAACTGATCGCCGATGCGCGCCGAGCGGTTCAGGGCGATCTGCACAGAGGCAAGGATATTGCCCAGCACTTCGCGCGCAGCGAAACCCAGCACGATGGTCAGTGCCCCGGCTGACGCCAGCAGCGACAGGCCCAGCGTATTGGCGGTGTTGATGGACACAAGGATGACGCCAGCCGCCGCCAGCACCGCGATCACGATCACGGCCTTGCGCGCGGCAGAAATTGTTGTCGCGATGGCGCGCATGTGCGAATTCGCCGGATCGGCAAGCTCGAGCGCGTCATTGGGGCTGATGCGGTCAAAAATCTCGTCAAAGATCATCACGATGGCCAGCGTTCCGGCCAGCACATAGGCAATCGTCAACAGCGGGCTAAGCACGGCATCAATCAGGCCCGACACGACCAGAATACGGCTGGTCGCGGTGCCAATCATAAAGGCACAGAGCACGATCGCCGCAGGCCAGCGAAAAGACCGAAACACAAAGCGCATCCAACGCCGTTTCGACACCGTGCCAAGGTGACCCATTGTGCGAAAGGCAGCCCAGCCCGCGATCCCGGCAAGGGTCACAATGAACGGCAAAAACAGCACTTCCCACAGGTACATGCCCCAAAAGGCGCGTACCTTGGCCCATTCGGGCAAGGCCGCCTCAAGCCGGGTCGGACCGTAGCGTTCGTAAAGGCGTGGGATGTTGTCGACGCTTTGGCGCGACATGACCCATACCGGCGTGCCGTTTGGCCCCGGTTTGATCCGGTTAAGGCGCAGCGGCACAAGGTGACCGTCCAGTTCCAGTCGATCAATCAACAGGGATCGGCGCACGCGGCCGGTATCATTGTCTTCGGACGAACCCGACAGCCAGCCGTCAGGGCGGTCAGCCAGCGTTTTCCACGGGATCACGACCTTGCGTTCCAGGATCACCGACAACTGAAACGCACGTTCGGCCCCCAAGACGCCCTGATCTGCACGCGGCAGATCGGTCAGGTCAAGAAGATTGGCCGCTTCGCTGTAGTGACCGCGCGACGTGTGGAACAGGAAGTTTTCCATCGTCGCCATCGGTGTGGCCCGGTCAAGCGTGCGGGGGCTGGGCGGCAGGCCGGGGTTCAACTCGTCGGTTTCAAACCATTTTTCCTGCGCCGTGGCGGCAAATGCCGTTACCAGCACCAGCAGGGCCGCCAACAGAAACGGGCGCAGGCGCGCGAGAGGGTGCAAAGTCCACATAGCAAGGGAATGTAGCCGCGCGCGCCACAGGTCAAGGGCGCGCGGGCAATTGTTAGTTATCGTTGATGTCGCGTGTCACGATGCGCATGCCGCTGGATTGCCGCTTAAACGCCAGCCGCAGGACGATCCAGGCCACCAACGACAGCACCGCGAACAGGGCCAGCAGGGCAGGCACGTTTGTGATGCTGAACACCCCCACCACCAGCGCCATCGCAAGCGCCCCCAAAGCAAAGCCGAGGAAGATGGAGCCGGGTAGCAGCAACTCGACCAGCGCCAGCGCAAGGGCGGCACAAAGCCAGACCCACCACAGAGTCAGATAATCTGCCATCAGCTTTTGCCCTTGAGCAGCTTGAAGGCATCTCCGAACGCTTCCAGCGCCTGGGCCGGTACGACGATTGTCTGTTTGCCAGCACCGTTGCCCATGGAGTTAAGCGCGTCGACCTGTTTCAGCGCGATCTGGTATTGCGCCGCCTCAAGCCCGTTTTCATTGATCGCGATGGCCACAACCTTGGTGGCATAGGCTTCGGCATCGGCCAGGATGCGGCGGGCCTTGGCGGTTTGCTCAGAGGCATAAAGCTCGGCATCCGCGCCCAGTTCGACGGCGCGTTTCTTGCCTTCGGCTTCGGTGACCTGCGCGCGGCGGGCGCGTTCGGCGTTAAGCTGTTGCATCATGGCGTTGCGGGTGGCCTGATCAAGGTTGACGTCCAGAATTTCGGCGCGCGTCACTTCGATGCCCCAGTCGTCCACCGCGTCTTCGACATTGGCCTTGATCGTCGTGATCAACTGGCTGCGGTTCGCCTGCACCTCGTCGAGGTCCATCTTGCCGATCTCGGCGCGCACGATGCCTGCGACAGTGGTGGAGATGGCGCTATCGACGTCCCGAATACGGTACACGGTCTTTTCCGGTTCGATGATGCGGTAAAACACCGACGTATCGACCTGCACCAGCACGTTGTCGCGGGTGATCGCATCCTGGCTGGCGATGGGCAGTTGCCGTTCCAGAATCGAGATTTGATGCGCAATCCGGTCAATGAAGGGCACGATCATGTTGATCCCCGGCCCAAGCACCGACCGCAACCGGCCAAACCGTTCGATGACGTGTTGTTCTGACTGCGGCACGATCTTGACCGCCTTCAGGATCAGAACCACGACCAACACAGCCAGCAGCAGGTAGGCGAGATTGTTCTGCAACGCGTCCAGCAGCATTTCTTCGATGTCCAAAATCGTAATCCTTTGAAATATATGTATATTGATTATCTGGTGGCATTTTACCTTTATTGCAAGTTTCCCGCCACTGGTTTATCGCGCCAGATCAGGCCCAAGTCAGGCAGGGGACAGTGATGACACAGACAGGTTTTGAACGTGCCGCGACAGACGGTATGGCCCGCACCGGGGTGATCCGCACAACGCGCGGTGACATTCGCACGCCCGCTTTCATGCCCGTCGGCACGGCAGCGACCGTCAAGGCGATGATGCCCGAAAGTGTCGCCGCCACCGGGGCCGACATCCTGCTGGGCAACACCTACCATCTGATGCTGCGCCCGACGGCAGAGCGGATTGCCTCGCTCGGCGGGCTGCATAAGTTCATGAACTGGGCGGGGCCGATATTGACCGACAGCGGTGGCTTTCAGGTGATGAGCCTTGCCGATCTGCGCAAGCTGACAGAGCGCGGCGTGACCTTCAAAAGCCACATCGACGGGTCCAAACACGAGATCACGCCGGAACGGTCGATGGAGATTCAGGCGCTGTTGGGCAGTGACATCGTGATGTGTTTCGACGAATGCCCTGCATTACCGGCAGACCGCGACCGCATCGCCGAAAGCATGCGCCTGTCGATGCGGTGGGCGCAGCGCAGCCGCGATGCCTTTGGCGACCGCCCCGGCCATATGCTGTTTGGCATCCAGCAAGGCGGGCTTGAGCGGGATTTCCGCGAGGAAAGCGCCAAGGCGCTGCGCGAGATCGGATTTGACGGTTATGCCGTGGGCGGTCTGGCCGTGGGCGAAGGGCAGGAGGCGATGTTTGGCTGTCTCGATTTTGCCACCGACATGCTGCCCGAGGACAAGCCGCGCTACCTGATGGGCGTGGGCAAGCCGGACGATATCGTTGGCGCGGTGGCGCGCGGGATCGACATGATGGACTGCGTGCTGCCGTCACGGTCGGGCCGCACCGGGCAGGTATTTACCCGCAAGGGCGTGCTGAACATCAAGAACGCGCGCCATCAGGACGATCCGCGCCCGCTGGACGAGGATTGCACATGCCCGGCCTGCCAGAATTATTCGCGCGCCTATCTGCACCATGTGTTCCGCAGCCAGGAGATTATCTCCTCCATGCTGCTGACCTGGCATAATTTGCAGTATTACCAGGATATCATGGCGGGGATGCGGGGCGCCATCGCGGCGGGCACCTTTACCCAGTGGCAGGCCGATTTCCACGCGGGCCGGGCCGAGGGCGATATCGAGCCGTTGTAACCGCGACTTACATGACGTCACGCGAAATTGTGCGCGCCCGCCCTTGCTGCATCGCAGCGGGGGCTTAGGTGGCAATGCAACGACACACCGCATTGAAAGGACAATCACATGTCTGACGCACTCTTTACGCCCTATACCGCCGGCGCCATCGACGCCAAGAACCGGGTGGTTATGGCCCCGCTGACCCGCAACCGCGCCGATAATGAAACCGGCGAAGTATCCGACATGCACGTCGATTATTACCGCCAGCGCGCCGGGGCCGGGATCATCATCACCGAAGCGACCCAGATTTCGCCCGAGGGCAAGGGATATTTTCAGACGCCGGGCATCCACACCGAAGGCCAGGTCGCCGCATGGCGAAAGGTGACGGATGCGGTGCATGAGGCGGGCGGCAAGATCGTCGTGCAACTGTGGCACGTGGGGCGGATCAGCCATACGTCGTTGCAGCCAGACGGTGCCAAGCCCGTTGCGCCGTCTGCAATCTCTGCGGGGGTCAAGACATTCACCACTAATGGCTTTGAGGACACATCCGATCCGCGCGCCCTGACGATTGACGAGATGCCGCGCATCGTGGCCGACTATGTCCATGCCACAAAGATGGCGCATAAGGCCGGTTTTGACGGTGTGGAAGTGCATGGCGCCAACGGCTATCTGCTCGACCAGTTTCTGAAAACAGGCAGCAACACGCGCACCGACGCCTATGGCGGCACTGTCGAAAACCGCGCCCGTTTGTTGTTCGAGGTGCTTGAGGCCGTAACCGCCGCCTGGAGCGGGGACCGTGTCGGACTGCGCCTGTCGCCGTTTTCGCCGGCCAATGGCATCTCGGACGAAAACCCGCAGCAGACCTTTGAATATGTCGTCAAAGGGCTGAACCGCTTTGGCCTTGCCTATCTGCACTTTGTCGAAGGGGCGACAGGCGGGTCGCGCAAGCTGGAAGAAGGGCAGAGCCTGTCGGTCCTGCGGTCGATGTTCGACGGGGCCTATATGGCCAACAACGGCTATGACCGCCAGATGGCGCTGGATGCTGTGGCACAGGGTCGTGCCGAACTGGTCGCGGTGGGGCGCCCCTATATCGCCAACCCTGATCTGGAACAGCGCTGGAAAGAGGATGCACCACTGAACGAAGGCGATACCGATACCTACTACGGTGGCGGTCGAGAAGGATTTACAGACTATCCGGCACTCGAAGCACAAGACGCTTAAGCCTGATATACACCGCCCGGACGCATCAAAATCTCTGATGCGTCCGGGACCTGAGAAAATTCGCGAAGAATGCAGTAAACGCATCCTTGCCTCTGCCCGCCGGGCGGGCGATGATGGGGCAATAACCCCGCAAGGGGATTGAAACAGGCGGACAGGGTACACACATATCCAGTCCAGAAAAGGAGACGCCCGAGGCTGCCTATGACAGGGGCCTGGATGTCTTGCTATGATAAGGAATTGAGCATGTTAGAGCCATTGAACGCGTCTTATCCGGTTTTGCCGCTGCGCGACATTGTGGTATTCCCGCATATGATCGTGCCACTGTTCGTGGGCCGCGACAAATCCGTGCGCGCATTGGAAGAGGTCATGGCCGACGACAAGCAGATTCTGCTGTCCAGCCAGATCGACCCCGGTGAGGACGACCCCGATACCTCTGGTATCTTCAAGGCGGGCGTGCTGGCCAATGTGCTGCAACTGCTGAAGCTGCCCGACGGCACCGTCAAGGTTCTGGTCGAGGGGCAGGCGCGTGTGCGCATCACCGAATACCTTGAAAATGATAACTTTTTTGAGGCGCGCGCCGAATATCTGACCGAGATGCCCGGCGATGCCGCCACCACGCAGGCGTTGCTGCGCACCGTGGCAGATGAGTTTGAGCGTTACGCCAAGGTCAAGAAAAACGTCCCCGAAGAAGCGCTGACCGCCGTAGGCGAAAGCGCCGAGCCTGCACGTCTGGCTGATCTCGTGGCAGGGCATCTGGGCATTGAAGTTGAGCAAAAGCAGGACCTGCTGGAAACGCTGTCGATCTCTGAGCGGCTTGAAAAGGTTTATGGGCTGATGCAGGGCGAAATGTCCGTGCTTCAGGTCGAGAAAAAGATCAAGACCCGCGTGAAGTCGCAGATGGAGCGGACCCAGCGCGAGTATTATCTGAACGAACAGATGAAGGCGATCCAGCAAGAGCTGGGCGATGGCGAGGACGGCAAGAACGAAGTGGCCGAACTCGAAGCCCGCGTGGCCGAGACCAGGCTAAGCAAAGAAGCCCGCGAAAAGGCTGACGCCGAGATTAAAAAGCTGAAAAACATGAGCCCGATGAGCGCCGAGGCGACTGTCGTGCGCAACTATCTGGACTGGATGCTGTCGATCCCATGGGGCGTAAAGTCTCGCGTGAAGAAAGACTTGGGCCGCGCGCAAAAAGTGCTGGATGACGACCACTATGGCCTTGAAAAGGTCAAGGAGCGGATTGTCGAATACCTCGCGGTGCAGCAGCGCAGCAGCAAGATGAAAGGCCCGATCATGTGTTTGGTCGGCCCTCCGGGCGTGGGTAAAACCAGCCTTGGCAAATCTGTGGCCAAGGCGACGGGACGCGAGTTTATCCGCATCTCGCTGGGGGGGGTGCGTGACGAAAGCGAAATTCGCGGTCACCGCCGGACCTATATCGGTTCCATGCCCGGCAAGATCATCCAGGCGCTGAAAAAGGCCAAGACGACGAACCCGCTGATCCTGCTCGATGAGATCGACAAGATGGGTCAGGATTTCCGCGGCGATCCCGCGTCGGCCATGCTTGAGGTATTGGACCCGGAACAGAACTCCACCTTTGTGGATCACTATCTTGAGGTCGAATACGACCTGTCCAACGTGATGTTCCTGACCACATCGAACAGCTATAACATGCCGGGGCCGTTGCTTGACCGGATGGAGATTATTCCGCTGTCGGGTTACACCGAGGACGAAAAGCTGGAGATTGCCAAACAACATCTCGTGGCCAAACAGATCAAGAACCACGGCCTGAAGAGTAAGGAATTCTCGATCGAGGACAGTGCCTTGAGTGGTATGATCCGGTATTACACCCGCGAAGCTGGTGTGCGGAACCTTGAGCGTGAAATCGCCAAGGTGGCACGCAAGTCGCTGACCAAGATCATCAAGAAACAGGCCGAGAGCGTGACGGTGACCGGTGACAATCTTGAGGAATTCCTTGGCGTGAAAAAGCACCGCTTTGGTCTGGCCGAAAAGGAAGATCAGATTGGTGTCGTGACCGGGCTGGCCTATACCTCCGTCGGTGGTGAGCTGCTTCAGATCGAAGCGCTGCGCCTGCCGGGCAAGGGCCGGATGAAGACCACTGGCAAACTGGGCGACGTGATGAAGGAAAGCATCGACGCGGCATCAAGCTATGTGCGGTCGATCAGTCCCAAGATCGGGGTGAAGCCGCCGAAGTTTGACACGCTGGACATCCACGTTCACGTGCCGGACGGGGCGACGCCAAAAGATGGGCCAAGTGCGGGCCTTGCGATGGTGACGTCCATCGTATCGGTGCTGACGCAGATCCCGGTGCGGCGCGACATTGCCATGACCGGCGAAGTGTCGTTGCGCGGTAATGCGATGCCGATCGGCGGGCTAAAGGAAAAACTTCTTGCGGCGCTGCGCGGTGGCATCACCACTGTCCTGATCCCCGAGGAAAATGAGCGCGATCTGCCTGATATCCCCGACAACGTGAAAGCCGGGCTGACCATCATTCCGGTGTCCCACGTGTCCGAAGTGCTGAAACATGCGCTGGTGCGTGTGCCAGAGCCGATTGAGTGGGACGAGGCCGCACAGGAAGCGGCGGAAGCCGCCGCGATGAAGTCGAAATCGGGTGGTGGCGACGCGGCCACGACGCACTGATCGACCGCATCACACATCTATCACGCGCGCCCTTAACCGGGCGCGCGTTTTGCGTTTTGCAGCGCGCGACCGACGCGCAGCCAAGCATTTACTAGCTTTCGAAGCCCACGCTTGATACACTGTTTCCAATTAATAAACTGTTTATCAGCGAGGCCACCATGAGCACGACAACACGTAGCGCGGCCAAAGGCACGTCTACTGCAAAAGCCGCAAAAGCATCCAAACCCGGCACCAGCGCGCGCAAGTCACCCGCCGCGGTGGCCAAGAAATCCACAGCCGCCAGCCCGGTCAGCCCGCCCAAGGACGCACCTGTGTCGCCGCTGGGCAGCCAGGCGGCACCAGCCAGCGCCACGGCGACCCCGACTGTGGTAGACGCACCGCAATCGGTGATCCTGGGCCCGGTCCTGCGTAAGAAGGAACTGATTGACAGCGTCGTCGCCCGGTCGGGGATTAAAAAGAAAGACGCCAAGCCCGTGGTCGAGGCCATGCTCGAGGTACTTGGCGAGGCACTGGGCGAGAACCGCGAACTTATCCTGCCGCCGTTCGGGCGCATCAAGGTGCGCAAGGAACGCATGATGCCCAACGGACGCGTATTGATCACCAAGATCCGCCAAGCAGCCCCAGGTGAAAAAGCCAAAAGCGACGACGGTGACGACAGCGACGATTGATCCGGGGAGGGGATGCAGGCGCATTTTTCCCGCGCCCCTCTTGCAAGCCCCGACACAATTGGATAATCCGCGCGGCAAGGGTGATTAGCTCAGTGGTAGAGCGCTTCGTTCACATCGAAGATGTCAGGAGTTCAAATCTCTTATCACCCACCATTCTAAGGCATTGTAAAGAAAGAAAACCCTTGCAAATAAGGGCGATAGGCCGTTCGGTTGTTACAACTTTGGTTACAATCGGGAACGCACAATGGCTGGCAAGGTCAGACACTTAATCAACCGCTCCGGCAGGTATCACGCGCGACTCGTAGTTCCGAAAGACCTCCGCGCCATCGTTGGCAAGACCGAGCTGCGCAGCTCATTAGGTGCAGACTACCGGCAGGCGCTCAGGCTCTTGCCTGGTGCCGTGGCGCAGCTTCAGCACCAGATCGCCTTGGCAGAGCGTGAAGCGGGGCAGGGGCAGCGCCAGTCAGAACACGCCCGATACCCGCTAGCACCTGACCAGATAGCCCTGAGCCATTACAATCAGCGTCTGGCCTTCGACGACCATCTACGGAATGACCAGCGATACGCAAACATCGGCATTGACGACCTCTACGTGAAACAGCTGCGCCAAGCCGTGGCGGGCCGGAGCAATGACGACGAACTGCAGGCGCTGATTGGTGACCAGCTCGAAAGGTTCCGGGCAACTGGCAACATTAGTGCAGGGCAGGGCAGTGACGAATGGCGTGTGATCGCCCGTGCATTGTGCAGCGCAGAGCTAGAGGCGATGGCGCGCGTCGCTGAGCGTGACGAGGGCGATTACACTGGCACACCCACTGCGCCGATCATCACCAACGCGCAGCCGCCTGCTGATGTCCCTGAGCCGGTCAGCATCAAGCGCCTATGGGCTGACTATGTGAGCGCGCGCAGGCAAGCTGGCTTTATGAGGGACGGCGGGCGACAGCTTGGGCTGACGGTCGAGAAGCTGCGCAAGTTTGTAAAGCATGACGATGCCGCGCAGATTACCAAGAAAGACATCGTGGCGTGGCGCGATCATCTACTGGCAGAACTGTCAGCGAAGACTGTTAGCGACAAATATCTGTCAACGATCCGGTCGCTTCTAAACTGGGCAGTAGAGAATGAGCGGCTGACGCAAAACGTGGCTGCGACTGTGAAGCAGCCCAAGCCCCGCCAAAGGCGCAGCCGGGAAAAGGGTTTTACCGACGCAGAGGCTTTGAAACTATTGAAGGCGACACGGGCATATGCGCCCCATGAAGACGAACGGGGCAGGGTGCGTGAAAAGCCTGAGCTGATCGCGGCAAAGCGGTGGGTGCCAATCTTGGCAGCGTTTTCAGGCGCGCGCGTCACGGAACTGACGCAGCTGCGTAAACAAGACCTGCGCAAAGAAGGCGGTCAATGGATCATGCGGATCACGCCGGACGCAGGGTCAGTCAAGACCGGCGAATACCGCGACGTGCCGCTACATCGTCAGATCATTGAACAGGGCTTCGAGCGCTTCCTTACTGGGGCAGGGGCAGGCCCATTATTCCACGGCGGCACCGATCCGGCGAAATACGCGACGAAGGCGGTCAGAATATCCAGCCAGCTTGCAGAATGGTTAAGGGGGTCCGGTCTGGTGCCTGATGGCGTCCAACCCAATCACGCATGGCGGCACCGGCTCAAAACACAGTGCCGCGAACTTGGTATCTCGGATCGTGTAGCTGATGCGATACAGGGCCACGCAGGTAAGACCGCAGGCGATGATTACGGCGACGTGACCCTAATCACTAAGGCTGACGCGATTGCAAAACTGCCGGAGTATGACCTCAGATAAAAGGAATTGGTCAGTAGGTCATTTCAATATGGAGCGAAGAACGCGAACATCGCGACCGCCGACATGAACGCGATGGGCACAATGAATGCCCAATCCGGTTTATATCTACGCTTTTTGCTTCGGTCATGCAGCATTGATTGCTTTCTCAGTCAGCTGGCAAAGCTAACCACACTGCGTGTTAGCTCAGTATAGGTAGAAGTTTTACAGCATCCTTACGTAAGGTCAACTTTACAGTGATCCAAAGGGTATCAAATAGCATTTAGTGGATTCACAGGGCTTAAACGTTATGTTATAACATTACAACGCACAGCACCTTTTCGGATCACACATGCCCTTCCTCGACCGCCTGTTCGGCAAGCCCGAAGCCAAAGCCCTGACTCTGACCGATCCAGAGGCCTTTAGGCTGTTCGGCATCACCCCGACCGCGACCGGCATTCACGTCAGCGGCAACTCTGCCCTGCGCGTCCCTGCCGTGGCTTGCGCCGTGGCTTTAATCTCTGAGACCATTGGTGCCATGCCCGCCAAGGTGCATCTGAGCGACACCAAAGCAGCCGCTAAAGATCACCCTGCCTATAAGATCATCCATGATGAAGCCAATGAGTGGACCAGCGCAGGCCAGCTGCGCGAAGCCCTAACCATCGACGCCCTGCTGACCGGCAACGGCTATGCCCATGTCGTGCGGCTGAGCGATGACACCCCATTTGAAATGCATCGGCTCGACCCCGCAACCGTGCGTGTGGACTATGAGCCGGACGGCGAACCCTTCTACATCGTGCAGACCGAAGCAGGCCCGCGCCGCTACAGCTACCGCGACATCCTGCATGTGCAGCCCTTTGGTGGTGTTTCCCCGATTACCCTTGGCCGTGAGGCGATTGCCCTAGCGTTGGCCTTTGAACAGCACGTCGCCAGCTTGTTTGCCAATGGTGCGCGCCCATCCGGCATCATTAAGAGCGAAAAGGTGCTGGACGTAGAGGCCAAGAAAAAGATTGCGGCATCGTGGTTCAGCACCCACGCCGGACGCAACGCTGGTGGCACCGCAATCCTCGACGAAGGCATGAGCTACGACCAACTTGCGATGACCTTAGCCGATGCACAGTTTGCTGAGAACCGCCTTGAACAAATCCGCGAGATCGCGCGTGTGTTCCGGGTGCCGCCCACAATGCTTTTTGAGCTGACGCGTGGCACTTGGTCCAACACTGAAGAAATGGCCCGGCAGTTCTACGCCATCACGCTCAAACCGTGGCTGGTCAGCTGGTCATGGGCATATGCGCGGGTGCTGTTCACGCCAGAGGAACGCACCGCCTACTATGTGGAATTTGTCACTGACGATCTGCTGACTACCAATGCCGCAGCCCGTGCCGGTGCTTATGGGCAATACCGCAGCATGGGCGCGATGACGGCCAATGAAGTGCGCAGCGGCTTGAACCTCGCACCTCTGCCAGACGGCAACAGCTTGGCCAACCCCTACACCACGTCCGGCGTATCTGACCCGGCCCCAGAGGGTGACGCAGCATGATCACCCACACCGCGTTTTTCGGCACCGCTGAGCATGCTTTTTGCCTGAACGACGACATTATTACCGAACTGGAACGGCTGACCGACACCGGCATCGGTGCATTCTATCAGCGTGTGATCGCGATGCACTTCAATGCCGCAGACCTTGCCGAAATCATCCGGCTTGGCCTGATCGGCGCTGGCATGCACCCGCAAGAGGCGATGCAGCTGGTAAACGCCTACGCGCGCAATCGCCCCATGGCTGAAACCTTCCCGCTTGCCCTCGACATCCTTGACGCCCGCTGGACCGGCACAGCCGCCCCGGCCACCGGAGACACCGCAGAATGACCACCCGTCTTGAATTTAAAGCTGACCTGACTGTCACGCCCGAAGGTCTGATCGAAGGTATTGCATGGCCGTTTGGCAGCGCTGACCGCTCAGGTGACGTGATCGAGAAAGGTGCCATTACTGCGCCCACATCCCTGCCGATGCTGTTCGCCCACGATCAAGGCCAAGTCATCGGCGTCTGGGATCAGATCGGAGAAACCGACCAAGGCCTGATCGTGAAGGGCCGCTTGCTGATCGAAGACATCACCCGCGCCCGCGAAGTGCGCGCGATGATCAGCGCTAAGGCCGTGTCTGGCCTGTCCATCGGCTTTGTCACCACCAAGGCCACACCCCGCGCCAAGGGCCGCACGATCAACGCCCTGACCCTGCATGAAATCAGCGTCGTGGCTGTCCCGTGCCACCCCGGTGCGCAGATCACTTCGATGAAATCTGAACCCATGAACGAGGATACCCACATGGAAAACGAAGCCCTGATCGACGATCAGAACGACCCCAAGACACCGGCTAATACGCCCCAGATCGACACAAAGGCTTTCGACGCCGTGGTCGCCCGTCTGGATAAGATGGAAGCCAAAGCGAACCGCCCGCAGGGCGTTCACATCACCGGCCCTGTCAGTAATGACGAAACCAAGGCGTTCAACAGTCTGCTGCGCCGTGGCGTAGAGCGTATGACACCGGACGAAGTGAAAGCCCTGACAGTTGCAAACGACGCCAGCGCAGGCTTTCTCGCACCGCAGGAAACAGGTGCAGAATTGATCAAGCTGCTGACCGAATTTTCGCCCCTGCGCCAGTATGCGAAGGTGGTGGCAATCTCCGGTCAGTCCATCGTGTATCCGCGCCGTGTCACCGGCACGGCTGCATCATGGGTGGCTGAGATCGCCAACCGCACCGCGTCCGGCATGACCTTTGAACAGGTTACCATGACGCCACACGAACTGGCCACATTCACCGATATCAGCAACATGCTGCTGGAAGATAACGCCTATAATCTCGAAGGCGAACTGTTGGCAGACTTTGCAGAGTCATTCGGGAAAACCGAAGGTCTGGCGTTTGTCAAAGGCACCGGCACAGGCCAGCCCGTTGGCATTATGACCAGCACCGCCATTGCCGAGATCAAGACAGGCGTTGCCGCGAACTTCCCCGGCACAAACCCTGCTGACGTGCTGATCGCGATGTATCACAAGATCGCCACAACCTACGCGCAGTCCGGTGTGTGGATGATGAACCGCAACACGCTGGCTGTTGTTCGTCAGTGGAAAGACGGCAATGGCCGTTATCTGGTCCTCGACCCTATTAGTGAAGGCGCACCCTCGACCCTGCTGGGCCGTCCCGTTGTCGAAATGTTCGACATGGACGATATCGGCGCCGGTGCTGCGCCGATCCTGTTTGGCGACATGAGTGGGTATCGCATTGTTGACCGTGTAGGCCTGTCCACACTGCGCGACGCCTACACGCTGGCCACCAATGGCCAAGTGCGTTTCCATGCCCGCAAGCGTGTGGGCGCAGACGTGACCCACCCGGACCGCTTTATCAAGCTGCGCGTGGCCGTCTAACATGAGTTTCCGGCCCGCATATGATGTTCCTGTGACATATGGGCTTGGCAGCAAGGTATGGCTCAGGCCATCTTTGCGGGCCGGAATGCAGCTTGAAGCCCTGCATGATGGGTTTCCCAAGCTGCTGGTGAAAGTCCAGCAAGGCGATACCGCAACCCTGCGCGAGATCGTCACCCATGCCGCAACAGATCGCGGCGCAGCCCATGACCTGCTGAACGCAATGGCCGGTGCCAGCTTGGCCCACGTTCAACAGGTGCTGATTGCCCCTGCCTTCGCACTTATCGCAGCGCTGATGACCCCTGACACCCGTAAGGATCAGGGCGAGGCCGCGAAGGCACCTATGGGCGAGGCCGCGAAGGCACCTATGGGCAAGCCCATTGCATGGGCTGACTTGTATGCAGACCTCTACAAGATCGCGACTGGCTGGCTGGGCTGGGCCCCAGACATCGCATGGAACGCCACCCTGCCTGAAATCTTGCATGCTTTTGACGGTCACATCGATCAGTTGAAGGCCGTGCATGGTGATGGGAATGCTGACACCTACACCAACCCGGCGATGACTGCGGACCAGCGCCAAGCCAATATTGAGGCCGGTCTTGATCCTGACTTCGACCGTGAAGGCTTACGTGCATTGAAGGCGCGCCACACATGAGCCGCCCGCCACATATCTGCACATGCGGCAAGATCGTCGCCCATGGCGCCCGCTGCACCTGTCAGCTGGCGTCCACACGTGCGCGCAACAAACGCCATGATGCAAACCGCCCGTCTGCGCGCCAGCGTGGCTATACCCGTTCATGGGAAGCGGCCCGTAAGGAATGGCTGCAATTCAACCCACTCTGCGCCCACCCCGGCTGCACATCATTGGCAACGGTGGTGGATCACATCATCGCCCACAAAGGCGACATGCAGCTGTTCTGGGACAAGAGTAATTGGCAGAGCCTCTGCGCCCCTTGTCACAACCGGCACAAGCAGCGGTTGGAGCGCAGCACATGATCGCCCCAGAACAAGACCTGTGGCGTGAGGTGCTGCACCAAGCAGTGTGTGACGCCCTCTATGGTGCCAGTGGGTCTGCTGCATCCGTCGATGCCCGGATCATGAACACCCGTGCTGCGCGCGCCTACATCACGACACCATCACGTGACCTAAGCTTGGTCTGTGACCTTGCTGATTTAGACATGACAGCGGTTTGTGAAGCTATGACCAAACGGCTGGCCGATGCACCGACACCAGAGGCGCTGTTCGCCAAGGGCACATGCCGGACAACCCGCGAAGTCACAATCACCTATGATGGTCAGACCCTGACGCACAAACAGTGGGCAGCAAAGACAGGCCTGTCAGTGACGATCATCCGCAGCCGCTTTGCAAATGGCTGGACCTCTGAGCAAATTCTAACAACGCCGCACCGCAAGGTGCTGCATGCTGAGATCAATCGGATCAAGGCAGAGACACCAAGACCCAAAGGCCGCACCGACCCGATCTACCTGACCCATGACTATCAGACCCTGACTGTTAAAGCATGGTCGAAGCGCACCGGCATTCAGACAGCGACGATCCACTTCAGGCTGCGCAGTGGCTGGTCAGTAGCGCGCAGCCTGACAACGGCCACACGCCCACAGTCTGACCGGGGGGGTGGTCTCCGACTTTGGGCATGGTCAGGGAACCGGCGGGGGGACAGCCGCACAAGATTGTTATAATATAACTTTTCAGGATCAAACGACATGACGATCACCACAACTGCAATGCTGCGTTCACACCTGAACCTGCCCGACGACATCACCGATCCAATGCTGTTGCACAAGCTGGCAGTGTCTGAAGAATGGATCAGCAACTTTATCGGCAAGCCCTTTGCCGACCACGACCCGGTGCCAGCGTCGCTGACCGAAGCCGCCTTGCAGCTTGCCGCATTCTGGTATTCCCAAAGGGAGGCCGCGACTGACATGCGCCTGTCCGCCGTGCCGTTTGGCGTCATCGACCTTTTGCGCCCCTACCGGGCGAGTGTGACCGGCCATGTCGCGTCTTAAAGGATCAGCCGCGCTGGAAAAGCGCCTGTTGGCCATTCCCCGTGAGGTGCTGGCAGAGCTGCGACCTGCGCTGGTCAAAGGTGCGCACGACATTGCAGACGCAATGGAACAGCTGGCGCCCGAAGACACTGGTGATCTGGTGAACACCATCGCGGTTACCGGACCCGGTGGCACCACCCCGGCCTATGCGTCCGGTGGTGGTAGCGTGACACTGCCTGAGACCGTCGCCGCAGTGACCGTGGGATCACCCGACATGCGGCATGGGCATTTGCAAGAGTTTGGCACCGTGAACCATGAAGCGCAGCCGTTCATGCGCCCGGCATTCCGGCTGAAGAAAGCTAAAGTTATGGCCCGGATCAGCCGCGCCGTCGCGAAAGCCGTCAAGAATGCAGGTGACAGCAAATGATCGAACCCTCAGTCGCATTGCAGACCGCGCTGCGCGCAACCCTGATTGCAGCCCCCGCCGTGACCGCACTGGTGCAGCCCGACCGCATCCGGGCCGGATCAACACGCCCTGATCGGTTCCCCTGCATCATCATGGCTGGTGCATCGACACATTACCTTGGCCGCGCGTCCGGTGATCAGCACTTGGCTAGGATCAACCTCGACTGCCACGTTTGGGCTATTGAGGATGGTGCCGACACCGCCAAGGCCATCGGTTTTGCCGCGTCAAAGGCGCTGATCAGCATGGCCGATGATCAGGACGGGTTCAGCATCGACCAACTGGACCAGCCCCGGATCGTCTGGCTGCGCGACCCACAGCCTGAGCTAGCTTACACCCATGGTGTGATTGAAGTCGAAGCAGTGATCAGGTGGCGGGCATGACCATGATCAGGGCAGGCGCAATGCGCGAACAGATCACCTTTGAACGCAAGATCGAAACCGTGCAGCCCTCTGGTGCCGTGCTGGTGGAATGGGTGCCAGAGCAGACCCTGCGCGCAGAGTTGGTGCAAGAGAGTGCCGACACCTTCCTGAGCAATGTTGAGCGCACAGAGGACCGTAAGGTGTTCAGGGTCTGGGCTTGTGACTGGATCACCGCTGACATGCGCGTGACCCATGCGGGCCACACCTACCGCATTGCCCGGATCGTGCCGCTTGATCGGCTGACGTTGGAATTGCACTGCGTGAACACGGTGGATGAAACATGACCGTGCATTCAAGAGGCGTCAAACCCGCGCTATCCGCAGACCGTGAAGCCCTGAAGAAACCGCCGCCGGTTCCAACCTACCTGTCCGCGCAGGCAAAGGCCGAATGGCGTAGGGTTATGCCACAGCTCATTGCCCGCCAGATCATCACAAAGGCTGACCTTGCTGGCGTGGAACATTACTGCACCTGCGCGGGGATCGTCCGGCAGATCGAAGAGGAACGCGCCGCTGCTGGCGGTGCTATTGACGTAAAAATGTTCGGCGTCCTGAACAGGGCCGCTCAGACTGCCCGCCAGCTTGCCGCGGAGTATGGCTTGTCGCCGGTCAGCCGTGCGCGCATCGGCAGTGGTGCTGACGACGCAGCCGATGACGATAACCCCTTAAACGTCCGTTGACCCGTGAACGCCCTGACACCCATAGATCACCGGCAGGTGGAATCCGCCCCGGTCCCTGTTGTCAGCGCATACCCCGCGTGGATTTACGACAACAGCCCGATTGCCGACCCTCTGGGCTACGGCGAACGGGCCGTGACCTTCCTGCGCCGTCTACGCCATCCCAACAGCGATGCACCCGGTCAGGCGTTCCAGCTCGCACCATGGCAGGAGCGTATTGTCAGGCGCATCTATGGCCCCAGACACCCGGACGGGCGCAGGATCGTGCAATCCGTCTTTATGGTCATGGCGCGGGGCAACCGCAAAACGAGCTTGGCAGCAGCCCTTGCCTTGCTGCACACCATTGGGCCAGAGCATGTGCCGGCCGGCCAAGTGCTGTTTGCCGCAGCTGACCGTGAACAGGCGGGCATCGGGTTCAGGGAAGCCGCGAACATCGTGCGCATGGACAAACGGTTGATCGCGGCAACTCGCATCTATGACGCCTACAATGCGCCCAAGCTGATCAAATACACCGCCAAGGACGTTACCCTGCGCACCCTGTCCAGTGACGGTGGCGCAGCACATGGCCTAACCCCGGCCTTCACCTTGATCGATGAAATCCACGTCTGGAAAGGCCGTGATCTTTGGGAAGCGCTGCGTTCTGGTGCCGCCAAGGTGAATGACAGTCTGACCGTGATCGCCACCACTGCCGGACGCGGTGCTGAGACATTAGCCGCAGAACAGTATGACTATGCCCGCCGTGTCGCCATCGGCGAGATCGACAACCCGGCCTATCTGCCGATTCTGTTCGCCGCTGACCCTGCCGACGACTGGCAGGATGAAACTGTTTGGCATAAGGCCAACCCCGGCTTGGCGCATGGGTTCCCAAGCATCGAAGGGCTGCGCGGGCTGGCGAAAGAGGCCGAGAACAAACCCGCCGACAAGGCGGCGTTCCTGCAATTCAACCTCAACGTCTGGCAGGCGAACAGCCGCGACCCTCTGTTCAGCATGGCGACCTATGATGCGCGCGCCTTTGACATCGACCTTGCCGACCTCGAAGGCCTGCCGTGCTATCTGGGCGTCGATATGTCGATCAGTGGCGACCTTACCGCTGTTGTCGCCGCCTGGCGGCACAATGACGATCAGATCACCATTCACCCTTGGCTCTACGTTCCGGGCGATGACCTTAAAGGCCGCGCAGATCGTGACGGCTTGCCTTATGAGGCGTGGCGCGATGCTGGTCTGATCCATGTGATAGAAGGCCCGATCATTGATCCGGCTATTATCGAAGACCAGATCAGGGAACTTTGCGCCACCTTTGATGTAGAGCAGATCGCCTTCGATCCGCACCTTGCCCGTGCTACCATGCAGCGGCTCTATGATGACGGTCTGCCTACGGTGGAACTGCGCCAGACGCCCTTGAATATGGGTGTAGCGGCTGGCGACCTTGAACGCACAGTAAACGGCGAACTGATCCGGCATTCCGGCCATGCCGCCCTGCGCCAGCACTTCGATAGCGTTGTTGCATCACGCAACGCCACGTCTGGCCTGATCCGCATGCACAAGGGCAAGCGCACTGACCGCATCGACGGCGCAATCGCCGCTGCTATGGCAGTGTCACGCGCCTGCGCCGCTGAAACCAACCTGAGCAAATACAACGCACCCGAAGCCGAAGGGCTTTTCATCTTTTAGGAGCCTGCACCATGTCTGAATTGCCCAGCCTTATCGTCGAAGTTGAAGCGAGAATTAACAAGCTAGAGCAAGGGCTTAAGAAGGCCAATGCGTTACAGAACCGCGCCGCTACCCAAATGGAACAGCGTGCTAAACAATCCGCGCTCAAAATGGAACAAATCTATGGCCGGATGACCAGCAACGTAGGCGCGGGCTTTAAGAAGATGATCGGCCCCGCGCTGGCTATCGCAGGTATCGCGAGTGTCACGCAGTTGGGTCGCAAGGTGCAGGACTTGGCCGAAGAATATCGCGGCGTTGAGAACACTCTGAAAGCCATCGGCCAGACTGGCGACGTGGCAGTTGAGAAACTGGCAGGGGCTGCAATCCGTTCTGGTGCGGATCTGAGTGGCATGGGCCAAACGATTATGCGTATTCAGAAAGCCACCAACGGCGGCTATGACGAAACCATCCGGCGCGTCGAAACCCTCAATAAGCTGCTGACCGTTGGCGGCGCATCCACGTCCGAACAGAACAGCGTTTCTTTGCAGTTATCGCAGGCACTTTCCTCTGGTGTTTTGCAAGGTGACGAACTGCGTTCCTTGCGTGAAGCCGCACCAGTGGAACTGTTGGACGCCATTGCGAAGGCCGCTGGTGGCACCCGTGATCAGCTCAAAAACATGGGCGCAGAAGGTAAGCTGACCTCTGCCGTGGTGCTTAAGGCGCTGGATGAAATGGCTGGCGCGGCGGATACGAACTTTGGCAAAATGACGATGACAAGTGACCGCGCCATGACCAATCTTGGCACCGGCCTGACCACATTCGTCGGTCGCCTTGACGAAGGGCTGGGTGCATCGGAGCGGATGGCAACCGGCATCAGCAACCTTGGCGTCTATCTCAACAACAATGCCGCCGCTGCTGAGCAATTCGGGCTTAGCGTGGTTGCGGCCTTCGACACCTTCCAGCAGATCGCGGACGATGCAGAGATCGCGCTCGAAGCGATGGGCAAGACGATCCGGCAATCGGCAATCGGTCCTGTCTTCGACCTAGCTGCTGCGTTTGGGGATACCGGCCTAACCATCGGCGAAGTGCTGGACGCAGTCGTGCAGGGGCTGGCGACGTTCAACGGCGCGATGGAGGGTTCGGCAATGGCGGTGGCAGAGGCGTTTGCCATGATACCGGATGCTATCTCTGGCGCGATGGAAGCCGCCCTGAATGGTGTGATCAGCGGTGTGGAAGCCATGATCAATCGCGTTTTGGAAGGTTTGAGGGTGGTGGCGCAGGCCGTCGATACCCTGACAGCTAAAATCCCCGGCACGGATGGAACAAACCTTGCCGCCGGTATCGGAAACGTGGCGCTTGATCGGGTTAGTGGTTTGAAAACAAACTACAGCAATCGGAGCGTATCCGACGCTTACGCCGAAGGTGCGGCAAGTGGTGAAAAAGCTGTTCTGGACGCGGCGGGTTCCGTTGGCGACTTCTTCAATGGGATTAAGGACCGCTTTGACGAGAACCGCGCGAGGCTCGAAGCAGAGGCCGCAGCCGATGACGACAAGCGCCCTGCAACCAAGGATACGCCGGATGCACCCGCGACTGGTAGCACTAGCAGTGGTGGCGGCCGTGGCGGCGGTGGTGGCGCGGCGAAGTTGAATGACTTTACGCAGGCGGCACAGGAAATCCGCGAAAAGACATTGGCACTACAGGCTGAAGCGGCTGCGCTGGCAGAGGTAACCGGCGCAGAACTTCGAAACGCAGGGGCGATGGACCTTGCCCGGACCAAAGCCGAACTGTTGAACGCAGCGACGCGGGCTGGCGTTACAGACACACCGGCACTGCGTGCGCAGATTGACCAGCTTGCCAGTGAATACGTCAAAGCTGGCGCCGCCGTCGAACTGGCAGCTGACAAGATCGAAGAAGTGCAGAATGCCAGCCGTGCCGGGGCTGAGCGCATCGCCAGCGTCTTTGAAGGCATGGCGACGGGCGCATTGAACGCCAAGCAGGCCGTGGGTCAACTGATCCTCGAATTGCTGAAAATGGCGCTTCAGAAGCGCATTATGGAAGCCGCAGGGCTTGCCGGTGGGTCTATCTTTGGGAAGGTTTTGGGCTTTCTGGGCGGTGGCTTTTCAGAGGGTGGATACACCGGCCACGGCAGCAAGAATGATCCCGCTGGTGTTGTCCACAAAGGCGAATACGTGATGTCGAAATCCGCAACCTCTGCCATCGGCGTTGGCAACCTCGAAGCGCTGCACCAGAGCGCGCTCAGGGGCTACAGCGGCGGCGGCTTAGTAGGTGCCGCCCGCACATCGGCAACCGCAACAATGGGCCGTGCCAGCGCCGCTGCGCCCACCATTGAGATCAACGCCCCGATCACTGTAAACGCATCCGGCGGCACCCCTGATCAGAATGCGGATTTAGCCAAGCAGATGGCCCGTGAAATGGAGCAGTCGATGCGCGGGGTGGTTGTGTCTGAGCTTTCAAGGCAGATGCGGCCAGGTGCTATGCTCAGTCGCAACAAATTTTCATCATAAGGGCTGGTGAAACAGAACACCAAAGATGAGTGAGAGGCCGTTACGTTGATGTCACCTGTTTCTCCAAACTATCCTTTGCTGTCAGCGATAGCTTGCAATATCCGAACGCCTAACTGCGACATGCTGAAGTCCTATCGAAGTAAGAAATGCACGCATCCAGTTAATGTTGGTCCTGTTTTTTGGGCCTAAGATTACCTCTTGAACTGCGTCTTTCGCTTGGTCGGCTATGAGGCAAGGAATATATGGCTTAATTGAGTCGTTGCTCGCGCAGTATTCAATCTCTGGTAGCGCCACCCTGTGACGAAACCGAAGAATTCGCCATTCACATTCTTCGTAAAATGAATCCGGCTTGGTGTGATATATTTGGAAATGCAGAGGCGACAAGGCATCTATAAAGCGCTTCACAATATCGCGTGAGTGCTTGTCGTCTGTCATAAAGATTCCTTTAGAAATTGTAGCTGCATCCGCCATCTTTTGTTTTGCTTGTTCTTTGGTCACACCGCAACCTAGGCGAACAAATGTCCCAAACTGGCCAAATTCTGCACCGATCTGTTCTGAAAACGGTCTTAGCGTTTCGATCAAGCACTTTTCGCCATATTTAACCTGGCTCAATTCATAGAATTTTGCCCCAAAGTTCACCATGCCATAGTCTTGTATTAGCACTTCGGGCGAAAAACCAATAGCGATCCCGGAGCCGTCATCACCATAGGCTCGCCACTGGCTGAGCAGATCAGCTTTCTCGGAAAGGCAAAATGCAAACCCTTCCGTTGAGTCAGCGTAGCCTTCTACGACGACTTTCGCAAAATCACGAACTTCCGGCGGCAAACCAGATGTTTCCAAGAGGTGACCGAACACTTGTCCTAAAACTCGGCCTTCTAAACTATCGTTGGCTGCAGAAAGGGGGGAAAGGCGAAAGGTCCGGCTTTGCAAGATCGCAAAGCCAGTCGGTGACCCGCAATAGTGAAATAGAAGTTTGTTGGTCATATTTGATCAGATTCTCTTTCTCAGCTGAGCTATCTAGAACGTGGTCAATTGGTTCAACAACTGCGATGCGGCCGAGGCATACATCACCCTCGGTCAAATACGAAACCGTTTCGCGTTTATCTTGATTCTTCGCGGGCGATACAAGCCCCACAGACGCGCGACTTTGCTCTGAGCTATCCCAGTCACCCTCGATCCTGAGATCGAATCCTAGCACCCCTTACAGCGAGTCCTGCGCGGCATGTGGGTGCAAATAGGCCGGGGCGGGCTATTGTATGCGTTGGATAGAAGCGCGGGACACTTCTTGCTTGCCACACTATGCTTGGTTGCGGGTGCGTCGTGCTTCTGGGCCGGGGAAGTGTATCGGGTGCCGGGTGCGGGTATTGTCATCCGGGGTGGGTAAAGGATGTCCGGTGAGGTGTCTCTTAGCCGGGGTGGTTTAGGGTAAGGTGTTTTCGCCCGGAGGGTGATGGTTTCAGCTTGTCCGATTTTGCGCGACAGAAGAAGACGTATAGAAGCACCAAGCACTAAGCACATACAGTATACTCTTAAAAACATATATAATACGGACAGAATCGGACAACTTCTGATGCCCTTGAAATGGCGCCGAATGACACCTCAAAAGCACCCGGAAAGTTGACTTAGACAACCATCCCGGCCCCCAAACGGTGAACCTTTATAGACAGGCCGCGACCGGGTTGCGCATAAAAAGTTGGACCAATGCAAATATTCTTTATTTGTTGCGTCCAGCTATTGAACTCTGATTCAGCGAATCCGATGTCTGGTGGGAACAAGACCCACCCACGAGAGACGCCGCATGTCGAAAATGACCGAGCCTGAGTTTTACGACCGCCTTGATCGGGCGTCTGATCCCCTTACCGTCCGCAAGTTGAAAGATGACGATGATCTAAGTTGTGGTGGCGATGGCTCAGCAAAGTATGACGATGTTTTTTCACAACTGGATAGCCTGAGTAAGGGTGATGACGCTGCTATCAGCGCTAGACCAAACCGGCTCTTTTCTGATGCTGATTACGAGCGCGTCCGTGAAGATACCCCGGCCTTAAAAATTGTCCGTGAATACACGCCCCGGTATGATCGCGCATTTCAAGAGCTGCGCGCGTTGGAGAACAAACTTGCCATCTTGACGGCTGAAACACCAGAATATCACGAGGCCATGGCGCAACTCTCCAAAGTAAAAAGCCGGGTCAAGATCGAACTCGAACGCTCGACCGATGACAGGTATCGCGAGAATGAACGGACCGACGAATGGCGGGCAACAACCGGGAAAGAAGAATTTAAGGCATCCCGCCGGGTCCGCGAAACTGCTAACCAGATGACACCCAAAGAGGTGTTGGCGGCAGAGACACCAGAAGAGAAAAACGAGCGTATTCGCAAGCGTGGCAGCGAGTTGAAGGCAAAGAAACGTGCTATGAAGAAAGCAGCTGAAGCCAAGGATCATACCGCGTGACGCCCGATGAACTTAAGACGCTCGACGTTGGGGGCCAGCGCGATGAACGGCTATATCAAGCAATTCTCGACGCAATGGCAGACATCGATAACTTGGATGACGAATTTGCGAAGGCCTACGGGCGATTTGCATTTACAATCGACGAAATGGAAAAGGCGAAAAAGCTATGACACTGGAACAAGCAACAGCGACTTTGCTCGCCAACTTTGACCGTAAGATTGGGTCGGTCCTTGACGGACCCAAGGCCGCAGTATTTGATCAGACATTGGCCGCTGCTGAATTCTTGGCCAAGCATCTGCGTAATGCACCGGCAGGCACAACGGTCCGCGATGTCATGTCCGCGCACAAAATGACGCAGGCCACCACCTGACCCGCTATAACGTCTTTGAGGCCCGGTCTCGCCTCACCCCGGCCCGTGTATTGCACCGCGTTAGCAAGCCGCATTGTGATACGCGGGCTACCTAAATCATAACTTACTTATTCAAAAACAATGACTTAGATTAATTTCCCACTTGCCAAGATTCAGGAGATCTGGGATTCTTGCGGCACGATCAATTCATTATGGAGTGCCGCACATGGCCGACCTGAATACACCTGACCACTACATTGACGATGCCACCTACGAACTGCTGTTGCAGGCCATCATGAACCCAGTGCCATCGCTCGACCTGCGTAGCCAGTTGATTGAGACATTGGGCGAACTTGGCAGCGTCTGGCCTGCGTCCTGTCTTGGCCCTGATCACGAATGTAGAGCAGTTTAACTGCATGCACATGCATGCAATTTACCTCTTTATAGCCTGAGACTTTCGCGTCTGGACATGATATAAATTCACTAAGTCCCAACCTGATCAGTTGGGGCTTTTTCTATTTCAACCAACCCAGACCGTCGCATTCCGCGCGGCCAAAAAACACGAGGTAAGACAATGCCAAACGATACGAATAACAAAGCACCAAAGGTAGAGCGCTTCAACTTTGCGGACTTCATGTCACCAAAAGGTTCTGACAGCTTAGATAACCTGTTCGGAACACTTTCTGATATGGGTGTTCCAGTATCTATCACTGGCAAAGAATTTTGCGCCAATGAAGATGCTTTGCTCGATGCAGATCAACTGAGCCACAACCTTGTTTTTTATGGCAAGTGGTTGATCGCTAAAGTGGCAGCTTTTGAAGCGCTACGTGACATTGGTTTTGACGCAGTTAAAGCCGCCGCTGATCGCCGCGAAATTATTGATGTGGCCTATGAATTTGGCGATGGTTCTTTCAAGGGTGAGTGGTGCCGCATGCATGGGGTAATCTATGCCTCATTTGGTGGCTTGATTGAAGTCGCCAGTGCCAGTGAAGCGCGCAACAAGCGTGAACGCGAATCCGCAGATTTAGATACTGCTCGTTTCTTGCTTTCTGCCCTTTTCAGCCACACACGTGGAGATACAAAAGCCGCCTAATCGCCCCCGGCCAAGTGAATGCAATGCCCGCCGGATCACACCGGCGGTTGCTTAGGTTGCAAAAGCTCAACTGCGGGACATGGACGAATTCGCTTGAATATTGCTCGCAACATTCCAACAATACACCAACATTAATCGAAGTAGGGAACCTTATGCGCTCGAAGTTTTTGGGACACTTCCCCTTAGAAAAGGCTAAAATTGACGATCTATGGCAAACGGCAACTATCGTATTTGATACCAATGTATTGCTAAACCTGTATAGATATTCTGACGACGCAAGAGAAGAATTTCTTGCCTTACTGAATTCCGTGAAGAGAAGGTGTTGGCTCCCTGAGCAATGCGCCAGCGAGTTTTTGAAGAACCGAATAGCTGTAATACAGAGTCAAATTTCTGCTTATGATGCTACGGCTAAGAGCATTAGGTCGATTAGAGATTCGTTTGCTGGTTCAAAAGGACATCCATTCATTTCGGGCGGAAATTTTGAAAACCTCTCTCAGGTAATAGCTAAGATCGAAACTGACTTAGCTACTAGCAGGAGTAAGTTTGAGGAACGCATATCGAGAGATGACATAGCTGAAGAAGTTTCAAACATATTTGAAGGTATAGTTGGAGACGGCTTCGCTGATGCCGAATTGAACCAGATGTTTACCGTTGGAGCCGATCGATATCGTGAAAAAACACCACCTGGATATAAAGACGGATCAAAATATGAAGATCCGGCGACAGTCGCTGAGAAGAAATCAAAGTTTGGAGATTGGCTTTTGTGGAAACAGCTAATGGATATGGCCGGTTCAGAAAAGAAGTCAGTAATACTTGTTACTGATGATAGGAAAGAAGATTGGTGGCTTGAGGCTTCGGGTAAAACAGTCGGCCCACGCCCGGAGCTAGTGTCAGAGTTTCTGCATACGACCGGTCAGAATATACTAATCTATACTCCCAATCGCTTCCTTGAGGCTTCTAAAGCGCAGCTCACCACGACAGTTAGTGATAAAACTATTCAAGAGATTCGGGCGGAGCACGATTCAAGGAAAAATGAGTTAGCTGAGTTTGTCGAGAATCGATCACGTATTGATTATATGAACGAGCCAACGGCATTAAGAGATGAAAAACGGCTCGTTCGAAGAATGCAACCATATGGGACAAAAGATTTAGTTCGACGGGGATCATTACATAGAAAACTAGAGATGGACATCGTATCAGAGCTTCATTCAGAGAAGAAAAGTTTCCTTATTCAGTTGGCAAGACTGGACGGGACTATAGCATCATTGAATGAGACGTTGGGCACGGAGAGTTTGGAAAATAGCTTCAACAGCGGCTTAGCGCAGCAATTGGAGGCCGCTGAGGCTGCGCGTGATGAAGTTCAATGGAACCTAAGCAGGATTAATAAGAAGATAAGGCGTCTAGATGGCTACTAGGCTAGGTCCTGAAAGCTCTGAACGTCTCTGATTTTATTTTGTCTTGCCTAGTTAATGTCTGATTGCTGGTCCTACTGTGTCGACTAGGTTGGCAACCCCAGAAACCGTGCGACACGGTGGCGGGTGCCGTAAGGACAACCAGCTTGGCAGTGTCGCCATGCCGGAAGCCAGTCTTACCGCTACCACTAGCTCGCTTAGCACCTCAATGAGTTCCGCGGGCGGTTTCTGACCCGAAGCGACCATGATTGACCCTACGTCACTTGGCCCATTTCAAAGGCAGTTACATGGTTACAAAACTTCACGTAAACCATTGATTTTATTATAGTTAATCAAAATTCAAATCTCTTATCACCCACCATTACCATTTAACATTGCGTATATTCCTAAGCTCCGGTCGCTTCAGAGCTTAGCCCAATCGCGCCGTCGTTCCGCTGGTAGACGCCCCCTACACATGACATAACCCGCCCCAAACAACGACGGAGCAGGCATGACATCCCCCTATCCGAAAATCTGGTTCCTGCGCCACGGCCAGACGGTCTGGAATCGTGCCTTTCGGCTACAAGGGCAATTGGATTCTCCATTGACCGATCAAGGTATCGCCGACGCCCAGCGGCAGGCCAAGATCATGGCCCCCATTCTGGCGCAGCGGCCCGCTATCTTTGCCTCACCCTTGGGACGCGTACAGCAGACGGCAGCGATTGCATTGGCAGGTGCGGTGCACCGGATCGATCCGCGCCTGATGGAAATCCACGCAGGCGTGTGGCAGGGGCTGACGCGGGACGAAATCATGGCCGCACGCCCCGACTGGGCCGCGACCGACCCGACACCGCTCGAGATTTACGAAGCGGCAGAGCAGGGCGAAGGGCCGGCCGCGTTTCACGCGCGGATCAAAGCGTTCCTGCAAGATCTGACAGACCCCAGCGTGATCGTCGCGCATGGTCTTCTGGGGCAGGTGCTGCGGGCCGAGGTGCGCGGCCTCGACCTGGGGCAAGCGGGACAGCTGTGCAATCGGCAGGGCTGTGTCTATCTGCTTGAAAACGGACGGGAAACCGTCTTGGAGGCGCCGGTGTGACGGATTATCCACCGCTCTATATCCTGCGCCACGGCGAAACCGAATGGAACGCGCAGAATCGGCTTCAGGGTCGGTTTGATTCTGCGCTTACCGCCGTGGGTCGCGCGCAGGCACAGGCACAGCGCGGGATTCTCGCTACCCGTGATCTGACAGGATTTACCGCGCTCACCAGTCCGCAGGGCCGCGCCTTTCACACCGCCTCCATCGCACTGGCAGGGCTGGTTGACGGCATCAGCACCGACCCCCGACTGAGCGAGATTGGTATTGGCGACTGGGCCGGCGCGCAGCGCGATGCGTTGATGGCCCAGACACCCGACGCCCGCGACAGCTATGACCTGTACGAACATGCGCCCGGCGGCGAAGGCTTTGCGGCCCTGCATGCCCGCTGCAGCGCGTTTTTGTCCACGCTTACGGCGCCGCATATCCTGGTCACCCACGGCATCACCTCGCGGATGCTGCGGCTGATTGTGCTTGGCCAAGGCATTGAAGCGCTGCGCGATATGGCAGGCGGGCAGGGGGTGGTTTTTTATCTTGCACAGGGTACGCAGCACAGACTGACATTAGGGGCTTGAAGCCCGCCCCAACCTTGGGCTATGAGACGCGCAGCGGGTCGTTAGCTCAGTTGGTAGAGCGCTTCGTTTACACCGAAGATGTCGGGAGTTCGAGCCTCTCACGACCCACCAATCACATCTCAAAACAAAGTTCCCGGAACGACTGTCGGGTTGCAAGCGCGATGAGCGTGCCACCACAATGTCTGACATGATTACGCCGCTTCTGGATAGTCCCACTATCGCAACGGACCATCGCCGACGTGACTGACCCCACCAAGGTCCGTGCGTTGCGCGGCCAACCCGGGGCGGCGATCAATGGCCCCACCCCTAAACAAACATTTTCACCCGGCACGCCCGGCCACATTCCTCGGCCGCTGCAGGCGTGAAACAGATCAATGTAATTTTCGACCAGATTACGACAAAGCACGCTTGACGGCGCGGGGGAGGGACCCTATTACGACCGAACGCTTTGGGTCCGCCCAGAGCGCGCAGTGGGCGGTTGTAGCTCAGTTGGTTAGAGTACCGGCCTGTCACGCCGGGGGTCGCGGGTTCGAGCCCCGTCAACCGCGCCACCGCTGCATGTTTCCAGACCAGATGTGATGTGACGCAACACCCGCAAGGGGCGTTGCCACTCTGGCATGGAAATCTGCCTTAATCTTTGCAGAATCAGTGCTTTAACTCATGTCGTAAACTGTGCACCCGGCGTGCACCAACAGTACACCGCCCAGTGTGGCCCGACTGGCGAAGGCGGGCCTTAACGCGGCGTGCGCCAGGTTCGTTGCAAAGCGGTTACGGCACGGTTTTCACCCAAAACGGACGGTGGCTGCTGAAACCACCAAACAAGACGCAGATTGCGCTTGACCCGCGCGGCAGGCTCACCTATTCCGCCCCCATCGCGCGGTTGTAGCTCAGTTGGTTAGAGTACCGGCCTGTCACGCCGGGGGTCGCGGGTTCGAGCCCCGTCAACCGCGCCACTTTCCTCCCTCAGATGGTTCAGAGTTTTTGCCCTGCGGGGCCCTGTGCGCCCTGTGTCACAGCCACGGCAACGTGAGGGCGGCCAGCACCAGATATCTCGTGCCCTTGGCCAGCGTGACCAGCACCACAAAGGGCAGCAGCGGCTCGCGCAGTACCCCGGCCATAACGGTCAGCGGATCACCAACAACCGGCACCCAGCTTGCCAGCAACGACCAGCGCCCCCAACGGCGATACCAGTGCTGCGCACGGTCCAGTTGCCGCGTGGAACAGGGGAACCAGCGCCGGTGCTGAAACTGCAAAAGCGCGCGCCCCAGATACCAGTTGATGATCGACCCCGCGACATTGCCCAGTGTGGCCACCAGGATCAGCATCAGTGCCGGATGCGTCTGGGCAAGCAAAAGCCCGACCAGCACCGCCTCTGATTGCAGCGGCATCACCGTCGCGGCCACCAGCGCCGCCGTAAACAGGGTGAGATACGCAATCATGGCGGCATCACCCAAAGACCGGGCCAAGGCGGGCAACATATTCCATATCCGGCCAGAATTGCCGCGCCCCTTGTTAAGAGACTGCAAAATCGCAGGCCGTCTGGGCTATAATGTCCAGGTCTAAAAGGAGCAGTGCTATGGATCATCCTGCGTTTACCACGCCCACACGCGACTGGCGGATCGATATCGTGACCAGCGGCAGAATCGGCGCGGTGATCAGCGCCCATGCCGCGCTCTGGCGGTTCTGGAGCCCAAGCTTGCAGTTGTGTTGTGCCAGTCTGGCGACCGGGCTGGGGGTTGGCGTGTCGATCGGCGCAAGTCTGGATATCGACGGAGAGTCGATTGGCGCGGCGCTGGCCAGTGCGGTTGACGGACATCTGACCATTCTCAATCCCTTTGCGGCCAAGCAGTTGCGCGGTGCAACGGTGAATGAGATTTCATTTGGCGTCACCGGTGGTCTGGCCGAAATCGCAGGCAATGAATTCATGGTCAAGGACACCCACGAGCGGGAATTGTTCAAGTTCAAGGGCGGCGGCATCAGCGCGACGCTGGGGCTGGGGATTAATATCGGGTCGTTTTCTCATTCCGAATTCAACCCGCCTTTTGCGGTGCCCGCGTCCCGGTGGGAGGTTCTGCAATACCAGCAGGCGCAGCAGGCTGCGGCGGGGTAAACACCGGTGCCACCCCCGCGCGCCACGGATCGGTTGGTGCGCGAGGCTGCATCACACATCTCTTTTCACTTTTTTGAGTCGTAAATACCCTCGGGGGGTCCGGGGGGCTGGCCCCCCGGTAAAATATTACGGGTCCGGGGGGCTGGCCCCCCGGGGTAACGCTCAGGTCAAGGCATCCAAAATCCGCGCCCAGCTGCGGATGCCTTTATGGAAACTTTCCATATCGTATTTTTCATTGGGCGAATGGATTGCATCATCGTCTTTGCCGAAACCGATCAACATCGGCTCTGTTCCCAGAATTTTCTGGAAATGCCCGGCGATTGGGATCGACCCACCACAGCCAATGTAGGCCGCAGGCACCTGCCATTCGGTGCTAAGCGCGCGGCGCGCCGGTTCAAACATCGCTCCGGTGATGTCGACGCCCGACGCCTGACTGGCGCCGTGGCCGTTGAATTCGACCTTGCAGTCCGCAGGCAGCGCGTCTTGCACCATCTTGCGAAAGCTCTCGCGGATCGCCAGCGGATCTTGGGTGCCCACCAGCCGGAACGAGATTTTGGCATGGGCCTGGCTGGGCAGCACGGTCTTGAACCCGTCGCCGGTATAGCCGCCCCAGATGCCGTTCACCTCGCAGGTGGGGCGCGACCAGATCATTTCGAGCGGGGTGCGGTCTTGTTCCCCGGCGGGCTGGCTTAGCCCGACATCGCCGAGGAAACGATCATGATCAAAGGCCAACCCCTGCCATTGCGCTTCCAGCTCGTCCGACAGTTCCGGCACCCCGTCATAGAACCCTGGCACGGTGATGCGCCCAGTATCGTCGTGCAGCGACGCGATGATGCGGCCAAGCACGCGGATCGGGTTCATCGCGATTCCGCCGTACATGCCGGAATGCAGATCAAGCTCAGGCCCGGTGATGGTCAATTCCTCGCCCAGCAGCCCGCGCAGCATGGTCACCACGGCGGGGGTCTCGCTTTGGAACAGGCCGGTGTCACAGATCATCGCGACATCGGCTTTCAACTCGTCCGCGTTTTCGCGCATGAACGGCACAAGGGACGGGGAGCCGGATTCTTCTTCGCCTTCAAGGAAAAACGTGATGCGGCAGGGCCAGTCGCCTTTGACCTCTTTCCAGGCGCGCAGGGCCTCGATGATCGTCATCAACTGGCCCTTGTCGTCTGCCGCCCCGCGGCCTCTGATCACCGTGCCGTCCTTGGTCTCTTCGACGGCGGGATCAAAGGGATCGCGGTCCCACAGGTTCAGCGGGTCAACGGGCTGCACATCATAGTGGCCGTAGAACAGGATATGCGGCGTGCCCTCGCCGACATGGCCCACAACCATCGGGTGGCCGGGCGTTGCGCGTTTGGCGGCATCGACGCCCATGGATTGCAGATCGGCCACCAACCAGTCGGCCGCGCGGTCACAATCGGCCTTGAACGCCGGGTCGGTCGAAATCGAGGGGATGCGCAGCAGGTCAAGCAGGCGTTCCGTGGCAGCGGGCAGATCGCTGTCGATCCGGGCGAGGACATCATCAAGGGACATATGGGCGGCTCCTGTGGCGCGTGTGAATTGTCGCGAAGGTAACAGCCCGCCCGGGCGTGTCCAGTGGGGTAACCACCATGTCGCGATTGCGCGCGCCATTGGGTTTCAACATGCGCGTTTCCGCCTGTGCAGTGCTGCGCGCGCGTCGCAGGGCGCGTCCTAAAAGGTCAGGCTCAGACGGCTGCCCTGCGGCGTCAGGTCACTTTCCAACGTGGCGCCAAGCTGTGACGCGGCGGCGGCCATCAGACTGCTGCCGAGGCCGTCGAGGTGTGACGATTTCTGTGCCGCAGCGTTTGATCCCGCACCGTTGTCTCGGCAGGTCAGGGTGAACTTGCCGTTTAACAGGCGCAGGGTGATATCGATTTGCCCGGCCACCTCCCCAGGAAAGCCATGTTTGATCGCGTTGGCCACAAATTCGCTGACGATCATGCCAAGCGCCGATGCTTTGGCGGGGCTAAGGTTCGTCTTGTCCACGTCGCATGTGAGGGCGATGTTCTCTGGTGCGGTTTCCTGCAAAAGGTCAACGACACGCGTCATGAAAAGCTGCGCGCTGATCTGGTCAAGCCCCTGCGAGGATTGCAGTTCACCGTGCAGCGCACCGACGGCCGCGATACGGCGCTGGATGGCGTCAAGCGCCTCTTTGGCGTGCGGGTCCTCAAACTTGCGCCCATAGAGCCGCACAATCGACGTCAGGGTCTGAAGCGAGTTTTTGACGCGGTGATCGGCCTCGTGCAGCAACGTCGCTTGGTTGCGCAGGGCGCGGCGCAGGTCCAACTGCTTCATCACCTGACGCGACAGAACCTGCAGGGCATTACGCTGAAGGTCGGTCAGGCGGCGCGGTTTGGTGTCGAGGATACACAGGGTGCCGATCGGCAGCCCGTCGGCTGACAGCAGCCGTGACCCTGCATAGAATCGCAACCCGTTTTCGGCGGTACATAGCGGGTTGTCGGCCATCCGGGCGTCGGCCAGCGTGTCGGGGATTTCGATGAAATCATCCTGTAGGATCGCGTGCGAGCAGATTGACGTGTCAAGCGGCGTTTCGCGCGCGTTCAGGCCCACTTCGGCTTTGAACCACTGACGGTCCTTGTCGATCAGGTTGACCACCGAAATCGGAGCCTCGCAGATGCGCGACGCCAGAGCGACGATTTCGTCGAAATCCGCTTCACGGGGCGTGTCCAGGATATCGTAGTCATAAAGCGCGCGCAGGCGTTTTTCTTGCGCGGGGTGGGCGTGTGCAATCACAAAGGGGCCTCGGACAAAATGGTGCTGCGGTAATGTTGAACGGTGCAGCTTGTTTCACAATGTGTCGCAGGCGGAAAGGGCGTTGCAACAAGTCATGTTTTTTCCAGATAGAGCGTGGCCATTGAAAGGCAACGCAATATCTTGCGGCGCTCCGCCGTGAGTTGAGACAAGCGCGATTCCCGCCACACGCTGCGCCGCGCCGAAACCCTGACTGACGGCGATACCACCCTGAAGGCAGGCGGCGTTGGCCGCAACTGGACGGCAAACGGGGTCCGCAGCATAGAGCGGTATGCGTAATTTAAGGCGATACTTGCCGACGCGCGTGCTCAGTCAGGAGTTCCATACCCGTGCCGCGTGGCGGTAAATTGGGGCCAAGATGCCCTGCCTGCGACAAGTCGCCCCTTGATCGGGGGCGATAAGACGTTGATGCCGGGCGCAGGATTCTGTAATCATTCTAAAACCTGAATATGGCAGCGCGCCCCGGCCGCCGCCATTCCGGCCAGATGGAGAGGCGCAATGGACTATACAGAAAAGCTGGATCAGGCGATTGCGCGCCTTCACGAAGAAGGTCGTTACCGGACATTTATCGACATCGAACGCCGCAACGGCCAGTTTCCTCACGCGGTGTGGACGCGCCCTGACGGAACCGAGCAAGACATTACTGTCTGGTGCGGCAATGACTACCTGGGCATGGGGCAGAACCCTGTTGTGCTAGAAGCAATGCAGGAGGCGCTGATCGCCACCGGGGCCGGGTCGGGCGGTACGCGCAATATTTCCGGCACCACTGTCTATCACAAACGTCTTGAGGCCGAACTGGCCGATTTGCATGGCAAGCAGGCCGCGCTGCTGTTCACCAGCGCCTATATCGCCAATGACGCCACGCTCAGCACGCTGCCGAAACTGTTTCCCGGTCTGATCATTTATTCCGACGCGCTGAACCACGCCAGCATGATCGAAGGTGTGCGCCGCAACGGCGGTGCAAAGCGTATTTTCCGGCACAACGACGTCGCCCATTTGCGCGAGTTGCTTGAGGCCGACGACCCTGCCGCACCCAAGCTGATTGCCTTTGAATCGATCTATTCGATGGACGGTGATTTCGGCCCGATTGAGGCGATCTGTGATCTGGCCGACGAATTCGGCGCCCTGACATATATCGATGAAGTACACGCCGTGGGCATGTACGGCCCGCGCGGTGCCGGTGTGGCGGAACGCGACCGTTTGATGCACCGGTTGGACATCATCAATGGCACTTTGGCCAAGGCATTTGGCGTCATGGGTGGCTATATCGCGGCCAGCGCAAAGATGTGCGACGCGATCCGATCCTATGCGCCGGGCTTTATCTTTACCACTTCGCTGCCGCCTGCGATTGCCGCAGGTGCCGCCGCGTCGGTTGCCTATCTCAAACGCGCGCCCGAACTGCGCGAAAAGCATCAGCAGCAAGCTAAGGTATTGAAATTGCGGCTGAAAGGTATGGGTCTGCCGATCATCGATCACGGCAGCCACATCGTGCCTGTGATGGTTGGCGACCCCGTCCATACCAAGCTGCTGTCTGATATGCTGCTGGCGGATCACGGCATTTACGTACAGCCGATTAACTATCCCACGGTGCCACGCGGCACCGAACGTCTGCGCTTTACCCCGTCGCCGGTCCACGGGCCGCGCGAGATGGACGCGCTGGTGCGCGCCATGGACGGGCTGTGGTCGCATTGTGCGCTGAATCGTGCCGAAGCCGCAGGGTAAATTCGCTATATTCGTGTTTCGCGTTGCCTTATGCTACAGTTACGGGAAGAAAAGACCAAATCCGAATCGACGGGGCGTGTTCGGGTAATGGCTGCGAAGAAAACAGGGGCGGGGCATATTGATGATCGGGCGTTGGTCCTCCAAAGTCGTTGAAGAAGAACAGATTGAACCCAAAGGGTTTGATGCGTTCGAGTTGCGATTGGGGGATGTGATGCGCGGTGAACGCGCCACGCTGGGCAAAAGCCTGCTGGATGTGCAGCGCGAATTGCGGATCAAAGCTTCCTACATTGCTGCCATTGAAAATTGCGATCCCGATGCCTTTGACACGCCCGGTTTCATTGCCGGTTATGTGCGGTCCTATGCCCGTTACCTGAACATGGACCCCGATCAGGCCTTTGCCGGCTTCTGCAAGGAATCAGGGTTTGCCGTGGCACATGGCATGTCTGCCGAAGCGTCAGTGGTGAAAAAACCCAGTTTCGAAGAGCGCCGCAAGACCCCGAAAGAGGCAGATCTTTTTGCCCGTCCGAACACGCCTTTCGTGCCGGTTGGCGAAGGGTTCCTGAGCCGGATCGAACCGGGTGCTGTCGGATCGTCGCTGGTGCTGATCGCGTTGATTTCTGCGATCGGGTTTGGCGGCTGGACCGTTCTGAAAGAAGTGCAGCGTGTGCAGGTGGCCCAGGTCGACCAGACGCCGGTGGTGCTGTCTGACCTTGATCCGCTGGATGGCGCATTGGCCCCCGCACCGGATGCCAGCAATGACCCCGCCGCACCCAGCGCCATGGACGCGCCGCGCGCCGATGCGCTGGACCGGCTGTATCGGCCGCAGGCGCTGGATGTGCCGGTGCTGGTCGCACGCGATGCACCCATCGCCAGCATCGACCCACGGTCGGTTAGTAATTTCACGTCGCCTGACCGTTTGACGTCGCCGCTGGGGCAGACCCCCACGGAAACCGAAACCGTGCAGACCGCCGGTGTCGCCGTACCGCAGGTGGTTGAACCGACAGGTCAATCCGTGCGTATGGTCGCCGCCTATCCGTCGTGGGTCAGGGTGCGGGCCGCCGATGGCACCGTCATCTTTGAGGGTGTGATGAACAAGGGCGACACATGGGATGTGCCGGCCACCGAAGAGCCTGCAACACTGCGCACCGGCGAATCCGGCGCGCTTTATTTCGCGATGGCGGATGGCTGCTATGGCCCCGTTGGCCCGCGCGGCGCTGTGACATCGAACGTGCCACTTCACCAGCAGGCCTTGGCTGAACTGTATCAGCCCGTTGACCCCACCGTCGACAAGTCGCTAAGCCGGATGTTTGCCGATCTGCAAGGGTCGGTCGAACCTGCTGTTCTGGCAGCGATCCCCTGCCAGACGCAGTAACTGCGACCCACTTTCCATTGCACAAGCGACCGGGCCTGACTAGGTAAGGGCAACAGCCCTGAACCCTTGAAGGTGCCGCATATGTCGCTTAACCACATCCGCCCCTGGCGCAACATCTACCGCCGCAAGTCGCGGCAGATCATGGTGGGCAATGTGCCGGTTGGGGGCGATGCGCCGATCTCTGTCCAGACGATGACCAACACGCTGACCACGGATGTGGCGGGCACCATTGCGCAGGTGCAGGCCGCCGCCGAGGCGGGGGCGGATATCGTGCGCGTGTCGGTGCCAGACGAGGCATCATCGAAGGCGCTGAAAGAGATTGTGCGCAACGTGTCGGTGCCGATCGTTGCCGACATCCATTTCCACTACAAGCGCGGCATCGAAGCCGCCGAGGCAGGTGCGGCCTGTCTGCGGATCAACCCCGGCAACATCGGCGACGAAAAGCGCGTCAAAGAAGTGATCCGCGCGGCGCGGGACAATAACTGTTCGATCCGTATTGGCGTCAACGCCGGGTCGCTGGAACGGCATCTGCTGGAGAAATACGGCGAACCATGCCCCGATGCGATGGTGGAATCGGGCCTGGATCACATCAAGATATTGCAGGACAACGATTTTCACGAATTCAAGATCAGTTGCAAAGCCTCGGACGTGTTCATGGCCGCCGCCGCCTATCAGCAGTTGGCCGACGCCACCGATGCGCCCATTCACCTGGGCATCACAGAGGCCGGGGGGCTGATTTCCGGCACCGTGAAATCCGCCATCGGCATGGGCAACCTGCTGTGGATGGGCATCGGCGATACCATCCGGGTCTCACTGTCTGCCGATCCGGTGGAAGAAGTCAAAATGGGCTTTGAGATTCTGAAATCTCTGGGCCTGCGGCACCGGGGCGTGAATATCATTTCCTGCCCGTCCTGCGCGCGGCAAGGGTTTGACGTGATCAAAACCGTCGAGGCATTGGAACGGCGGTTGGAGCATATCAAGACCCCGATGAGCCTGAGCATCATTGGCTGTGTGGTGAACGGGCCGGGCGAGGCGCTGATGACGGACGTCGGCTTTACCGGCGGCGGGGCCGGGTCTGGCATGGTCTATCTGGCAGGCAAGCAAAGCCATAAGCTTGGCAATGACGGTATGATAGATCACATCGTCGAACAGGTTGAGAAACGCGCGGCGGTGATCGAAGCCGAAGCAGAAAAAGACGCGGCGGAATAACGGGTTATCTGGCGAACTTGATGTGAAACTGACGGGTTATTCAGCGCCCAGATATCGCAGTAGCACGACGGCGGGCATGTGCCCGCGCAGGATCATCTGCGGCAGGACATAGAACGGCGCTTCGTCCATCCTCAGCTCGGCGGCCCAGGCCGCGACCTCGGGGTCATCCAGATCATGAAGGATAAAGGACGCGCCGGAAGTATTTGAAATATCTTGAATTTCTGACTGTGCGCGAGCGCAGTCAGGGCAGTTTCCGCGCACCACCAGTGCCAGATCATTGCCCGACAGGATACGGGGTGCCAGCCGGGTCAGTAGCGCCAGATCATCGTCAATGTACTGGCGCATCTCGCCCGCGGCTGGATTATCCTGTGCCAAAGCTTGCGCGACAATTTCGGGCGCGGCAAGGATGGCGGCGCGCAGTTCGGTTTCAAACACCTGACGCTCGGCGGCGGTCATCGCGCTGAAGTCGGTATCGGCCTGCGCACTGCCCGCGACCAAGATCGCGGACAGGATTGCGCAAAACGGGGGCATCATCAGCCGCGCTTTTCCTCGATCAGCGCCATCATCTGATCGTAGGGCAGGTAGCCGCGCAGCATTTCGTCCTGCATCACGAAGGTCGGCGTGCCGCTGATTTGCAGCTTTTGCGCCAATTCACGGGTTTTTGTGATCTCGGCTGTGACCTCTGGCGAGGTCATGCGCGCCTCGATTGCGTCCATGTCCAATTCAAAACTGTCGCCAAGGCGGCGCAGGGTGGCCGCAGAGATGTCACCGTTGAATTCCATCAGGGCATCGTTCAGCAGCCTGTATTTTTCGTCGCCCGCCACCTGTTTGACCGCAACGGCAAAGCGCGAGGCCAGCACAGACTGTTCGCCGAGGATCGGGAATTCTTTGACGATCAGTTTTATATTTCCGTCTGTTTCCAGCAGCTTGGCCACTTCGCTATGGGACTTTTTGCAATAGCCGCAGCGGTAGTCGAGGAATTCGACCAGCACGATGTCGCCCTCAGGGTTGCCGCCAACCCATGAGTAGCCGTCGTTGAAAATTTCATCTGCGTTGACGGATACCAGATCGAAATCCGCCTGCGCCTGTGCCTCGGCTTCGCGGTTTTGCAGCTGCGCCACCGCTTCCATAATCACCTCTGGGTTCGCCATCAGATAGGCACGCACTTCGGCACCGAATTGGGCGCGCTCGGCCTCGGACAACTCGGTCAGGTCCATGGCGCCCAGCGGCGCGGCAAGGGCAAGGGTGCTGGCAAAAGCGGGGACGAGGAGGCGGGCGAACATGGGCAGACCTTTCTTTGGCGGGGTCAAGGGTTGACGCCCGGCATCAGGCGCGGTGAAAGCATATGCCGACAGTAGGAGCAAGCCCATGCGCAATTCAACCCGATCCGCCGTTGATCCCTTTATCGTGATGGACGTCATGCAAGCCGCCAGTGCCGCCGAGGCCGCAGGCCGCCATATCATCCATATGGAGGTAGGCCAGCCCGGCACGGGTGCGCCGAAGGGGGCGGTCAAGGCCTTGGAAAAGGCCATGCAGGACGGGCCACTGGGCTATACAGTGGCGCTGGGTTTGCCGGCGTTGCGCGCCCGGATCGCGCAGATGTATGGCGAATGGTATAACGTCGATCTGGACCCGGCGCGCGTGGTCATCACGCCGGGATCATCGGGCGGATTTTTGCTGGCCTTCACCGCACTCTTTGATAGCGGCGACCGTGTGGGCATTGGCGCACCGGGGTATCCTAGCTATCGCCAGATCCTCAGCGCATTGGGCATGCAGCCCGTCGATCTGCCCGCGGCACCTGAAAACCGGTTGCAGCCCGTAGCGGCGGATTTCGCTGGGGCCGATCTGAAGGGTTTGCTGGTCGCATCCCCGGCCAACCCCTCTGGCACCATGTTAGACCGGGCGGCGATGGGCGCGCTGACGGATGCCTGTGCGGCGCAGGAAATGTCGTTCATTTCGGACGAAATTTACCACGGTATCGAATATGACAAAAAGGCGGTCACGGCGCTGGAGCTGACCAATGAGTGCTATTTCATCAATTCATTTTCCAAGTATTTTTCCATGACGGGCTGGCGCGTGGGCTGGATGGTGGTGCCCCAAGATCAGGTGCGCGTGGTTGAGCGGATCGCCCAGAACATGTTTATCTGCGCCCCCCACGCCAGCCAGATCGCGGCACTGGCGGCGATGGATTGCGACGACGAATTGCAAGCCAACCTGACCGTCTATCGCCGCAACCGCGATCTGATGATTGACGGGTTGCCCAAGGCGGGTTTCACCAACATCGCGCCGCCGGACGGGGCGTTTTACATCTATGCGGATGTGTCGAAAATCACCGACGACAGCCGGGCGCTGGCGGCTGAAATTCTGGACAAGGCCGGCGTTGCGGTCACGCCGGGGCTGGATTTCGACCCGGCGCGGGGGCATCACACACTGCGGTTTTCCTATGCCCGCAGCACGGAAGATATCGAAGAGGGGCTGGCGCGGTTGCAGAGCTTTATGGCTGCGCGCTGAAACGCTGGTTTGCACCGGGCGCAGATGTTAGAACCTGACAAAACAAGGGCGGGCAGGGTGATGCGGGCAATACTGACAAAACTGGCGGTGATGCTGGTCTGTGCCTTACCGGCGCAGGCGCAGGAATTGACAGCATTGGCGCGCGTCGACGGTGCCACAAGCGGCGTCAGCGACGGCTGGTTTGGCAAGACCAAGCTGACGATCGCGCTGAGCCAGGGCGTGCCGTTCCGGGTGTTCCTGCTGGACGATCCCGCGCGACTGGTTGTCGATTTCCGCGAGGCCGATTGGGCGGGCGTCCTGCCCGGTGATCTGTTGCCCGAGGCGGGGCGCATTACCGATCTGCGCTTTGGCGCGTTTCAGCCGGGGTGGTCGCGGCTGGTTGCTGATCTGGCCGAACCGATGGTGCCGGGCGAGATTGCGATGCCCGTCGATGCCTCCAGCGGCACGGCGCGCCTGGAGGTCACGCTGAAATCGGTGACGCCAGAGGCGTTTAGTGCGGCAGCCGGCGTGCCTGTCGATCCGGCGTGGACGGCAGCACTGACCAAGCCGCCGGCGCCGCCCAAGATCGACCAAGACCGTTTTCTGGTGGTCCTTGACCCCGGCCACGGCGGCATTGACCCCGGCGCCGAAACCGATGGCGTTGCGGAAAAGGACCTGATGCTGAGCTTTGCACGGGGGCTGCGCGATGTGCTGCGGCGCGGTGGTGTGGATGTGCTATTGACGCGGGACGATGATATCTTTGTGGCGTTGGAACACCGCGTGGCCATTGCGCATCAGGCCGAGGCCGATCTGTTCATTTCGCTGCATGCCGACATCCTGACCCAAGGGGGGGCCAAGGGCGCCACCGTCTATACGCTGTCAGACGAGGCGAGCGACGAGGCAACGGAACATTTGGCGGCACGGCACAACCGGTCTGACATCATTGCGGGCGCGGATCTGACGGGATCGGATGATCAGGTGGCGGGTATCCTGCTGGATCTGGCGCGTCAGGAAACCGAACCGCGCTCCGAAGCCTTGGCGCGGACATTGGCAGAGGGCATGGCCCAGGCGGGCGGCCCGATGAACCGACATCCGCTGCGACGGGCGGGATTTTCGGTGCTGAAATCGGCGGATATCCCATCGGTTCTGGTCGAGATCGGTTTCCTGAGTTCCAAGCGCGACCTGACCAATCTGCGCGATCCGGTTTGGCGTGCGGTCATGGTGGCCGCGATGGCAGATGCGATCCTGAAGTGGCGCGACCATGACGCCGCTCTTAAACCGTTGATAAGGCAATAAAAGCCCAGACATCCTGCCCGGGCAAACTGGGCGGGTATCCGCCCCGGACTGGCGGGCTTGTGTTTTGACCCCGCCGCGACCTTCCTGTATAGCATCGGACTTGTCTTTGCCCAAAATGGTGGTCCGCACACGTGTTTCGATTTGTCCTGTCTTTCCTGGGGGGTATTTTTACGACCCTGACCATGAGCATCGGCATGGTGGCGCTGACCATCGGTGCGGTTTTCTGGATGTATGGGCGCGACCTGCCCAGCCACGAATCACTGTCGCAATACACGCCACCGACCATTAGCCGGATCTATTCGGGGCAGGGGCGGCTGATTGACGAGTTTGCCAAGGAACGGCGGCTTTTTGCGCCGGCCAACACGATCCCCGATCTGGTGAAACAGGCGTTCATCTCCGCCGAAGACAAAAATTTCTACATCCACGAAGGCTATGACCTGCGCGGCATTGCGGCAGCGGCGATAGACGCGGTCAAATCGCGCGGCAGGGATGTGCGCGGGGCGTCTACGATCACGCAGCAGGTTATGAAAAACTTTCTGCTGTCCGGTGATCGCCGGGCCGAGCGCAAGATCAAGGAGATCATTCTGGCCGCGCGCCTGGAGGATACGTTGTCGAAGGAACGTATCCTTGAGCTGTATCTGAACGAAATTTTCCTCGGCCAGAACTCCTACGGGGTGGCGGCGGCCAGCCAGACCTATTTCAACAAGACCTTGGGCGAACTGACCCCGCATGAAGCCGCGTTTCTGGCGTCGCTGCCCAAGGCGCCGTCGGATTATCATCCGGTCCGCGCCAAGGACCGCTTGCTGGCACGGCGCAACTTTGTGCTGCGCGAGATGCAGGAAAACGGCTATATCACCGAGGCCGCCTATGAGACCGAAGTGGCGCAACCGCTGCGGTCGGTCCAGAACGGTGACTTCGAGAGCTTCAAGGCCGAATTGCCACCGCGTGATTACTTTACCGATGAAATCCGCCGCCAGCTCAGCGAGAACTTTGGCGAGGGCGAATTCTTTACCGGTGGTCTGACGGTGCGCGCCACCATCGACAATGAAATGCAGCCGATTGCGGCGAATGCCCTGCGCCTGCAGCTCGAACAATACGACCGCGGGACAGGTGTCTGGCGCGGCACGAAAAAGACCATTGCCGCAGACAAGCTGGGCAGCGAAGAAAGCTGGCGCGCGGCGCTGGCCGATCTGCGCGTGCCGCGCGACATTGATCTGGAAAACCAGTGGTTTCCAGCGGTGGTGCTGGAAGTTGGCGCAAGTGATGCGCGTGTCGGGATCGAAAATATCGACGAAGATGACGACGGCCACTGGATACCGGCCAAGGACGTGCAATGGGCGCGCAAGCGGCTTGAAGACGGCAAGCTGGGGCCACAGGCGCAGGTTGCAGGTGATCTGCTGACTGTGGGTGACGTGGTATTGGTGCGCCGGATGACCGAAGACGCCAGCGGCGAGTTTATCCGCTGGACGCTGCGGCAAGTGCCCGAAGTGCAGGGCGGCTTTGTCGCGATGGACGTCGATACCGGCCGGGTGATCGCCATGCAGGGCGGATTTTCCTATCAGGCATCGGTGTTTAACCGCGCCACCCAGGCCCGCCGCCAGCCGGGGTCGAGCTTTAAGCCCTTCGTCTATGCGTCGGCGCTGGACAGCGGCTATAGTCCTGCCACCATCGTTGTCGACGCCCCGATCGAGATAGATACCCCGCAGGGCGTCTGGCGGCCACAGAACGCGTCGCACAAGTTTTACGGGCCGGCACCGCTGCGCACCGGGATCGAGCAGTCGCGCAACCTGATGACGATCCGTCTGGCGCAAGAAGTCGGGATGGATGTGGTCGGCAGCTATGCCGAACGCTTTGGTGTCTATAAAGACCTGTCGCCGGTACTGGCCAACGCACTTGGCAGTCAGGAAACCACGCTATACCAGATGGTATCGGCCTATGCGATGTTTGCCAATGGCGGCGAGCGGGTGCAGCCGACGCTGGTGGACCGCGTGCAGGACCGTTACGGCCGCACGGTCTATCAACATGACGAGCGCCAGTGCTACGATTGCAAAGACGTGAACCTTGAACCGGGTGTCGCGCCGCGGGTGATTTCCAACCGGGAACGGGTGATGGACCCGGTGACGGCCTATCAGCTTACCTCGATGATGCGCGGCGTGGTTGAACGGGGCACAGCGCGTGGGGCGATCAACCTGCCAGTGCCAATTGCGGGCAAAACCGGGACCACGAACGACGAAAAAGATGCGTGGTTCGTCGGCTTTTCGTCCAATATCGTGGCGGGCTGTTATATCGGCTACGACACGCCGCGCCCGATGGGCCGGGGTGCTGGTGGCGGACGGCTTTGTGCGCCGGTGTTCCAGCGGTTCATGGCTCAAGCGATCAAAAAATACGGCGGTGGCGAATTCAAGGTGCCGGAGCAGTGCCGCTTTATCAAGATCGACCGCTTCAGCGGCGCACGCCTGAGCGATGGCGCATCGGGGGGCAATGTGGTGTCGGAATGTTTCCGCGACGGCGAAGAGCCGATTTTTGGCATCGCCTTTGACGGCGGTTTTGCCATGGGCGCTGATCTGCCGCTGGTCGAGGAATTGGGCCAGCAGCAGGGGCGACAGGTCACGACATCGACGGGCAAGAAGGCAACCGTGGGGCCAAAGGCGAGCTTTGGCACGCTCAGCTCGGGTGGGCTTTACTAACGGACAACGGTGGGTGGGGTGAAACGCCGCCCTACGGGCGCGGGGGTGGCAGCCACCCTTGCCGTGCCCGGCGTGCTGGTCTATCTCTCGTGCGGCTCCGGTAGGCGGGGCCGCAAAACATATTAAGGGCAGGCATAGATGCGCGCAGAGGCACAGAACACGGCAGACCAGATCAACAAATCGCTGGACTTGCTGGCGCAGCGTTTAAACGTGGAGACCGCCCCCTACCGGCTGGAAGAATTTAACGCGCGTGTCGAAGACCCGACCCTGTGGGACAATCCCGAAGCGGCGCAGAAGCTGATGCGCGACCGTCAGATGCTGGTCGACGCGATGGCGGTCTATAATGATATCAAGCAGGAGCTGGCCGACAATCTTGAGCTGATCGAGATGGGCGAGATGGAAAGCGACGAAGAGGTCATCAGCGAGGCCGAAGCGGCACTGAAGGCGCTGGCCGTAACCGCGGCCCAGAAAGAGCTGGAAGCGCTGCTGGACGGGGAGGCCGATGGCAACGACAGTTTCCTTGAGATCAACTCGGGCGCCGGGGGCACCGAAAGCTGCGACTGGGCCAGCATGTTGGCGCGGATGTATGTGCGTTGGGCCGAAAAGAAGGGCTATAAGGTCGAGCTTCAGGCCGAGAGCGCGGGTGAAGAGGCGGGGATCAAGTCCGCGACCTACAAGATCAGTGGCCATAACGCATATGGCTGGCTGAAGTCCGAAAGCGGCGTGCACCGGTTGGTGCGCATTTCGCCCTTTGACAGCGCGGCCAAGCGGCATACGTCCTTTACGTCGGTCAAGGTCTATCCGGTGGTGGACGACAATATCGAGATCGAGGTGAATCAATCCGATATCCGCATCGACACCTATCGGTCGTCCGGTGCGGGCGGACAGCACGTGAACACCACCGATTCTGCTGTGCGCATCACCCACCATCCCACCGGGATCGTGGTGACCAGTTCGGAAAAGTCGCAGCACCAGAACCGGGATATTGCCATGAAGGCGCTGAAATCGCGGCTGTATCAGATGGAATTGGACAAGCGTTCGGCCTTGGTCAACGAAGTGCATGAGAATGCAGGTGACGCGGGTTGGGGCAACCAGATCCGGTCGTATGTGTTGCAGCCCTACCAGATGGTCAAGGACCTGCGCACCAACTACGAGACATCGGACACCAAGGGTGTGCTGGATGGTGATCTGGACGGATTGATGGGGGCGACTCTGGCGCTGGCGGTGTCGGGCAAGAGCCGGTCGGAAGCTCAGGGGAGCTAGCGTTCGGGGGGGCAGCCGCCCCCCAAGCCCACGGTGTTTAATTTGGGGGGCCAGCCCCCCAAGCCGACGGTATTAATTTGGGGGGCCAGCCCCCCAAGCCCCCCGAGGGTATTTGAAACCCGAAAAAGTTGAGGAATTGCGCATGGAATTTCTGGAGTGGGATGCGCTGGTGTTGTCGAAGGCATTGGCGGCGCGGGAGCTGTCGGCGGTTGAGGTGATGCGGGCGACGTTGGACCGGATTGATACGGTGAATGGCCGGGTGAATGCGGTGGTGTCACTGCGCGATGCTGACGAGTTGCTGGCGGAGGCCGCGGTGGCGGATGCGGGGCCGCGCAAGGGCTGGTTGCACGGGATACCGATGGCGATCAAGGACTTGGCGGATGCGGCAGGTCTGCCGACATCGGAGGGATCGCCCCTGTTTGCAGGTCAGATTGCGGCGAAGGATGCGCCTGTGGTGGCGCGGTTGCGCGCGGCTGGGGCGCTGATCATCGGCAAGACCAATACACCCGAGTTCGGGCTGGGCAGCCACACCTTCAATCCGGTGCATGGCGCGACGTATAATCCATATGACAGGCGCAAATCGGCGGGCGGATCGTCTGGCGGGGCGGCGGCGGCGCTGGCGACCAGGATGCTGTGCGTGGCGGATGGGTCTGACATGATGGGGTCGCTGCGCAATCCGGCAGGGTGGAACAATGTCTATGGGATGCGGCCCAGTTGGGGCGATGTGCCGGGCGGGTCGGAGGGCGAGATGTTTTTGCACCAGTTGTCCACCGCGGGTCCGATGGCGCGCAGTCCGCGTGATCTGGCCGCATTGCTGGATGTGATGACCGGGGCGGACCCGCGCCATCCGCATGGCAACACTCCTGCCGACACGTTGCCGCAGTTGGATCTGCCGCTGCCGCGTCAGCGGATTGGCTGGCTTGGCGATTGGGGCGGGGCCTTGCCCTATGAGGCGGGTATCGCCGAGCTGTCAGAGGCGGCACTGGCGCAGATGGCGGGTCTGGGCCACCGGGTATCCAGCATTGCACCCCCCTTTGATGCAGACGCGATGTGGGATAGCTGGATCACCCTGCGGTCTTTTGCTGTTGCCGCGTCCTTGGGGGCGATCCATGACGACCCGGCGCGGCGCGATGCGTTGAAACCTGCGGCGATCTGGGAAGTAGAACGCGGGCAGGGATTTTCGGGACAGGATATTCAACGTGCCAGCCTGCAACGATCGGACTGGTTTCGCGCGGCGCATGCGTTGTTTGACAAGGTGGATGTGCTGGTATTGCCCTCGGCGCAGCTGTGGCCGTTTGATGTGACGCAGGTGCATCCCGGCGACATTTCTGGTGTGACGATGGATACCTATCACCGCTGGATGCAGGTGGTGGTGCCAGCGAGTCTGATTGGTCTACCGGTCGTCAATGTGCCCGCCGGGTTTGGGGCTGCTGGCCTGCCGGGGGGGCTACAGTTGATCGGCCCGCGTGGCAGTGATGCGCGGCTGTTGCAACTGGCGCAGGACTGGCACCGCGCCACCGAATATCCCCAGCGGCATCCGCCCGTTATCTGAGCGGCGGTATCGGCGCGGTCAGCGGGCTTTCACGGCCCATCGCAATCAGCCGCTGGCGCAGGGCCGGGGCGGTGGTGTCGCCGATTTCAAGGGCGAAGACATGGGCCTGGGTTAAGTAAAAGGCGGCGGCATCCGGTGTCGCGGCATCTTTTGCTGCCTGACCGTATAGCCGCACCAGCGCCGCACCGTCGCCTGCCGCATGGGCCGCCAGCAGCGCCGCGTCGAGGGTTTTCATTCCGCCGCCTGTCGGCCTGTGCCACGGTACGTTTCCATCTGGCGTGCGATCCAATCGTGAAACAGATGGGTCGGCCCGTCCATCGCCGGAGAGAACCGCCCACCGTCAAACCCCGGCGCGTGACGGCCGCGCTGCATGCCTTCGACGACAAAGATGTCTTCTTCGAACACCTCTTTCCATTGCGCGGTGTTGCGCGCGCGCAGGGCGGGGTCTGTGTTGGGCTCCGCGTAGTAGAAATGCACGTGTTCCACCGTCCGGTCCAGCCCTTGTGGGACCAGCACGATGGCGAAGGTATGGTCGCGGTGGACCCCCAGCAAGACATTTGGAAAGACGGTGATATATTCCGCCGCCGTGTCCCATTTATCTGAAATCCCTGTGAAATCCGGGAATTTGCGACCATCGTCGCCGGTCAGTTGGCGGTAGACCAACGTGCCTTGGCCGGAGTATTGGCCGGGGTTTTCGATGTGGTAGTGATCTTCCAGCCGGGAGTAGCTGTTGAGGCCGGGGTGGACCCAGGGCAGGTGGTAGCTTTCGCAGTAATTTTCTACTGCAAGTTTCCAGTTGCAGGCCACCTCAAGCGTGAAGCGGCTGTCGGCCCCGCCGTGGTGCAGGGGGCGGTCAAATTCGGCCCAGCGGGCGATCAGATCGGCATTGGCGACGTCGAAGGGCGGGGCGGTTCCGGAGATGTTGACATACACGACGTCCATCCAGATGTGGCTGCGTACCTCGATCAGGCCTAATGTAGCGCGGTCGATGCTTTCGTGGGTGTTCTGCCCCGGACCGCCGACATGCGGGGTGCTGACAAGGCGGCCATCGGTGGCATAGCACCAACTGTGATAGGGACAGCGGATCGCGCCGTCGATCCGGCGCGGGGCGTCGACCAGGATCATGCCCCGGTGACGGCAGATGTTCTGAAACACGCGCACCTGTCCGTCACGGTCGCGCAGCATCAAGAGCGGCGCGCCGAGAAACGTCACGGGCCGCGCATCGCCAATGTCGGGCACATCGGCGCCGACGCCCAGACCAGCCCAATTGTCGAACAGCACCGCGCGGCGTTCCTCATCAAAGGTGGCGGGATCAATGTAATGCGCGTTGGGCAATCCGTTGGCCTGCGCAACAGGGCGGCGGACGCGGGTTAGATCGGGGGGTGTGTGATCCATGCTGCTGCTCCTGACGATGTGGTCAGACTAGCAGGGGCAGGTATAGCGCGGCTGGGCCATCAGCGACGTGTTTTTATCGCCGCCGACATCCGCTGACCAGTGCGCGCGGGCGGCCTAGACAAAAGGATCGTCGGGACGCAGAAGGCGTCGGTGAAACGGCAACAGGTCCGCAGCATTGGAAAAGCCGCAGGCACGGGCGGCGGGCAGGGCAGTTTTCATACCGTGCCCGAGGTATTCATAGACCAGCCGTGTGGCCCGCATCCCGCCGGCGGATTCAGGCACTGTGCGGGTGACATAGCCCACCCAGAAGTTGTTTTCGAACGACGCCACGCGGCTGAGGTAATTGAATGAGCATGTCATGGTGTTGTGCCGTGACGCGATGATGGCGATGCCGTCTTCTTGCTGGGTCACAATGCCGCGGAATTCGCGCGCGCGTGCGGTGGTGGGCAGATCCTGTATCTTCATCGCCTGGATGTTTTCATATCCGCGTAGATAGGTGTTTTCGCCGTCGCGGTGCACCCGGACCAGCCCGGTAACGAAAACGTCGTGAGTGACGAAAGACCGGCGTGAAAATCGGAAAAACCCGTTGGGGAAAAGGCTTGGGGGCACATTGCGCGCGCCCGCGCCGACAAAATCACCGAGAAACGGGTTGTTGATCGGATCCTGTGTCAGGGCAATCTGATCAACGGGTTCCAGCAGAACACGGGCGTCGACGTCAAAGAACGCGCACATCCGGGCCAGCACATCGGGGCGCGGAAAGCTTTCGCCCGAGAGATACCTGTTAAACTGCGTGCGATTGATTCCCAACTGGCGCGACAATTCAGAGATTGACGCATAGTTTTCGGCCAATCGGCGCAGATTTGCGCCAAACATGCTGCGCAATTCAGCGGGAGAACGCATCGGTTGGGCCATGGTGTGCCTCACAAACAGTTAAACCTTCGGCGTAGGCCGACAGATCGCAAAGGGGTGGCGCATCATGGGGTTTGGTGACGCTAAAATGCGTCAAGGGTGATGCTAATTTGTATTTGACCCTAAGCAAATCGACACAAATTGCAAGCTTACGTTGCAGAATTTCCGGTGCCTCACACCCCTGCATTGTTGCAGGATACCTAAAGATAACACAATAACGGGTGGATCTTAATGATTGGTGTGGTTCTCTGGTGTGACGAAGGTGCTGATAAAGCGGTTTTTTGGTGTGAAGATCAGGGTGACCTGGCCTATTACGAGAGATCGTCTCATGCGGACGCGCCGACGGTGAAACTAGAAGCCGGGGATATGGTGCAGTTTGACGTCAATCAGGAACGCCGCATGCGTCGGGCGTATAATCTGCGTCTGTTGCAAGAGAGCGCGGCCGAGGAATTGCCCGCAGCACTGCGTAACCGAACAGCCGGCCCAAGCTACCCGAGCGCCCCCAACCAAAGCGCGCAGATCATCCCCTTTGCCCCACGGATCGAAGCGGCGCCACGGATGGGCAACGCACAGCACTTGGGCAAGGCGTGAACAGCCCCGGCAACAGTCGCAACCGGGGCGATGTCATTCGATCATTCGCCGCGTGACAGGGCGGCAACACCGGTACGGGCCACTTCGGCCAGACCCAAGGGGCGCATCAGATCGGCAAAGGCGTCGATCTTTTCCGGCGCGCCGGTGATCTCGAACACAAAACTTTCCAACGTGCTGTCGACCACATTGGCACGGAAAATATCGGCAAGTCGCAGCGCCTCGACCCGGTGATCGCCCTTGCCGATTACCTTGAACATCGCCAACTCACGCTCCACGCTGGCACCTTCAACGGTGAGGTCATGCACGTCGTGCACGGTCACGATGCGGCCCAGTTGTGCCTTGATCTGCTCAATGACCTGCGGCGTGCCAGAGGTGACGATGGTGATGCGCGACAGATGCCCGGTGTGGTCCACTTCGGCCACGGTCAGGCTGTCGATGTTATAACCGCGCCCGGCAAAAAGCCCGATCACCCGCGCCAGAACGCCGGGTTCGTTTTCGACCAGAACGGCGAGGGTGTGACGTTCAATCACGTCCGAAAAGTTGGGCCGTAGGTTATAGGCCGAGTGCGAGGTGGCACCTTTTTTGAGTTTTAGGGCTGACATGTTGTTGTCCTCTTTATCTTGCTAACGGGATTTTTTGAAAATCCCGGTCCGTTTTCTTTTAAAGAAAACGGGTCAAACCATTACGGAACCTTTGGCATCAATAACGCCTTGGGTATCCGCGCCCCCCAGCAGCATTTCATTATGCGCCTTGCCCGACGGTATCATCGGGAAACAGTTTTCATGCTTTTCCACCAGACAGTCAAAGATCACCGGACCGTCGTAGTTGATCATCTCCATGATCGCGTCGTCCAGATCGTCGGGGTCGGAACAGACGATGCCCTTTGCACCAAAGGCCTCGGCCAGCTTGACGAAATCGGGCAGGGATTCAGACCATGACTGCGAATAGCGTTCGCCGTGCAGCAGCTCCTGCCACTGGCGTACCATGCCAAGGCGTTCGTTGTTCAGGATGAATTGTTTTACCGGCAGGCCATACTGCATCGCGGTGCCCATTTCCTGCATGTTCATCATCCAAGACGCTTCGCCCGCCACGTTGATCACCAGTGCGTCTGGATGTGCCATCTGCACACCAATAGAGGCCGGAAAGCCATAACCCATGGTGCCAAGCCCGCCCGAAGTCATCCAGCGGTTGGGGTCTTCGAAATTCAGGTATTGCGCGGCCCACATCTGGTGCTGGCCAACCTCGGTGGTGATATAGCGGTCGTGGTCCTTGGTCAGCGCCTCAAGCCGCGACAGGGCGTATTGCGGTTTGATGATCTTGCCGGCCTGCTTGTACTTCAGGCAATCGACAGCACGCCATTCGTCGATCTGTTTCCACCATTTAGCCACGGCTTCGGAGTTGGTCTTGCGACCGCGGGCCTTCCAGATCTTGAGCATGTCTTCGAGTACATGCGCCACGTCACCCACAATCGGAATGTCGATGCGGATCACCTTGTTGATCGACGAGGGGTCAATATCAATATGCGCCTTGATGGACTTCGGGCTGAAGCTTTCGATCACCCCGGTTATACGGTCATCAAACCGCGCGCCGATATTGATCATCAGATCGCAGCCGTGCATCGCCATATTCGCCTCGTAAAGGCCGTGCATGCCCAGCATCCCCAGCCAGTTGTCACCCGAGGCGGGGTAGGCACCAAGGCCCATAAGCGTCGAGGTGATGGGAAAGCCTGTGGCCTCCACCAATTCGCGCAACAGCTGACTTGCTGCCGGGCCAGAGTTGATCACCCCGCCGCCCGTGTAGAACACAGGGCGCTTGGCCTTTTCCAGCGCGGCCACCAATTCAGTGATCTCTTCCATGTCGCCCTTGACCTGTGGTTGGTAGTGCGAGGTCGAGGGTTTGGGCGGTGTGTAGGTGCCGGTGGCAAACTGCACATCCTTGGGGATGTCGACCAGCACCGGGCCGGGGCGGCCATGGGTGGCAACATGAAAGGCCTCGTGCAGCACGCCGGCGAGCTTGTCCGTCTCTTTTACCAGCCAATTGTGTTTGGTGCAGGGGCGCGTGATGCCCACGGTGTCGGATTCCTGAAAGGCGTCTGACCCGATCATAAAGGTCGGCACCTGGCCCGTCAGCACGATGATCGGAATGGAATCAAGCAAGGCATCGGTCAGCCCGGTTACGGCGTTGGTGGCGCCGGGGCCGGATGTCACCAGCACCACACCGGGTTTCCCGGTCGAGCGCGCATAGCCTTCGGCGGCGTGCACGGCACCTTGTTCGTGGCGCACAAGCACGTGCTTGATCGAGTTTTGCTGAAACACCTCGTCGTAAATCGGTAGGACAGCACCACCAGGATATCCAAAGATGGTGTCCACACCCTGGTCAATCAGGGCTTGGACGATCATTTTCGCTCCGGTCATCTGGCGTTTCATTGTGCTTGCTCCGTAAGGCATCTGATATTTGCGTTTGGCATAAAAAAACCCCCGGTTGTGACGGGGGCGCATGGGAAAGAGTATGGTTAACCGTTACCGGCCCATGCGCGTGTGTCCAATAATGACGACTAGGGTTGTCATGTTCCGGGCTCCTTTAGCGTGGCGTGAGATTATGAGCGGGGGAAAGGGGCGTCAACAGGCAAATCGCATAAATTTATGTCGCAGGGGTGAAAAATTTTGACATTTTATTGCGCGAGGTGGGTTTACAGGGATGTTTTACTAAAATCAGGCGGAAATTGATCGGACCAGATGGTCACAGCTTCACGCCGGTGCCCTGCAACACACCGTGTTCCATCGCATAGCGTGTCAGCCCGGCAGTGCTCGAAATGCCCAGTTTGCGTTTGATGTTCTTGCGGTGGGTCTCGACCGTGCGCACGGAAATATCCAGTGATCCGGCCACGTCCTTGTTGGATTTGCCCTGTGCCAGTTGCAACAGGATCGTTTGTTCGCGGTCGGTTAGCGCCTCGCGCGCTGCGTTCCGTTCTGGGGCGATTGACCCTTGTGCCCCGGTACACAGATAGCGCGCGCCGCCCATGACAACATCAATCGCCTTTTTGATTTCGTCGGTAGGCACGTCTTTCAGGATATAGCCCATCGCGCCGTGGCGCAGGGCGGTGGCGATGTATTCAGGATTGTCGTGCATCGACAGGACCACGATGCGGGTATCGGGGCGGCGTTCGAGCACGATCTCGGTGGCCGACAATCCGCCAAGATCGGGCATATTGAGATCCATCAGGATAACATCGGGGGCCAGCGCTTCGAATTGGTCCACCACCGCGCGGCCAGTATGCAGCGTCGCGATGACCTCGATATCATCATAGCTTTCGAGAATTGACTGAATACCTTCGGCAACCATCGGGTGATCATCTGCGATCAGCACGCGGGTCGGACGCGACACGGCATTGGCGGGCAGGGGCGCTGTGCGGGGCGGGATGGTCATTCGGCAGCGGCCTTTTCTTTGGGCATCGACCCGGATTCGGGGGTCAACAAGTGGGTCAGGGGCACGGTGGCCTCGATTGTGGTGCCGCCGTCGGGGGTGGCAGAAATTTTCAGTGTGCCGCCAAGCTGGTCCATACGTTCTTGCATGTTACGCAGGCCCAGACCGGGGGCTTTGGCGGGCTGACCGGGGCGCAGGCCGCGGCCATTGTCGCTGATCCGCAGTGTGCCGCCACGGCGGTGGCCGCGCAGGTCGATGCGCACGACACTGGCTGCGGCATGGCGTTCTATATTGGTCAGCGCCTCTTGTGCGATGCGGTAAAGCGCAATCTTGGCGTCATTGTCCAGCCGGTTACGAAACACCACAGTTTCAAATTGGCAGGTGATGCCGGTGCGGGCTTCGAAATCTTCGGCCAAGGTCTTGATCGCGGGGCCAAGGCCCAGATCGTCCAGCACACCGGGGCGCAGATCACGGCTGATGCGGCGGACTTCGGAAATGGCATCGCCCAGCGTCGCGATGCCCTTGCCCAGTGGTTCAGCGGCGCTGCCGTCGCCCCGGTCCAACCGCCGCCGCGCGCTATCAAGCGCATAGCGCACCCCGACGAGGATTTGGCTGATGCCATCGTGCAATTCGCGCGCCACGCGGCCGCGTTCCTCTTCTTGCGCGTCAAACACACGTTGCGTCAGCCGCTTAAGCTTGGCATCCGCGAGCCGCCGTTCGCGCAGGTTGATCAGCATACCGGTGGCAAACACAGAAAACAGCGCCACGAGCGTAATCGCCACGATATAGACAAATGTACGCTGCACGCGCGCTTCGACATCGGCGCGCGCGGTGGCGACCGAGGCCAGCACGTCGTCGATAAACACACCTGTACCCACGGCCCACCGCCAGGACGGGAATGATGTGACATAGGTGATCATGCGCGCATCTTCCCCGGTGCTGGGTTTTGGCCACATATAGGTGTGATAGCCCGCACCCGACCGTGCGATGCGGATCAACTCGTCGACGACTGGGGTGGCTTCGCTGTCGGTCTGCCCCGACCAGTTAAAGTTGATGCGGTCGGTCTGGCGCGGACTGACCAGCGCGTTGCCGTCGTAATCATAGACAAAGAACTGCCCGTCCTCGCCATAGATCATCGCCGACAGGATCTGTGCCACCTGCCGCTTGGCCGCATCATCGTCGGGCGCGGCGGACCCGTAGATGAAATAGAACCCGTTGCGTGCCTGCGTGACGTAATTGCGCAGCTCGTCTTTCTTGGCCTCGATCAGTTGGGTTTCAAGGGTGCGGATCTCTCGCTCTGCCAAGGCGCGGGCCTGCATCGCGACCAGCACCGCAATCGCGGCAACCGCCACCACCAAGGGGACAGAGGCCAGAAGCGTAAGCTTTTGGGCATAGCTGAACGAGAAAAGGGTAAGCAGACGGCGCATTACGCGAATCGATACGCCGAATCCGCCGCGAATCAAAGCCCCGAGCGGGCGCAGGACGCACTAACAGGTGATTCGTTTTGCCGAAAACCGTGGGGCCTTAGACAAATTCGACGGCGTAATTTATGAAAATTCAGGCCAGCCGCGCCCCGCATACGTAGTAGTAGGTATTTTCAAACGTGGCGGCATCGCTAGTGTAACCAGACTTGAAATGACCTGCGCGCCCAATGAAGCGCTGTGGGCATCTACTCGGGAGGAGTATCACCTATGGATCGTCGTTCATTCTTGAAGACATCTGCCCTTGGCGGCACCGCCGCCGCCGCCACGACGCTGGCAGCACCGCTTTATGCGCAAGGCAAGCGCACCCTGACAATGGTTACCGCATGGCCACGCGGCTTTGCCGTGCTGGACGATGCCGCGACATATTTCAACAACATGGTTGATGAAATGTCCGACGGCACCCTGACCATCGAAAAGAAAGCCCCAGGCGAACTCGTTGGCGCATTCGAAGTGTTTGACGCGGTTTCTTCCGGTCAGGCCGACATCTATCACGCGGCTGACTATTACTTCCTCGGCCAGCACCCAGGCCTCGCGTATTTTACAGCCGTGCCATTTGGCGCCACCGCGCAGGAACTGACCAACTGGTATCTGCATGGCGGCGGCCACGAGCTGCACAACCAGATCGGTGAAATCTTCAACATGAAGATGTTCCTCGCCGGCAACTCCGGTTCGCAGTCCGGTGGCTGGTTCCGCAAGGAAATCAACTCTGCCGCCGACTTCAACGGTCTGAAATTCCGCATGCCTGGCCTTGGTGGTAAGGTACTGGGCAAACTGGGCGCATCGGTCCAGAACATCCCGGGCGGCGAATTGTACCAGGCGTTGTCCTCGGGCGCGCTGGATGGTCTGGAGTGGGTTGGCCCGTTTGCCGACGAACGCGCCGGTTTCCAGGAAGTTGCGAAGATCTACTACACCGCTGGTTTCCACGAGCCAGGCTCGGGCCTGACCGCATCGGTCAACCTGGATGTGTTCAACGAACTGACGCCAGCCCAGCAGAAGATCATCGAGTATTCCGCGATGGCAACAACGCACACCGGTCTGGCCGAAACACTGGCCAACAACGGTGCCGCACTGGCGCGTCTGCAGCAGCAGGGCGTGAAAACCATGCAGTTCCCCGACGACGTTTGGGATGCCTTCGGTGCCGCGTCCAAAGAAGTCATGGACGAGAACATGGACGACACATTGTTCGCCGACATCCGCAACAGCTTTGAAGCTTCGTTGCAGTCGAGCGCGGAATGGCTGTCCAAGTCGGATGCCTTCTATGTCAACCAGCGCCAGCGGGTGCTGGGGCAGGGCTAATCACCCTGACATGACGATGCGAGGGGCCTATCATGGCCCCTCGTACCTTTTGACGGCCGGCCCTGTGCCGGGGGACACGACAGGTGTGAAAGTTTGGGGGGCAACCCCGACGTCACCCAGGGGGGATTTATGGCAGACGACGTAGTATGCGCTGGATTTTTCCGGGCAGCGGAAGGCGCAAAGCTGAGCTGTTTGGATGCGTTTCAGGACAGCGGGATGATTCAATTCGTTCTCGGCAACTTCCTGGAAGCCTTTTACAACATTTTCGCGGCGCTGCTTAATCCGAGCATGTGGCTGGACTGGTCCAATGGCGAAGCGCTGATGCGCTTTATCTATTACGGCGGCTCGGTCGAACTGTTCTTTGTCGCGGCAACGCTTCTGCTGATCGTGACCATCGTTGGCCTGATCTACCGAGGCTTTATGTGGGCCTGCGTGCGCGCGCTCGAAGGTTTTGCCAACGGTGTGGGCCGCTTTTTTGCCTGGGCCGGTCTTTTGATGGTGCTGCAACAGATCATCATCGTCTTCATGCAGCGTATCTTTACCCGTCCTGATATCTCTGTCGGGTTTGGCATCCCGCTGCAATTCGACATCTCGTGGTTCGCCGAAGAATTAAAGCTTTTCAACGCGCTCGTGGTCTGTTTGTGCGTCTCCTACACGATGGTGCAGGGCGGGCATGTGCGGGTTGATCTGTTCTACGCCGGTGCGAAATTCCGCACCAAACGTGTGATCGACATGTTCGGCGCGCTGTTCTTCATGATCCCTTTTGCGATCGTGACATGGCTTTACGGCTGGTTCTTTCTGTGGCGGCATCTGGTCACGCCCAACCCATCCGCTTCGGATCGGTTGGACCTGCTGCTGCGCAAGGCCAAGCTGCTGAAATGGAACGTCGAGACGATTGGGTTCTCGCCCAATGGCTTTAATGGCTATTTCCTGTTCAAACTGCTGCTCATCGCGTTCTGCGCCATGGTAATCCTACAGGCGATTGCGGTGTTCTACCGCGCCCTGCTGGAATTCCGCGAAGGGCCGGAGAGCGAAAACAAATATCTCGACCGCGACACGCTGGGCGAGGGCGAAGAAGCCTACGAAGGCACGCATTAATTCAAGGGGCATTCCATGCTATTTGGTCTCGACGGGGTCGAAATTGGCCTGATCATCGTTTTTGTCTGCCTGTTCGGCGGCATCCTTTCGGGCTTTCCGGTGGCATTTGCCATCGGTGGTGCGGGTATTATTTCCTTTGGGATCATTGCGGCACTCGATAGTGCGGGGCTGATGGTGCACAACGCCATCGACCAGTCGACGCAGGCCTATCGCGATCTGCTCAACTCTGGCGTCAAGGCGGACGCGATATCAAAGTTCCGATATCCCGATCTGCCGCGCATCGGCGAATCCGTCTTCCCGCAGGGCTGGGAAGTGGCGCTGGACCGCAATGTGTCCTTTATCGTGAACCGCATGAACGAACGTGTGCTGGCGGGTCAGTCGATTGAAACGCTGCTGGCGGTGCTGATGTTCGTTCTGATGGGCATCACGCTGGAACGGTCCAAGATCGCCAACGACCTGCTGACCACAATGGCGCGCGTGTTTGGCCCGCTGCCCGGCGGTCTGGCAGTGTCGATTGTGGTTGTGGGTGCGTTTCTTGCCGCGTCCACCGGGATCGTGGGTGCGACGGTTGTTACCATGGGTCTGCTGGCGCTGCCGACGATGCTGCGTAACGGCTACTCGCCCGAACTGTCCACCGGGGTTATCGCGGCCTCTGGCACCTTGGGCCAGATTATTCCACCGTCGATCGTGATCGTGCTGCTGGGCACACTGGCGGGTGATCTTTATTCCGCGGCCCAAGAGGCGCGTGCGACCTCTGCTGGATGTACCGACGCGCTGACCTTTCTGGGTGAGCCTGCGGTTGTGTCCGTTGGCACCCTGTTTCAGGCGGCGCTGCTGCCCGGTATCCTTTTGGCGCTGCTCTATGCGCTTTATGCCTTTGGCTATGCGCTGCTGAACCCGGACAAGGCGCCGGCGGTTCCGATGGGGTCGACCAATGCAGAACCTGTCACAAAGGGCGAAGCCTTTACATGGTTTGTTGGCGCGCCTGTGCTGGTTATCGTAGGCACAGTGCTGCTGGGCAATTTCGGCATCGTCGGCGGGCAATCGACCACGGTTTCCAGTTTTTCCGATATCGGAGATGCTGCCAGCCTGCGCACCAATGTGGGTGAACAATGCAAGGTCTCGATGATCGAACTGCACGGGCAGGACAAGTGGGATGCAGCCGTGGCCGAACAACAGGCCATCAATGACGCGGGCGGCATCCAGCAAAGCCAACGCCTGTCCGAAGAGGCGCTGATCGAAAAGCGCGCGGCCAAGGTTGCCTCGGCGGCCCCCATCGGCACCGGGACCGCGATCATCCTGATCCTGCTGACACTGTTCCTGACCACTGCGCGGGGCGTGTCGCCAACGGCAGACCGCCGTCCTCTGATGATCGGTGGCATTGGTGTGGTGCTTTGCATCCTCGTTGATGTCCTGCTAGTCGGCCCGCTGACAAGCCCGGGCGTGATGGTGGTGCTGATGGCGCTGCCGATGGCGATGGTGCTTTACGGTGTGGTCTTTGCCACCAAAATTTGTTCGCAAAACGAACTGATCCGGGTGGTCTTTCCGCCGCTGGTGCTGATCGTTGCGGTGCTGGGTTCGATCCTTGGCGGCATCACCAATCCGACGCCGGCCGCGGCACTGGGGGCGGGTGGAGCGCTCATGCTGGCCGCCTACCGCAAGCTGCGCGATCAGGACCGATCGCCCAAGGTGATCATCTGGTCGACGTTGGCCATCGTCATCTGCATCCTTGTCGGGGTCAATTTCGACCTGCGCATCAATCAAGAAGGTGTGACGTTCGAAAGCTGGGTCGCCTTCTTTGTGGCCTATGGTGCCTATCTCTATGCGGTGTTCGGGCTGCTGTTTTCGTGCTGGATTCTTTATACCTCCGGCGTGCTAAGCCCGGTGGTGCGCGAAACGGCCAAAGTGACCTCAATGGTGTTCACCATCCTGATCGGCTCGCAGCTTTTGAACCTTGTGGTGATCAGCTTTGGCGGGGAGCACTACATCCAGCAGTTCCTCAAGAGCTTCGACAATGAACTGACCGTCTTCCTTATCGTTATGGTGGTCCTGTTCATTCTGGGCTTCGTGCTGGACTTCCTCGAGATCATCTACATCGTGATCCCGATCGTCGGGCCCGTCATTTATGGCGGTACGTTTGATCCCAAGTGGGTGACGATCATGATTGCGGTCAACCTGCAAACCTCGTTCCTGACACCGCCCTTCGGCTTTGCGCTGTTTTATCTGCGCGGCGTGGCCCCGGCCAGCGTGACAACGGGCCATATCTACCGCGGGATCATCCCGTTCGTGATGATCCAAGTGGCCGGACTGGCGCTGTTGTGGATGTTCCCGGCGATCGTGACCATCGTACCGGACCTGATCCCGAACTGATCGTCAGATCATGAGGCATGAAAAAGGGCACCCCGCGCGGGGTGCCCTTTTTGTTGTGCGGGGCCCGTGCCGCGCCCGCCGATGGCGGCACTGTCGCTGCCCGACGGGCTGGACGGCATCACACCAAGCTTGTCGCCTGACTGGCGATCCGCACCACATCGCGGCTCATCGGCAGCGCGCCGTCCAGCCCTGCCAAAGGCAACCACCGCGCATCCAATGCGTCATCCGCCGCCACCGGGTCACCGCATTGCCACGTACACACCACGGCAACCAAAGCGAAATGCTGGCGCAGCGTGCCATCCTCGGCCACGTCATAAGCATCCAGCGCGTCGATCACGCGCAGCGGTGTTGCCGTCACCCCTGTTTCCTCGTGCAATTCCCGCGCCGCTGCCGCCAACAGACCCTCGCCAAAGTCGACCTTGCCGCCCGGAAACCCCCAAAGCCCGGCATCGGGCGGGTTGGCACGCTGCACCAGCAGCACGTGATTATCGTGGATGACAACAGCCAGAACCGCCACAATGGGACGCGGGGCAGGGTCAGAAGCGGACGCGCCCATTCAGCGAAAACACATCAGCCGCGGTCGCTGCGCGCGATATCGGGCAGTGAGATATTGGCGACCTGTTCGGCAATCGGATCGGTGCTTAGCGGATGCTGGTCCGGTTTGAACGCGTCGGGGTCGCGCATCTTTTGCCAACCGCCGCCCATATAGACCTCAAGCCCCGAAAACTTGGCTTTGTAACCCATCTTGGGGCTGCCGGGGACCCAATAGCCCAGATAGACATAAGGCAGGCCGGCGGCGCGCGCGATCTCGATATGATCAAGGATGATGTAATTGCCCAACCCATCGCGCGGGCGGTCGGGGGTGTAAAAAGAATAGACCATGCTGACCCCATCGCCCAACACGTCCGTCAGGCACACCCCGATCAGCGATTTGGTCTGGGTATCGACGTATTCGACCACCCGGCTGCGGATCGGCGTTTCCTCGATCATCGCGGCGAATTCGAACACGTCCATATCGGCCATGCCGCCATCCGAATGACGGCTGTCGAGGTATCGGCGGAACAGATCATACTGATCCTCGGTGGCCCAGGGCGACGTGGCGCGGCGCGTCACATGGTCGTTGCGTTTGACAATGCGACGCTGGCTTTTGCTGGGGCGAAAGGCGCTGACGTCGATCCGGGCTGATAGGCAGGCGGCACAATCCGCGCAGGACGGGCGGTACAGAACATTCTGCGAGCGTCGAAATCCCTGACCCGACAGGCTGTCGTTCAGCCGTGCGGCATTGTCACCCTGCAAGGCGGTGAACAGCTTGCGTTCCATCCGGCCCTCCAGATAGGGGCAGGGCTGCGGCGCGGTCACGTAGAACTGCGGTGTGAGCGGAAGTGTATGGCGCATGGGATTCCGAAGTTGATCGCCTGATGATACCAATCCGGTCGCCACGCGCCAAGGACAAGTTTGTCTAAAGCTTTAACGTTATGCGCGCCGGTTAAGTGCAGCCGTGTTCATGACCATATCAGTCAGCCCCTGACGACGGGCCGAGCCGAGCATGAGAACGATGGAGATAAGCTGCAACGGGGCCATGGCGACAGACACCGAATAGCCCAGAGTGTGCATCAGCGCGGTGCCAAAGTCAAAAGGGCGATCACGGCTGTCGCGCAATTCGAGCGCCATCAGACGCATCCCCCATGTGGCAGAGCCACCCGTGATGGTCAGCACCCGGTAGACAAAGCTGACAACCAGCCACAGGAACGGGAAAAAGAACAACCCGGTAAAGGCAGTGAACGGCAGGATCAGCAGACAAAGCAGCAAAACCAGAACTGTGTCGACGATCCAGGCCAACAGGCGTTTTGTCACGACACCATCGTAGAATTGCGGGTGCAGATCGGGGTCGGGTGTCATGAAGGTCTCCTGATGAAATCCGCTGGGCTACAGGCCGGGATTAGGGGGCGTACTGTCGTGAAGATCCCCCCCGGCTTTGGGGCCGGGGGGGGCACTGATCAAGCTTCGGCTGTGGTGTCGCTGCGCTTGGCGCGGTCGTCCATGAACTGGTCGAACTCGGCCTTGTCCTTGGCGTCGCGCAGACGTTCCAGGAAGGCTTCAAAGTTGGTCTGCTCTTCCTCGAGGCGGCGCAGCGTGTCGGCTTTGTAGGCATCAAAGGCGCTGTTGCCGGTGCTGCGGGTGGCGGACATCATGCTGCGTGCCGACATGCGGTTGCAAGATTTTTTGGAAAACATACGTTTGCTCCAGATCATGTACATAAGAAGGGCGAGGCCGACGGGCCAGAAAAAGATGAACCCCAGGACCATGGCGGCGATCCAGGCACCTTTGCCCTTGTCGTCGAGCCAGTTTTCGCCACGGGCGAACCAGCTGGGGCGGGCGCTGTAGGTCTGCTCGGAGGTAAGTGTGTTCATTACAAAGGCCTTTCGGTTTTGGTGGGCCTTTCACCGGCCCTGGTGCGTTGTTCGATGTGAATGTCTTTCACATTGAATAGATTGTCACTATCCCGCCCCCTTGCAAGGGTTAATGTGAATGTTTTTTACATTATTATGAAAAGCTAAGTAAAATCAGCGACTTGTGCGCCGGAAATTTGTGCCATTTCATCTGGTGACAGACCAAAAACATGGTGCGGCGTGCCTGCGGCGGCCCAGATCTGGTCGAATGTCAGCAGTGTTTCGTCAAACCAGACGCGCGGCGGCGTCAGGTGACCGACCGGGGATACCCCACCGATGGCAAAGCCGGTCTGCGCCCGGATCAGTGCCGCGTCGGCCTTTCCCAAGGGTTCGCCCGCCAGCGCGGCAGCCCGGACCAGATCGACCTGCCGCCCGCCCGCTGTGATGAACAGCACGGCAGTGCCGGACGTCTCGCCGCGCAGCACGATGGATTTCGCAATCTGGTCAACCCCACAGCCCAGGGCATGCGCCGCGTCCTGCGCCGTGCGCGCCAGGGCGGTTTCGCGGATATCGACAGTCACACGCGCCGCCTCAAGGGCAGCACGTACGCGTTTCAGACTTTTGCTCATGTCGGCACCTCCGCGCGGCAATCTGGCCAAAGCCCACGGTGGGTGCAACCCCATTGACGCCACCCGCGCCACATCGCAAAGCTGGCACTATGACAGGTATACCCCACGCCAAATCCCTTGCCGATTTGATCACCCGAACACCGCGTATCTACCAGCAGCAGCGGGCCGAGGACGCCGCAGCGCTTGTGGGCGATCTGCCTGCCGAAACGCGCGCCCTCATAAGCTCTGCGGCCTCTACCGCGCCCTATCTCATGGCCCTGCTTGAAAAAGAAACGGACTGGCTGCTGGGGGCCGTGGACGACCCCGCAGGCGCCGTGGCGCAGGTCATTACCGATGCCGCGACCAATGCCCCCGATCAAATTGCCGATGCGCTGCGACAGGGCAAGCGCCGCGTCGCCCTGATGACGGCCCTTGCCGATCTGGGGGGCGCGTGGGCGCTGGAACAGGTGACCGGGGCGCTGACCGATTTTGCCGATGCCGCCTGCGGGGCTGCGCTGCGCAGCGCGTTGATGGGCCCCATAAAGCGCGGCAAACTGCCGGGGATGACACTGGATGATCTGCACGATTGCGCAGGTATGGTGGTGCTGGCCATGGGCAAGATGGGCGCGCATGAGCTGAACTATTCGTCGGACATCGACCTGATCTGCCTCTTTGACGAAACCCGATTTGACCCCGCCGATTTCCACGACGCCCGCAGCGTCTTTATTCGCGCCACCCGCACGATGAGCGGGACGCTCAGTGATCTGACGGCGCAGGGCTATGTCTTTCGTACCGACTTGCGGCTACGGCCCGATCCGGGCGTGACGCCCGTGTGCCTGTCGATGGACGCGGCCGAGCGTTACTACGAAAGCCTTGGCCGTACATGGGAACGCGCCGCCTATATCAAGGCCCGCCCGGCGGCTGGTGATATCGGCGCGGGCAACCGTTTTCTTACCACGCTGCGCCCCTTTGTCTGGCGGCGGCATCTGGACTTTGCCGCCATTCAGGATGCCCACGACATGCGGCTTGCCATCCGCGAACACAAAGGGCTGGGCGGGCCGATCACGCTGCCGGGGCACAACATGAAACTGGGCCGCGGTGGCATCCGGGAAATTGAATTTTTTACCCAGACCCGCCAGTTGATTGCAGGCGGGCGCGATGCCGACCTGCGGTTGCGCGGCACCTGCGAAGGGCTGGCCGTGCTGGCCGAAAAGGATTGGGTGCCGCCAGACGCCGCCGCCGCGCTGACGGACCATTACCGCGCCCACCGTACGGTCGAACACCGGCTGCAAATGGTGCAGGACGCACAGACCCACAGCCTGCCGGAAAACGATACGGGCTTTGATCGGTTGGCCTGTATGATGGACATGGGCACCGATGCCCTGCGCGCCGATCTGAATGCCCGGCTCAGTGCTGTGCACGAGTTGACCGAGGGTTTCTTTGCCGCCTCGCGCAGCGCTCCAGACGCGCCCGACCTTGTGCCACATGTCTTTGACACCTCCGTGCTCGAACGCTGGCCGGGGTATCCGGCGCTGCGCAGCGAACGGGGGGCCGATATCTTTGGCACGCTTAAACCGATGCTGCTGGGCCGTCTGGCACAGGCCAGCAAACCGGACGAGGCGCTGCTGGCCTTTGACGGGTTTCTGGCGGGATTGCCCGCCGGGGTGCAACTGTTCTCGCTGCTCAAGGCGAACCCGCAACTGGGTGATCTGCTGATTGATATTGTCGCCACATCGCCGGCGCTTGCCGCGCACCTCTCGCGCAACTCAGGTGTATTCGACGCGGTGATCGGCGGTGATTTCTTCAGTGACTGGCCGGGGCAGGCGGCCCTGACAAAGATGCTGGAAGACCATCTGGCCCAAGAGGCCGACTATGAAACCCGGCTCGACGGCACCCGCCGTTGGGCCCGCGAATGGCATTTCCGCATCGGGGTACACCTGTTGCGCGGGTTGACCGATGCCGCGACTGCCAGCGCGCAATACGCCGAACTGGCCCGCGCGGTGTTGCAAGCACTTTGGCCGGTGGTGGTGGATCAGTTTGCCACGCGGCACGGGCCCCCGCCGGGGCGCGGCGCCGTGATCCTCGGCATGGGGTCGCTGGGGGCCGGGCGGCTGACGGCCACGTCCGATCTGGACATGCTGGTGATTTACGATGCCGATGGGGTAGATGCGTCGGACGGGCCGCGCCCGCTTCAGGCCCGCCTATACTATGCACGCCTGACCCAGGCGATGATCACCGCGATGACCGCGCCAATGTCGCAGGGCAAGCTATATGAGGTCGACATGCGGCTCCGGCCCTCGGGCAATCAGGGGCCGGTTGCCACCAGCCTTGCCAGTTTCGACAGCTATCAAAAGGCGCAGGCTTGGGTCTGGGAACATCTGGCGCTGACCCGTGCCGCCGTGATTGCAGGGCCTGCGGCACTGGCCGAAGATGTGGAACAGCTGCGCCGCGAGATCCTGAGCCAGAGCGCGCCCGCAGCCAAGGTGCTGGCCGACGTGGCCGAGATGCGCGCCCGCATCGCCGCCGCGCGCAGCCCCTCTGGCCCCTGGGATGCCAAAACCGGCGCGGGCCGCCTGCAAGATATCGAACTGCTGGCACAGGCTGGTCTGCTGATTGCCGGGCAGGGCGCGCGGGACATTCCCGCCGGGGTGCAGGCCGCCCACGACAGCGGCGTGATCGACGCTGCTGGCTGCGAGGCTCTGACACAGGGATACGCGATGGCATGGACCCTGCAATGCGCCGCGCGGCTGCTGTCGTCGCACCCGATTGCCAGCGACGATCTGGGGCAGGCGGGGGCGGCATTCCTGTGCCGGGCGCTTGAATGCGACACCCTGACCGCGCTTGAGACGCAAATGCGCCAGACCTACGATGCCTGCGACCGGATCATCACGGCAGCCCTGCCACCGACCGACGCACCAGCAGACAAGGACCCGCAATGACCCAAGCTGATCCAGACGACCCAGGCGGCCTGATCCGCGAAGCCTACCGGATCGAGGGCATCACCAAATCAGAGTGCCGCAGTATCTTTCTTGACTGGGCGCTGAAACTGCCGATGGGGGCTGACACCTCGGCCGTGATCAGCCGCCTGCTGGCGCAGCACGCGCCGCCGGATCAGCCGCACCCGATGACCGAAGTCCTGACCGAAGGGCTGACCACCGTGACCACCCCCCGCCGCCGCGGCGGATGGCGCAGCCGCCTGCGCAACTGACCCCCACCGTAACTGACCCGCTGCGCGACGCGCGCGTGCCGATTAATTGCATTCTTGGCCGCACAATTGCCCCTTTATCAGTAACAATTTGTCTAAATCACGCCCCATTCTCCGCTCATATTGGTCACATCACCGATCAATCGAACAGTGGCTTAGGGCCCGGAGCGAGGATAGAATGACAAAGTTGAAACTGATTGCTGCACTTGGCCTTGGCATCATGGTCTCTGCCTGCGGCGCTGTACCAGACCTGCCGACACGCAACGCGCCGCTGGAAACGGTCTCAACCCTGTCCAGCGCGGCATCCTTGGATCACGCGCCGCGGATGGCGCTCTTGGATACCTCAGTACAGCCGGTCACCGCCAGCATGCGGGTCACCGATGTGCGCGTATCGGTGCCGCAAACACTGAAAGTTTCCGAAGCCAACCGCTATTACCCCCAAGGCGACATTGTCTGGCGCGAAGATCCGATCGGCAACCGCTACGAGCAGGTCCAAAAGATCTTTGATACGGCGCTGAACCATGGTGTAAAAGACATGACGGGCACAACACCCGCGATCATGGACATCGAAGTGAAACGCTTTCATGCGCTGACCGAAAAGGCCCGTTATACTGTGGGCGGTGTACATTCGATCACCTTCCTGATGACGCTGCGCCACGCCGAAACCGGCATGGTCCTGGCCCCCACCCGCGAAATCAAGGCCAACCTCGACGCCTTTGGTGGCCAACGCGCGATTGATGCCGAGGCCCGCGGCCAAACGCAGAAAGTGCGCATCACCGGCCATCTGGCCGAAGTGATCCGCCAGGAAATGAACAAACCCGCCGCATAAGGGCCGGGGTGCAAATGCACCCTTTCCCAAAGGCTGCGAAAGGACTAGGAGGGGCGCTATGACAGCGCCCCTTACCCCATCCGCCTCATCGCCCGCCACGCTTCCCGTGGTGCGGCTCCTGCCCAAAGCCAATGCCCGCGCAATCCGCCACGGCTTTCCTTGGGTCTATGCCAATGAACTTGTGACCGACCGCCGCACCAAGGGGCTGGCCCCCGGTACGCTGGCACGGCTGGAGGATGAGAACCGCACGCCCATGGGGCTGGTTGCGGTTAATCCGGCGTCCAAGATCATCGCACGTATGCTGGACCAGAACCCGGAAGCCGAGATTGATCAGGCATGGTTCGAGGCCCATCTCGTCCGCGCGCTGGCGCTACGCACACAGCTTTATGATGCCCCCTATTACCGCCTGATCCATGCCGAAGCCGACGGTCTGCCCGGTGTGATCATCGACCGGTTTGGCGATACCTGCGTGATCCAGCCAAACGCGGCTTGGGCCGACGCGCTGATCACCCCGTTGGTGGCCGCAGTGCAGTCTGTCACCGGTGTTTCCAACGTGTTGAAAAACGCCGGCGGGCGCACGCGTACCCTTGAAGGGCTTGACGATGTATCTGCCGTACTGGCCGGTGCCGCCCCCGACGGCCCGCTGCCGGTGCCGATGAACGGCGCCACCTATATGGCCGATCTGACAGGCGGTCAGAAAACCGGCCTGTTCTACGATCAACGCCCAAACCACGCCTTTGCCGCCAATCTGGCGCGCAATGGGGCACGGGTACTCGATGTCTTTGCCCATGTCGGTGGCTTTTCCTTGGCCGCACTTGCCAGTGGCGCGTCGTCGGCACTGGCCGTCGACGGCTCTGCACCTGCGCTGGAACTGGCGAATGCCGGCGCCGCTGCAATGGGCATGCAGGACCGCTTTGAAACCCGTCAGGGCGATGCTTTTGACGTGCTGACAGCACTGCGCGACGAAGGGGCGACATTCGACGTTGTGATCTGCGACCCCCCCGCGTTTGCACCCTCGCGTCAGGCGGTTGAGGCAGGGTTGCGCGCGTATGAGCGTGTCGCACGTCTGTCGGCGCAACTGGTTGCGGAAAATGGTGTTCTGGGGCTCTGTTCGTGTTCCCACGCCGCTGACCTTGCACAATTCCGCACCGCATCGGTGCGCGGTATTGGCCGGGCCGGGCGGCGCGCGGTGTTAATCAACACCGGGTTTGCCGGACCGGACCATCCGCAACTGCCGCAGCTCGCCGAAAGCGGCTATCTGAAATCGCTGTTCTTCCGCCTTTGATGTCTGCCCAAACCCGCGTCCTGATCGACACCTGCGTTCTGTATCCGACAGTAATGCGCGAGATGGTCGTGGGTGTGGCGCGCCAGGGCGTGTTCGAGCCGATCTGGTCGGCGCGCATCCTGGACGAATGGGCGCGCGCGGCAATCAAGCTGGGGCCAGCGGGCGAAGCGCAGGCACAGGGCGAAATTGCCCTGCTGCGCAGCCAATGGCCGCGGGCCGAATACCCCGCCGCACCTGGGGTGCAGGCGCGGCTGTGGTTGCCCGATGGCGATGACGTTCATGTGCTTGCTGTCGCAGTGGCCAGCAGCGCCGACATGATCCTTACGCTCAACGCGAAAGATTTCCCGCGCCAGATCCTTGCCGAAGAGGGGCTGAGCCGGGCAGACCCCGACAGCTTTCTGCATGGCATCTGGCAGGCGCAGCCCGATCTGGTGTTGGGCGTTGCCCAAGGCGTGCTGGACGAGGCGCGCAGGCTCTCGGGTCAAGACTGGAACCTGCGCAGCCTGTTCAAGAAGGCGCGGCTGCCACGTCTGGCCAAGGCTCTTACCTGAGAAAATTAGCAAACCTTCCTTTCAATGTTCTTCATATATGCTCTTCATTTGGACCGGCTTGCATGGCTCAGCGGTGCATTTGCATACTTTTGGAACATCGAAACACTAGGAGGTTAATCCCAACGGGCCTGCAACCTGCGCAGGGTCGCGATGCGTTCTTCGGTCTTGGGATGGCTCAGCAGCCAGGCCGGCGGGCGGCCTTGGCCGGATTGCGTTAGCGCGTCGAGCTTTTCAAACAATGAAATCTGTGGCGCAATCCCGATGCCCGCCTTGGTCAGCAGCGCAGCGGCATAGGCGTCGGCCTCATATTCATCGCTGCGCGATAGCCGCGCGGCCAGCAGGGTGGTCAGTCCATTGGCGATCCAGACACCCACGCCCGGAATGAAGCGCCCCAGCACCATTGCAAGCGCCGTGCGCAGAGCGTTTTGACCAGAGAAATCAATCATCCGTCGGCGCGAATGCCCCAGCGCCACATGACCCAATTCATGCGCGATGACGCTGGCAAGCTCCTCTGCCGTCACCGCACCTTCGCGGAACTTGTTATAGAACCCACGGGTGATGAAAATACGCCCATCAGGTGCCGCCAAGCCGTTTACGGGCGCGATCTCATACAGATGCACCTTGATGCGCGGCAGATCTAGGGCGTCCGCAAGACGTTTGCTCATGTCGCTGAGTTTTGGATCAAGCAGCGGTGCCGAATGCGCGTCGAGTTCCCGCGCGGTGCGCCAGGCGGAAAATCGGTACATGGCAAGCGCATAGAGCACCGCCAGCAAGATGGGCAAGACGCGGATCATGGTGCCAATATGGGGCCTGCGCACGCAGGAGCAAGCGGCGTATGCCTCCGCAGACAGTTTATTTAGCAAGATGGAGCAGGGGATAGCTGAAAGGCGGGCGCGCGTGGCAGATCACCCGCGCGCCCGGCGGCTGTCAAAGCAATTCGGCAGCCATCGTGATCTTGGCGTTCAGCAAGGTGGATACGGGGCAGTTTTCCTTGGCGGTGTTGGCCGCTTCGGCAAAGTCCTCTTCGCTGGCGCCCGGCACCTTGGCTTGAACCTTGAGGTGCACACGCGGGATGTGAAAACCGCCGTCCTTGGGTTCAAGGTGAACCTCGGCGGTGGTTTCGATGCTGTCGGCGGTTAAATCCTTTTCGCCAAGGATCATCGACAGTGCCATCGAAAAACAAGCCGCGTGGGCTGCGCCGATCAGTTCTTCGGGGTTGGTCCCCTTGGCACCCTCAAAGCGGGTGTTGAACCCGTAGGGCTGGTCGTCCAGCACGCCGGTTTCAGTTGAGACGTGGCCCTTGCCCTCTTTCAAGGTGCCGGACCACTTCGCGCTTCCTGATTTCATGATTGAAGCCATGGGATATTCCTTTCGCATTGCTTGCCACCTCAACGGCGCGCGCGGCACAAAGTTCCACCCCGGGATTCGGTTAGCGGGTCATTGCCTTAATGCCCCGGCTGAGACCTTCCAATGTCATTGGCACCATCGCGTCGGGGCCAAAGATTTCGCGGATCATGGCGATCGACTGGGTATAGGGCCAATGTTGTTCCGGCACCGGGTTGATCCACAGATGGCTCTGCCATTGGTCGCGCGCGCGGGCAAGCCAGGTTGCCCCGCTTTCGGCGTTCCAGTGTTCGCTGGCACCGCCGGGATAGGCGACCTCGTAGGGTGACATCGACGCGTCGCCCACAAAGATGCATTTATAATCCGGGCCATAGCGCCGCAGCACTTCATGGGTCGGCTGTTGCGCATCCCAACGGCGGCGGTTGTCGCGCCACACGCCTTCATAAAGGCAGTTGTGAAAGTAGAAGTATTCGAGGTGCTTGAACTCTGACCGCGCGGCGCTGAAGAGCTCTTCGACAACTTTGACATGTGGGTCCATCGACCCGCCCACGTCCAGAAAAAGCAACACTTTGACGGCATTGCGCCGCTCGGGCCGGGTAACCACGTCAAGATATCCGTGTTCGGCGGTGGCGCGGATTGTGCCGTTCAGATCCAGCTCGTCCGCCGCCCCGTCACGCGCCCAATGGCGCAGGCGTTTCATGGCCAGCTTGATGTTGCGGGTGCCCAGTTCAACATTGTCGTCCAAGTTCTTGAATTCACGCTTGTCCCAGACCTTGACCGCGCGCTGGTGGCGGCTTTCTTTCTGGCCGATGCGGACACCTTCGGGATTGTAGCCATAGGCGCCGAACGGCGATGTGCCCGCCGTGCCCAGCCACTTGTTGCCCCCCTGATGACGGCCCTTTTGTTCTTCGAGACGTTTTTTAAGCGTTTCCATAAGCTTATCGAAGCCTCCTAATGCTTCAATCTCGGCTTTTTCCGCCTCTGTCAGGTGTTTCTCGGCCATTTTGCGCAGCCAGTCCTCGGGCAGGTCAACCGCTTCAAGAACATCGTCCAAGCTTATGTTTTCCAAGCCTTTAAAGGCGGCGGAAAAGGCACGATCAAACTTGTCGATGTTCCGTTCGTCTTTGACCATCGAAACCCGCGCGAGGTAATAGAACGCCTCGACATCATAGGTCGCGAGGCCTGCGGCCATGCCGTCAAGGAAGGCCAAAAATTCACGCAAGGAAACGGGAACGCCGTGGCGGCGCAACTGGTCGAAGAACGGCAAAAACATCAGCGCGACACCATCAAAGTGTCAGGGCGCGGTCCAACAGAACCGTGACAATCATGCCCACTACCAGAAAGGCGATGCCAAAACCGGCCGCGTATTGCGCGATGTCCTTGCGGTTGCCGCCACGTTTGCGCGCCGTCACGACGCCCATCAACGCACCCAATACTGCCAGTCCAATTGCTATCATCGTGTTCGCCCGTTCATCCTTTGCGCGGGTTCAGCGATGCGATCTCACGCAGCTTGGCCCGCACAGCCCAGTCAGGGCCAAAGCCGTACCGCGCCCAGCCGATACTGTCCAGCCTGACGCTGCGCGCTTCCGACACGCGGCCCTCCAGCTCAAGTGCTTCGGACTTCAGCAGCAGCAGCGTGGCCAGAAGTGCCGCGTTTTCGCTGCGTTCGGCGCGGGCGATATGTGGCCCAATCAGGCGCAGCGCCTGTGCGCCGTCCCCAATGGACACGGCATAGGCCGCCATCTGGGTCGCCACATATGCCCGGTGCAAATCGGCACCGGGGGTCTGGGCATAGAAATGATCGGCGGTGACATAGTGATCTTGGGCCGCTTGCGCGTCTTCGCCCTGTATCACCCGGCCCATGGCGTAATGGGCAAAGGCGCGGCGGTTGTCTTGCCACCCCATCCGGTTTGCAATGCGAATGGCGTCATTCGCGGCATTGCGCCGTGCGCTGCGGCTGGTGTCACGGCCAAGAGCGGTCTGCATGGCATCTGACCAGACCCGTGGCGTGGCGTCCGAGCGTTGCGGCGCCAGGCCGGTGCCGCCCGGGTTTATCCGCGCGAGGATGCCGGGCAGGGCGGTGGCGACCTGATTGCGCGTCATGCCCGACCGCAGGGCGGGATCGTAATAGGTGCGCAGGATCAGCATGTCGAAACCGGTCAGCACGGTGTGCACATTGTCATCGTTGAACACGGAATCGGGCAGCCGGTACAGATCGTTAAGCGGCCCCAACGCCTGCGCCAACTCCTCATGCAGGCAATCGCGGACCTCTTGCGGGCTGACGTCGTTGGGTAGGAAAATCGCCAACTTGCGCCGCTCTTGCATCAGGGTCCAATTGGTCTTGGGCTGGCGCCGGGCGCGCTGGTATTCGGCCATGGTGCTGACATTGGGGGCCACGAAACAGGCGGCCTGGGGCAGCATCCGGCGGATCTCGTCGCGGCTGACGGCTTCGATGGTGATATTGGCGTTGGACCGGTTCGTTTCGGTGATGTTGATCCCGGCCTCACGCCGCAGGCGCGAAATCAGCCGCGCCAGATCGGGGCCCAGCGTTGCGGGCGGCGTGCCGGTCACGCGCAGGGTGATTGGCGCCTCGAAACGGGTAAGCACGGGCAGGGCGCGACCGCTTTCCATCTGAAAAGACAGTTCTAGGAAATCCTGCGCCAGATCACGGTTGGACCTGACCGGGCTCTGCGGCGCGCTGGTGGCAAAGTTCTTCATCGCGAGCAGCGGCGCGAGGGCAATCGTGGTCCGGGTGGCAACGTCGGAATGCGAGGCAGGGACACAGGCATTAAGCAGCATCACCAGCGGCAGGATCGCGCGCGCCCTCATACTCGGCCCGGTATCGACGCGCCGTGCCACGAAAGCCGTGCACGCCGCAAAGCTGCGGTTTGTGGGATCATCTGCCTGCCTTTTTCGCCTCGGTGTCCGGGTCTTTTTGCCCGTGATCAAGCCCAGACTACGAAAGCTTTGCGATAAAAGCGAGGCAAATCAGCGCGGTCGTGATCTATCCGCCGCGCTGTTGCAGCGCTACCGCTGGCTGCGCGCGAGAAAGGCCAGGCGTTCGAACAGATGCACGTCCTGTTCGTTTTTCAACAGTGCACCGTGCAGTTTGGGCAGCGCATTGGGGCCATCTTTCTTAAGGTCTTCGGCGTCCATGTCCTCGGCCAAAAGCAGCTTCAGCCAATCCAACACTTCCGACGTCGAAGGTTTCTTCTTTAGCCCCTGCTGATCGCGGATTTCGTAGAACTGGGTTAGCGCAGTGGTCAGCAGCGCCTGTTTGATACCGGGGTGGTGCACTTCGACAATCTGTTTCAGCGTCTCCATCTCGGGAAAGCGGATGTAGTGAAAGAAACAGCGGCGCAGAAACGCGTCGGGCAGTTCTTTTTCATTGTTTGAGGTGATGATCACGATCGGGCGATTGACCGCCTTGATGGTTTCGCCGGTTTCGTAGACAAAAAACTCCATCTTATCGAGTTCCTGCAACAGGTCGTTGGGGAATTCGATGTCGGCTTTGTCGATCTCGTCGATCAGCAGAACCACCTTTTCATCGGCATCAAAGGCCTGCCACAACTTGCCCTTGCGGATGTAGTTTTTCACATCGTGCACGCGCTCTTCGCCCAGTTGGCTGTCGCGCAGACGGTTCACCGCATCGTATTCATAAAGGCCCTGTTGCGCGCGGGTCGTCGATTTGATGTTCCATTCGATCATCCGCAGACCCAACGCTGTCGATACTTGCCGCGCCAGTTCGGTCTTGCCGGTGCCAGGCTCGCCCTTGACGAGCAGCGGCCGTTCCAGCGTGACAGCGGCGTTTACGGCGATTTTCAGATCGTCGGTTGCAACATAATCCTGGGTGCCTTGGAATTTCATCTTGTTTTCAACCTTCTGTAACGCGCGCTTGATCCACGGGGTTTAAGCAAAAAACGGCGGGATTGTGTAGTGACAATCGGCAATTGCTGCGTTAGACGCTGCGGCAGAGTGCGATATCGGGAGACAGACACGACATGTCTGAGTTGAGAACCGCCGGGGAAAAACAAATGAAGCAGGAAGTGTTCCTGCCGGATGAGTATAGTCCGGCAGAAGACGAGCCGTTCATGAACGACCGTCAACTGGAGTATTTTCGTCGCAAGCTGTTGAACTGGAAGGCCGAGCTTTTGGCCGGCAGCCGTGACACCATCGAAGGCTTGCAGGACGGGACACGCAATATCCCCGATGTGGCAGACCGCGCATCAGAAGAAACCGACCGTGCGCTGGAACTGCGCACACGGGATCGCGCACGCAAGCTGGTGGGCAAGATCGACGCGGCGCTGCGGCGCATCGACGAAGGTGAATTTGGCTATTGCTCGGTTACGGGTGATCCGATTTCGCTGAAACGTCTGGATGCACGGCCCATCGCCACGATGACGTTGGAAGTGCAAGAGCGTCACGAGCGGCGCGAAAAAGTGCACCGCGACGAGTGATTTTCGCCAAGCAATAACACGAACGCCGGAGCAATTGCTTCGGCGTTTGTGTTTTCGGCGGTGGTGCAGGCGAGGAACTTCGGGACGTCATGGATATTTCAAACGCAATCGTGGTTGGCGGCGGCATTGGTGGGCTGGCTGTAGCGGCCCTGCTGGCACAGCGCGGCGTGGCTGTGACCCTGCTTGAACAGGCCAACCAGATCGCAGAGGTGGGAGCAGGCCTACAGATCAGCCCCAATGGGCTGGCCGTGCTGCGCGCCATGGGCCTGGAGGCTGGGTTGTCCGCGCGCGGCGCGGTGCGCGGGCAGGCGGTACAGTTAAGCGATGGCCTGAACGGTCGCGCGGTGGCGCGGCTGGATCTGACCCGGCTGACCGAGGATCAGCGCTATTATTTCGTGCACCGGGCCGACCTGATCGAGGTGCTGCAACGCGCCGCGCGCCGCGCAAACGTGAGTTTCGAGATGGCAGCACAGGTGGCCAGTCTGCGCCCCGACACCTTGCCGCAGGTCCAGATGGCCCAAGGCGGCAAGCGGCGCGCCGAACTGGTGATAGCGGCAGATGGTATTCATTCCGTGGGCCGGGTGCAGTTGAACGGCGCCGATGCTGCCCGCTTTTCCGGGCAGGTGGCGTGGCGGGCGCTGATTCCCAATACCTTTGACCACCCGGCAGAGGCACGCGTGGCGATGGGGCCGGGGCGGCATCTGGTCAGCTATCCGTTGCGGGGGGGCGAACTGATCAACCTTGTGGCGGTCGAAGAACGCAAAGATTGGGCCGCCGAAGGCTGGCACCACCGCGACGACCCGGCCAACCTGCACCATGCCTTTGCCGGGTTTGCCGGGCAGGCGGGCGAGATGATCGCGGCGGTGCGCGAGGTGACGCTGTGGGGGCTACACCACCACCCGGTCGCAGCACGCTGGCACCAGGGCGGTGTGGCCCTGCTGGGCGACGCGGCGCATCCGACGCTGCCATTTCTGGCGCAAGGCGCGAATATGGCGCTGGAGGATGCCTGGATGCTGGCCGATTGTCTGGCCCGCCTGCCGCGTGATCGGGCGCTGGCCGCGTATCAGGCCGCCCGGTATGACCGCGCCCGCCGCGTGATCAACGTCTCGCAGGGCAATGCCGCGCGCTATCATCTGCGCCCCGGTGTAACCCGCAGCATGGCACATCTGGGGCTGCGGGTCGCATCACGGCTGGCGCCGGGGCGGATGCTGGGGGCCTATGACTGGCTCTATGGATATGACGTGACAAAGAGTTGACGTATTGGTCGGGCCGGGGGCGATGCGAATTCACCGTCCCATAAGGCCCGACCACACCCTGGGCGCCGCGCGGATCAGCCCGCGCGTTGCAGCATGCCGAACAGGTCGCGTGGATCGTCAGGGTCGGCCAGCAGGTCAAGCGGGTGGAACAGGCCTGTTTCAGCGATTTGGTCGCGGACATAGCGCAGGGCCGAAAAATCCTCGATGGCAAAGCCGACACTGTCGAAAAGCGTGATCTGCTTGTCATCGGTGCGGCCCTTGGCCTGACCGGTCAGCACCTGCCAGATTTCCGTGACCGGATGATCGGCGTCAAGCTGCTGAATTTCGCCCTCGATCCGCGTCTGTTCGGGGAATTCGACAAAGATGTTCGAGCGGTGAAGGATCGCGGGGGCCAGTTCTGTCTTGCCGGGGCAGTCACCGCCAATCGCGTTGATGTGCACGCCGGCACCGACCATATTGTCGGTCAGGATCGTGGCGTATTGTTTATCTGCCGTGCAGGTGGTGATGATCTGCGCGCCCAGCATCGCGTCTTCGGCGCTGGTGCATTCGACCACTTTGATGCCGTGGCCCGCCAGGTTGCGCGCGCATTTGGCCGTGGCCGCGGCGTCGATGTCATAAAGCCGCACTTCGTCCACGCCGCAGATCGCCTTCATCGCAAGGCTCTGGAATTCGGACTGCGCGCCATTGCCGATCATCGCCATCACATGTGCGCCCTTGGGCGCCAGCAGGCGCGCCACCACAGCAGAGGTTGCCGCCGTGCGCAGGGCTGTCAGGATCGTCATTTCCGTCAACAGCACGGGATAGCCATTGCCGACATTGGCCAGCAGGCCAAAGGCCGTTACGGTCTGAAACCCATCCTTGGTGTTGTCAGGATGGCCGTTCACGTATTTGAACCCGTAAACATCGCCGTCAGAGGTCGGCATCAGTTCGATCACACCCTTTTCAGAATGGCTTGCCACGCGGGGGGTCTTGTCGAACAGCTCCCAGCGTCTGAAGTCGGCTTCGATATAGTCGGCCAGGCCGCGCAGCATGTCTTCGACGCCGATGTGGTGTATTAGCTTCATCATGTGATGCACGGAAACAAAGGGCACCAGGGCCTTGTCGGAGGGTTTCAGGTTGGTCATTGTCTTGGGTCTTTCTATTAAAATGCGCGGGTGGGCCGGTCGAATACGCGACGGCCAAATGCGGATGCGGTCAGATCGACCATCAACTGGGCCGTGCGCCCGCGTTCATCCAGAAACGGGTTCAATTCGACCAGATCAAGCGAGGTCATCAGCCCGCTGTCGTGCAGCATCTCCATCACCAGATGGCCTTCGCGCACCGTTGCGCCCCCCGGCACCGTCGTGCCCACCGCCGGCGCGACCGACGGGTCGAGGAAATCAACATCCAGCGAGACATGCAGCATACCGCCCGCCGCTTCGACCTTGTCGAGGAAGCGTTGCAACGGCTTGGCGATGCCGCTTTCGTCAATCTCTCGCATGTCGACATAGGTGATCGTGGTTTCCTGCAAGGCCGCACGTTCTGCCGCATCGACCGACCGCAACCCGATCATGGCGATGTTTTCGTGCGCCAGCGGTGTGTCGATCGCCGGAAAGCCGTCAAAACCCGCCCGCCCTGTGACATAGCCCAGCGGCGTGCCATGCAGATTGCCGCTGTCGCTGGTCTCGGGGGTGTGGAAATCCGTATGGGCATCAAGCCAGAGCACAAACAGAGGGCGTCCCACCCGCTCGGCGTGTTTCATCGCCCCCAGAACCGTCCCCAGCGCCAGTGCGTGATCGCCCCCCATAAAGATCGGCAGCCCATCGTCCAGTGCCGCATCCGCCGCTGCGGCGAGGCTTTCGGTCCAGGCGATGGTTTCCTCTAGCGCGTGGGTCTTGGCGTGGGACTTGGCATGATAAGGGGCAGGGGCGACATTGCCACGATCCGTTACCTGATGCCCCAGATCGCGCAGCGCGCCTTCCAGCCCGGCGGTGCGATAGGCGTCTGGCCCCATCAGGCAACCGCGGCGGCGTTTGCCACTGTCCATGGGAACGCCCAGAAGGATGCAGTCTTTTTCATGTGTCATTGTGAGGCTCCTAAGGTGATGCCCTAGGGAGTATGCTGTCGATGTGATCAATGACAAGGTAGCATAGTGACCATATTGGTCATGGTTTATACAAAACGGATAGCTGACTTTGCATTTTGAATAGCGGTATCAGAATCATCGCCTGATCCCGTGACAGTGCAGGTCTCTGTTGGTCGTTGATTATGCCGGGCGCCGCAGTGCTGCCAACCACAACCCCAGCAGCATCAAAGAGAATACTGCGTTCCAGCCTGCCATCGACAGACCCAGAAACTGCCAGACAATCGCATCGCACATCACCAGCCCGCTTGGCGCATCCATCGACAGGAGCGTGCCGCCGTCCATCCCGCCAAGGTCAAGCCCCCCGCCGGAGCAAGAGCTTGGTCCCGGCCACCACGACCACTCAACACCTGCATGATAGGCCCCGATGCCCGCCGTGGTCGCCGCTGCCAGCGCCCCAAGCGTGATCAAGGCCCGGCCGGCCCCGGCCAGCAGTGCCACACCGACAACAACCGCCAGCGCATGTGGCCAGCGTTGCCACAGGCACATCTTGCACGGGGCAAAGCCGCCGAGATGCTGAAATCCAAACGCCCCGAGCAACAACAGCGCCGAGCCAAGCGTGGCCAGAATGATCAGAGATTTGCGTGTCATAGATACCGTATCAGGATAAAGCCGCCGATCAGCAGCGCCAGCGCCAATGTAAACATCAGACCCAGCCTGCGTTCAATGAAATCCCGGATCGGCGCGCCAAAGTGCCACAGCAGCCCCGCCACGATAAAGAACCGCAGCCCCCGTGCCAGTATCGAGGTGGCGATGAAGGTGCCAAGCGGCATTCCGGTCCAGCCCGACATGATGGTGATAACCTTGTAGGGAAAGGGCGTGACCCCGGCGGTCAGCACAGCCCAGAACCCCATGTCGTTGAACCGCGTGGAAAATTCAGCCATTGCGTCGGCCTTGCCCAGACTTGCCAGGATCGGTTGGCCGATCCCTTCGAACGCCAGCGCGCCGATGCCATAGCCCAGCAGCCCACCGAGGACCGAAGCGATCAGGGCCACGCTGGCGATCAACCAGGCGCGCCGCGGGCGGGCGATGATCATGGGAATCATCAAGATATCGGGTGGGATCGGAAAGACCGAACTTTCGATGAAGGCAACGACCGCCAGCACCCAAAGCGCGTGGCGATGATGGGCCATGCCCAAAGTCCAGTCATAAAGGCCACGGATCATCACGCTCGCTCCGGCTGTTTGCCCTGCAACACCATGCGCAGCCGCCAAGGTCAAGCCTGCGCAAGGGGCGGGTGCCCAAGCTCCGTGAAAATCTGCTTGCCCGTCTCGGCCAAGCAGGCTACATCGCCACTCGTGCCCAAGTGGCGGAATGGTAGACGCAGGGGATTCAAAATCCCCCGCCGCGAGGCGTGCCGGTTCGAGTCCGGCCTTGGGTACCAACCTGTTTTACAGGTTTCCGTTTTTCCCCCAAAGATAACCCCCGTCCGGCCCAGGGATTGCCCATGTGCCCCCCGGTTTCGGCCATAAATCTAACGACAGGTTCCGCCGCAAAACCAAACCAGCGCGGACGATTATCCGCACGGATGTATTTGGTTTTGATTCGACACAAATGTGGCAGAGGGGCCGTCGGTTCATCACCAGTTGGCCCGATTTCTGACCATTGGTTCCAGCTTGCGAACAAGTTCTGGTCAATCAAGACCGCAACAAGGCGACAATTCCATCGGCCTTGACCCGCGCAGACTGTTGCCTCTTTAGAAACAATTTACAAAAATCACGGACTCGAATTCAGCGCGGCCCCGGCTGATCGCCATATTTATATATATAAGTTCGGATTTCAGGCTTTCGCGGTGGAAACAATCGGCACAACCAAAACGGGTAACAAACGGAAATTACGGCAAGAATTTAGCGTTATAAGACACTTTTCAGACATTTTTCCCTTTGTTGGTAACGGACGCTTCGCTATGAATGATCTTGCCCAACTGGGGGGCACAAGTCTGTAGGTCACGGGGGCGGCCACATTATTCGCATCTGGGGATGCGGGAGATGTGTGGGCGCAAAGTTTGCGACCGTAATTCACAATGATGCCGGGTCTGCCCCTGGTGTTAGCTGCTCTGACAGCTGTCTCCCGCTCTTTGGTGCAATGGTGTGTGCCGTCCTGACCTGTGGTCGCTGCTCAGCGGGGCGTTTGTGTATGAACGGAGTGAGAGAATGAACGTTACCGACGAGACCAGATTTCCGGCGATGGCCCGGCTGGCAGGTCTCATCTTCGCTTGCTCCGCACCAGATACGTCTCTTTCAACATCATCCAATACGGCCGCGTTGCGCGCCGCACGCAACAACGCTTAGGAGAGCTTACAATGATCAGAACCATTGATTTCAATTCCCTTCCCGCCGGTACTGTGGTGGATGATGAATACGCCGCTCTGGGCGTTGCCGTTTCTGCCAGCGGCGGCTCGGGCCAGGCGATGATTTTCGACAGTTCGAACCCCACCGGGGGTGACGACGATCTGGCGTCCGATACGCTGGGCGGCCTGCTGATCGTGTCCGAAGACGGTGACAGCACCGATCCCGATGACAACGCAGGCGGCGGCAGCCTGTTCTTCGATTTCGAAGAGGGCGTGCGCGTCAAGAGCCTGACGTTCAAGGACATCGAAGAGACCGGCAGCGAAGGCACCCGGATGATTTTCTTTGATGCGGACGGCAACGAGATTGGGAACCACTTTGTCGATCCAACAGGTGACGGCGGCGAACGTACGGTTCAGCTCAACGTGACTGGCGTGGCCCGGATGGAAGTCCGTTTCCAGGGGTCGGGCGCGATCGACAACCTCACATGGGACGATGGCAAGCCTGACACCGGCGGCGAAAACGACGCCCCCGTTGCCAATGACGATGAACTGATCATCGACGAAGATACCGTCGGCACTGTCAATGTCCTGACCAACGACACCGATGCCAATGGCGATCCTTTGACCGTGACAATGGCGTCTTGCCCCGTCGGCACAGTCGATATTGGCCCAGATGGCGAATTGACCTTCACGCCCGATGAAAACTTCAACGGCGAAACCACGATCACCTACACCGTCGATGACGGCAACGGCGGCACCGCCACTGGCACGGTCAACGTGACAGTGAACCCGGTGAATGACGCGCCCGAGGCCAATGACGACACCGCCACGACCAGCGGCACCACCGCCGTGATCATTCCGGTTCTGGCCAACGACACAGACGTTGACGGCGACATGCTGAATGTTCTCACGGCCACCAGCGACGACGGCACGGTAACAATCAACGGCGACGGCACCATCACGTTTGAGGCCAACGACGGTTTCACCGGCGAGGCGACCATCGCCTATACCGTGGCTGATCCCGACGGGTTGACCGACGATGCAATCGTGACCGTAACAGTCACCGATCCCACCGGCGCGCGTGACGGTTATGTTGACGGCACCGTGGGCGACGATCTGATCGACACCGCCTATACCGGTGACCCTGATGGCGACATGGTTGATGCCAACGACGAAATTCTGCCCGGTGCTGGCCCCAATGATGACTACGTTCGCGCCGGTGACGGCAACGACACCGTCCTGGCTGGAGAAGGCGATGACATCATCGAAGCGGGCGCGGGCGACGATTCAGTCGAAGGCGGCGCAGGCTCAGACACCGTCATGGGTGGCGCAGGCGACGATGTCATCAACACCGGCAACGGCGATCTGGCACCCGATCAGGGCTATCCTGAATCGGACAGCGATCCGCTTGGTTTCGACCCCGACAGCGATCCCGAGAATGACCGCGACTATGTCGATGGTGGTGCTGGCAATGACACAATCACCACCGGCGACGACCGCGACACCATTTACGGCGGCGCAGGCGATGACGTGATCAATGCAGGCATCGACGACGATATCGTCGATGGCGGCACTGGCAATGACCGGATCGTAGGCGGCGAAGGCAACGATCTGCTCATTGGTGGGGCGGGCAATGACACCATCTATGCCGGCAACGATCCCGAGCTTGGCCTTGACGTGCTCGATATCCCGGACGAAGCCGATGGCACCAACCCATTCGCGCCAGACCGTAACCCGAACAACGGTATGGATACCGTCTATGGCGGCGCGGGCGATGACGTCATCTATGGCGCCGATGATCGCGACGAGCTGCACGGCGGGTCGGGCAACGATTACATCGACGGCCAGATCGACGATGACATCATCAACGGCAACACCGGCGACGACACGTTGCTGGGTGGCCAGGGCGATGACAGCGTTTCCGGCGGTCAGGGCAACGATGAGCTTTATGGTGGCACTGGCAATGACACGCTGCGCGGCAACCGTGACGATGACCTGCTGGTTGGCGGCGACGGCGACGATATGCTCGATGGCGGCGGCGAGAATGACACCCTGATGGGCGGTGACGGCAACGACACGCTGCAAGGTGCGCAAGGCGACGATCTGCTCGATGGCGGTGCTGGCAATGACATCATGACAGGTGGTGCCGGTCAGGACACCTTCGTCAACGTCAACGCAGGCGACGATGTCGACGGCGGCAGCGGTGCGATCGACTATGACACGCTCGACCTGCGCGGTTCTGCACCAGAGGGCGGTCGGTTGGAGGTCACCTATACCTCTGACGACCGTGAAGATGGCTATGTCGATTATTTCAACGAAGATGGCAGCGACGCTGGCCGCCTGAACTTTGTCGAAATCGAAAATGTCATCCCGTGTTTCACGCCCGGCACACGCATCGCCACACCAAAAGGTGAAGTGCGCGTCGAGAACCTGCAAGTCGGTGACCGGGTCATCACCCGCGACAACGGCATCCAGACTATCCGCTGGATCGGTGCACGTGACATGACAGGCGCAGAACTGGAAGGGGCGGCGCATCTCAAGCCAGTCCTGATCCGTCAGGGCGCGCTTGGCAACGATCTGCCAGAGCGTGACATGATGGTCAGCCCTAACCACCGTGTTCTGGTGGCCAACGACAAGACGGCGCTCTACTTTGAAGAGCGTGAAGTGCTGGTCGCGGCAAAACATCTGACCGGCTTGGACGGTATCGACATCGTCGATGTGTCCAGCACCACGTATATCCACGTGATGTTCGACCGCCACGAAGTGATCCTGTCAGACGGCACCTGGACCGAAAGCTTCCAGCCTGGCGACATGTCACTGGCCGGTATCGGAAAGGCCCAGCGCAGCGAGATCTTGGAACTGTTCCCGGAACTGGCCACGCAGGACGGTATCGACGGCTACGCCGCCGCGCGCCGGTCGTTGAAAAAACACGAGGCCAAGCTGCTGATCAAGTAATTCCTGCGGGGGCGCAGGACACGTAATATGCAGCTGTTGTGCTGAGAAATTCAGACCAACGACATAAACGGGGCGGGCAACCGCCCCGTTTTCTTTTGTGCCGGGGGGTAGAAAGTATTCCAATAGAAAGCGATTGAGGAGCCGGGCTACGCCCATGAGTCCGGGCTATTGGGTCAAATGTTAAATTTGGGAGGACCAACCTAGCGATCCGGCGTTGTCCAGTCGGTTTCCTCAACCGGCTTTTGCCGCCGCAGTCTGAGGGCCAGCCCGACAGAGACACCGACCCCGATGGCGATGGTCAGATCCGCAAACACGGTCAGCACAAGCGTGAGCAACAGCAAAATCCGGTCTGACAAGCGGGTCTGCATGTAACCGCGCCATTTGTGAGGTTCGCTCATGTTCCAAGCGGTCAGGATCAGCAAACCCGCCAGTGCCGGCATCGCAAGATACCCCGCCAGGGGCGCGGCCAACAGCATGACCAGCAGGATCGTCAACGCATGCACAATACCAGCCACCGGTGTCTTGCCACCCGCGCGCACGTTGGTGGCCGTGCGTGCAATGGCACCGGTGGCTGGAAGCCCGCCAAAAAGTGCTGCGCCGATATTGGCAAAGCCCTGTGCCAAGACTTCGGCGTTGGGCCGGTGATGGCCGCCGATCATCCGATCCGCCACCATCGCCGACAGCAGCGATTCAATGCTGGCCAGAAAGGCAATGACAAAGGCGGAGGGCAACAATTCAATGATGCGCCCCATGCTGATGTCGGGCAAGCTGGGCCGCGGCAATGTGCCTGGCAAGGCACCGAAACGCGAAAATATCGTGTCGACGGGCAAGACCGCCAAGGCAACAGCCGCAGAGGTCACACCAACGGCAACGATCAGCCCCGGAAACCTTGGGGCGATCCGGCGCAGCAGGGTAATCAGCCCCATCGTGACGACGCCAATGGCCAACGCAGAAAGGCTCAGACTGCCACGGGCCTGCCACAAGGTCTCCATCTTGCCGATGAATTCGGCAGGCACCTGATTTACCGACAGGCCAAACAAATCCTTGAGTTGGCTTGTGGCGATGATGACACCAATACCGATGGTGAATCCATTGATCACGGGTTCGGGCACATAGGCGACAAGGTTTCCTGCGCGCAGATATCCGGCGACCAGCATGATGATACCTGCCATCAAGGTAGCAAGGATCAGCCCGTCATAACCGTGCTGCGTGATCACGCCGTAAACCACCACGATGAACGCGCCCGTTGGGCCACCGATCTGAACCCGACTGCCGCCCAGAAGCGAGATGATCAACCCGGCAACGATGGCTGTAACCAACCCTTTTTCCGGTCCCGCACCCGACGCAATCGCAATGGCAAGACTCAGCGGCAGCGCCACCATGGCCACCGTCACCCCCGCAATCAGATCACCGACAAACTGCTGGCGGTCATAGGTTTTGAGTGTCGTCAGGATTTTGGGTTTCATGCGCTGATCCAATGCTCTGCTTGCAATAGATGCAACGTCCATCAATCGAATGCGACTATTTGCCTTAACCGCGCCCGGCCACTGCCGGTCAGTCCCGCATCTGGCATCGCCATGCTGCCCAATCTTCCGGCGTGTCGAGGTCCAGCCGGGCGCGGTTGCCGGGCAGGGGGACCAGTTGCACCCGGTCCCCGGCCTGCGCCACCACGCCGCGCCCACCATCATCGCCGGTCAGCCGGGCCATCTGGGCAAACAGCGCAGCCGCAAAGACAATTGGATGGCCCGGCGCGCCGTCTGCCGTCGCCCCGCGCCAGATCCGTGTGTCGCTGTCCAAATCAACCGCCGCCGCGACGCAGGCCAGATCGTCTGCCGTCAGATCGGGCATGTCCGCCAAAAGCACCATCGCGGCGCGGGTGCCGGCGGGCAGGGCGGCAAAGCCCGCGCCCAGGCTGGCGCCCATCCCTTCGGCCGCATCCGGCACAGGCAATGCGGTGATATCCAGACCCGACAGCGCCGTATATCTTGGGTGCGGCGCAGGTGGCAGGGCCACAACTACCGGGCCGATGGTCCGCGCCATGATCGCCTGACGCCGCAACAGTGGCTGGCCGCCCACATCTTCAAGCAGCTTGTCGCGCCCGCGCATCCGCGCAGACGCCCCGGCGGCCAAAAGGATCACGGGCAGGTGGGTCATGGCCCCATCTTACCGCCGCACACCGGCAAAGCCTAGCCGCGCATCCGGACTCCATCGACGTCAAACAGCGGGGTCGAAATAACCGTAGCCGGGCGCATCTGGCCCAGAATTTCAATCTCGACCTGCAAACCATCCTGCGCCCGGTCTGTTGGGACAAACCCCATGGCGATGGATTTTTGTGCATGGTGCGAATAGCCGCCAGAGGTGCAGAACCCCACCACCGCGCCATCCAGCCAGATCGGTTCATATCCATGCACATCGGCGTCGTCTGCGTCGACCTCAAAGGCGACCAGCTTGCGCACAGGCGGCGTGGCACGTTCGGCCTCGGCCAGATCACGACCGATAAAGGCGGTGTTTTTCTTGAAGCTGATAAAGCGGTCCAGCCCGGTTTCAGCGGCGGTGTAATCGGGCGAAAACTCTGACATCCAAGAGCCAAAGAACCTATCGAGCCTGAGCGACATCATTGCGCGCATCCCGAACGGGACCATGCCGTGATCCTGCCCCGCGGCCCAAAGCACGGTCCACAGCGCGCGTTGGCCCATGGGGTCGCAGTAAATCTCATAGCCCAGATCGCCGGTATAGCTGACGCGTTGCACGATACAGTCGACCATTCCCACGGTCATACGGGTGACGTCGAGAAACTTCATCGCCGCCACATCGCTGCGGGTGCAGGCCTGTAGGACATCGCGCGCCTTTGGCCCGGCAATCTGAAACCCGGTCAGCGCGTCTGAGATATTCTCGATACAGACGCCGTCCTCTAGGTGTTGCAGGAACCAGCGCATGTGAAAGGCCTGCGCTCCGTAAGAGGCGGTAAGCTGGAATTCCTCCTCGCCCAAACAGGACATGGTGAAATCCCCGATCAGCTTGCCCTTGTCCGACAGCATGGGCGTCAGGCTGATGCGCCCTTGCTGCGGCACCCGGCCGGCCATGATGCGGTCGAGCCAATCGCGCGCCTTTGGCCCGGTGACGCGGTATTTGCCAAAATTCTGCACCTCGTTGATGCCCACGGCGCTGCGCACCCCGGCGACTTCGCGTGCCGTGGCACCAAAAGCGTCCGAGCGGCGAAACGACGGGGTTTCAAAGGTCGGCTCATCGCCTTGGGCAAAGTAGTTTGCCACCTCCAGCCCGTATTGCTGGCCCCAGACGGCCCCCATGCCGCTAAAGATGTCATACATCGGCGTGGTCCGGTACGGGCGCGCGGCGGGCAGTTCCTCGTTCGGATAGGCGACAGAAAAGCGTTTTTGATAGTTCTCCGTCACCTTGGGCAGCGTATAGCCGGGCGATATCCACTTACCAAACCGCGCCACGTCCATCGCCATCACATCGCGATCCGGTTCACCCTCGATCATCCACTGCGCCAGCGTCAGGCCGACACCGCCGCCCTGACTAAAGCCCGCCATGACACCACAAGCCGACCAATAGTTGCGCACGCCCGGCACCGGCCCCACCAGAGGGTTGCCATCAGGGGCAAAGGTGAACGGCCCGTGGATCACCGATTTGACCCCCGCCGTTTCAAGGATCGGGAAGCGCTTGTAGGCGAATGCAATGCTGTCTTCGATCTTGTCGAAATCATCCGGCAACAGTTCGTGGCCAAAGCCCCAAGGTGTGCCGTTCACCGCCCAGGGTCGACAGGTCTGTTCATAAAACCCGATGCACAGCCCGCGCCCCTCCTGCCGCAGATAGCTTTCGCCCGCCGGGTCCATCACATGCGGATGTTCCGCGTCGCGGTTGTAGATCTCGGGGATGTCGTCGGTGACGATATACTGGTGTTCCATCGGGTGCAGCGGGAAATAGATGCCTGCCATCGCGCCCACTTCGCGCGCCCAAAGCCCGCCCGCGTTGATCAGATGTTCGGTGTGAATTGTGCCCTTGTCGGTCACCACATCCCAGGTGCCATCGGGGCGCTGGTTGGTTTCGCGGACCATGCAGTGTGTTTCTATCGTCGCGCCGCCCATGCGTGCCGCCTTGGCATAGGCGTGGGTGGTGCCAGACGGGTCCAGATGCCCGTCGAGCGGATCATATAGCCCGCCGATAATACCATCCATGTTGGTGATCGGCGCGATTTTGGCAATTTCCTCTGGGCCGACAATCTCGGTATCCAGACCCATAAACCGGTGCTTGGCCCGTTCGGCCAGCATCATGTCAAAGCGTTCTTGGGTATCGGCCAGCGTGACACCGCCCACATGGTGCAGCCCGCAAGACATCCCGGTGATCTGTTCGAGTTCTTTATACAGCCGGATGGTATAGCCCTGAAGGGCGGCCATGTTGGTGTCGCCATTAAGCGTATGAAACCCGCCCGCCGCATGCCAGGTAGATCCTGATGTCAGTTCAGACCGTTCGACCAGCATGACATCCGACCAGCCCAGTTTGGTCAGGTGATACAGCACCGAAGCGCCGACAACACCGCCCCCGATGACAAGCGCACGTGTGGTGGTCTTCATGGGATTCTCCAGCATTGTTCACCCGAAACCTGCCAAAGCGGGCCCAGTCCTTCATGTAGGTTTCCGACGCAGTTGGTCGATTTTGGCACATGACGCACGGGCGGGCGCCACCTGGGTGAAATTCGATTTGGTCGGTTGGCGCGGCGGTAAAGCGTGCTATCTGTCGGCAATGAAACTGGAAAACCTCATCCCGCAGACCCTGCTGCGCAAGACGCGCGAATATACCCGCAAACTTTGGGTGCGGGTCGTGATCATGGGGTTGCTGGCGATTCTGGCGCTGGGGCTGACGCAACTGGTCGAAAGCTTTGTGCCCAAGGAACTGGCCACCAGCCTGACGGGCGAGGCGGCGGACCGACTGTTGCAGATCATAGCGGACGCCATGCTGGCGGTGACGATATTTTCGATTACCATCATGGTGACCGTCTACCGCGCGTCCTCGGCGCAGTTCACACCACGCGCGCACCGCCTGATCATTCAGGACCGTACGACGCAGAACACGTTGGCGGTGTTCATCGGGGCCTATGTCTATGCGCTGATCGCGATCATTCTGCGCGAATTGGGCGTCTATGTTGACGAACGCGCGCTTGTGCTGTTTGCCACGACGGTGCTGGTGCTGGCCGTTATCGTTATCTACCTGATCCGCTGGGTGTTGCATCTACAGGGCTTCGGCAGCCTGATCGACACCACACGGCAGATCGAACGGGTCACCCGCGCCCAGTTCAAGGAACGTCTGGATACGCCTTGCCTGGGCGGCCATGCCCTGACCGACGCGCCACCCGATGACGCAAAGGTCATTTGCGCCCGCGAAAGCGGCTATATCCAGCATATCTATCCCGAAGCGCTGGACGCGCAGGCCGCCGACCATGGGGTCGCGTTGTATCTCACGCGCAATATCGGCGATTTTGTTTTCCTCAACGAACCGCTGCTGATGGCGGCCCCGCGCGGCACGCCAAAAGACAGCGACCACGATTGGAACAGTCTGGAGGAGGCGGTCCGCGACAATATTCGCCTGGGCGATCTGCGCACCTTTGACCAAGATCCGCGTTTCGGTTTGGTGGTGATGGGCGAGGTGGCATCGAAAGCACTGTCACCGGGGGTGAACGACCCCGGCACCGCCATCGACGTGATCACCCGCATCGGGCGGATATTGTCGCTGTATTCGGACGAGGCCGCGGCAAAACGCGAGGTCACGCTGTCGCATCTGCATGTTGCACCGATCCAACCAGACGACTTGATCGAAGACGGCTTTGGCCCACTGGCCCGCGACGGTGCGACCGTGGTCGAAGTGCAGCAAATCCTGCAAGAGGTGCTGGCCGGGCTGATGCGCCACCCGGACGACGGGCTAAGCAAGGCCGCGCGTGCGGCGGCGGAGGTGCATCTGCAACGCGCGCTACAGGCGATTGGTTTTGAGCCTGACCGGGCGCGGGTACTGAGTGCTGCGCGCAGTGATGTGCGTGATGCGGTCACCCAAGCTCGGTAACTAAGCCGCCGGTGCTGGGGGCTTTGCCCCCTCCAAGCCCGCCGCCAGGTTTATGTGGAAAAATGACGCGGGCGGCAGGCGGTGGGCTGCAAAAGCCGTGCCTCTTGGCCTTTGGCGACCATCTGTGTCGGTTATGGGCAACCCTGTTCCCCCGTGCCGAGGCGAGGATGGGGCCAGAGCATTGTCACATCAGGAGCCAACATGCGCACCCATGCCCAGGCTGTCATCATCGGGGGCGGCGTCATTGGCTGTTCTATCCTCTATCACCTGACCAAACTGGGCTGGACCGATGTCGTGTTGCTAGAGCGTAATGAGCTGACCTCGGGATCAACCTGGCACGCAGCAGCAAACATTCATGGGCTGCACGACAACAACAACATCACGCGTATCCAGAATTACACGATGGATCTGTACAACGCGCTGGAGGCCGAAACCGGGCAAAGTTGCGGTGTATTTCAGCCCGGCAGCCTGTACCTGGCGCAGACCGAGGCGCGCGAACACCAGTTACGACTACAGGCGGCAAAAGCGAAGTACTACGGCTTGCCGTTTCGCGAGGTGAGCCGCGCAGAGGCCGAAGCGCTGCATCCGCTGGTCAATTACGACGGCATCCGCTGCATCATGTTCGAGGAAAATGGCGGCAACGTGGACCCGTCAGGCGTGACCAATGCCTATGCGGTCGGCGCGCGGGCGGCAGGGGCCGAGATTGTGCGCTTTTGCCCGGTCACCGGGACCGAACAGCAGCCTGACGGCAGTTGGATCGTGCGGACCGAAAAGGGCGATATCAGGGCGCAGTGGGTGGTCAATGCCGCCGGACTCTGGGGGCGCGAGGTGGCCGCATTGGCCGGGCTGAAACTGCCGTTGCAACCGACGGAACACCAGTACTTTGTGACCGAAGCGATTGCCGAAATCACAGCCATGGACCGGCGCCTGCCGTCGGTGGCCGACCGCGACGGCGAATATTACCTGCGCCAAGAGGGCAAGGGCCTGCTGATCGGGGCCTATGAAAAAGACATGCGGTTCTGGGCCGAAGAAGGCACACCCTTGGATTTTGCCCATGATCTGTTTCCCGACGATTTGGAACGTATCGAAGACAATATGATGCGCGCCATTGACCGGGTGCTGGCGGTCGGCACGGCGGGGATCAAACGGGTGATCAACGGGCCGATGATCTGGTCGCCCGATGCAAACGTACTGTTTGGCCCGGTGCCCGAGCTGCGCAACTACTTTTGCTGCAACGGGATCATTCCGGGGTTTTCGCAGTCGGGGGGCATGGGGCTGCTGGCCGCAGACTGGATCGTCACGGGCGAAACGCGCTATGACATGTTCGCCTGGGATGTGGCGCGCTTTGGCGATTGGGCCGATGCGGCCTTTACCCGCGCGCGCGTCCGCGACCAATATGCCAACCGTTTCAAAATCCATTTCCCATATGAAGAACGCGCCGCAGGCCGTGCGGTCCGCAAGCGGCCGGCGTATGACGCCCAGCGGGCGCGGGGGGCAGTTTTCGGGTTTAACTATGGCTGGGAACATCCACTTTATTATGGCGATGAGGTAGGGGCGGTGGATCAGACACATGGCTTTACCCGGCAGGGCTGGTGGGATGTGGTCGGCCACGAGGCGCGGATGCTGCGCGCTCATGCCGGGATCATCGACATCTCGAACTTTGCCAAATACCGGGTCGCGGGGCCGGGGGCCGAGGCGTGGCTCAACGCGCTTTTTGCCAATCGAATGCCGGGGGCGGTGGGGCGGTCCTGCCTCACGCCGCTGATCGGCAAACGCGGCGGGATCGCGGGGGATTTCACCGTAACGCGGCTGGGCGAGGATGAGTTTTGGATCATCGGGTCCGGCATGGCAGAACGCTATCACCAGCGGTTTTTTCGTGCGGTACCACTGCCGCAAGGCACGGTCTTTGACAGCCTGACGCAGGCGGTCTGTGGGTTCAACGTCGCGGGGCCAAAGTCGCGCGCGTTGTTGCAGCGGTTGACCAATGCACCGCTAGGGAATGCCGATTTCCCCTTCATGCGGTCAAAACGGATCGAATTGGCAGGGATCAAGGTCGTGGCGCTGCGGGTGTCGTTTACCGGTGATCTGGGATGGGAGCTGCACTGCGCCGAGGCGGATCAACTGGCGCTGTGGCAGGCGTTGCTTGAGGCTGGGGATGATCTGGGCGCGGGGCCCGTGGGATCGCGCGCATTGATGTCGCTGCGCATCGAAAAAGGCTATGGATCATGGGGGCGGGAATACAGCCCGGAATACTGGCCTCAAGAGGTCGGGCTGGACCGACTGTGCAAGCTCGACAAGGATTTTCTGAACAAGGAAGCGGTGGAACAGACGCTGGCAAAACCTGCCCGCGAGCGTCTTGTGGTACTGGCGCTGGATGCGGGGCAGACCGATGCATCAAATGCCGATGCGGCTGGGGGTGAGCCTATTTTCCAGGATGGCAAGGGAATAGGCCGGGTCACTTCGGGCGCCTATGGCTTTGGCGTGGGGCAATCGCTGGCGCTGGGGTTTGTGCGCGGGGTCGCGGCCGGCGACGTGGTGCAGGTGATGGTGCTGGGCGCGCCGCATGATGCCGTGGTGCTGGCAGAGCCGCCGTTTGATGCGGCGGGGACGCGGTTAAGGGGATAGGCGGGCCAAACAGCGTCAGACCGCCCGGACGGGCTGGCGCTGTTTGGCCCGCATCCAGCCGGAGCTGTTAAAGCGGTCTGATCTTGAGTTGCGTAATCCGGTTGCCCTCGCGCGCCATCACTTCGAACCTGAACCCGTGGAAGGAAAACACCTGTCCCTTGGTCGGGATCATCTGCGCCTCGTGGATAACCAACCCGGCGACGGTATTGGCCTCGTCATCGGGCAGCGACCAGTCTGTCGCGCGGTTCAGGTCGCGGATGGTCATGGCGCCGTCCACCATAAGGTGCCCGTCTTCGGCGGGCCGCACCGGGTGGTCCGCGTCGGGATCAAATTCATCGGTAATTTCGCCGACGATCTCTTCGAGGATGTCCTCAAGCGTGATCAATCCCTGAAGCGAGCCATATTCGTCCACCACCAGCGCAAAATGGGTGCGGCGGCGCAGGAACTGGCGCATTTGTTCGTCCAGCGTCGAGGTTTCTGGGACGAAATAGGGTTTCATCACCACACTTGCGACGTCAAAGTCCTTGAGTGCCGCGGCTTCGCCTTCAGGGCCGCCGATCAGCTTGTACATGGCGCGCAGCAGGTCCTTGGCATGGACGACACCGATGATGTTTTCGGGATCATCGCGGTAGACGGGCAGGCGCGTGTGATTGGATTGCAGACATTGTTCCAGAATATCAGAGGGGTCTGCCGCGGCATCAACCATCTCAATCCCGGATCGGTGTAGCATGATTTCCTCGACCGCGCGTTCGCGCAGGTCAAGCGCGCCCAGGATCCGGTCGCGGTCCTCTTTTTCGACAACGCCTTCGGAATGGCCCAGTTGCAGCGCTCCCGCAATTTCCTCGCGCACAGCAAGGATGTTGCTGTCCGGGTCGATCTGCACGCCAAAGACACGCAGGATGCCGCGCACGAACAGCCGCACGGCGCTGACGATGGGCGAAAACACCAGTACGACAACGCCGATGGGGCGCGACACCAGCGCTGCGGCGCGTTCGGCATTGGTGATGGCATAGGTTTTGGGCAGCACTTCGGAAAACACCAGCACCAACACCGTCATCACCAGCGTCGCCAGCGCCACGCCGTTTTGCCCGAACAGGCGGGTGAACAGCGCCGTCGCCATCGAGGCGGCAAGGATATTCACCATGTTATTGCCCAGCAGCACCGACCCGATCAGGCGTTCGTTGTCTTCCGTGATCTTGAGCGCGCGCTGCGCCCCGCGTGACCCCTTGTCGGCCTGCGCGCGGAGCTTGCCGCGTGACGCGGCCGTCAGTGCGGTTTCAGAACCCGAGAAAAAGCCGGACAGCACGAGTAAGAGCAGGATAATCCCGGCACTGATCCAAAAGCTTGCGTCGAAGAGGGCGGTGCCCGTTTCCATTTGCGTCAATTCCATACACTATACGTTCAGCACTGGTTATGGGCATAGGGGCGCGGTCATTCAAGGGTCGCGCGGCGGGGGAAAGCAATGCGCGCGCTACAACATCACGATTTAGGGGTGCTGGACGGTCCGGTGCTGCTGTTTGGCGGGCCCTACAGCAATGTGCAGGCGCTTGGGGCGGTTCTTGCCGTTGCGGCAGAGCGCGGCATCGCGCGCGATCATATGGTCTGTACCGGTGATGTGGTGGCTTATTGCGGGGCGCCAATGCGCTCGGTCGCGGCAATCCGAAACGCGGGCTGCGCGGTGGTGGCCGGCAATTGCGAGGCGCAGCTGGGCAGTGGCGCGTCCGACTGCGGCTGCGGCTTTGGTGCGGGCAGTGCCTGTGATCTGCTGAGCGGGGCCTGGTATGCCCATGCGGCGCAGGTTTTGGGCGATGCTGACAAGGCATGGATGTCGGCGCTGCCCGATGTGATCAGCTTTCGGCATCAGGGCGCGCGCTATGGCGTGATCCATGGCGGGGTCGCGGATGTGGCGCGGTTTGTCTGGTCGGACGCCCCGGATGCCCTGCTGATCGAGGAATGGCGCGCACTTGAGGAGGCGATCGGCCCGGTCGATCACATCGTGTCGGGGCATTCCGGCCTTGCCTTTATCCGCAACACCCCGCGCGGCTGCTGGATCAACGCGGGCGTTATCGGGATGCCGCCCCATGACGGGCGGCAACAAACGCGTTACGCCCTGCTGGATGGGGGCGAGGTGCAGGTACACCGGCTATCGTATGATGTGGCGGGTGCGGTCGCCGACATGGACGCGGCAGGCCTGCCGCGCGCCTACCGCGACGCACTTCAAAGCGGCTATTGGCCCTCTGAGGATGTACTACCGCCGGGTTTGCGGCTGCCGTCCTTGGCCAGCGGGTGATGGTCAAGCACCAGCTCAGACAGACGTTCTTCCAGAACATGGGTATAAATTTCGGTGGTGGCGACATCCGCATGGCCCAGCATGGTCTGGATCGCGCGTAGATCGGCACCATTGGCCAGCAGATGCGTGGCAAAGGCATGGCGCAGGGTGTGCGGTGTGACTTTGGACGGGTCAACGCCGCCGGCAACGGCAAATTCCTTGATCAGCAGGTAGAACCGGTGCCGCGTCAGGTGGCCCATTGCTCCGCGTGAGGGAAACAGGAACCGCGAGGCGGGTTTGCCTTTGGTGAGGTTTGCCGCCTCAACCTTGTCGCGCATCGTCAGCCAAGCGGCCAGCGCGTCGCGCGCGGGGGGCGACAGCGGCACCATACGTTCCTTGCCGCCTTTGCCCATAATCAGCAGCAGGCGCGGATCACCGCGTGCGGCACCGACCGGCAGGCTGACCAATTCGCTGACCCGCATCCCCGTGGCATAAAGCAATTCCATCAGGCAGGTGTTGCGCAACTGATCCGACAACGCCCGCCCTGATTCGCGCGCGGCGTCGAGCAGGCGGTCAACCTCGGCTTCCGACAGGATCTTGGGCAGACGCTTGTCCTGACCCGGCCCGGCAATCTGGACCGCCGGATTATCGCTGCGCAAGCCTTCTTCAAAGGCAAAGCGGTAGAGCTGTTTGATCGCCGACAACCGCCGCGCGCGGGTCGATTTGGCCAGACCCTGCGCATCGCAATAGACCAGATATTCTTCAACATCGCCGCGCAGGACGGAGGTAAAATCGCGGTCGCGCCGGGCCAGCCAGCTGTCAAAGTCCTTGAGGTCGCGGCCATAGGCGAGCTGCGTGTTTGTCGCCGCACCCTGTTCGGCGGCCTGCGCCTCCAGAAAGGTGGAAATCCAGTGGAAAGTTTGAGTGTGCATCAGGCTCATCGTTGTAACAGCAGTATCTGAAGCGAGGCGCGCCGCGCCGTGTCTTCGAGACCCAGCGCGCGCAGGGTGGCAAGCGCATCGCGCAGTGCACCGGAATCGCCGTTGGCCCCGTCGTCCATCAGCGCCAGCAGGCGGAGTACCGCTACGCCAAGTTGCCCGTCGCGGGCTTGGTCCATCAGGTCGGCGCGCGGAACGGGGGTTGTGAAAGCGGTCCAGATGGCCTCGGCCATCGCGTCATCGGGGCGCGCCTCGGGCGCTTCGCCACGGGCCACGGCAATGTGCAGCGCGCGCGCCGCGCTGGCCTCTGAGGCGGCAGGGCTGTTCGCCGCCGCTTCATAGCCTGGCGACAGCAGGGCCACGTCAAAGGCAATCGCCGCCGCCCGCCCATGCAGCGGCAGGCTGCTGAGTTGGTCGGCAAACAGGGTGGCAAAGGCAACCTCGAGTTCGGCCTCCTGCATGGCGCGCCAGACGTTGGGCAAGGTTTTGGTGACGGCATCGACGCTTTTGGTGCCAAGCGCCGTTTCAAAGCGTTGCAGGGCCTCGACCCGGTCCCATATCCCACCAGAGGCGGCAGGCGCTCGGTCAGTATAGAGCCCCAACAGGTGATTGTCCGGCAGCGCACCGGCGCGGGTCAGCCGCTCTGCCGCCTCAAGCTGGGCTTTCCACCCGGACAGATCACGCAGATCGGCCACGGCATAGGCGCGCGGCAAGGTGCCACTGGGCAACGGCTCTCCGATGGTTTCAAACAACCGAAAGGTCATCGGGTCCATCTTGCGCGGGGCGCGCAGGGGCGCGGCACCTTCAAAAAGATCAGGGTTGAGAAAGCGGTCGAACAGATCAAGCTGTTCCTCGCTCATCAGTCCAAGCGCTTGCGCCGAGCCAAAGGTCAGCGCGGCGTTGTCCCAATTTCCGATCCGGGCGCTGCAAAAAATACGGGTGCCGTATTCGCGGGTCAGATGGGGCGACTTAACCAGCCGGGCGCAGGCGCGGTCCTCGGTTCCAGTCAGCAGGGCAATCTGCATCCACAGGTCGAAATGCGCCGTCGATGTGGCCACGCCGGCCTGTTCGATCAGCGACAACGCGGGGTCAAGCGCGCCAAGGTCGCGCAGTTTCTGCACCCGCGCCAAGGCCAGCGCGTCACCTTCGCGGGCCAGCCCCTTGGGGGCCTGTGCCTCGGCCAGCAGCACTGTATAAAGCAGGGCCTGGGCGGCGGGGATATGCGGGTCTGGCAGGTCTTCGATCAGGGTTATGATCTGATCCGACGTGCTGTTGCGCCAAATGTCGGCCGGCAGGCCTGTAACGGTGCTGGGCACCAGACCGATCTCGCGCGGGGCACCTTCGCCCAGCGGTGTGACGGTGACGACAGGCGCGCTGGCGGAAACTGCGGTGGCCGGTTCGCGCCGGTTCGGCAGGCCAACCGGAGCGGCCGGTGGTCGGCGCGGCACACTTTGCTTATTTTCCAGCCAATCAATCACCGACAGGGGCTGATCGCCGGTGCCGCCTTGGGGCGGGGAATCGACCTTGGCCCCCTGTGCCGATACGGGCGGCCCGAACAGCGCAAGCAGCAAAAGGCCAAGCGCGCCGCCAGACCGGAACGACATATGCCCCGTCATGCGCTTAATCCGCTTTCAGGGTGATGGGTTGGCGGGTTTCCACTTGTGCTGGTGAAAAATCGACTCCGAAAAACGGGCCGAGATAGGCATAGCCCACAAGCCCGATAAACCCAATAACCGTAAGGAATATCAGTAGCTTGAATAGTTTTCCCATAAGATGCGCCTGCCCGAATTTCTGCTTGTTTTGTCCATTCTATATATGGCCTTTTGGGCAAGATCACGTCATTCAGGTAAAAATGAGCGGAATTGAGCAAACCATGGCCGATGGCGGAAAACCGCACCCACGTTACCGTTTGAAAAAGACGGTGGCGATGGTGGGTATGATGGGTGCCGGGAAAACAGCGGTGGGCCGCGCGGTGGCGGTCAAGTTGGGTGTGCCGTTTCTGGACAGCGATGCCGAGATCGAGGCCGCTGCCAATCTTAGCGTGCCGGAGATTTTCAGCCGCGACGGCGAGGCGTTCTTTCGCAAGCGCGAGACCGAGGTGATCGCGCGGTTGCTCGAGGAGGAACGCGGCATCCTGTCGACCGGTGGCGGTGCGTTTTTGGCCGAGGTCAACCGCGCCAATATAGCAGCGCGCGGTGTCGCCGTCTGGCTGGACGCGGATCTGGATCTGCTCTGGAACCGGGTGCGCTACAAGGAAACGCGCCCCTTGCTGCACACCAAGGACCCGCGCCGCACCTTGTCTGAACTTTATCATGCGCGGGTGCCGCTGTACGCGCAGGCGGATTTGCGGGTGTCCTGCGCGCCGAACCTGTCAATAGATGCCATGGCGCATCGGGTCATCGCCTGCCTGTTGACGCGCCCCGATATTCTGGAGAGCGTGGATGCGTGAGACAATACGGGTCGACCTGCCGGGGCGGGAATATGATATTGTCATAGGTCCTGATCTGCTGGCCGAGGCGGGGGCGCATATCGCCCCGTTGCTGCGCCGCCCGCGCGTGGCGGTGATCACCGAAACCCATGTGGCGGGGCTGCATCTGGACAAGCTGCGCGCCGGGTTGGCGGGGCAGGGCATCGAGATGGTAACGCTTGAGCTGGCCCCCGGCGAGGGGACCAAGGACTGGGCAAATCTACAGGCCTGCGTGGACTGGTTGCTGGATCAACAGGTTGAGCGCGGCGATGTTGTGGTGGCCTTTGGTGGCGGGGTGATCGGTGATCTGGTGGGCTTTGCCGCCGCCGTTCTGCGGCGCGGGGTACGTTTTGTGCAGATCCCCACATCGCTGCTGGCGCAGGTCGACAGTTCTGTGGGCGGCAAGACCGGGATCAACGCGCGCCACGGCAAGAACCTGATCGGGGCGTTTCATCAGCCGTCGCTGGTGCTGGCTGATACCGCCGTGTTGTCCACCATGACGGCGCGCGATTTTCTGGCGGGCTACGGCGAGGTCGTGAAATATGGCCTGCTGGGGGATGCTGCGTTTTTCAACTGGCTTGAACAGAACGGCCCGGCCTTGGCGGCAGGTGACATGGCCGCAAGGGTCGAGGCGGTGCGCTGGTCGGTGCAGATGAAGGCCGACATCGTGATGCGCGACGAGACCGAGCAGGGCGACCGTGCGCTGCTGAACCTCGGTCACACCTTCGGTCACGCGCTGGAGGCGGCAACAGGCTATTCCCAGCGTTTGCTGCATGGCGAAGGCGTGGCAATCGGCTGTGCGCTGGCGTTTGAGATGTCGGCGCGGCTGGGGCTGTGTGCGCAGGAAGACCCAAGCCGGGTGCGTGCGCATCTGGCGGCGATGGGGATGAAGAAGGATCTGGGTGACATCGAAGGCGATTTGCCCGATGCCGAGGCGCTGTTGGCGCTGATGGGCCAGGACAAGAAGGTCGTGGATGGCCGCGTGCATTTCGTGCTGGCGCGTGGAATTGGACAGGCATTTACCGGCGCCAAGGTCGACAACGACGCGGTGTTGGGGCTGTTGCGGGACGCATTGGCGTAAAAACGCTGCCCGGATCAAGCGCGCGGCGCGCCCCGGACAAGAAAAAGGGCGCGACAGGATACCCCTGCGCGCCCTCATATCTATTGTCAGTGTGGTGACCGCTTAGAACGGAATTTCGTCATCCAGATCGCGTGACCCACCGCCACCGCCGCCGCCGCCCGAAGACGACGGACCGCTGTCATAGCCACCGCCGCTGTCATAACCGCCGCCGGCGCCGCGGTCGTCATAACCGCCACCGCCGCCACCACCACCTGCGCCGCCGCCACCGCCGCCTGGGCCGTCAAGCATGGTCAGCGTACCGCCAAAGCCTTGCAGCACAACTTCGGTGCTATAACGATCCGCGCCGGACTGGTCCTGCCATTTGCGGGTCTGCAACTGGCCCTCGATATATACCTTTGACCCTTTCTTGAGATACTGCTCGGCAATCCGAACCAGTCCTTCCTGAAAGATCGCGACCGAATGCCATTCGGTCTTTTCGCGGCGTTCGCCGGTGTTTTTGTCTTTCCATGTCTCGGAGGTGGCGATGCGCAGGTTGCACACTTTCCCCCCGTTCTGGAACGCCCGCACCTCGGGGTCGCGCCCCAGATTGCCGATAAGGATCACTTTGTTCACTGAGCCGGCCATTCTGCCCCCTGTTTTATATTGAATGTCTGCGAACGCGAATCCGCCCGCGTCCTGATCCGACAGGTTATAACTTGGATAACCTAGAGGGACCACGCGTTTTCCCACCCCATGCGGCGGCAAACTTTGACTGGCAGAGGGGGTGTTTTTTGATATAGTCGCCCCAATTCAACGGCTGGGGGCAGTACGGCATGCATAAGGCAAGTTTGGGGACCGGTTTATTGGCCGGGATTATCCTAGTGTGCGCGACTTCTGCCCCGGCAGATGTGTTTTCGTCGAAAAACCGCGCAACATTGTTTAAATCGCAAAAGAGCATCCTCGATAACCGCGCCTCCAAGCAATATTCCGCTTCTGTCCGTTTGCAACCGCCCAGCGTGGTGACGCCCACCAAATGGGACGTGCCGAAATATGGCGGCAAATATAAGGGTGTCTACCTTGGCATGGCGCGTGATGCCGCGACCAAACATGGCATTCCAGAAGATCTGTTCCTGCGGCTGGTGCAGCAGGAAAGCGGTTGGAACCCGCAGGCCGTCTCGCACAAGGGCGCGATGGGCCTGGCGCAACTGATGCCGCAGACGGCGCGCAGGCTGCGGGTCGATCCCGCTGATCCGGCGCAGAACCTTGAAGGCGGCGCACGATACCTCAAGCAACAGTACCGCACCTTTGGCACCTGGCAACTGGCCCTGGCTGCCTATAACGCCGGTCCCGGGGCCGTGAAAAAGTACGGTGGCGTGCCGCCCTACAAAGAAACGATGAATTATGTAAAGGTTATCGGGGGGAGTTAACCTTTTGATAATAATCCATAAAGATTGAAAATCTTCCTGTTTTCGTCAGGCCGCGATGCCCTGCAAATTGGTAATCGACCGACCACAACGGAACCAGCAGGTACATTATGGTGTTGTCCACTCAGAGCGTCAGGAGGTTGGGGTTGTCCCGCCACCGCGCAAAGAACGACAGGAGCATCCAAATGTTCACCCAAGTCAAAAAGATCGCCCTTGCGGCCAGCGTCAGCATGATCGCCCTTAGCGGTGCGGCCATCGCCGACACCGACATCAAGATTTCAAACGTTAACGTCGAAGCCTCGATGTCGGCCGCTACCGACAGCAACGCCATGGAGTTCTATCCTGAAATCGCCACAGACATCCAGACAGCCGTCGCTTCGATGGTCCCGTTGAGCGACGATGGCGCTGATCCAGAAATCCGCATCGACATCCGCAAGATTTCAATGGACGGCACCACCATGCTGCCGGACCACAAGAAATTCAACGAGTTGGAAGGCGTTGTTAACATCACAAACCCAACTGGCGCCAATGCCGGGTTGAGCTTTCCTATAAATATCGCGGCCTATAGCGGTGAAAAAATTGTCCCAGAAGGCTATATTGCCGTTCTGCCATCGGACGAAGACTTCTATGCCGCGATGGTTGCGGCCTTTGCGAGCAGCGTTGTTGAAGGTCTGAGCAACGTGAACACCGCAGGCGACGCCATCAGCAAATAACGCTGACAACAGTTTCCTTCAGGCCATACCCCGCCAACCCGGCCTGGGAAAAGGGCGCGGATCACCCCTCGGTCCGCGCCCACCTTTATTCCACTATTCGGCAGGGATGTTGAGCTCGATCACCGGCTCCATCTGCGCAAATTTCTCTTCTGACAGATGACATTTTACCTGATGGCCCTCGGCCATCTGGCGCATTGGTGGCACCTCTGTCTCGCACAGGTTGCCCGGCACCTGCGATTTCCAGCCACAGCGCGTCTGAAACGGGCAGCCCGGCGGCGGATTCATGGCTGACGGGATGTCGCCCTCCAACACGATGTGCTTTTTCTTGACGCGGGTGTCGGCAATCGGCACCGCTGACAGCAATGCCTCTGTGTAGGGATGGTAGGGCGGGCTGAACACCTGGTCCGTCGTGCCTAATTCGACCACGTGGCCCAGATACATCACCATCACCCTGTCGCTGAGATAGCGCACGATGGACAGGTCGTGGCTGATGAACAGCAGGGTGGTTTTCTGTTCCCGCTGAATTTCCATCAACAGATCCGTCACCGCCGCCTGAACGGACACATCCAACGCCGACACCGGTTCATCTGCCACCACGATGCGCGCATCGCCGGCAAAGGCGCGGGCGATACCGACCCGCTGTTTTTGCCCCCCGGACAACTGGCGCGGCATCCTTGTGGCAAATTCGCGCGGCAGTTTCACCAGATCAAGCAGTTCCAGCATCCGTTGTTGGCGTGCTTTTCCGGTCTTGCCGATCTTGAAAATCTCAAGCGCGCGGATGATCTGGCGGCCCACCGTCATCGACGGGTTCAGCGTGTCAAAAGGGTTTTGAAACACCATCTGCACATCGGCCACATTCTGCGTTGTGCGGTTTTCAATCGGCACATTGCCGATGTCGCGGCCATCGAGGTAGATATGCCCCTCTGTCGCTGTCTCTAGCCCCATCAGCACCTTGGCAAACGTGGATTTGCCACAGCCGCTTTCACCCACAATGGCCAGTGTTTCGCTTTCGCGGGCCTCGAAACTTAGGGTTTCGTTGGCTTTGACCACCTTGGTGTCACCGCCGCCAAACAGCGCGCTGGCGGCAACCTGATAGTATTTCTTGAGGTTGTCCATTTTCAGGACAACCTCGCCTATCTCGCCCTTCTGCTTGACCTCGGCCAGTTCCAGCGGCGCCTGCCAGTCAATTTCCTGAAAGCGGATACAGCGGGTATGGTGGCGGTCATTGCCCGGCACCGGTTCCATCGGGATCGGCCCCTGATCACAGCGCCCGGCCTGAAAGTAGTCACAGCGCGGACCAAAGTTGCAGCCTTTGGGGCGTTCATGTGGCAGAGGGAAGTTGCCGGGAATGGCAATCAGCGGGCGCGCGTTCTTGTCTGCGCCGGGCAGGGGGATCGACCGGAACAGCGCCTGCGTATAAGGATGCTGCATCTCGTCGAAAACGTCCTCGATCGATCCGCGCTCGACCGCTTCGCCGGAATACATCACGCAGATCCGGTCGCAGGTTTCCAACACGAGGCCAAGGTTGTGGCTGATGAACAGCATCGAGGTGCCGTATTTGGTGCCCAGTTCCTTGACCAGTTGCACCACCGCCGCCTCAACCGTCACATCAAGCGCGGTTGTCGGTTCATCCAAGATCAGCAACGACGGTTCAGACATCAGCGCCATGGCGATCACGATGCGTTGCTGCTGGCCGCCCGACAACTGGTGCGGATAGGATTTCAGGATGCGTTCGGGATCGGGCAGCTTCACATCCGTCACCACCTGCAACGCCCTCGCGTAGGCCTCTTTTTTACCCATCCCGGCGTGGATCATCGGCACTTCCATCAATTGCCTGCCGATCTTCATCGCCGGGTTCAGGCTTGCCATCGGTTCTTGATAGATCATCGCGATCTCGCTGCCGCGGATGTCGCGCAGTTCGTCATCGCTCATCGCGCCCAGATCGCGGCCCTTGAACTTGATCGAGCCGCCCACAACGCGGCCGTTCTTGCCCAAGTCCTGCATCACGCCCAGCGCAACGGTGGATTTGCCACACCCGGATTCACCCACCAACCCCACGGCTTCGCCCGGTTTGACCGAGACCGAAAAATCCATCACCGCCGGGATTTCACGCAGCCGGGTAAAGAACGAAATCGACAGCTTGTCGATTTCCAAGATGGGTCCGTCATAGTCTTGCTTGGCCATTTCGTCCTCTCTCGCAAGCACCGGGGGGTCCCGTTGATCTTGCCAAATATACCTCCGGGTGTTCGGGGGGCAGCGCCCCCGGAACATGCTTTGCTCAATCGCGCAAACTCTCCTCGCGCAGCCCATCCGCCAGCAGGTTCAACCCCAGCACCAGCGACAGCAATGCCAGCGCCGGCGCAATTGCGGCATGCGGATAGAGCGACAGCAGCCGCCGCCCGGCGTTGATTGTGCTACCCCAGTCCGGGCTTTCTGATTCCAGCCCCAGACCAAAGAACCCCAGCGTGCCCAAAAGGATGGTCGTGTAGCCGATGCGCAGACAGAAATCGACGATCAGCGGTCCACGCGCGTTGGGCAGGATTTCCCACAGCATGATATACCAGGGCCCTTCGCCCCGCGTCTGGGCAGCGGCCACATAATCGCGTGTCTTGATATCCAGCGCGAGGCCGCGCACGATCCGAAACACCGTTGGTGAATTTACAAACACAACCGACACAAAAACCACCAGAATCCCCGCATCAATGTCAAACAGATCCAGAAACCGTGGCAGCCCCGGAATACGGTAGCTTGGTGTCGCGACCACGGTGCCATTGGTCGATATCAGCGACAGATATAGCCAGCCAACGAGGCCCAGCACCACGATCAGCAGCGGTGTGCGCACGGATGGCTGGGTGTAGAAACGCGAATTGAGCAGGATCGCAAGGAACACCAGCGGAAAGATGAACAGGAACACCGCCATGTAATTGGGGATGCCCGTCAGCACGATTTCCGGTGTGACCAGCAGGTAAAACAACAAGATCACCGGAAAGGCCAGGATCAGGTTGGCCAGAAACGACAACAGCGTATCAAGCCGCCCGCCATAATAGCCCGCAGGCAGACCCAGCGTGATCCCGACCATAAAGGCAAAAAGCGTCGCCATCGGGGCGATCTGCACCACCACCCATGACCCGGTAATCAGCCGCGAAAACACATCCCGCGCCAGATTATCACCCCCCAGCAGGTACCAAGCGTATTCGCCTTCGGACGCACCGCGCAGGGGGGTGCCGGGTAACTTGTTCTTCATGCCAGAGGCTTGGCTCAGGCTGTCGTGGGTCACCAACATATCAAACACGCCGCCGAAGATGCCGGTAAAGACCCAGAACATCACCAGTGCAAATCCGATCATTCCCACCGTACTGTCAAACAGCTTGCCATATAGGCCAAGCCGACGTTTGAACCGGATCGACAGCGCAAAGGTCACAATCAGCGCTGTCCAGACCGGCAGCAATTGTTGGGCCATGCCGCCGAAAATACCCGCCCTCGGCCCGATCACGATACCGCCCAGCACATAGACGAGGATCAGCGCGATCAGGGCATAGAATAGATAGCCCACAGCGGCGTTCAGCAGCCCCGCAGGTCCCTTATGGGCCGCCAATGTACCATCGGCGTTGATCTCACGGCCACCGTCTTGGGGAACGAACGACATCAGGATTTGCGCCACGACGGCCAGACCCAGCAGCCCCAGCACCAACAGGAATATGATATTCAGCCCGCTTAGGGACCCGGTCCATGTCAGTTCTTCCATGTCCATGCTCCCTTAAGAAATGCGAATGCGCGGGTTAAGATAGACATACCCGATGTCCGAGATCAGTTGCGTCACCAGCACCACCACAACCGATACAACCGAGACCGCCAGCAGCAACTCGATGTCATTGTTCGACGCCGCCTGCACCAACAGCCATCCAAAGCCTTTGTAATTGAACAGGGTTTCGACGATCACGACACCGTTCAGCAGCCAGGGGATTTGCAGCATGATCACGGTAAAGGGCGCGATCAGCGCGTTGCGCAGGGCATGTTTCAGAACGATATCGCTGAATTTCACGCCCTTCAGCCGCGCCGTGCGGATGTATTGCGCCGTCATCACCTCGGTCATCGACGCCCGCGTCATTCGCGCGATATACCCCATGCCATAAAGCGAGATCGTCAGCACCGGCAGAAAGAAATTCCAAAAGTTTGCGTCTTTTGTGGCTGACGTGGCCGAGCCCAGAAACAGCGTCTTGCTGTCGATCCAGCCCCAGTCATTCAGCAGCGGTGAAATACCAAAATTTGACGAGGCCAGCAGCGCGATAAAGATCACGCCGGAGACATATTCAGGCGTCGCGGTGGTACCAATAGAGAAGGTCGACAGCGACCGATCGAGCTTCGAACCTTCCTTCATCCCCGCCAGAACCCCCACCAACAGCGCCGAGGGGATCATCAGCAGCAAAACGCACGCCATCAGCTTGCCGGTTAGCGCCAGGCGCGTCATGACGGTGGCGCCAACCGGTTCCTTGAACACGGTCGAATAGCCCCAGTCGCCTTGCAGGATACCGCAGCGTGTCGGGCGCTGCTCGACCGGCGTGCCTGCGGCAAAGCAGCGCCCAAATGTCTTGGCCGGGTCTTCGGTTACCGTCACCCAGCCGGGCATCACGCCCAGCCATTCACCGAACTTGTCATAGGTCGGCTGCAAATAACCGCGGTTTTCCAGATAGCTGGTTACGGCCTCGTCGGTCATGCGGAAATTGCCCTGAGTCTTGGCAAGCTTTTCGAGGTTGGGATAAAGGTTGGTCAGCCAGAACACGATGAACGTCAGGCATAGCGCCGTCAGCAGCATCACGCCCAGCCGGCGAAGAATGAATAGTCCCATATGGTGCCCCTGTTGCGTGGCCAGGCAAGTTGATCCCCACCGGATTGTTCTGGCCCTTCGACCAGTCGTGCAAAAGCTGCGAAAGCAGCCCGAAAAACCGCCGCAGCAGGCGTGACGGTCAGTCATCGAACCGTCGGCAACCGCACCCAGTGGCGCAGTGGCACGAAAGGCGATTTTAGGCGTCCCGCGCTGCTTGTGCTGTCAGTGAGGCACGGATGGCCCCATTCCGTCAATGTCCGGTTTCACCATTTGAGTGTTATTTTGCGACATCTCTAATGCTTGAAAGCGACATCTGCGCCGGTCGGCCAAGTTGGGGTCAGCGCCGGGACCTGTCGCCGCGCAGCTTGCTGGGGGGCAGGCCGGTATGCTGCTGGATAAAACGGGTGAAATAGGCCGCAGAACCAAAGCCAAGATGGCGCGCGATGTCCTGCGCAGGCTCGGCGGTTTCGGCCAGCAATGTGCGCGCGGCATGGGTCAACCGATCGGCCAGCAGATCGGCAGCCGTCTTGCCCGATGCTTCTTTGACTGCCCGGGTCAGATGGGTCGGGGTGACGCCCAACCGCGCCGCGTAGTCCGCCATCGGCACCCCGGTGCGATAGGTCTCGGGGATCATTGCACAGAACCGCGCGCTCAGCCGGCCCGCCGCGCGGCGCGGCTCGGGCACATGTTCGTCGCGCATGATCTGACGCCGCAGCCAGACCGACATCAAGGCGGCGTAGGCCTCGGCTGCATCCTGGCGCAGGGGGCGGGCCTGCTGCTGTTCGCGTTGGGCCTGTTCGATCAAAGAAGTCAGCTCGGACTGCACGTTCACGTCACGGATGCGCAGATGACGTGGAATCGCGGGCAGGCGCAGCGGCGTCGCCTGCGGGATCACCACCGCCTGGCCAAAACCCTGGCGCCCCAGATCCAACGAAAACAGCGCACCCGCAGGCACCAAAATTGCATTATGGGCACCAACGCCGCGCCGCTGCCCATCCAACATCAACCGCCCCTGACCCCGGGTCACCCAGAGCAGCAGATGATAGGTCCGGTCATGGGCCAGCTGGAGCTGCCATTCCTGCCCTGTCGCAAGCTGGGCAAGGGTCAATATGCGAATATCATCCACGGGCCAGCCCCATCCATATGTTGAATATCGTACAGATAATTAGCCGTTGTACCTCCTCAGGTTAACAATCTGTCGCAATTGCACAAGTCGTGGGCTGCCTGTCCCGAACAACCTGCGGCTTTTATTCTTTTCTGGGTCATAAATACCCTCGGGGGGTCCGGGGGGCTGGCCCCCAGGTGCTTGCGCTGCCGAAAACGCCGCGCGTTATCCCGGCACAACCTTGTGCCAATCGCTCATCTTGCTGCGCATCCATGTGCGCTGGCGCTTGGCAAAACGCCGGGTGGCGATCACCGCGCGCGCGCGGGCCTCCTTCAGGGTTATCTCGCCCGCCAGATGCGACATCAGTTCCGGCACGCCGATGGCACGGTGCGAGGGCAGGGCAGGATCATAGCGCGGGCGCACCGCCGCCACCTCGGCCAGAGCGCCTTGGTCCAGCATCAGATCAAACCGCCGCGCGATCCGTGCGTTCAACCAGTCGCGGTCAACGTCAAACACCACCGGGTAACAGCGCGACAGCGGCAACAGGGGGGCAGCGGTCTGCGCCTGCCAGTCGCGCAAGCCCCGTCCGCTGGCCTGCAACACCTCCCAGGCACGTTGCACGCGGGCGCGGTTTTGCGTGTCGATGGCCGCAGCCGTCGGCGCGTCGAGACCGGCCAACAGACCGGCCAGGTCCATCGCATCGCCCACCGCCCGGACCGCGACAGGTGTCGGGGGGATATCGGCCAATCCTTCGGTCAGCGCGGTGAAATACAACCCCGTTCCACCAGTGATGATCGGCCGCACGCCGGCCGTCAGCAACGGTGTCACCTCACGCAGCCAATGACCCGTGGAATAAGGCTCATCGTCGGCCAGATGCCCATAAAGCGCGTGCGGCGCGCGGGCCAGATCAGCGGCGTCTGGGCGCGCCGATATCACGCTCCAACAGTCATAGACCTGCGACGCATCGGCATTCACGATCACGCCGCCTTGGGCCTCGGCAATCGCCAGCGCCAGCGCCGATTTGCCCGATGCCGTCGGCCCCGCGATCAGCACCGGCTGGTCCGGGGCAAGGTCGCGCAAGATGGCATCAAGCTGGGCGTCGGGAATATCCGGCATTTCTTTGCGTGAACCTTTCGCGGTGCATTGAAACTTGGGGCTATTTGCGACATTTTGCGCCCCAATGAAAACCCCGTCACCACCCGGTGATCAAAAAAGGTGCGCCCGATGCCACAAGACACCCCCAAAGTGACATTCAAACGTGTGATGTTGAAAATCTCAGGCGAGGCGCTGATGGGGGACCAGGGATTTGGCCTGCACCCGCCCACCGTTGAACGCATCGCGCGCGAGGTTCAGTCGGTTCACAGCCTTGGCGTCGAGATCTGCATGGTGATCGGTGGCGGCAATATCTTTCGCGGGCTGCAAGGCTCGGCGCAGGGGATGGAACGCACCACTGCTGACTACATGGGCATGTTGGCAACGGTGATGAACGCGCTCGCGATGCAATCCTCACTTGAGGGTCTGGGCATCCACACGCGGGTCATCAGCGCCATCACGATGAACGAAGTGGCCGAACCCTATATCCGCCGCCGCGCCGTGCGCCACCTTGAGAAAAAGCGGGTCTGCATTTTTGCCGCGGGCACCGGCAACCCCTATTTCACCACCGACACTGCCGCGACCCTGCGCGCCAACGAGATGTCCTGCGAGGCGATCTTCAAAGGCACCAAGGTTGATGGTGTGTATGATAAAGACCCCAACAAATTCGACGATGCCAAACGCTATGACACGGTCAGCTATGATGACGTGCTGGCAAAGCGGCTGGGGGTTATGGATGCCTCTGCCATTGCACTGGCGCGCGACAACAACCTGCCGATCATCGTGTTTTCACTGGATGAACCCGGCGGGTTCAAAGGCATCTTGGCCGGTGAGGGAACTTATACGCGGGTGCAGGGCTGACACCGGGCGTAAATGGCTTGGTTGTGACGGCGGCTGCGGGTTAGGCTGGGGGGCATCTACACGAAAGGCCCCCTATGCTGCGCACCGCCACGACCGTCTGTTTCACGGCCCTTTTTGGGCTCTTCTTTGCCACCGCTTCCAGTGCCGGACAATTTGACGTCGGTCAGGCGGGGCAATGCCAGTTGGCGTTTTCCGGCACGATCTCCGCGGGCGACGCGCAGCGGCTGCACGACAATCTGGGTGCCTTTGACTTTGAAGATGGTGAAACCTCGGATCAGATCTTGTGTCTGAACAGCCCCGGCGGGTCACTGGCCGAAGCGCTGAAGATGGGCCAGATTCTGTATGACAGCGGCATCGGCACCAGATTGCCCCGCGACAGCACCTGCCTGTCGGCCTGTGCGGTTCTGTTCATGCTTGGCACCCGATATTTCTACGAGGGCGTTGGGGATGGTCACAACGCCAACCGCGCGATGCATCTGTCGGCGCGTCTGGGGTTTCACAAGCCCCAGATCAGCCTGAACAGCGACGGCACCTTTGACGCGGCGGCGGTGGAAAAATCATTCAACATCGCCATCGCCGCCACGCTGGAATTTGTCCGGCTGGCGAATAAGGGGTCGGTGACGACGACGATGATTCCCTCGGACCTGATCGAGGCGATGTTTGCCCATGAAGGCGCGGATTACTTTGAGATTGATACCATCGGCAAAACCGCGCGGTGGAACATCCAGGTGGACGGGTTGGCCTTGCCCCGCGCGATGGACGGCGATGCCGCTTATCAGGCCTGCACCAACCTGGGTGTCTGGCAGTCGCGCTATGACCCCAAGCCGACCCGCCAAAGCCCAAACTATCCCGGTGCCGAATTGGTGTCGGTGACCCCGACCGGAGCGGTCTGGGCGGTGCGCGGCCATTTCGAGGGCGACGCACCACATTTCTGCCTGCTCAAACTTGAAAGCTATAGCGCCGATGCCGCGCCCCACATTTATGCCTGCGGGATGCTGGGTATGGAGAATCGCATCATCGGGGGGCGCGAATGCTTTTCGGTCGGCGATACGCCCGATCTGAACTACGTCTATGATTTCGATGCCCGCGCGGTGCTGGACCCGGCGCAGCCCTTGGCACAGGCCAATGACGCCGCCCGTCAGATCGAAGCCCGCGCCGCGCGCTATCTGGCATCTGGTCAATTTGATTCCACAGCCCCACTGCGCAGCCGCTGTGCCGCGTTGCAGGGCGGGGCTTTTGTCACCAACGTGACAGAGTTCGCCAATCTGCGCGCGGCCCCGGCCTTTGCTGCGCCGCTGGTGGCCGAGGTGCCACGCGATGCGCGGGTCAGTCGCACCGACGACGCGTTTTACGGCGCTGACACCGCCACGCCCCATTGTATGTCCCTGTGCCAAGGGGCCTACGGAGGGCCGATGGATGCTGCCCAAATGGCCGACCTTAACCAATGTTTTGAAACCAATGCCATCTGGTACCGGGTGCGCAGTGACAGCGGGGTTGTCGGGTTTCTAAGCGGAAAGTTTTTGCGCTACTGAACCCAGCGGCGTGCTAATCCCTGCGGTGCCTCACCGCAGGGGCCGTGATATTCCACACAATGAGCGGGCCAAGGCGCAATGCAAAAAATGCGCAAGGACGTTCTGTACACTGATTAACTAGGCACGTTATAAGCCGGACAATTATTTACGGGGGCTCTTGACCATGTCAGACGAATTTATGCTGGATACCGACGACCTTGAACGCCGGATGAACGGGGCGATTGCCTCTTTGCGGACTGAATTTGCCTCGCTGCGCACCGGGCGTGCGTCAGCCTCGATGCTGGAGCCGGTGATGGTAGACGCCTATGGCTCTATGACGCCGATCAACCAGGTTGGCACCGTCAACGTACCTGAACCTCGGATGGTTACGATCAACGTCTGGGACAAGGGATTGGTGGGCAAGGTCGAAAAGGCCATTCGCGAAAGTGGATTGGGCATCAACCCACAACTGAACGGCACCATCATCATGTTGCCGATCCCCGAACTGAACGAAGAGCGCCGCACCCAGTTGACCAAGGTCGCGGGGCAGTATGCCGAACATGCCCGCGTGTCGATCCGTAACGTGCGCCGCGACGGCATGGACCAGATCAAGAAAGCCAAGAACGATGGCGACGTCAGCGAAGACGACCAGAAAATCTGGGAAGGCGAAGTGCAGGACCTGACCAACCGGTTCATTTCGCTGATCGACGAACAGCTTGAGACGAAACAGGCCGAAATCATGCAAGTTTAATCCTGCCCTGCCATCACCGGTAGGACAGATGCCAAACTTGAAGGAAAAGGTCGAACCATGAGCACCGCCGAAAACCCAGATCAGAAGATCCCCGGCGGGCCGCGCCATGTGGCGATCATCATGGATGGCAACGGCCGCTGGGCAACCCAGCGCGGGCGGCCCCGGCTGTTTGGCCACCACGCGGGTGCCAAAAGGGTGCGCGAGATCGTCGAGGCCTGCCCGGATGTGGGCGTGGAATATCTGACGATCTTTGCCTTTTCGACCGAAAATTGGAAGCGCACGCAGGTCGAGGTGGCGGGCCTTATGTCCCTGTTCCGGCGCTATATTTCCAAAGAAACCCGCAGCCTCAGCCAGTTTGGCGCGCGCGTGCGGTTCATTGGCGACCGGGTGCGGTTGGATGACAAGCTGATCAAGCTGATGAACGAGCTTGAGCAGGCCACGGCGCATAACACCCGTGTGCATCTAACCATCGCGCTGAACTATGGCGGACGCGACGAGGTTGCGCGCGCGACGCACCGGCTGGCGCAGGATGTGGCATCGGGCAAGCTCGACCCCGATAGCGTGGATGAAGAAACGCTGCCAAAGTACTTGGATACTTACGTTTTACCCGATCCTGATCTGGTGATCCGCACCTCTGGCGAGGCGAGGATTTCCAACTTTCTGCTGTGGCAATCGGCCTACGCGGAGTATGAGTTTATCGACACGCTCTGGCCTGATTTCTCGCGTGAGGAATTTGCCCGGCTTTGTGCCGCCTATGGTGGCCGGGACCGGCGGTTCGGCGCGGTCAAAACCTGAAGGAGCAAGCCATGAGATCACCGGAACAATGGTCGGACCTGCGCGCGCGGATGTTGTCGGCGGCGGCGATGGTGGTCGTCGGCGTGCTGGGCATCTGGCTCGGCGGGCATGTCTTTCACCTGCTGGTCGCGCTGATCTGCGGGGTGATGGTGTGGGAATTGGTCGCGATGCTGCGCCCCGAGGCGCGCAATACCGCCCTGCAACTGGGTGGGTTGACCGCCGCCGCACTGTTGGCGGCGGTCTATATGCCCGTCGGGCTGGGTCTGCCGGTGCTGATGCTGCCGGCGCTGGCGGGATTTGCGCTGCTGGCGCAGAACCGCACGCTTTATATGGCTTTTACGGTGATGATCCTGCTCGCAGGCTTTGGCCTGATGCAGGTACGCGACGATATGGGCTTTGGCTGGTTGATGTGGCTGGTCGCCGTTGTTGTGGTCACGGATGTGGTGGGCTACTTCGCCGGGCGCGCCATTGGCGGGCCAAAGTTCTGGCCGGCCGTCAGCCCCAAGAAAACATGGTCCGGCACCGCTGCGGGCTGGGTCGGGGCAGCCATCGTCGGATTGCTGTTCTCGATCAACACCGGGATGGGTCTGCACTTGATCGGCGTGTCCGTGGCGCTGTCGATGGCGTCCCAGATGGGCGATATAGCCGAATCCGGGATGAAGCGTAAGATGGGCGTCAAGGACAGCTCGTCTCTGATCCCCGGTCATGGCGGGCTGCTGGACCGCTTTGACGGCATGTTGGGCGCTTCGGTATTTCTGCTGATCGTCGGGCCACTGATCGGCTTTCCGCCCGGTCTGGGCTGATCCGCGATGTCGCGCAGGATCTCGATACTGGGGGCCACCGGCTCCATCGGGCAGAACACAATTGATCTGATCCGCCGCGCGCCGGCGGATTATGACGTCGTGGCGCTGACCGGCAATGGCAATGTGGCACAACTGGCCACCGACGCCATTGCCCTGCGCGCCGATGTCGCCGTGACCGCGCGGGATGATCTGCTGGACGATCTGCGCGATGCGCTGGCCGGCAGCGGGGTCAAGGCCGCCGCAGGCACCGCCGCGATCACCGAAGCGGCGACCCGCCCCGCGGATTGGGTGATGTCAGCCATCGTCGGCGCGGCCGGGCTTGCGCCGGGTTTGGCGGCCTTAAGCCAGGGCGGCACGCTGGCACTGGCCAATAAGGAATCGCTGGTCTGTGCCGGCGCGTTGATGCTGGGGCAGGCGGCCGCGCATGGGGCGACGATCCTGCCCGTCGACAGTGAACACTCTGCAATTTTTCAGGCGCTGGTGGGCGAGGATATCGCAACGGTTGAGCGCATCATCATCACCGCCAGCGGTGGCGCGTTCCGTGATTGGCCGTTGGATGATCTGTGCAACGCCACGCTTGATCAGGCGTCATCACATCCCAATTGGGACATGGGCCAGCGGATCACGATCGATTCTGCGTCGATGTTCAACAAGGCAATGGAAGTTATTGAAACACGTGAATTCTTTGGGATTGCGCCTGACGATATCGAGGTGCTGGTGCATCCGCAGTCCTTGGTTCATGCGCTGGTGGGGTTCTGCGACGGCGGGCTGATGGCGCATGTAGGACCGGCCGACATGCGCCATGCCATCGGCTATGCGCTGCACCATCCGCAGCGCCGCGAGGTGCCGGTGGAACGGCTGGATCTAGGGCGCATTGGGCAGCTTGATTTTTCCGCGCCGGATGATGCCCGCTGGCCCGCGCTGCGTCTGGCCCGCGACGTAATGGCGGCCGGCGGTTTGACGGGGGCTGTTTTCAACGCCGCCAAGGAAGTGGCGCTGGACGGATTCATCGCAGGACAGTTGCAGTTCACGCAGATGGCGCAGGTGGTTGAGGAGGTGCTGGATCACCTCGTCGGGCAGAGCGGGGTTGTGCAGATGGCCATGACCCTTGATAACGTCGCGCAGGCCGACCATCTGGCAAGACAGGCGGCACGCGCCGCGATCAACAAAAGAGCAGGGTAGCGTTTTGGACATTATGGGACTTCTGCCGCAATTTGGCGGCGTGATTTGGATGTTGCTGGCCTTTGTTGTCGCGTTGTCGGTGATCGTGGCAATACATGAATACGGGCATTACATCGTGGGCCGCTGGACCGGGATCAAGGCGGATGTGTTCAGCCTTGGCTTTGGTCCGGTGCTGTGGGCGCGGCATGATAAACGTGGCACGCGCTGGCAGATCGCGGCCTTGCCCTTTGGTGGTTATGTAAAATTCGCAGGCGATGCCAATGCCGCATCGGGCAAGGATGTGGCGGCAATGGAAGCCGCGGCCGATAATCCTGCCGCGTTGCGCCACACCATGCACGGCGCACCGCTTTGGGCGCGGGCGCTGACCGTGGCTGCGGGGCCAGTGTTCAACTTTGCGCTGTCGATCCTGATTTTCTTTGCCGTGGCGATGACATCTGGCACGGCCCGCGATCCGCTGACCGTGGGGCAGATGCGTGCTCTGCCGGGGCAGGGGTCCGAGTTGCAGTCGGGCGATGTGCTGCGCGCTGTAGAAGGCATACCGGTGCCGTCGCTGGAGGACGCCGGGGCCTATAGTGCCTTTATGGACGCGCTGCCCCGCGCGCCAGAGCTGTCCTACGACGTCCAGCGCGATGGGGCGGATGTAACCGTTCGCGGGCCCTATCTGCTACCGCCGCTGGTCAGCAGCGTGATGCCGCAATCGGCGGCACATGACGCCGGTCTTCAGGGCGGTGACGTGATCACCGCCGTTGACGGCACGCCGATCTTTGACTTTGACCAGCTGAAAGAGGCGGTTGAATCCTCAAATGGGGCGGCGCTGTTGCTGACCGTCTGGCGCAGCGGCGAGACGCTGGAATTCACCATGATCCCCAAGGCCACGGACGAGCCGCAGGCAGATGGCAGTTTTGTACAGAACCTGCGCATCGGGATCGTTGGCGGTATGGCGTTCGAACCCGCCACCGAAGCTCCGGGTCTGGGTGAGGCGCTGACCGGGGCGGGGGCGAATACATGGCGCATCATCACCGGGTCGATTTCCGGCCTGAAGCAGATGATCATTGGTAACATTAGCACCTGTAACCTGAGTGGTCCGGTCGGCATCGCACAGACCTCGGGTGCCATGGCAAGCCAGGGCGCGCAGTCGTTCATCTATTTTATCGCGGTGCTGTCCACCGCTGTTGGCCTGCTTAACCTGTTCCCGATCCCGGCGTTGGATGGTGGGCACCTGGTGTTTTACGCCTATGAAGCCGTGGCCGGCAGGCCGCCAAGCGACGGCGCGCTGCGCGTGCTGATGAGCATCGGGATCACACTGGTGCTGATGCTGATGGTCTTTGCGCTGGGGAATGATCTGTTCTGTCCGTGATGGATGCAGGTGGTGCCGGGGGCCAGCCCCCCGGCGCGTGACGCGCCGTCCCCCGAAGGTATTTCAGATCCAAAAAAATGTGAAATGGGCCGCCAGGCAGGGCGATGCCCTCAAATTGCCACATTTGGTCAAAATCATGCCGCAATGCGCTGATAACCATAGTCTTACCTATCTGAGGATAAGATCATGCAAGCGATTCAAAGATCATACCGCGGCCTGAGCCTGTTGATGGACCTCAACTGGGATCGCGCGCTATATGTCGCGACCATCGCCGTGGCGCTTGCCGCCGGGGCATTTGTCGGATCGCTCTGACAGGTTGGCGCCGCGCTGCGTTGCTTTTCACACACCATGATGTCGAAATCTTTTGGATCACTGCATGATGTAGTGCTTTTTTGATCCTGTTGCTTTTGACAAATCAGACCAACCTGCGTACTCAGGACATCAATGATGTCTTAAGATTGGGTTAGAACCATGGGACTGAGGAACGAGGGCGCGCAGCCTTCCGAGCAGGCAAAGCGCGATACATTCACCACGGCCCTGCGGGCTGGTTCACTTTCTGTCATGTTGTCAGTGGCTTGGCTGGTGCCGGGCAGTGAGGCGGTGGCGCAGGAGTATCGCTTTAACAGCGTTGTGATCAACGGCAACGAACGGATTGGCGACAGTGCCATCCTGTCACGGGCAGGAATCGCACGCGGTCAGGCGGTCAGCGGCGGCCAGTTGAACGACGCATATCAGAACCTGCAAAACTCCGGCCTTTTTGAAAGCGTGTCCATTCAGCCGCAGGGCGGGACGCTTGTGATTGACGTGGTCGAACTGCCGACATTGAACCGCATCACCTTTGAGGGCAACAAGCGCATCAAGGACGAGGCGCTGACTGCGCTGGTGAAGTCGAGCGAACGGCGGGTGTTCAACCCAACCCAAGCCGAAGCCGATGCCGCCGCCATTGCCGAGGCCTATAGCAACGAAGGCCGCCTGTCGGCTCGCGTGCAGCCGCGCATCATCCGCCGCGACCAGAACCGGGTCGATCTGGTGTTTGAAATTTTTGAAGGTGATAACGTCGAAATCGAACGGTTGAGCTTTGTTGGCAACCGCAAATATTCCGACCGTCGCCTGCGCCGTGTGCTGGGCACCAAGCAGGCTGGCCTCTTCCGCCGTCTGGTCAAGCGCGACACCTTCGTCGAGGGCCGTGTTGAGGCCGACAAGCAGATGCTGCGCGATTTCTACCTGTCTCGCGGGTATGTCGATATGCGCACGTCCGCGGTCAACGCCGAGTTGACCGAAGAGCGCGATGGCTTTTTCGTCGCCTATAACATCACCGAGGGGCAGCAGTTCAAATTCGGGGCGGTCAACCTTGAGGTTGATATCCCGGGCGTCGATGCCGCAGCCTATCGCAAGATCATCAAGGTGCGTCCCGGTGTGATCTATTCACCGACGCTGGTTGAGGCCGATATCGCGCGTCTTGAACGCCAGGCAATCCGCGATGGCGTTGATTTCCTGCGGGTCGAGCCGGTGATCGACCGCAATGACCGTGATCTATCCCTTAACGTCACCTACAAGCTAAGCCGCGGTTCGCGCATTTTTGTCGAACGGATCGACATCGAGGGCAACACCACCACGCAGGATCAGGTCATCCGGCGCGAGTTTGACAGTGTTGAAGGCGACCCGTTCAACCCGCGTGAAATTCGCCAGGCCGCCGAACGCATTCGCGCCCTGGGCTATTTTGAGACGGCCGAAGTCAACGCCCGTGAAGGGTCAAGCGGCGAACAGGTTGTCGTCGATGTGGACGTGACCGAAAAGCCGACAGGCGCGCTCAACTTTGGTGGCTCCTATTCCAACAACGACGGGATCGGTGTGGCCGTAAGTTTTCAGGAAGAGAACTTCCTCGGGCGTGGTCAGAAGCTGTCGCTGTCGATTTCGACCGCCGAAGATGCCACACGCTATGGGCTGAACTTTGTCGAGCCGCGCCTTTTGGGCCGCGACGTGGCCTTTGGGCTCAAGCTGGATTATGCCGAGACGAATTCGTCTTATTCTACCTACGACACCAACCGGGCGGTGTTTCAGCCCAGCCTGACCTTCCCGGTCAGCGAAAACGGTCGGATGCAGCTGCGCTATACTTACGAAAATATCGAGATGCTGGCACGTGATACGCCAACACATGGCGTCGTGATCGGGTCGGAGATTGCCGCAGGTCCGCAGGCCAGCTCTTCCATCGGTTATGAGTACAGCTATGATACCCGCACCACCGGTCTGGACCCGACGTCGGGTGTGTTGTTCCAGTTTGGCCAGGACTTTGCCGGCCTTGGGGGTGACAGCAAGTACATCAAAACCACCGCCAAGGTGACGGGCGAAAAGCGTATCCTGAACGAAGAAGTAACCCTGCGCGCCACACTTGAAGGTGGCGCATTGGCCTGGAGCAGTGGCACCAACCGCGTTGTTGACCGCTTTGTGCTTGGCCCGTCGATCCTGCGCGGGTTTGAGCCGGGTGGCATCGGGCCGCGCGACCAGTCCGGCACGGCCGATGATCCGCTGGGCGGGAACCTTTATGTTGCGGCACGGTTCGAGGCGGAATTCCCGCTGGGCCTGCCAGAGGAATATGGCATCACCGGTGGCGTGTTCTATGACGTGGGGAACCTGTGGGACCTGAGTGATGTAAACACGACAGGTGGCACGATCGTCGGCGAAAACGGGTCGTTCCGTCACGTGATCGGTCTGTCTATCTTCTGGGAAACCCCGGTTGGCCCGTTGCAATTCAACGTCTCTGAGGCGCTGCGCAAGGAAACCTACGACAAGGAACAATCCTTCGAGATCACATTGCGCACCCGGTTCTGATCGGATGCGTGCCGCCCTCGTCATTGCCACCTGTGTGATGGCCCTGACCGGGGCGGCACCCGCCGCTGCACAGCAGGCACCAACGGGCACGACAGACCGGACGGCCGTAATCAGCCCGATTCTGACCATCGATTCCGAACGTGTCTTTCGTGAAAGCGCCTTTGGCCGCCGTGTGGCTGCCGAAGTCGAGGCACAGAGTGCAAAACTTGCCGCCGAGAACCGCAAGATCGAGGCCGATCTGGAAAATGAAGAACGCGCATTGACCAAAAAGCGGGCGGCGATGAAGCCTGCCAGTTTCCGCGTTCTGGCCGATGCCTTTGACAAAAAGGTGCAGCAGACTCGCAGCGAACAGGCCGCCAAGGGGCGCGCGCTGAACGAATTGCTGGACGACGAACGGGATATTTTTCTCAAGGCAGCGGCGCCGGTACTGGAACGCCTGATGCGCGACAGCGGGGCGGCGGTTATTCTTGAGCGCCGGTCGGTCTTTGTGTCTTCCTCAGCGGTGGAGGTGACCGATGATGCCATTGTCCGGCTGGACGAGACATTGGGCAGCGGCGAAGGCGTCGTTAAACCCTGACGCGCCCTTTGGCGTACTTGCCCCCACGGCGCTGAATTGATAGCCATTCACATGCCCCTGAGGACAAAGGACATTCAATGACCCAAGACTTGCTGCGCGCCGACATCCAGATGATCCAGCGCATCCTGCCGCACCGCTATCCGTTTTTGCTGGTCGACAAGGTTGAAGAGATTGACGGCACGCAGTCCGCTGTGGGCTACAAGAATGTCACCATGAATGAGCCACATTTTCAGGGCCATTTCCCCGGCACGCCGATCATGCCCGGTGTGACCATCGTCGAGGCGATGGCGCAGACGGCGGGTGTGATGGTGGGGGCCGCGTTGGAGATGATGGACCGCAACATGTTGATTTATTTTATGTCTATCGACAATTGTAAGTTCCGCCGCAAAGTTGGCCCCGGCGATGTGCTGCGCATGGATCTTAAGACATTGCGCGGCAAACCCGGCGCGAAAATCTGGAAATTTGGCGGGGTCGCCACGGTGGACGGTGAAATGGCCGCCGAGGCCGAGTTCATGGCGATGCTGGACCTGCCAAAGGACGCCGCATGAGCAATATCCATCCCTCAGCGGTGATTGAGGACGGGGCGCAAATCGACCCGTCGGCGCAGGTCGGCCCGTTTTGCGTGATCGGCTCACAGGTGGTGTTGCATGCCGATGTGGTGGTGAAATCACATGTGGTGATCACCGGCCAGACCGAGGTCGGCGCGGGCACGGTGATCTTTTCCTTTGCCGTAATTGGCGAGATTCCGCAGGATTTGAAATTCAAGGGCGAGGCCAGCCGTCTGGTGATCGGCGAGCGTAACCGCATCCGCGAACATGTCACGATGAACTGTGGCACCGAGGGCGGTGGCGGTGTGACGCGTGTCGGGGATGACGGGCTGTTCATGGCCGGTTGTCACATTGCCCATGATGCCGTCATCGGCAACCGGGTGATTGTGGTGAACTCTGCCGCCGTGGCCGGGCATTGCGTGCTTGAGGATGATGTGATCATCGGCGGTCTGTCGGGGATTCATCAATTTGTGCGGATCGGACAAGGCGCCATTGTCGGCGCCGTCACGATGGTGACAAATGATGTGATTCCCTATGGTCTGGTGCAGGCGCCGCGTGGTGATCTGGATGGGTTGAACCTTGTCGGGCTGAAACGCGCAGGCGTGGCGCGGGCCGATATCACGGCGTTGCGTGCGGCGTTTCAAATGCTGGCGCAGGGCGAAGGCACGTTTTACGACCGGGCGCACAAATTGGGCGAAGAGACCCAAAGTGATTATGTGCGACAGATTGTTGATTTTGTCATGGCCGATACGGGTCGCCATTTCCTGACCCCGAAATGACGCTGGCGCTGATCGCTGGGCGAGGCGATTTGCCGGGCCGGGTTGCGGCGGCGCAGCAAATTCCACCGCTGATCTGCGTCTACGAGGGCTGTGCGCCGAATGGGCTGTCGGCAGACCTGACGTTCCGGCTTGAGACACTTGGCAGCTTGTTGGTTGAATTGGGCCAGCGTGGCGTGCGCGAGGTGTGTTTTTGTGGGGCAATCGACCGGCCTGCGCTGGACACAAGCCTGCTGGACGCTGAAACCGGGCCTCTCGTGCCGATGTTCCAAGAGGCACTGGCGGCGGGCGACAATGGCGCATTGCAGGTGATCAAGGATATATTCGAGCAGACCGGCTTTGCCGTGCTGGGGGCAGATGAACTGGTGCCCGATCTGGTGGCGCCGCCCGGTGTGCTGTCGGACCGCTGGCCCGACGCCCAGATGCGCGGCGATGCGGCACGCGGCGAGGCGGTGCTGGCGGGCCTTGCGCCGCTGGACATCGGGCAGGCCTGTGTGATCGGGGCAGGTCAGGTGCTGGGGGTCGAAACCATCGGTGGCACGGACCATCTGCTGGCCAGCCTGCCTGCTGCTGCGCGCGACATGCGCGCGATCCTGTGCAAAGGGCCCAAGGCCGGCCAGATCCGCGAAATTGACCTGCCCACGATTGGCCCCGACACCCTGCGCGCCGCCCATGCTGCCGGGTTGGCGGGGGTGGTCGTGGACGCGGGCGATGTCATCATTCTCGATGTGGAACGCTGCGTGGCGCTGGCGGATGAGTTGGACCTTGTGCTGTGGTCGCGGCGCGGGGGCGAAACGTGAGGGTCTTTATCCTTGCCGGGGAACCTTCGGGTGACCGGCTGGGCGGTGCGCTGATGGCAGGGCTCAAGACGCTGTGCCCGGACGTGACCTTCGACGGCGTTGGCGGGCCGCAAATGATGGCCGAAGGGCTGCAAAGCCGCTTTGATATGGATGAGTTGAGCGTAATGGGTTTGGCCGAGATCCTGCCAAAGTACCGCGCCCTGATGGCCCGTATCAACGAGACCGCCGCAGCGGTGCTCGACACTGCACCCGACGTGCTGATCACCATCGACAGCCCCGATTTTTCGCTGCGCGTGGCGCGGCGGGTCAAGGAAAAGTCTGACATTCGCACCGTGCATTATGTGGCGCCGACGGTCTGGGCCTGGCGGCCTGGACGCGCGGAAAAGATGGCGCGCTGGGTTGATCACGTGCTGGCGCTGTTCCCGTTCGAGCCGCCCTATATGACGGCGGCGGGCATGGCGTGTGATTTTGTTGGTCATCCGGTTGTCGCAGAACCACGGGCAACCGAGGACGACGCCGCTGCCTTTCGCGCGCAGCACCGCTTGGGCGATGCGCCATTGCTGCTGGTCCTGCCAGGATCGCGGCGCGGCGAGGTGACGCGTCTGGCGCCCGTGTTTCAGCAGGTCATGGCACGGCTGGTTGCCGCCCAGCCCGAACTGCGGATCGTGCTGCCCGCAGCGGCCCCGGTGGCGCAGCTGGTCAGACAGGCCACCCGCAATTGGGAAGGCAATCCGCTGATCCTTGACCCGCGCGACGCAGACCCAGTGGCCTTTGCCGCAGAAAAACGCGCGGCGTTTCGTGCGGCGGATGTGGCACTGGCGGCGTCCGGCACCGTGTCGCTGGAACTGGCCGCTGCGGACACGCCCATGGTCATCGCCTATGACATGAGCTGGCTCAGCCGACAGATCATCGGTCGGATGCTGAAGGTGGATACGGTGACGCTGGTCAATCTGGTGTCGGAGACCCGCGTGGTGCCAGAGTTTATCGGCGCCAACTGCCGCCCCGGCCCAATTTCCGAGGCCGTGCTGAAGGTATTGCAGGCGCCGCGTGCGCAGCATGATGCCATGGCGCTGACGATGAAGCGGTTGGGCAAGGGCGGTGAGGCACCAGGCCTGCGCGCCGCGCGGGCCGTGATGGACCGGCTCTAGCGCAGGATGAGGGGCGCTGCCCCTCAAACTCCCCGGGAATATTTAAGACCAAAAAGAGAAGTAAAAGCCGCAGGTTCAGCCGCGGTGAATCCAGCCGCCGCCAAAGATGCGGGTGCTGTCGGGGTCATAGAACACGCAGGCCTGGCCGGGGCTGACGCCTTCTTCGGGTGTCAGCAGTTCGACTTCGGCTTCGGTGGCGCTGATGGGGCGCAGAATCGCGTCGCGCGGGGGACGTGTTGAGCGCACGCGCACTGCGATCGGCCATTCGGCGCGGTCTGTCATTGGTATATCGCCCAGCCAGTTGATCTCGCGCACCGGGATCTTGCGGGTGGCGAGCATGGATTTTGGGCCTACCACCACTTCCTTGCGGTCGGCATCCAGTTTTACCACATACAGCGGGTCGGCCAGTCCGCCGATGCCAAGCCCGCGCCGTTGCCCGATGGTGTAGTGAATGACACCTTCGTGCTGGGCCAGCACATTGCCGTCCAGATCGACGATATTGCCCGGATCGGCCGCTTCGGGTCGCAGTTTTCGGATCACTGCGGCGTAATCGCCATTGGGGACAAAACAGATGTCCTGGCTGTCGGGCTTGTCAGCCACGCTGAGCCCGTATTTGGCCGCCAGGGCGCGGGTGTCATCCTTGCTGGGCAGGTGCCCCAGCGGAAAGCGCAGGTACGAGAGTTGCTCTGGGGTGGTGGAGAACAGGAAATAGCTTTGATCGCGGCTGCCATCAGCGGCGGCGTGCAGTTCCGGCCCCTCGACGCCCACCTTGCGCTGGATGTAATGGCCGGTCGCCATGCAGTCGGCCTCAAGGTCGCGGGCGGTTTCCAGCAGGTCCTTGAATTTGACCCGTTCGTTGCAGCGGATGCAGGGCACCGGCGTGGCCCCACCCAGATAGCTGTCGGCAAATTCGTCGATCACCGCGTCCTTAAAGACATTTTCATAATCCAGCACGTAATGCGGAAAACCCATGGATTCAGCAACGCGGCGGGCATCCTGAATATCGACCCCGGCGCAGCAGGCGCCTTTTTTGGCCAAGGCCGCGCCATGATCATATAGTTGAAGGGTGACACCGATCACGTCGTAGCCTTCTTCGGCCAGCATTGCGGCAACCACCGAACTGTCGACACCGCCCGACATCGCAACGACCACCCGCGTATCGGCAGGGGCCTTGGCAAAGCCCAACGAATTGAGCGGGGGGGTCTGGTCGAGGGCCATGGGATACTCCTTAGTTTGTGGGGGAATATAGGAAAATCCTACATACTCACAAGGGCGCGCTTCACCTCACGTTAAGGCAGATGGGGGCATTTTGGCCTCAAAGCAATGGCGGATGATGTGATGTACCTTAAAAAAGTCGACGGCCCAAGGTCTGTCACGCTGGCAGATGGCAGCGTTATGTCGCGGGGCGATCTGCCGGATGCGGGGATCAGACGCTGGGTTGCCTCGCGCAAAGCGGCGGTGGTGCGGGGGGTGGTTTACGGCCTGATCAGCCAATCCGACGCCTTGGAACGCTATGACATCAGCGAGGATGAGTTTTTCGAATGGGTGCGCGCGGTCACAGAACACGGTGAATCGGCGCTAAAAGCAACTGCATTGCAAAAATATAGACAACTTTAGGTTGTTACGTTAACATCTCGATCAGCGGTAACGGGTGGTTAACCTTTTTTGTTCACGATCCATTCCAATGCCACCTTGATGCGGAGACAATGAATGCGTGTATTGCTAGTCGAAGATGACCCCACCACCTCCCGCAGTATTGAGTTGATGCTTACGCACGCCAATCTGAACGTGTATGCGACCGATCTGGGCGAGGAGGGTATCGATCTTGCCAAACTCTATGATTATGATCTGATCCTGCTCGATCTCGGGCTGCCGGATATGAACGGACACGAGGTGTTGCGCCAATTGCGGCTAAGCCGGATCGACACGCCGATCCTGATCTTGTCAGGTGCCGATGATACGGAGAACAAGATCAAGGGATTTGGTTTTGGCGCCGATGATTACCTGACCAAACCGTTCCACCGCGAGGAACTGGTGGCGCGCATCCATGCGATCATCCGGCGGTCAAAGGGCCATTCACAATCCGTCATCGAAACCGGGCAGATTGCGGTCAATCTGGATGCCAAGACGGTTAGCGTCGACAATAACCCGGTGCATCTGACCGGTAAGGAATACCAGATGCTCGAACTGCTGAGCTTGCGTAAGGGCACGACCCTGACCAAGGAAATGTTTCTGAATCACCTGTACGGCGGCATGGATGAACCCGAACTCAAGATTATCGACGTGTTCATCTGCAAGCTGCGCAAGAAGTTGAGCCAGGCCACGGGCGGCGATAACTATATCGAAACGGTCTGGGGCCGGGGTTATGTCCTGCGCGACCCCGAACCGTCACAGTTGGCCGCCAGCGCCTGAAACAGGGCTGAAATCGCTAGACCTGCCCAGCAACGCCACCTATCTAGAACCAAAGATGACAGGTGCGGGGGCAGGTTTTGACATCCCAAATAGAAGTGGACGCGCTGAGCGAAGCGCAGGCCAAGGCCGAATTGGAACGACTGGCCAAAGTGCTGGCAGAGGCCAACGAGAACTACCATGGCAAAGATGCGCCGCAGCTTTCGGATGCGGATTATGACCGGCTGAAGCAACGTAATCTAGCGATCGAGGCGCGGTTTCCAGTCCTGAAACGCAGCGACAGCCCCAGCGATCAGATTGGTGCGCCCGTGGTCGACGGCTTTGGCAAGGTCACCCATGCGGTTGCGATGCTGTCGCTTTCCAATGCCTTCGAGGCCGATGAGGTGTCAGAATTTGACGCCCGTGTTCGCAAGTATCTTGGGATCGCGCCGGATGACGCGCTGGCCTATACCGCAGAGCCGAAAATTGACGGGCTGTCGCTGTCCTTGCGATATGAAAAAGGTATGCTGGTGCAGGCAGCAACGCGCGGTGATGGCGCGGTGGGCGAAAACGTCACTGCCAATGCCCGCACAATCGCCGACATCCCACACCAGGTCGCCAACGCGCCGGACCTGATGGAGGTGCGCGGCGAAGTCTATATGAGCCATGCGGATTTTGCGGCCCTGAATGCACGCCAGACGAAAAACGGGGGCAAGATGTTCGCCAATCCGCGCAATGCCGCGGCCGGATCGCTGCGGCAGCTAGACGCGGGCATCACCAAATCCCGACCGCTGCGGTTTTTTGCCTATGCCTGGGGGGCGCTGTCGGCTCCGCTGGCTGACACGCAAAAGGGCGCGATCGAACGGTTGGCCGAACTCGGCTTTGCGACAAACCCGCTGACCGCGCTTTGCCATGGCCCGACCGAGATGATTGCACATTACGCCCAGATCGAGGCGCAGCGCGCTATGCTTGGCTATGACATCGACGGCGTAGTCTACAAGGTTAACGATCTTGGGCTGCAAGACCGTCTTGGATTTCGGTCGACCACGCCACGTTGGGCGGTGGCACATAAATTCCCGGCGGAACTGGCCTGGACCGAACTGGAAGCCATCGACATCCAGGTCGGTCGCACCGGTGCACTGTCGCCGGTGGCGCGTTTGCGTCCAGTGACAGTTGGCGGGGTCGTTGTGTCGAACGCCACGTTGCACAACGAAGATTACATCAAGGGACTGGACAGCAAGGGCAGTGAAATACGTGGCGGCAAGGACATTCGCATCGGTGATTGGGTGCAGATCTATCGCGCTGGCGATGTGATACCCAAGGTGGCCGATGTCGACCTCGACAAGCGGCCCAAAGATGCAGCGCCCTATGAATTTCCCTCGATCTGTCCTGAGTGTGGTTCTGACGCGATCAGGGAAACGGGCGATGCGGTGCGCCGCTGTTCTGGCGGGTTGATATGCCCGGCGCAGGCTGTGGAAAAGTTGAAACATTTTGTCGCCCGCGGCGCATTTGACATCGAAGGTCTGGGGGCAAAACAGGTCGAGCAGTTCTACCACGACGGCTGGATCGCTGAACCGGCTGATATTTTTACTCTCAAAGAGCGATTTGGCAGTGGGATGCAGCAGCTCAAGAACCGCGAGGGGTGGGGCGAAAAATCGGCAGACAACCTATTTCAGGCGATTGAGGACAAGCGCAAGATCCCGATGGCGCGGCTGCTTTTTTCGCTGGGCATTCGGCATCTGGGCGAGGCAGCGTCAAACCTGATCGCGCTGCATTATGGCGATTGGAACAGTTTCGAGGACGCGATGGCCGCCGCGCGCGATCTATCTGGCCCGGCGTGGGACGATCTGATTGGAGTGGACGGTGTTGGCGCGGTGATGGCAGGCTCGCTTGTCAGCGCCTTTGCGCAGGACCGTGAACGCGCCTCGATCGATCGGCTGGTAGCGCATCTAGAGGTGGTCCCGGCAGAGCGACCAGACACGTCTCGCAGCCCGGTCGCGGGCAAGACAGTGGTCTTTACCGGGACGCTGGAAAAGATGAGCCGCGCCGAGGCCAAGGCGCGCGCCGAGAGGCTGGGGGCAAAGGTTTCTGGTTCGGTCAGCGCCAAGACCGACATTCTGGTCGCGGGGCCGGGGGCTGGGTCCAAGGCGAAGAAGGCGGCGGAATTGGGTATACACACGTTGGACGAAGACGGCTGGCTCGCCCTGATCGAGGGCACATGAAGGGCCGCCCCGAACCATTATTTCCGCTGTTCGCCGGGCTGGAAACGCTGGAAGGCGTGGGGCCCAAGACCGCGCAATTACTGGGTCAGATGGGTATTCAGGCGCCGCGCGACTTGGTGTTTACCTTGCCCTACGCTGGCATCGACCGGCGGATACAAGAAAGTGTAAAAGACGCAGTTCTGCCTGCGACCGTGACAGTGGCCGTGACTGTGGGCGCGCACCGGGCTGCGAAAAACCGTGGCGGTGCCTACCGTATCCAGGTCCAAGACGCCAAAACCAGTTTTCAACTCGTGTTTTTCCATGCCCGCGGTGATTTCTGGCTGCGGCAACTCCCGCCCGACAGCCGACGGATTGTATCAGGCCGGGTGGAGCTGTTTGACGGGGTAGCTCAGATGGTACACCCAGATTTTGCAGTGCCAGAGGACGAGGCCGACGAGATTCCGACGTTTGAGCCTGTCTATCCGCTGACCGCAGGGATCACGCAAAAACTGATGTACAAAGCCACCCGCGCGGCCCTGCGCCGGGTGCCGGAATTGGCCGAATGGTGCGATCCGGGGCAGGTGGCCCATGCCGGATGGCCGGATTTCGCCGCAGCGGCGGCAGCGGCGCATGATCCGCAGAACACCACAGATCTGACAGCCACCGCGCCGGCCCGCGAGAGGCTGGCCTATGATGAGCTGCTGGCGCATCAGATCACGCTGGCGTTGGCCCGGCAAAATGCACGGCGCAAGAAGGGCCGCGAAAGCATTGGTGATGGCCGGTTGCAGGATAAGGTGCTGAAATCATTGCCCTACGCGCCCACCGGCGCACAGACGCGTGCCATCGGTGAAATCACTGCCGACATGGCGCTGTCGACGCGGATGAATCGTTTGTTGCAGGGCGACGTGGGGGCCGGCAAGACGCTGGTCGCCTTTATGGCGCTGCTCCGCGCGGTCGAGGCGGGCGGGCAGGGTGTGCTGATGGCCCCCACCGAAATTCTGGCGCGCCAGCATCTGATGGGGCTGCGACCCCTGGCCGAACACGCAGGCGTGGTGCTGGAGCTTTTGACCGGGCGCGACAAGGGCGCCGAGCGACGTGCCAAGCTGGAGGCGCTGGCCCGTGGCGATATTCAGATATTGGTCGGCACCCATGCCGTGTTTCAGGCCGACGTCAGCTTTGCCGATCTGCGTCTGGCGGTGGTAGATGAACAGCACCGCTTTGGCGTGCGCCAGCGGTTGGAACTGGGGCAGAAGGGGCGGCAGGCCGATGTGCTGGTGATGACCGCGACGCCGATCCCGCGCAGTCTGGCGCTGGCGCAATATGGCGATATGGATGTGTCTGTGCTGGATGAAAAACCACCCGGACGGCAACCGATCCAGACCGCGCTGGTCAGCACAGGGCGCATCGACGAGGTCATCGCACGGCTGCGCAAGGCCATCGACGAGGGGCGCCAGTGCTATTGGGTCTGCCCGCTGGTGGAAGAAAGCGAGGTCAGCGATCTGATCGCGGCTGAAGAACGGTTCAAACGCCTGCGGGCGACATTGGGCGAAGGGATCGTGGGGCTGGTGCATGGCCAGATGCCGCCCGCCGACAAAGATGCGGCGATGCGGGCGTTCCAAGCGGGCGAAACGCAGGTGTTGGTGGCCACAACGGTCATCGAGGTCGGCGTCGACGTCCCCAATGCCACGATCATGGTGGTGGAGCGGGCGGAAATATTTGGCCTCGCGCAACTTCATCAATTGCGTGGACGGGTCGGGCGCGGGCAGGGTGCGTCGACCTGTCTGCTGATGTATCAATCGCCGTTGAGCGAAACGGGCCGCAAGCGTCTTGAGGTGCTGCGCGAGACCGAAGATGGTTTTGTCATTGCCGAGACCGATCTGGCAATGCGAGGCACTGGAGATTTGATCGGTACCGCGCAATCCGGCGTGCCCCGCTTCCGCATCGCTGATCTGGAACGGCAGGCCGGGCTGATGGCGGTGGCGCAATCCGACGCACGTAAACTTCTGCACGATGATCCCGGTCTGACGTCCCCCCGCGGGCAGGCCGCGCGGGTGTTGCTATGGCTCATGCGGCAGGATGAGGCAATCCGTTTAATTTCAGTAGGTTAAAACCTTTCTGTTCTTTTTGTTCGCAAATGTTCTCAAAAAGTTCTTTACAGCCCGTTAAGGAAATGAGAACAAAGAGGCAACAAGGATGAGGAGATAGCCAATGACCACGCTCAAGACGCTCAAATCCATCGCAACCCGGTCGCAAGACACGTTGTTGCAGGATGCCGCCGGTGCCGCGGCGCTGATGGTGATGTTGGTCGTTGGGTTGCATCTGCCCAATCTTGTTTGATTTCTGCCTGCGCTCTCATGCCGCTTTTCTCCCCGCACCCGTCCCAATTTGGTGCAGCCGACTGACTTGCCTGTCCCTGTCGGCACTTTGAGGGGGAAAACCGGGTCCCACATGAGTAACGCCTTAACTGACGCCGCGCATCCCATTGGATGGGCGGCGTTTTTTTTATGCCGGGCATGGGATCGGTAACGACGGGTCAACCGGACCGACGTGTTTTCACGCGGTTTTCAATAGGGCAGAGAGATCGTTTGTGACCGCAACGTGGAATTAACTTACAATTCGCCAACATTTGCCGACTTCTGCGCCTGTTGCATCGCGTCGGTCAGCGCCTCAAGGCTCAGCATGATTGAGGCGTGGCGATTTTTATAGGCGACGGCGGGGGTCAGCACCTCAAACCCGTCAAAGGGCGCATCAGGCACCGGGCCTTGGCCCTTGAGCATGGCGCGCAACTGATCACGCGCCGCGACGATCTGCGACAGTCGAGTGCCGGGGGCTGCGGCACCGACAACCGCCGCAGCGGCCTGACCCAGCGCACAGGCCTTCACGTCCTGTTTCATCGCGCGCAATACATCGCCATCAACCTGCACATCCACCGTCACAGTCGAGCCGCACAATGGCGAGCGCCGCTTGACGCTGGCGTCGGGCGCATCAAGATGCCCCAGGTGCGGAATATCCGCGGCCAAGGCCAGAATACGGGCGGAATAAAGTTTGATCAGGTCCGTCTCGTCCGACATGGCTGTTCCTTCCTGCGCTAAATGACTACATAAGCGCCGCTACCGCAGATGCAAAACTTTTCCACGAGGTGCCAGACGATGTTCGATCCTGCAAGTCTTCGATTCAATGACGCGGGGCTTATTCCCGCCATCGCACAGGACGCCGACAGCCATGAGGTGCTGATGATGGCCTGGATGAACGCGGAAAGCATTGCGCGCACTCTGGCCACAGGTCGCGTGACCTATTGGAGCCGCTCGCGTCAGGAATTCTGGGTCAAGGGTGCCACCAGCGGCCATGTGCAGGATCTGGTCGAGATGCGGCTTGACTGCGACCGCGATTGCCTGCTGGTGCTGCTGCGTCAAACCGGACCTGCCTGCCACACCGGGCGGCGCAGCTGTTTTTACACCGCCCTGCGCGGCGGCATCGAGGTGGAACTGACCAAGCCGATGCCTTGATCGACGTTTTGCGGGCTCATCATTTAGGGCGATCCTGAGTGATGTTGTCCGATTCAGGTTGGCAGAACAGCGACTAAGGCACGTTAACAGTGCCCCCTAAGTTGCTAACATTGCTGCGATATCCTCGGGCGACAAGCCGTCACGGCGATAGCGTTCAAGGGCGCGGGCGTCGTCGCGTTTGGCCAATCGCTTGCCCTGCACATCGCGGATCAACCTGTGATGATGATAGACCGGAGTCGGCAGATCGAGCAGGCGCTGCAACAGAACATGGATGCAAGTGGCCTCAAAGAGGTCCTGACCGCGTATCACATGCGTGATTTCCTGCGCGGCATCATCAAGCACCACTGACAAATGGTACGACGTGCCCATATCGCGCCGCGCCATCACCACGTCGCCAACGGCGGCGATCATCGTGTCGGGCGTGACCGAAATCAGCCCGGTTTCGCCATCCGGTCCGGCGCCAATTTCGGTAAATTGAATGTCGCTGTTTCCGATAGTTTTCAATGCCTTCAACATATCAAGCCGAAGCGCGCCCGCCGCTGCTGGATGATTGGCCAGACGGCACGTTCCCGGATATACGATGCCGTCCGGGCCAAGAACAGGCGCGCCGCCTTCTTGCGGTGCGCTGACAGCCGCAGCAATGTCGCGGCGGTTGCAGGTGCAGGCATATAGCAAACCGCGCGCCCATAGCCGATCCAGCGCGTCGCGGTAGATGGGCAGTCGGTCAGACTGGCGCATGACCGGGGTCGGCCAAGTGATCCCGAGCCAGGCGAGATCGTCATAAATCTGCGCTTCCCATTCCGGCCGCGCACGGCTTTGGTCGATGTCTTCGATCCGCAGCATAAATGTGCCACCCGCGACGCGGGCCGCATCATGGGCCAACAGGGCGGAGTACGCATGACCAAGGTGCAGCGGCCCCGTCGGAGACGGTGCAAATCTTGTTATAAACTTCAAATCTTCTCAACCACATACACGGTGGACTTCATGTTTAATCCCGGCAAGTGATCGCCATGCTCGCGAAAAAGCAGACGCGCGGCACCGCAGTCGGTCCACTCGCACAAGCGGGCTTCGTTGCATCGGTCCGAGAGTGCGTGATCATTAAATGAAAACACGAGCATGCCACCGCTGTCCAGTCCGTGCATCAAACTGTCAAAGACAGTGATCGGGGCAGCGCCGGGGCCGATAACGCCGATTGCGGAAATAGCAGCGTAATCGCCGGGTTCATGCAGCAAAGTGGCGTCCGCTTCGATCTGGGTGAGCGCGCGGTAAACGTCTTTGCCGCGCGCCTGCGCGAGCATGTCGGCCGACAGATCAACGCCATCAATCGTGGTGAATCCCGCCAGCCGCAGCGCCAAGCCGGACAGCCCGGTGCCGCAGCCGAAATCCAGGATTGGTTGAGTTGGGTCGGTCACGAATTTGGCCAGCGCCGCGGCCGCGCGACCGGGTGTTGCATATCCCTGCGCGCCGACCTCGGTCTCGTAACTCGCGGCCCAGTCATCATAAAGTTGGCGGGTCTGCGTTGCATCCCGCGCGCCATAGACCTTATCCAGATATTTTTCCGTCATCCCCCAAGGCTACGAATGATCGCTGGAGACGTCTAGTGTTAACTATTCTGAACCGCGTCAGCGCCCAGCCAGGACTGCCAGTCGGCCTTGGCGCGGTCGGTATAGGCCTTGTAGCGATCCTTGCGACCACGACGACCCGATTTCAGGCCCTCAACGGGGGGGAACAAGCCAAAATTCACGTTCATCGGCTGAAAGGTCTTGGCGTCGGCACCGCCGGTGATGTGGGTAATCAGCGCGCCCATGGCGGTACTGTCTGGCGGCGTCGGGAGGCTGCCGCCATTGATTTCAGCAGCCACCATGCGGCCCGCAAGCAGGCCCATCGCCGCGCTTTCGACATAGCCCTCGACGCCTGTGATCTGCCCGGCAAAGCGAATATTGGGGCGCGAGCGGAGGCGCATCTGGTCGTCCAGCAGCGTGGGTGAGTTAATGAAGGAGTTGCGGTGGATACCGCCAAGCCGCGCAAAGCTGGCATTCTCAAGACCGGGAATTCTTTTGAAAACATCTGTTTGCGCGCCGTACTTCATCTTAGTTTGAAAGCCGACGATGTTATAAAGCGTGCCCAGTTTGTTGTCGCGGCGCAGTTGCACGACCGCATAGGCCTTGACGTCGGGTTGATGCGGATCGGTCAGGCCCACAGGCTTCATCGGCCCAAACCGCAGTGTCTCGCGCCCGCGTTCGGCCATGACCTCGATCGGCAGGCAACCGTCGAAATACCCAGCAGTTTCGCCCTCGCGGAACTCGGTCTTTTCAGCGGCGAGCAGCGCGTCAATGAAATCCTCATACTGCTGCTTGTCCATGGGGCAGTTGAGATAGGCAGTACGCTCTTCCTCGGTTTCGCCCTTGTCATAGCGCGACTGCATCCAGGCCTTCGACATGTCGATACTGTCGAAATATACGATCGGCGCGATGGCGTCGAAAAACGCCAGCGCTTCGGCTCCGGTTTCGGCGGCAATCGCCTCGGCCAACGCGCCAGAGGTCAGCGGGCCGGTGGCGATGATCCACTGCCCGTCGGTGGGCAATTCGGTGATTTCTCCATACTCGACCGTGATATTGGGATGCGCCAGCAGCGTGTCGGTCACTGTCTGCGCAAATGGATCACGGTCAACCGCCAGTGCACCGCCCGCGGGCAGGCGATTCTTGTCGGCGCAGGCCATAATCAGCCCGTTTGCGGCGCGCATTTCCCAATGCAGCAGGCCCACGGCGTTTTGTTCGTCATCGTCTGATCGGAAAGAGTTGGAGCAGACCATTTCCCCCAAAAGACCGGTCTGGTGGGCAAAAGTGCCGACCTTGGGGCGCATTTCGTGGATCACCACCTGAACGCCCGCATGCGCCGCCTGCCAGGCCGCTTCTGATCCGGCCATTCCGCCGCCGATGATGTGCAATTCTTTTGTCATATGCGCGATGTAGGGCAGGGTGACCACGCGCGCAACAGGCAACAGCCGAAAGGCATCTGTTGGTGGCGCGTCATCGGGGTGGAGGGTTTTGGGGTCGCCGCTGCGGGAATGGCCGGTCAGTGAGAGGCTGACCTGGAGGGACCTTCCGCCGGCGGCGACCCAAAATCATCAAGGCGCTGTGCCTTGCCATATCATTGCCCCAATTTGGTCAGATTTGCCAGCACAAAGATTTCAACAGTTGGTGCTTTTTTTGGAAACAATCATTGCTGCCAGTCTGGATCGCGTTTTTCCAGAAATGCGGCGATGCCCTCGGCGGTGTCGTCGTGCAACATATTCTGCACCATCACGTCGCCGGTAAAGGCATAGGCCTGCGCCGTGGTCATCTGCAACTGTTCATAAAACGCAGATTTGCCAAAGGCGACGGCAACGCCAAGCTTTGCCGCGATCTTTGCCGCCAGCGTGGTGGTTTCAACGCTGAGTTCATCCGCCGGCACAACCCGGTTGATCAGCCCCAGTTCCGCGGCGCGGCCTGCCGGAATGAAATCGCCTGTCGTCAGCATTTCAAACGCCTGCTTGCGCGGGACATTGCGCGACAGCGCGACCATGGGGGTCGAGCAGAACAGCCCGATATTGACACCATTCACGCCAAAACGCGTGCCCTCTGCCGCCACCGCCAGATCGCAGGTGGCCACCAATTGGCATCCTGCCGCCGTGGCAATGCCATGAACTTGGGCAATCACAACCTGTGGCATGGACTGGATGCGCGCCATCACGGCGGTGCAGCGATCAAACAAATCTTTAAAGGCCGCAGCGCCGCCGTCATTACCGTTGCGCATTTCAGTCATCTGACGCAGATCATGCCCGGCGCAAAACGCCTTGCCCGCGCCCGATAGGATGATCACCCGAGTTTGCCGATCATTTGCAAAACCATCCAAAGCAGTTTGCAAAGCCTCCAGCATCTCGTCCGATAGCGCATTTAGCCGCTCGGGTGCGTTCAGGGTCAGCCGTGCAACGGCCCCTTGTGTCGTAACGTCAAGTATTGCCACCTTGCCCTCCGCCTTTGATCACGCCAACTTTAGACAACTGTCTGAGGGGAGAACAAGTATGGCTGTGGTAATGGACGCGGATGCGCTGACGGTGTTCATGCGCGACGTGTTTGATCAGGTGGCGGATGATTTTGCCATTGATCACGTCGAAGAGGGGGCGATTACGATGCGCCTGCTGACCAGCCATCGCCATCTGCGCCCCGGCGGCACCGTGTCCGGCCCGTCAATGTTTGCGCTGGCTGATGTCGCCGCTTACCTGGTGACACTGGCGATGATCGGGCCAAAGGCGCTGGCGGTGACGACCAATTGCTCGATTGATTTCATGCGCAAACCTTTGGCCGATGTGAACCTGATCGCCCACGCCAAGCTGCTGAAACTGGGTAAGCAACTGTCGGTGACAGACGTGCTGATCTATTCCGAAGGGTCGGACAAGCCAGTAGCGCGCGCCAGTCTGACCTATGCGATCCCGCCGCGTTGATCGTAAAACCAGAACGAACCTGCGCCATAAAAATGGGCCGGGAAATCCCGGCCCAGTGAAGAGGTCTGGCAGGTGGCACAGGGATGTTACACCTTCCAGAACACGCGGTAAGCCTCGCCTGAGGCTTGGTCCGGTGTCAGTCCCACGTCGTGCAGCTGCCATGGTTCTAGCTGGCGTAGGACCATGCGGGTGCGTCGGCGTGTTGCCCATTTCGTCACGAGGACCGCAAACCGCACAGCGATATCCGCAAGCACAGGCAGGTTGCCCTGCGCCAACAGCGTCATTGTATCGGGGGTATGGGGCCGTGCGTGTGTCATGGGAAGCTCCTTGCAATATTGTATTGACACAATGTGTAGTCTTGCTACAATATTACGGTACAAAGCGCGATACAATTTGACCAGAGGAATATTGTAATGGGTACAATTTGGACGCCAACCCTGCCGGACCGACCCGGACCCAAGTACAAAGTGGTCGCTCAGACCATTCGCGATGGCGTGCGGGCGGGGGATTTGTCGATCGGGGATAAGCTGCCGCCGGTGCGTGATCTGGCTTGGCGGCTTGGCATCACGCCGGGCACTGTGGCGCGCGCCTATACGATCTTGACGGACGAAGGGTTGCTGGAGGCAGAGGTCGGCCGGGGCACCTTTGTCGCGGCGCCGCGCGCGCCCTTGCGCGATGACGTCTGGAGCAAGGAGCAGGACAAATGGCCGCGCGAACTGGATGAGACCGAAACCGATGCCGTCAGCCTGTTCAGCCCGCGCTTGCCCGATATGGGGCAGGTGGCTGCAATTCGCGCCGCCTTTCGGCAGGTGGCAGATGGGCCCAGCGAAGACCTGATGAACTATCCGACCCGCGATGCCTATCAGCCGGTGCGCGAGGCGGTGGTCAAATGGCTGTCGCATCTGCCCTTGGGGCCGCTGTCAGAGCGTGACGTCGTGCTGTCGCATGGCGGGCAGAACGCGATCGTGCTGGTTTTGCAGGCAATTTTCACCGGACCGAAACCCGTTATGTTGGTCGAAGACCTATCCTATGCCGGTTTTCGACGCGCTGCCGAGGTATTGCGCGCCGAGGTGGTCGGGGTCGCGATGGACGAACACGGGGTGATACCCGACGCGCTGGAGGCCGCGGCGCGCAGCAGTGGCGCGCAGGTGTTTTGTACCACACCCGAGGTACAAAACCCCACCTGTGGCCACACCGGTCTGGAACGGCGACGCGAATTGCTGGACGTGGCGCGCCGCTATGGCTTGGAAATTCTCGAGGACGACTGTTATCGAATGGGCCGCGCCAAGTCGCCCAGTTACCGGGCGCTGTGGCCAGAGCACGTCTGGCATATCTCGTCGATTTCCAAGGAACTGACCCCGGCCTTGCGGGTAGGGTTCGCCATTGCCCCGATTGGGCGCTCTGCAGATTTGCGGCGCGTGGCGGAATACGGGTTTTTCGGGTTGGCCCGCCCGCTGGCAGAAGCCACCCGGATTATCCTCACCGATCCACGTATGGAGCAGATATGCCGCGATATCCGCGACCGTCTGGGAAAATACATTCAGATCGCAGTGAATAATCTAGGCAGTTACGAGTTGAAATGGGATCGTGATGTACCGTTTGTCTGGCTACAATTGCCGCCGGGCTGGCGCGCCGCTGGGTTTTGCCGCGCGGCAGAGGCGCAGGGCGTGCAGATCCGGTCGGCAGATGAATTTGCCCTGCGCGATGGCCGCGCGCCCCACGCTGTGCGGATTGCCGTGAATGCCCATGTCTCGCTGGCGTCCTTCGATGCCGCAATGCGGCGGTTGCGGACATTGTTGGACAACCCGCCGGAGCAAATCAGCGTCTAGATTTGGGGTATTATAATACCTATTTTATAACACATTGAAATCCAACATTTAATTGCGATTGGATGCGCTTGACGCGACAAGACAGGCGCGTATAACCCGCTCATCAGACATCGGGCAGCGTTATCTCTGTCCGGCCAACTCCAAACGGGAATTCCGTACATGAAAACCTTTTCTGCAACACCGGCAGATATCGACAAGAAATGGATCATCATTGACGCCGAAGGCGTCGTGCTGGGCCGTCTCGCGTCGATCATTGCCATGCGCCTGCGCGGCAAGCACAAGCCGTCGTTCACACCTCACATGGATTGTGGTGACAATGTCATCGTGATCAACGCTGAGAAAATCCAGATGACCGGCAAGAAGCGCGAAGAGCACTTCTATTGGCACACTGGCCACCCCGGTGGGATCAAATCGCGCACCAAAGCGCAGATCCTCGAAGGTGCCCACCCCGAGCGCATCGTAACCCAGGCCGTCAAGCGCATGTTGCCTGGCAACCGCCTGAGCCGTCAGATCATGACCAACCTGCGCGTCTATGCCGGTGGCGATCATCCCCATGAGGCGCAGAGCCCCGAAGTTCTGGATGTCAAATCCATGAACAGCAAAAACACGCGGAGTGCATGAGCATGGCTGACGAAATCAACACACTCGAAGACCTGGCAGACGTTGCTGGCGTTGCCGCAACACCCGAAGTCGAACTGACCCCACGTGAACCCGTGCGCGACGAACTGGGCCGGTCCTATGCAACTGGTAAGCGTAAAGATGCGGTCGCCCGCGTCTGGATCAAACCAGGTTCAGGTAAAGTAACCGTTAACGGCAAGCCGCAGAACGAATATTTTGCACGCCCCGTACTGCAGATGATCCTGGCCCAGCCTTTTTCGATCACCAATACAGTTGGCGAATTTGACGTGGTTGCCACGGTCAAGGGCGGCGGTCTGTCTGGCCAGGCTGGCGCGGTAAAGCATGGTGTTTCCAAAGCTTTGCAGCTTTATGAACCCTCCTTGCGCGGCGCACTGAAAGCGGCCGGTTTCCTCACACGCGACAGCCGCGTTGTGGAACGCAAGAAATACGGTAAGGCCAAAGCGCGTAAGAGCTTCCAGTTCTCCAAGCGTTAAGCTTTTTCAAACCAAAACGATCAAGGCCTCTTCCGTTGGAGGCGGCCTTTTTCATGTGTAAGTACGAGAACCCGGGCGGAGCTGGGTTTCTGTTAGGGCAATATTCAGGTTTTTGACCGACATCTCCAAAGACAACAACTTTGGAGACCAAACAATGATCAACAGATTTTGGGCCGTGCTGGCCCTGGTACTGCTCCCTTTCGCGGCGTCAGCAACAGAACGCGGCACCGCACAAGAGGCACAGGCCATGCTGGACCGGGTGGCGGCGCTACACCAGTCAAGCGGCCTTGACGCCGTGCTCAACGCGGTCAAAGACCCCGATAACGGCGACTTCCATGACCGCGATCTCTACGTCTTTGTTCTGGATTACGAGGGCAACATGCTGAGCCATGGCGCCAATGCTGCGCTGATCGGTCGCAATCTGCTGGGGGTCAAGGACTCTGACGGGAACGCCTTTATCGTTCAGATGATCGCACTTGCCCGCGGCCCGGGGTCCGGCACGGTCGATTATCACTGGCCAAATCCGCAGACCAAAAAGATCGACCCAAAGACATCTTTCGTGCTGCGCCTTGACGATGGCAGCTGGGCCGGCGTTGGCATCTATTCCTCAGCGTCCTGACGGTACCACGCGCCCTAATCTGCGCCGGTTCAACGGATCGGCGCAGGCTCTCTTAACATCTGGAAGGTTGCCATGCGCCGCTATTTTTCTGACCTGTCCCTGCTGAAAAAGGGTGGTGCCATGGTCGCCGTGACCATCATCGCACTGCTATGTACCACCGGGCTCGCGCGCTATTCGATATCTGGCCTGCAAAGCGATCTTGAGGACGAGGCACTGGTCGGCCTGACCGAAGTGGCAACGATTGCCTCCACCATGGGCATGATGAACGATGCTCATCTAGAATTGATCCGCGCCAGCGCCTTTGCCAACTCCGGGATGAGCGGTAGCGCGCTGCAAAACCAGTTCGACATCGCAGCCGAGACCAAAGCGATTTTTCAGGCGGCGGTCGACGCGGTTGAAAACCCCGCGCAGAATCTGATCGTCAGCCGCGTTCAAGAACAGCTGGCAGAATATTTTACGGCCAACGACGAAGCTTTGTCGATGCTGGCGATCGAGCCAATGACGGGCACGATCATGATCAACGCCGCCGATTCACTTTTTGCGGATGTATCGTCATTGGCCAAAGAATTGGAAGCCACGCGCATGCGCGAGATTGCCGATCAGACCCAGGCCAGTGTCGCGTCCGCTGACCGAGCCAAATTTATTTTTACCGCTATTGCGCTGCTCAGCATGATCCTGTGCCTGGGCGCGACGGTTTCGATCTTCCGCTCCATCACCGTGCCCATCCTGCGGATGACCGGCAACATGCGCGATCTTGCGCAGGGTGATCTGGACGTTGAAATCGAAGGGGCAGGCACAAACAACGAGGTCGGCCAGATGGCCGCTGCCCTTGAGGTGTTTCGCGACACCGCCCGCGAATCTAACGATTTACGCGCTGCCGAAGAGCGCGCGCGCACCGAAAAGCTGGCGGCGGAACAAGCCGCGCAGGCCAACAAGGCAGCCGAGGCCGAGCGTGAAGCCACCCGCATCCGCGTCGAAAAGGAGACCGCCGATCTGCGCGCCGCACAAAGCAGCGCGTTGGAAACTGCGTTGGCAAACGTCATCAGCGCCGCAGAGGCCGGAGACTTCAAGCAGCGCATCGCCGACGACTTTAAAGAAAAAGCGCTGGATGATGTGAAAACCGGGGTCAACGCCTTGCTCGCCACTGTCGAGGCGGGCTTGAGCTCGGCACGCAACGTACTGCGCGATCTGGCACATGGTGATCTGACTGCGCGCATGGCCGGCGAATTCCGTGGCGCCTTTGCCGATCTGCAAAATGATACAAATCTCACGGCAGAGAAATTTGAACATGCGATGAACGAAATCGCCGACCGCGCCGAGGGCATCAACAGCGATTCGACGGAAATCAGCGAAGCCGCCGCCGAACTTGCCGGGCGGACCGAACGTACAGCGGCGAGCCTGGAGGAAACATCGGCCGCGATGGAGGAGCTGACGGCGTCGGTACGGTCCGCCGCGCAGGCCGCACGTGACGTCAACAAACTGGTCAGCGGCACCAAACAACAGGCCAGCGACAGCGAGGCCGTCGTGCGCGAAGCCGTGGCCGCGATGGACGATATCGCGGAGTTCTCCAAGCAAATCTCGGAAACAGTCAACGTGATCAACGGCATCGCTTTCCAGACCAATCTGCTGGCGTTGAACGCCGGGGTCGAAGCGGCCCGGGCGGGCGATGCCGGGCGCGGCTTTAGCGTCGTGGCATCCGAAGTGCGCGCGCTGGCCGTCCGCGCGGCCGAATCGGCCAAGCAGATCGAAGGGCTGATCAGCCGCAGTTCCGAACAGGTACGACGCGGTGTTGATCTGGTGGATCAGACCGGCAATGCGATCCGCAACATGTCGCAGTCGATCGATGTCGCGACACAGCATGTTTCGGCGATTGCGGAATCGGCGGCCCAGCAATCGTCGGGCATCGAAAGTGCAAATGCGGCGATTGGCGAGATCGAACAGGCAACACAGCAGAACGCCGCGATGTTTGAGGAAACCACCGCCGCCAGCGTGTCGCTGTCAACCGCCGCTGAAGCGCTGACGGCCTTGTCGCGGGAATTTAACACCGGGTCCAAACCCGCGCGTGGTGGCACCGGCGCCAGACCACAGCCGCGTCCGGCATCGGTCGCCAACACCCCGGTGGCCCAGATGCGGGCCACTCAATCAACCCAGACAGCACCACTAGCTGCAGAATGGGAAGAGTTTTGAACTCCGCGATCTGAGACTATTTCACCAATTTGCCGGGCCACGTCACAGACGTGGCCCTTTTTTTCGCGCGGGTGGGGTTCTGTTTTGGCCCGGGCACCATACATCGGGGGAAGATATAAAGGGATCTCCTATGAAATTTTCCGTACTCGATTTGGCCCCCGTTCCCGAGGGCGATGATGCCGCGACGGCGATCCGCAACTCGGTTGAACTGGCCCAATTGGCCGAGGCGCGGGGGTTTCATCGATACTGGCTCGCAGAGCATCACAATATGCCCGGGATCGCCTCGGCGGCGACCTCTGTCCTGATCGGGCATATCGCCAATCACACCACGTCGATCCGCGTCGGCGCCGGGGGTGTGATGCTACCCAACCATGCGCCTCTGGCCATTGCTGAACAATTCGGAACGCTCGCCACCATCCACGGTCCGAGGATCGACCTTGGGCTTGGCCGTGCGCCGGGTGGCGACCATGCGGTGATGCGCGCACTGCGTCGCGGGATGGCGGGCGGCGACCGTTTTCCCGACGACGTCGCTGAATTGATCGCATTTTTGGGGGCGGCCCCGGCTGGCGCGCCGGTTCAGGCCCACCCCGGTCAGGACACCCATGTGCCGGTCTGGATATTGGGATCGTCGCTTTATGGTGCGCAATTGGCGGCTCATTTTGGCCTGCCATATGCCTTTGCCTCGCACTTTGCCCCTGATGCGCTGGAAGAGGCCACCGCGATATACCGGCGCGATTTTAAACCATCGGGGGGCGTGGCAAAACCTCACTTCATGCTCGCGGTCAACGTCTTTGCCGCCGAAACTGACGCTGAAGGTGCATTTTTGCGCAGTTCAATGCAGCAAGCCTTTGCCCGGCTGCGCAGCGGCATGCCCGGCAAACTGCCGCGCCCCGTTACCGACATTGACGCAGCCATCGGGCCTGCGATGCGCGCCGGCGTTGATCACGCCTTGCGCATATCAGCCGTGGGCAGTGCTGCGACTGTCAAGGCGCAGCTGACAGGCTTTATTGATGCATATCAACCGGATGAGCTGATCCTGACCGGTCAGATTCACGATCACAGCGCGCGGATGCGGTCGTTCGAAATTGCCGCAGAGGTATTGCACGATCTAGGCTGATCACTCGTCCGGCCGGACCAGACCCAGCCCGCGCAGATAGATGCCAATACCCGTTTCCAAAAGGTCGTCGGGTGGAAACGGCGACGCGCGGCCGGGGGAGTTGCGTGCAAAAAGTTCGACAACGCCGTGGCTCATTGCCCAGATATGTGCCGAAAACATCGAAGCGGGCGGGCGTTTGTCAGCCGGAATATGCTGGCTGAGGTCTGCCGCCGCTTTCTCCAACACGCCGTTGGCGCGGTTGGCGACCCGGGCCAGTTCGGGCGAGCGGTTGACCGAAATACCGCTTTCGAACATCGCAATATAATGGCCGGGATATTTGCGTGCAAATGCGAGATAGGCCCGGCCCGCCGCTTCAAACGCCTTGAGCGCAGAGGGCTGACCTGATTGATAGGCAAACTCCATCAAATCGGCAAAAATCTCGTAGCCCTGATGGGCGGCTTCTGCGATCAGATCTTCGCGCCCTTCGAAATGCCGATAGACCGCCGCTGGGGTCACGCCGGCCTGTTTAGCGGCCTCTGACAGGGTAAACCCGGTCGGCCCCCGCAACTCGATCAACTCGAGCGCCGCGTCAATCAGCGCCTGGCGCAGGTTGCCGTGGTGATAGCCACGTTTAGACATCCCAGATGTCCGGCCCGCCACAGATGTCCTGATCAACCTTGCCAATCGCCTTGATGTCTTTTTGGGGGTAATCAAAGCTGTGCAGCACATGGCGCATCGCGCTTAGCCGGGCGCGACGCTTGTCGTCTGACCGGATAACCGTCCACGGGGCAGCGGTGCTGTGGCTGCGGGTCAGCGTATCGCGGATCGCGGCCGTATAGGCATCCCATTTGGCGAGCCCCTGAACATCAATTGTGCTTAGTTTCCATTGCTTTAACGGATCACCTTCACGCGCCAACATACGGCGAAGCTGTTCGGCCCGGCCAACATTCAGCCAGAACTTGAATAGATGGATACCGTCTTCGACCAGCATTTCTTCAAACGGGGTGACTTGGCGGAAAAAATGCTCGCGCTGGTCGTCGGTGCAAAAGCCGAACACCGGCTCAACGACGCCGCGATTGTACCACGACCGGTCATAGAACACCATTTCGCCCGCGGTCGGCAGATGGGCGATATAGCGTTGAAAATACCATTCGCCGCGTTCAGTTTCGGTCGGTTTTGACAGGGCAACCACGCGCGCCGCCCGCGGGTTCAGGTTTTCGCGGAAACGCCCGATGGTGCCGCCCTTGCCGGCGGCATCACGTCCTTCGAATACCATCGCAATGCGGGTGCCGCTGTCACGTACCCAGGCTTGCAGCTTGACCAGCTCGATCTGCAACTTTTCATAGTCCCGTTCGTAAGGCTTGCGGGCCAGCCGTTCGGGATGGGGATAGGACGCGGTCAGGATGTCCTCCTTATCGGCGCGGCGGATCGCGCTGCGGATGTCCTCTGGGGCGTCATTTTCGAAAAAGGCGCTGATGGCACCGTCAAAAGGCAGGGTCATGAAGGCTCCTGAGTGGCCGTGTACACTTCAATATGGGATGTTAAGAGGGTTAACGCAAACCCGCACGTGCCGCGGCACGGTCAATCGCGTCAATCACCGCTTGTGGATGGCTGTGCTGTGGCATGTGACCGACGCCGGGCAGTGTGGTCAGCACAGCGTTCGGCACATCATGCACCAGTTTTTCCGCATGGATATGGGCAGGCACGATGGTGTCGGCGGTGCCGTGCAGAATCTCTATCGGCATCGTCAGCGTATGATATTGCGCCGCCATTTCAACCACATGCGGCCGCAGTCCATTGACCTGTTGGGCGTTTGCCCGGCTGGATGTCCGGCGCAGCGTCAGGCCGGTGCCGATATGGGCGTCGTAGCCTTCGGGGGGCTGCTGCGGGGCAAAAATGGACGCGATGCTGGAACTGACGACGCTTTGCGGCACAAAGGCGGTGATCGTCGGCACAATCAGTGCGCCGCCAGGCGCCGAGGCACTGACCCCATAAAGCCATCCCAACCCACCGGGCCACGGCTTTGACACGGCAGAGACCAGCACCAGTGCGGCGGTGTCATCCGGCCGCGAAAGCCCCCAGGCAAGTGCGACGGCCCCGCCAAAGGAATGGCCCATCACAATGGGATTTTGGACCTCGATCAGATCGGCCGCCTGTTGCAGCAGCGCCGCCTGTGCCTGAGGCGATTCCATTGTGGTCTTCCACGCACCTTGGTTGCCGGGCAAACGCCCGGTCCAACCCAGACCGGGGCGGTCGAACAGAATCACGCGATACTGCTGGGCCAGTTGATCGGCGAGGCCAAAGGTGAAATCGCGCATGTTGCCGCTGGCCCCGTGCACCAGCACCAAATCCGGCCCGTTCCCGATGACTTTGACATGCACCGGCACATCGCCGACCATGACGATATCGCCACTGGGTGGATGCGCCGCCTCTGCCGCGGTTTCGCGCTGATGCGCGCGCCACTGCACCACTGCCACGGCCAATATAATGACCACCAGAGCATAAAGAGCCATTCTAGCGGCCAATTTCATTCATGTCGAAGGGCGTGGACTGGTACATCTCGTTGATCCAATTGCCATAAAGCAGATGCGCATGGCTGCGCCAGCGGTTCACCGGCGTCTGGGTCGGATCGTTATCGGGATAGTAATTGCCGGGAATATTGATCGGTACGCCGCTTTCGACATCGCGGTCGTATTCCTGTTTCAGCGTGTCACGGTCATATTCAAAGTGGTTAAAGACATAGAGCGCGCGGTGCTCCGGGTCTTCGATCAGACAGGGGCCGACCTCTTCACTGCCCAACAGCGTGGTCAGGCCCGGTTTGCTGTCCACCTCGTCCTGTTTCATCTCGGTCCAGCGGGACACAGGCATCACACATTCGTCCGAGAACCCACGCAGATAGGGCGACGCCGGTGCAAGATTACGGTGCCGAAAGCAACCAAAGGCCTTGGATGGCAGGATGTGTTTCTTGACCCCGTGGAAATAATTGATCATCGCCATCCCACCCCAGCAGACGCCAAAGGTCGAATGCACATTGGTCTGGGTCCACTCCATCACCTCGCGCAACTCGTCCCAATAGGTCACTTCGTCAAACTCGAGGTGCTCAATCGGCGCGCCGGTGATGATCAGCCCGTCAAATTTCTCATCGCGCACCTCCTGAAAGGGCCGATAAAAGCTTTCCATATGCTCTGCGGCGGTGTTGCGGGTCTGGTGATCCGACATGCGCAGCAGGCTCAGCTCAATCTGAAGCGGCGTGGCACCGATCAGCCGGGCAAACTGGTTCTCGGTCTGAATTTTCTTGGGCATCAGGTTCAACAGTGCGATGCGCAGCGGTCGAATATCCTGATGTGCCGCCAGTTCCTCGTCGACCACCATCACGCCTTCGCGCCGCAGCACGTCAAAGGCAGGTAGGGTGGCGGGGATCTTGATGGGCATGGGCGGTGTTCCGTTTGTCAGCGTCTGTCAGACTGTCAGGGTCTGTGAGATAAGGTCGGTCAGGTCGGCAATCAATGGCCGTGTCAGGGCAAGTGGCGTGCGATCATATCGGTGAAATCCTGCTGGTTCTGCAACTGTCCGATTTCATCAGGGGTGATCGTGACGCCCCATTTCGCCATCGCCTCATAGCGGGGCTGGCGATGCGACAATGCGCGCGCATAGGTCCAACGGATAAAGCTGTCGGGGTTAACGTCATCCTCTGACATATTGTTTTCGTTCAGGTATTCAACCCAAGCCGAGGCCAGGAATTCCGGCTGATAGGCCATAGGCTTTGGTGCCTTGTCAAAGCGTTCGATCAGCGATTGGGTATGGGCGTCGTCGCCCTTGATCCAGACCAGCAGACATTCCTGCGCCAGCGCGCGCAACAGCGGATCGTCGGGGTTTTCGGGATCGACCCATTCACAGATCGACCCGCCGGTGTCACAGATGAAATGCTGATAGCCATAAAGCGCCTCGGCACGCGCTGCGAAATGGGCGGTGTCATGCAGAGCAGATATTTCGGCGCGGCGAAAGGCGTCTTGGCGCTGTTGGTATTCGGCCATCGGCAGCCCGCCCTGACCGGGGTCGCCCGGTTTGCCCAGCCAGGTGGCAACGGGCGTCAGGTTTTCAAAGGTAATGTTGGACCCGATATAGATGCTGTCGCTCAGCAGCAGCTCGCGCAGGAACGGCACTTTCATCGCCTCGGCCTTGGCATTGTCAGCAATGATTTCACCCAGATAGCGGGTGCCGATGCGGTAATCTATGGAATAGTGAAACCAGTCGCCGCTGCGTCGCAACAGGCCTGACAGGTGGGTCTTGCCAAGGCCCGACATGCCGAAAATCAGCACTTTGCGGCGCGGCGCGCGGCGCCAATCTTGAGCGGTGGGATAAAGCATGGGCAATCCGGCTGTTAGCTATGTTTCCCCTGACTACCCCAGCGCCGCGCGATACGCCAGATGCGGCCATCCAGCACCAGCAATCCCAGGGCCAGCAGGGCAAACCCGCCATAGGCCGCCGGACGCAGCGCCTCGTCGCGCAGCCAGGCCCCCAACAGGATCGCCACCGGGGCAACCAGCAGTGTGACCAGCATCAGATTGCCGCTGCCTGCCATTGCCAGCACCCGGTAATACAGCAGATAGGCCAGCGCCGTGGCGGCCAGCGCGTAATAGGCGATGGCAACCAACGTGATCGGCGCAAGGTCAAGCGTCAGCGGCCCTTCGGCCCACCAGGCCATCGGCACCATGATCAGGCTCGCCCCGGTCAACATGCCCGCAGCGGCCAGTTGCGGCGGTTGGCCCGACAGCATTTTGCGTGCCCAAACCCCTGACATCGCATAGGATACCGTTCCCGCCAGCACCGCGAGCTGTGCAAGGCTGCGCAGGTCGAAATTGCGCAGGTTCTCCAGCCCGATGGCCGTCGCGACCCCGGCAAAGCCCAGGCAGACGCCCACAGCCTTGCGCGGGGTGATACGTTCGTCAGCGAAAAAGACTGCGGCCGCCAGAACGCCAAACACGGCCGTGGCAGCATTAAGGATCGACGTCAGCCCAGAGGCGATATGCAACTGCCCCCAGGCCATCAGCGAAAATGGCACGGCGTTGTTCAGCAGGCCCATGACGCCAAAGGCAAACCAGACCTTGGGGTCGCGGGGCAGGGGCAGGCGCATCACCACGACCGCCGCCCAAAGCACCAGCATCGCCCAGAATACCCGGTGCGCCACCGACGTCAGCGGCCCCACCTCGTCCAGCGCCACCCGTACCGACAGGAACGACGCCCCCCATAGCAGGGCGAGCACAGCCATTTCGATCCAGGCGCGGGGCGGGATTTGTTTTTGAACCATCATGTGCAGGGTTTAGGCGATATCGCGGCGGCGGACGACCCGAAAGCTGCGCAACATCGAAAAACGCCGCCCGGTGGCATCCCGGACGGCGTTCATCACAGAATTATCGTTGCAGATCAAAAGGTGTAGCCGACCTTTACACCGATCGCCACGGCATCGTTATCGTTAAAGTTGCTGGCCGCGTTGACACCATTCAATGTCGTCTGCGCATCACCGATGTTCACATAGCGGATGCCAGTTGTGACTTTCATGTTGTCGCGGGTGTAGATCGCCGCCAGCGCCAGGCTTTTGTTGCCATCGGTTGGCCCGAGGTTGGACGCAAAGCCACCGTTGGATTTTTCATATCCAATCGACGCCGACACCGACCAGTTTTCGTTCAACCGGCGCCCGACACCCAAGGAGTAGGTGAAAACATCATTTTCATAGCTGACCAGCGCACCGGGGGGGTAATTGTCTGGTGTGATGTCAAACGACGACCAATCCACCCAGCGCACCCCACCAAACAGCAGCGTGTCGGCGGCAATCCCGGTCTGGAACTCAAGGTTGACCGATTGTGGTGTTTCGATCTCGGTCGTGGTTTGCAGCACCCCAAATTCTGTGGTGGCGACGTCATGTTTGATCTTGGAGCTATAGGTTAACGACACGCGCAGGGCGATGTCGGGCCGTTCATAGGCGACACCCGCCACGTAACCGACACCTGTGTCACGCTGGCCATCTACCGTATAGCCGCCGACAAAGGGCACCGCCGCGGTGGCTTCGATGCTTTGCACCCGGACACCGCCATGAAAGCTGACATTGCTGGGCAGTTTATAGCGCAGCAGGCCGGTGATGGCATGGGCCTTCAGATCAGCCGTGGACCCCTGTGCGACATAGCCCGATCCAGCAGGATAGGCGATATCTGCGCCAAAGGGTTGATCATAGATGATTGCGTAGGACAGCTGTTCGTTGATGTCTGCCTTATAAGCGGCACCAAACTGCAAATAGCTTGGTGTGATGTCACCGGAATTTGCCCCCGGCGTGCCGGAAAAGACGGTCCCGACGCCCGACGTGCTTGGCGATATACTGCCAAGGCTGAATTCGACGTAACGCCCCGCTTCGAACAGTGCCGCGATGGATTGACCAGAGCGGTCGATCCCACCGGCTTGCGCCGCACAGGTGGACCCCAGCAAAGCCGCGATGGTTAGAATGTGTTTTTTCATGTTTCTCCTCCCCAGAAGCGCCTGTCAGCGACTATCGGACAGGGTGGAAACAGGAAGCATGACAAGGGGCTATTGGGTCAATCAGTGACCTTAGGTCAACCACAGGTTATGACCCAACGTCAGAGTTTATGACACGGGATTTATGTAACGGGGCGCTTGCGGGTTTCGAACCAGATGTTGAGGTAATTACCGGCGAAAATAACCGCTGCGCCAACAAAAACCCATACGTCCAGCGCCTCGGCATAGAGCAGCATTCCGATGACCGCGATCACCGGCAAACGGATAAAATCGATCGGCACCACCACCGTGGCAGGTGCCAGCGACAGCGCGTTGGTCAGGCAGTAATGCGCCAGCAAGCCACAGACACCAACAAGCGCCAGAAACGGCAGGCTGGCGGCGGTGGGCAGCGCGATATCGCCGTCATATCCGGCAGTGATCAGTCCAAAGATCAGTTGCAGCGTGGTCAGGTAGAACAGGATCGTTGTGATACCCTGCGTCCGGGTCAGCCGTTTGGTCAACACATTGGTCAGCGCAAAGAACAGCGCGCAGGATGCCGCCGCAATGACACCGATGTTGATGTTGTCGATATCGGGCCGGGCAACAATCAGGATGCCGATAAACCCCAGTACGGCGGCCAACCCGCGCATCGCCGTCATGCGTTCGCCCAACAGAAAAATGGACAGAACGATCACCCACAGCGGCGAGGTAAATTCCAACGCAAAGACCTGCGCGAGCGGGATCAGTGTAACGGCGAAAAACCACAGGTTCTGACCGGTGAAATGCGCCAGATTTCGCACCACTTGCAGCCCAAAGTTGCGGGTGTTGATCTGGCGCCATGCGCCCGTGGCCCAGGCCAGCGTCACCACCACCAGAACGCCAAAGGCGCTGCGGTACATCATGATCTCAAACGTGTCGTACTGTCCCGACAATTCGCGCCCAACCACTGCCATGGTCGAAAACGATGCAATCGCTCCCGTCATCCACAGTGCTGCGCGCAACGTGGGGCTCATGTCAGGCCCGTGATTTGGTAATCGCGGCTGATCCCTGCGGTCATCGACGCCCAGTCAGAGCCGGCGGCACGCGTCTGATGCGCCTCGAATGCGGCAGCGTCGCTGAATTCTTCGCGCACCTGCCAGACCAGCGGGTCGTCCGTTGGCGTCACGTCAAAACAAAGGCACCCCGGTTCGGCACGCGTCAGCTGCACATGGGTGTGCAAAGCGGCGCGTACACGATCCGCCTGCCGTTCATCCGCGCAGCGCAAAAATCCGTTCAGGGCAACCGTTGTCGTCATTCCCATTCGATTATCAACTGATCTTCTAAGAATTTGATATTGATAGACAAATATTTTTCCCATTCGCATTTACCGTCAAAGAGCCCGTCAAACGAGGCAGCTTTTGAAATCATTGGATTTTTCGTCTCTTTATCGTGCACCCTACGTTCGGGAACTATCGGTAAGCAACACGATTCATTGAGTCGCGAGACTGAAGTGCAGGATGAACTGAAGTTGCCAACAAAAATGATTGGCAGAAAGACAAGCTGGGCAACGGAAAACGATACGAGAACTGCAATGAGACTGTCATTCAGCCAGATTGATCGCCACCTTCCGGAGCTGAGGTCACGATTTGAGATGCAAAGCTGCTGTATTTTCAGAATGCGTTTGACTTGTCGAAGATACGATTCAGCGAAGTGTTGTTTGCGTTAATCGCTCTTTCTAGGCGGCGAGTTCGCACTTGCTTGTGAGCGTCGCAACTTTGCAAAGCCGCGATCGGTTGCCATGAAGCGTTCGACCATCGGAGCGATCAGTTTTGCCGGATCCTTGATGGCTTGGCCGGTCTGTCGTTCCAGCACCTTTGCATTCTCGGAGTGTTTCCGCTTGCGTTTCGGTCATTATCCCGGCGGTGACATAGTCCTTGAGTGCGAAGATGGCGACAGCGGGCTTACGGATCGCGAAAGTGGCAGCCGCAACGACCGGTGGCAGCAGCCCCTCGAACCGTTCCCCCGTTTCGGGTAGCTCGGCGGATACGCGTGGTGCACCCGCATGGGCCTCGGTCCCGACGTGGTGAGCGACCAGTCGAATGATGCGCTCGCCATCCGCGTGGGAAACGCAGTGATCGGTCGGGCGAAGACCCTCGGACAGAAGATCTATCCTAGTCGTCCATCTGGATTGAGCATGACCTCGACGACTTGCGCGTCGTCAAGGTATTTGGCGATGGCCGGGCCAAGCGCGGTGCGCAGCATGCGGCTTACGCGAGAGAATGCCTCTGAGTGTTGATATGAAACGGTCATGGCTGTCCCTGTTCTGCGGGACGACACATGACGGCCCGGGTTGTGGGGGCGATCAAGAAGACTGCAAAGGGACGTTTTGCAACAGCATCAAGGGCTTAGAAGTGCTCTGGCGTGGAAAGACAGGGAAACGGCGGTTTTGCTGTTCGGAAATTTGCGTTACCAATTGATATAATCCAACTGCGGCTATTGTGAACGAGCAAGTCTCAAAATTCCCCTTTAGTCTCTCAAAAGCGTTATCGCCACTTTTCGGAAGTGTGCTGAACAAGTTTCAGGCCGGACCTAGATCGGCTTGAGGTAATGGAGGTAAAAAGGGTGGTCCAATTGAACGAACACCGACTGAGATTGCACCCTACAAAAACCCAGCCGGTCAGGTCGAAATCGGCTAGATTGAGACCTTCGTGATCGCAGTTCTTGAGGGTAACCTCGTGCCCTTGGTCGCTGATGTGCTTGATCACAGCGGAGAAAAAACTGCGGTCCTTTAGTGTCGTGGTATTTGCTGCCAATCTTATATGTTTGCAGGGCTGGACCCAAAACTCAAGGCGGCATGAAGTAGTGTTCCGGTAGGAATCATCAAAGGCGCGGTTAATCCAGATCGTGCATGAGCGGGCGTTCGAAGCTGACCATCCGGCTTCAAAAAAGGATGAAAAAGGAAACCGGCTTCCGCTGCGCGCGAAAACTGGCGCTCTTTGTACGCTATTGGAACCGAACTTGCTGGAGCGCTGTTTAATTTGGTATCGGCCGCCTTTTGAATCAAGCAGATTGAACGCCCGGATTATAGTGAGCAACTGATCGCTATTGCAAGTTTGGTTATCTTTATGCAAAGTAGCTTTGCGAACGGGGTGATGGCTAGCCTCCCTACAAGCTGGAAACCGGAAATTTGTCCCATACTCAAACAGTTTTGGTGAAATCAACAGAC
>TARA_R110002049_G_scaffold44333_3_pt1 | contig 173352 bp, 167 predicted proteins | sample TARA_R110002049 | Tara Oceans TARA_R110002049 (sample SAMEA4396941) | marine metagenome | biome: Polar Biome; feature: [SRF] surface water layer (ENVO:00010504); material: water (ENVO:00002006), including particulate matter (ENVO:01000060) such as... | depth 5 m | reverse complement strand
TAACCTGCATGTGGTTGTCACCACCTTTCTAGGATAAAGTTGCAATGATTTGCAGGAAATGGCGCTATAGCAAGCTATGTGCGCTTTGTCCACCCTGCCATTGCACCGCTAGAGGAGCTTGCCATGACCGATCCCAAGGCCCAACTGCTTGACGCAGCACTGCCCCATGTCGCCTTTGACGGCTGGACGGGGGCGACATTCGATGCAGCCATAAAAGACAGCGGCATGGACGAGGGCTTGGCCCGCGCCACCTGTCCGCGCGGGGCGGTTGATTTGGCTGTGGCCTATCATCGGCGCGGTGATGCGCAGATGCTCGCGGCACTGGCCGAGGCCGATATGGAGGGGATGCGGTTTCGAGACAAAATAGCCAAGGCGGTGCAGGTGCGATTCGAGGTGTCGGGCGACCGCGAGGTTGTGCGTCGGGGGACGACATTGTTTGCCCTGCCGCACCACGCGCCCGAAGGGGCCAAGCTGGTGTGGGACACCGTCGATGCCATCTGGACGGCGCTGGGGGACACATCGGATGATGTGAACTGGTACACCAAGCGGGCGACGCTGGCCGGGGTCTATTCCGCAACATTGCTGTTCTGGCTGGGTGATATCAGCGAGGGGCACAGCGCGACATGGCGGTTTCTGGATCGGCGGATCGACAATGTGATGCAGATCGAAAAGCTCAAGGCGCAGGTGCGGGAGAGCCCGACGCTGAGCCGACTGATGGCGGGGCCAAACTGGTTGCTGGGTAAGGTCAAGGCGCCGGCCAAGGCGGTGGACCCGAACCTGCCGGGGCGCTGGACGCCGCCGCAGTAGGCTTTTCCACTGCCGCCACAAGTGTTAGGGCAGGGCCACCAGACCCAAGACAGGCCCCGCCGATGACTAGCCCGACTGCCCCCCTGATCAGCGTTGAGGCCGTGCAGTACGCCCCCGGTGGGGTGGATGTGCTGCGCGATGTCAGCTTGCAATCAGATGCGCGGCGCATCGGTATTGTGGGGCGCAACGGGTCGGGCAAAACGTCGCTGGCGCGGGTGATTGCGGGGCTGGTGGCCCCCGACGCGGGCAAGGTGCGGCTGGCAGGCATTGACGTGGCCCGCGACCGCAAGGCGGCGCTGGGGATCGTCGGCATCCTGTTTCAGAACCCGGACCATCAGATCATTTTTCCCACGGTGGAGGAGGAAATCGGCTTTGGCCTGCGCCAGTTGGGGCAGTCCAAAGCCGAGGCAGCGCGGGGCGTTGCGGCGATTTTGGCGCGCTTTGACAAGGGGCATTGGGCGCAGGCGGCCATTCATCAGTTGTCGCAGGGCCAGCGGCAGTTGGTTTGCTTGATGGCTGTGTTGGCGATGCAGCCACGGGTGATCATCCTGGATGAACCCTTTGCCGGGCTTGATATCCCCACTGCGATGCATCTGGCGCGCGTGCTTGATGGGGTGGAGGCTGTGTTGATCCATATCACCCATGATCCGGCGGTTTTGCGCGGTTATGACCATGTGCTGTGGCTGGAGCAGGGCCGAGTGGTTGAGCAAGGTAGGCCCGACAGCGTTTTGCGCGCCTTCAGTCACCGGATGCAGAAATTGGGGGCTGACGATGATCTCTCTGACCTCGCCGGTTGAAACCCGCGCCCATGGTTGGGCGGCGGGGGGTAAACTGGGCGCGCTTTGTGGTGCGACGGTGGTTTTGTTTGCAGTGGACGCGCCGGTGGCGCATCTGGCCTTTCTGGCGGGCACGCTTGCGCTTTATGCGCTGCCGGGTGGGGCGTTTCTGCGCGCCGGTTTGGGGCGGCTTTGGCTGCTGTGGCCCTTTGTCGGGCTGATTGTCTTGTGGCATGTGTTCACCGCCGATCTGGCTGCCGGTTTGGTCATCGCAATGCGGATGCTGACGGCCGTGGGGCTGGCCAATCTGGTCACAATGACCACACGGCTCACCGACATGATGGCGGTGGTGCGCTGGCTGCTGACGCCGCTGCGCCGCTTTGGCGTCAATACCCGCGCGGTGGAGCTGGCGATGGCGATGGTGATCCGTTTCACCCCGGTTCTGGGGCAGAAAGGGCATTTGCTGGCGCTGGCATGGCGTGCGCGGGCGCGGCGACGGCTGAGTTGGCGCATTGTCACGCCCTTTGCCGTGCTGGCGATAGACGATGCGGAACATCTGGCCGAGGCGTTGCGGGCGCGCGGCGGCATCTGATGGCTTGACCGTGGCCGGGGGCGGTCCTACCAATCGCCAACGGAAACAAAAGGACCATGCCAATGGAACGCAACCTGACCATGATCGCCCTCTTTGCCGCATTGATCGCCGCACTGGGCCTGATCCCGAAATTTACCCTTGGGTTCGGCGTGCCGATCACGGCGCAGACGCTGGGCGTGATGCTGTGCGGGACCGTGCTGGGTGCCCGACGCGGGGCGCTGGCGGTGCTCTTGTTCGTGGCGTTGGTGGCCTTGGGGCTGCCGCTGCTGGCTGGCGGTCGGGGCGGCTTGGGCGTCTTTGCCTCGCCCACCGTGGGCTTTCTTGTCGGGTTTCCTGTTGCGGCCTTTGTCACAGGCTGGATCATGGGCCAATGGCGCAGCGCGCCTGTGGGCCTTGTCGCCGGTGTCGCATCGGTCATCGGTGGGGTGCTGGTGCTGTATGTCTTTGGCATCTTCGGCATGATGATGACACTGAACAAAACCGCGCCCGAGGCGGCACTGCTCGTCACCGCATTTATCCCCGGTGATCTGATCAAGGCGGTTCTGGCCGGGTTCATCACCGCCGGTCTGGCCAAGGCCCGGCCTGCCAGCCTGCTGTCGCGGGCCTGACGTCTGCCACTGTCCCAAAGGTTTGCGCAGGTGGACCTTTGGGGATCAGGCGCGCAGGATAAGTGCCGCGCCGATCCCCCCCGCTGCCGCAATCGCGGCCAGCCCGGTGCCCTGCCCGCGCGCGCGCAATTCATGCCAGAGCCGCACGGCGTTGATTGCGCCTGACGCGCCAATCGGGTGCCCCCGCGCAAGCGCACCGCCGCCGGGATTCACAATCTTTGGGTCGATCTGTGCACCCTGCACGCAGGCGATCGCCTGCACGGCATAGGCTTCCATAATCTCGGCCACGGACAGATCAGCGATGGTCACATTGGCCTGCGCAAGGACGGCGCGGATGGCCACCAGCGGTGCCAGCCCCGGCATATCCGGCGTGCTGCCTTTGGTTGCGGCGGACAGTATCTCAATCCGCGGGACCCCCAGGCGCGCTGCGACCTTTTCGGACACCACAACGCAGTAGGCGGCGGCATCGGCTGCCACGGCCGCGTTGGCGGCGGTGATGTCGCCACTGATTGGCGCGGCGCGGCGGCAAAGTGCAAGGCTGAGGCGGCGGGTAAAAGCATCACGGTCAAGGCCCGCCAGCGGCACCAGTTCTTGTTTTGAAACGGGGTGCGCGCAGGCCTTGGCATGGCTGTGGACGGCCCAATCGTCCTGCGCTGCACGACTGATGTGCTGGCTGCGGGCCAAGGCGTCGGCGGCATCGGCCATGTCGGGGTCGCGGTCGGGCCAGGGGGTAAAGGGGGCCTGCTTGTAAGGTTCTGGCGGGCGGCCATCGGCATAGGTGCGCAGCCGCTGCGGCTGGCGCGAATAGCTCTCCGCGCCGCCGGCGACCACGACATCAGCCGCGCCGCTGATGATCATCTGCCGCGCCAGTGCCAATGCATCCAGTCCGCCTGCGCATTGTCGATCAATGCTAAGCCCCGCGACATGGTCAGGCAGACCCGCCGCCAGTGCGATGCTGCGCGCCGGGTTGCCGCCGGGGCCAAGGGCGGTGCTGCTGATCACCTCATCCACCTGCGCCGGGTCAAGGCCCGCTTGCGCCAGGGTTGTACGCAGGATCGGGGCGGCAAGCTGCGGCAGGTCCAGATGCGCCAGCGCGCCGCCGCGTGGGGCCACCGGGCTACGGCAGGCGGAGATGATATAGGCGCGGGTCATGGGCGATCCTTAAGCCAACGGACAAGGGCTGTAAGGTCAATCTTACCGGAGGGAAGCAGCGGCAAGCTGGGATGAAAGAAAACCTGCTTTGGGGTGGCGAGGGGGCCAAATCTGGCGCGGCAGGCATCGGTGATCTGTGTGGCGATCTGATCGGCGATGGCGCGATCGGGCGCGGCGTCGACAATGGCAACCAGATGCTGCCCGCGCATCGGGTCGGGCCGGGGCAGAACGGCGCAGGCGCACCGCAGATGCGCGGTGATCAGCGCTTCGACGGTTTCGGGAAAGACGTTCTGATCGGCGATCGTAATCATCCGACTGCGCCGCCCCTTAAGCCACAGATTGCCATCTTCGTCCAACTGGCCCATCTCGCCCACCGTGACAAAACCGTCGCGCCACCGGGTCTCTGTGCTATGGCCTAGGGCGTAGCCGTCGAATAAATAGGGGCTGCGCACCCAGACAGTGCCAATCCCCCGTGTCGGTTTGCCATCATCCGTGAGGATGCGCAGCGTGACACCGGGATAGGCCCGCCCGACAGCGCCCGCAGGCGTGGTGGCGTCGGAGAGGGTGATAAAACTGGTTTCAGCAGCGCCGTAAAATTCATGGATCGCCGCCTTCGGGGCCAACGTAGCAGCCGCGCGGCGGGTGTCAGCATCCAGCGCGCCCCCGCCGCAGAGGATAAGCCGCAGAGCGCTGAGCGGCTGCCCTGTCGCGCCCCGCGCCAGTAGCCGCAATTGGGTTGGGGTGGTATAGAGGGTGCTGACCTCGGCTGCCGCCATCCGCGCCGCCTGGGCGCCGGGCCCCAGGTCGGACAGCACATGGGCATCGAGCCCCAGATGAAGCGCCTCAAGCACGCCGTATAGAGCCAGAGAATGGCCAAGCTGACCCAGCACCGCAATGCTGTCGGCCGGACCATAGGTAAACCGGGCGGCGTTGGCGGTGAAACTGGCGATCCAGGAGGCCTGGGTTCGGCGCACCGCCTTGGGCTGGCCCGCACTGCCGCCGGTGAGCGTCAGTATCTGGCCGGGAGCGCAGGTGACGTTGGCAGGCAGGGCGGAATCGCCAAGGCAGAATGGGGCGCGTGCCAGAAGGGCCGCGCCAAGCCCGTCGAGGGCGGCGGATGTGGGTCTGGCCGGGATCTGGCGAAATTCGGTGCCGTCCGCCGCCACCACACGGATGCGATGCGCCCCGGCATACAGCCTTGCATCTGCTGCCCAGCTAAAACTGTCCGCTGCCGCCATCCCAAGGGCCCTTCCGTCTGGTTCGGTCTGTCTAGCAAACTGCGCAGGCCTTGGCCAAGCGGCGATTATCGGGGTGCATGGGGCAGGGCTGCCGCATATGGTGCGGGAAAATCTCAGTTTGAAGGAGCCTGACATGACCGAGATGATGCGCGCAATTGAAATTACGGAGCCCGGCGGGCCGGAGGTTTTAAAACTGGTCGAGCGTCCGCGCCCGGTGGCGGGGCATGGGCAGGTTGTGATCAAGGTGGCCTATGCCGGGGTCAACCGCCCCGATGCGCTGCAACGTGCGGGAAAATATGCGCCGCCCCCCACGGCGAGTGATCTGCCAGGGCTGGAGGCGGCCGGCGAAGTCGTCGAGGTTGGACCGGGGGTGCAGAACGTCGCGGTTGGCGATCTGGTCTGCGCGTTGCTGCCCGGTGGCGGCTATGCCGACTATGTCGCGACACCTGCGGCACATTGCCTACCGGTGCCCGAGGGGATGGGGCTGAAAGAGGCCGCCTGCCTGCCAGAGACGTTTTTCACCGTCTGGTCCAACCTGTTTCTGCGCGGCGGGCTGAAGGCAGGCGAACGGGTGCTGATCCACGGCGGGTCATCGGGCATTGGCACAACGGCAATCCAGCTTGCCCATGCTTTTGGCGCGCGGGTGTTCGTGACGGCGGGAACAGACAGCAAATGCGCGGCCTGCATGAAGCTGGGCGCTGAGGCGGCGATCAATTATCGCGATATGGATTTTGTCGATGTGTTGCAGGCCGAGGGCGGCGCGGATGTCATCCTTGATATGGTCGGCGGTAGTTACATCGACCGCAACCTCAAGGCGCTGGCCGAGGATGGGCGTCTGGTGCAGATTGCGTTCCTGCAGGGGGCGAAGCAGGAGATCAATTTCGCCACGCTGATGACGCGGCGGCTGACGATGACGGGCTCTACGTTGCGGCCCCAAAGTGATCTTGCCAAGGCCCGCATCGCCTCGGCGTTGCTGGAAACGGTCTGGCCGTTGCTGGAGGCAGGACGGGTGGCGCCGGTGATGGATAGCGAATACGACCTTGATGCTGCGAGCGCTGCGCACGCGCGCATGGAAGCCAGCGGCCATATTGGCAAGATCGTGCTGAAGGTCGGCGGCTGAAAGTGACGCACGGCACGCAGGAGTCCTTGTTGGGTTTGCCAAGGGCAAACCTGTGCCTCCGGCGGGGAATATAAGACCAAAAAGAGTAAGGAATTATTAACCAAAAGTGGGTTTCAATAACATCGCGGTACAGGCGTGGAAGCCGATGACCGTACCAGAAAGAGAGCGAAAGCTTTTGCGGGGAGGGGGGAGACCTCCTCCTCTTTTTGGTCTTATATATTCCCCGCCGGAGGCTCCGCCGCACGCCACGGGCGGTGCCATTTGGCGCACTAGCGCAGCGGCGTGAACAGGGCATCTTTCATCGTGCAGTCACGCGATACGTCGCGCCCGCAGGGGGTGAACTCCAGCGCGCGGGTCAGGCAGATGCGGGCTTCTTGAATGTGGCGCTGTTTGCAGGTGATGGTCAGCCCTGCGCGCGTCAGGCCGGGGTTGGCTTTGACAAACGCCTCCTCGACAACGTGAGCGGGAAGTTTCACTGCGCGGTCAAGTTTGCGAAAAATCGCGGGGCGGACGACGCGGGTGTAGGCTTTGCGCGACAGAGCGTAGTAGTCGGCGGGGTCAAGCCCGGTGCAGGAACCGTGTTTCTTCCACTGATGCCAAGCCAGCCCGCTGGTGCCCATGATGTCGGCCATGGCGGCGGTCATGGCGCGGTTCGGCGGGGCCTTGCCGCTTTGGCAAAAGCTGGGGTACCCGCGCGTGTTCTGGGGCCAGAGCCCGTGCAGGATCCAGCCGTGGCCGCTGTTCTCGTCGCATTGCGGCGAACGACGCGCGTCGCCGGTTAGGGCACACCAGTTGGGTGACCAGCTGAGGGCCAGTACGTAGTAGTCGAACTGGCCCGTACGACTGCCGTCAGCGCCGACGGTGGCCGGGGGGCACAGGAGGCTCAGGGCCAGCAGGCAGGCGCGCATCATATGCATTGGGTCTTTCCTTATTGCGTGGTCCTGAGTATATAGGCCTGAAGTTCCCCGACAATGGAGACCGTTCTGCCAGACAGGACAGCCTTTCAGGCGACGGGAAAGTTGCGTTTTAAGGAGAGAGCCACATGGCAAAACCAATCATGGCAAAGGCCACCGCCGTTTGGCTGGTGGATAACACCACCATCAGTTTCAAGCAGATCGCCGATTTCGTCGGCATGCACGAGCTGGAAGTCCAGGGTATCGCGGACGGCGATGTGGCACAGGGCGTCAAGGGCTTTGACCCCATTGCCAACAACCAGTTGACCGAAGAAGAAATCGAGGCGGCTCAGGCCGATCCGTTGCACAAGATCGCGCTGAAGTTCAACGCCGCAGCCCAGGGCGAAGAAAAACGCCGTGGCCCGCGCTACACCCCCCTCAGCAAACGCCAGGACCGCCCAGCGTCGATCCTTTGGCTGGTGAAGTTTCACCCCGAGTTGAGTGATGGTCAGGTCAGCAAGCTGGTCGGCACCACCAAACCGACGATTCAGGCAATCCGCGAGCGGACCCATTGGAATATCTCAAATATCCAGCCGATTGATCCGGTTGCCTTGGGTCTGTGCAAACAGTCCGAACTGGACGCCGCGGTGCAAAAAGCCGCAGCCAAGAAGCTGGCGGCTGGTGAAGTGATGAATGATGACGAGCGTCGCAAGCTGGTCAGCACCGAGCAAAGCCTCGGCATGGACGCAGAGCCGAAGATGCCGACCGCCATTGAGGGGCTCGAAACCTTTACCCTTTCCGGCAACCCTCTTGATGAGGATGACGAACACAAATCCAAGGGCGATTACTCTGACGCGGACAGTTTCTTCAACATTCGTGATGGTGGGGAAGACGACGAAGAAGACGACGAAAAATCCTGAAACGAGGTGTCGGCGGAACATTTCCGCTGATCTGTGTGTTATGACAACAGGGCGTCGGGGAACCGGCGCCCTGTTTCAATTTACCCCACTGGCGTGTTGCGCCTGAAAGGCATCATGGAGACCTCGCTGACCATCGTAATCTGGGGACTGGCGGTTCTGTTGGTCGTGGCGACCCTGCTGCCGCTCAGCAAGGTGCCGTTTGGGGCCATTCGGGGCCTCGCCTTTCCGCGCGAACAGATGGTGGCGTTGGCCTTGGTGCTGGTTGTGGCCCTGCCTTGGATACATGGTGGCACCTTGGGTGCCGCGGGGGCCGTCGTGATGGTGGCGGTGGCGGCGATACAGGCCGCTTATATTATCAAGTTCACCCCGATCTGGCGGCGACAATCGGTGAACGCTGGGGCATCGCTGCGCGCCGACACCGACCGGCACGTCAGCCTCCTGGCTGCCAATGTCAAAAAATCCAACCGCGCCTATGACCGCTTGATCGCGCTGATCAGCGCCCGGTCACCCGATATCGTCATGACCATCGAGGTGGACGATGATTGGATCAAGGCGCTGGAAGACGGTGTGGGTGACGATTACGAACATTGGATCAAAGTGCCCAAAGACAACGGTTATGGCATGTGTGTCATGTCGAAACTGCCATTGTCAGAGATCGAGATCAGCGAACTCGTTACCGAGGGTGTGCCATCGGTGAGTGCGCGGGTACGCCTGCGGATCGGTGAGGACTTCCGGCTTTATGTTGTGCACCCCGAGCCGCCTGTCATCAACCATGATACCGTTGGTCGCGACAGTGAGATCGCGCTGATTGGCATGTTGGCGGAAAAAGATCCTCTGCCCGCTGTTGTCTCGGGCGATCTGAATGACGTTGCTTGGTCCAGCACCACCAGGCGGTTTCAGCGCCTGTCAGGTCTGCTGGATCCAAGGGTCGGTCGTGGCATGTACAACACCTTTAGCGCCACGATGCCGTGGATGCGCTGGCCGTTGGACCATCTGTTTCATGACCCGCAGTTTCGCCTGCTGGAAATGGATCGATTGGGCAAGATCGGGTCGGACCATTTTCCGATGTGGTTCATCATTGCCTTGGCCGAAACCGAAGCAGCGGAAACAGAGCCTGAAGACATGGACGATCAAGAGCGCCGCGAGGTGTCTCAGATGATCCAAGAAGAACGTGGACGTAACCGAGATGCGATTGGCAGCGATTGGGAAGATGAATGACGGCGGTTGGACGTGTTTTGGTAACGTACTGATTTACAATGGTTATATGTTATTTGGTCTTGCCGCGCCGAAACGTGTGATGCAATGACGACACAGTGACTTGCGGCGTCGAACAATTCTGAAACATGCTGATTTTCCCACTTGTACGAATCTGAAAAGGGCGTAAATGCGCCTCTACAGACGCCAACGCACGCGCCTCGGGCGGCTCAGTTTTCCAAGCTGACTGCCTTGTGACTTTGCAGCGACGGTAACGTCTCTTGAAACGACTCTTGGGGTACTCCCGCCCCACCTGCTCTTTGGAGATGCATATGACTTCTACCGCACAACGTACCGTTTTTGCCGATGCCGCGTCGAATTACGATGAAGTGGCGGAATATATCGCCGAAAACACATTCGACCGCCCGACGCTGGTCATCAGCCGTGACCGGGTTGCGGCGAAATACGACGCCTTGCACGACGGGCTGGGGCGCGCGCATATCCACTATGCGGTAAAAGCCAATCCGGCGCCCGAGATCATCCGTATGCTGGTCGAGAAGGGCTGCGGTTTCGATGCGGCCTCACGCCAGGAAATCGAACTCTGTCTGTCGCAGGGTGTGGATACGGCCAAGGTATCTTTTGGCAACACCATCAAACGCGGTGTCGACATTGCTTTTGCGCATTCCGTGGGCGTGACGCTGTTTGCCGCCGATTGCGAAAGCGAGTTGGACAAGATCGCGGAACATGCGCCCGGTGCGCGGGTCTATATCCGGGTGATCGTGGAAAATTCGCTGGCCGACTGGCCGCTGACCCGCAAATTCGGCTGCGCGGATTCGCTGCTGCCGTCGCTGCTGGACCATGCAAAATCCGTGGGTCTGGTGCCCTATGGGCTGTCTTTTCACGTCGGGTCGCAAACCCGCAAGGCAGAATTCTGGCACCCGGTTCTGGATCAGGTCGCACCGCTGTGGCACGCCGCAAACGCCGCCGGGCATGAACTGCAATTGCTGAACATCGGCGGTGGTTTCCCGGCGTTTCACGGTGAGGCGATTGACGCGCCACGCGCCTATGCCTCAGCGATCATGAAGGCGGTCGAAGATCGCTTTGGACATGTGCCACATGTGATGGCAGAGCCGGGCCGTGGCCTCGTGGCCGAGGCGGGCCACATCGCCGCCGAAGTTCTGCTGGTGTCGACAAAATCAAAAGACGCGCAGCGCCGCTGGGTCTACCTGGACATCGGCCGCTTTTCGGGCCTGGCCGAAACCGAAGGCGAAGCGATCCGCTATCAGTTCGATACACCACATGACGGTGGCCCGGTTGGGCCCTGTGTTCTGGCCGGTCCGTCGTGCGATTCTGCCGACATCCTGTACGAAAAGAACCCGATTGATCTGCCTCTCGCGCTGCGTGATGGTGACAAGATCATGATCCGCAACTGTGGCGCCTATACCAGCTCCTACAGTTCGGTTGGGTTCAACGGGTTTCCGCCGCTGGATGTGGTCGTCCTGTAACCGGGACCGATCTGCCATGCCGGAAAGGGCCGCCTGCTTTGGGAGGAGCAGGCGGCCCGATTTGCTTTGACAGGTTGAAACTACGCGCTGCCTTATCTCTTTTTGGTCAAAAATATTCCCGGGGGAATCGCCGCAGGCGATGGGGGCTGGCCCCCTTACCTCACACCGCCTTGCGCGCGCGCATAGCGGCAGTGATGGTGCCATCGTCGAGGTAATCCAACTCGCCCCCTATCGGCACGCCCTGTGCCAGCGACGTCAGTTGCACCTGCCCGTCCAATTGATCGGCGATGTAATGTGCCGTCGTCTGGCCGTCGATCGTCGCATTCAGTGCGAGGATGACTTCGCTGATGCCTTCGGTTGCGACCCGGTCGATCAGGCGCGGGATGCGCAGTTCCTGCGGGCCGATGGCGTCCAGTGCGCTCAGGGTGCCGCCGAGCACGTGGTAGCGCCCCTTGAACACGCCTGAGCGTTCCATCGCCCAGAGGTCTGCGACATCCTCGACCACACAAAGTTCGCCATTGCCGCGTTTTTCGCTGGTACAGATATCGCAGACATCGGTGGTGCCGACATTGCCGCAGTTCAAACACTCCCGCGCTGTGACGGCCACGGTTTGCATCAGGTCAGACAGCGGCGTCAGCAGCAGGGCCCGTTTGCGGATCAGGTGCAGTACCGCGCGCCGGGCCGAGCGGGGACCGAGGCCGGGTAGCTTGGCCATCAGTTCGATCAGAGCGTCGATGTCGCGGGTTGAACTCAAGGAATAGCACCTGTGGCAGAGGGTGGGTCGAGTTTATTTGGCAAAATAATACAGAGGGGCGCATCGCGCGAAGCACGGGGCGGGAAGCCGGATGTGATGGAAACCCGTTGCCGCCCGCCGAGCCGTGCCTTTGTTGAAAACACAGATTAGAACGGCAGCTTCATGCCGGCGGGCAGGCCCATGCCTTCGGTAAGCTTGGCCATCTCGGACTGGGCGCGCTCGCTTGCCTTGGACTGGGCATCTTTGATGGCAGCGAGGATCAGGTCTTCGACCACTTCCTTGTCGTCGCCGTTAAAGATCGAGGGGTCGATATCGAGAAAGGTCAGCTCGCCCTTAGCGGTGCACGTGGCTTTGACCAGGCCCGCACCGGATTCGCCGGTGACCGTGATATTGGCCATCTCCTCTTGCATCTGGGCCATCTTGCCCTGCATTTCCTGCGCTTTTTTCATCATTCCGGCCATATCGCCGAGGCCGCCTAGTCCTTTGAGCATCTCGTTCTCCTTGAATTGCGTGTCGTTTATATGTGGGGTCGGCGCGCAGGGATCAACCGTCTTCGAAGGGGTCCCATTCGTCTTCGACTTCGGGCAGCGCTTCGCTGATGGCGGCGGCGGCGCGTTGTTCGGGGGTATGGATCGCGGTGATGCGGGCTTTGGGAAAGCGTGCGAGAACCGCCTGCATCAGGGGGTGGTCCTGCGCCTTGGCGCGCAAGTCGTTTTCCTTTGCATCGCGGATTTCGGCAATGGTTTCAACGTCGCCGGTATTGACCAGCGAGACAGCCCAGCGGTTGCCTGTCCATTGCTGAAGCTTGGTGCCAAGCCGGTGCGCGAGGTCGGGCGGGGCATTGGCGGCGGGGGTAAACTCGATGCGGCCCGGCTGATAGGCGGCGAGGCGCACGCCCGTTTCCACGTCGACCAACAGCTTGACGTCCCGGTTGGCGCGGATCAGTTCGACCACATGTTCGAAGGTGGGAAAGCGTGCCAAGGCGGCATCGACTTCGGTGGCGAGGGCTGCGACCGCCCCGCCGCCGCTGCGCGCCGTTGGCGCGCCGCCTGTGGTGCCGGAGGCGGGTGTGCTGTGGCTCGACTGCGCCGATGTGGTGCCACCTGTCATGCCGCCGCCAGTTCCGCCGCCGCCGCTGGGGGGCGGGGCGGGGGGCGGTGGGGTGGCATTGAGTTTGCGCACCAGTTCCTCGGGTGTGGGCAGGTCCGCGACATGGGTCAGGCGGATGATGGCCATTTCAGCGGCCATCATCGCGTTGGGAGCTGCGGCGACCTCGTCCAGCGATTTTAGCAGCATCTGCCAAAGCCGTGCCAGCACCCGCATCGGCAGGGCTTCGGCCATTTCCTGGCCTCGTTCGCGTTCCTCGGGTGACACTGTGGGGTCTTCGGCGGCGTCAGGCGTGATTTTGACCACGGACACCCAATGGGTGATTTCGGCCAGGTCGCGCATCACTGCCATCGGGTCTGCGCCATCAGCGTATTGCCCGCTGAGTTCGGTCAACGCACCTGCCGCATCGCCGCGCAGCACCATGTCAAACAGGTCAAGCACGCGGCCCCGGTCGGCCAGGCCCAGCATCGCGCGGACCTGTACGGCAGTGGTTTCGCCCGCGCCGTGGCTGATGGCCTGATCAAGCAGCGATGTGGCATCGCGCGCAGAGCCTTCGGCGGCGCGGGTGATGAGGGCCAGTGCATCATCAGCGATCTCGGCACCCTCTGACGTCGCGATCTTGCGCAGCAGGGCGATCATCACTTCGGGTTCAATCCGGCGCAGGTCGAACCGCTGGCAGCGCGACAGCACGGTTACCGGCACCTTGCGGATTTCGGTGGTGGCAAAGATGAATTTGACGTGCTCGGGCGGTTCCTCGAGGGTTTTCAACAGGGCGTTGAAAGCCCCGGTCGAGAGCATGTGCACTTCGTCCACGATATAGACTTTGTAGCGGGCCGAGGCCGCACGGTAGTGAACGCTGTCAATAATCTCGCGGATGTTGGCGACGCCGGTATTGGATGCGGCGTCCATCTCCATCACGTCGACATGGCGGCCTTCCATGATCGCGGTGCAGTGTTCGCACTGCCCGCAAGGTTCGGTGGTGGGGCCGCCGGTGCCATCTGGGCCGATGCAGTTCATGCCTTTGGCGATGATCCGCGCCGTGGTGGTTTTACCGGTGCCGCGGATGCCCGTCATGATAAAGGCCTGCGCGATGCGGTCAGCCTCGAACGCGTTTTTGAGGGTGCGCACCATGGCATCCTGCCCAACGAGATCGGCAAAGGTTTCGGGCCGGTATTTGCGGGCCAGCACGCGGTAGGCGGATGTGTCTGTCATGGTGCCCCAGATCGGATTCGGTCAGGTTGGTAAGCTAAGCTGTCCGGGCGGCGGCGTCCACCGCAGTCAGAGCATCCACAGGATGGCACCCACGGCCACCGATGCGGCGCTGAAAATCACCGCGAGTGTTTTCATGCGGGAGTTGGGTTGCGCGTTGGCGTGGTGATCCTCCAGCCGTTCCAACGTTTTGGTCGCCGTGTCATGGGCGGCCCAAAAGATATAGACGGCCGCGACGACGAAGATACTGGCAACCGCTTTTGCGGCCCAAGTCGGTTCAAAATCACCAAACACGGCCTTGAGGCCCACGGCCACCGCAAGCGCGGCCATGCCGGTGCGCATCCAGCCCGCGAAGGTGCGTTCATTGGCGAGGATCGTGCGGTCCTCGGCCCAGTTGGTGCGGCTTTCGGCCAAATCATTTTTGTCGGTCATTGAACCATTGTGCGCGGTGTGCGTTCGCCTGACAATAGTCAGTGACATTCAGGGGGAGAGACACATGCGTTTGCGAGGGATCAATCGAAGCCGAAACGTCGAGGTGCGGCGTGGTGGTGGCGGGGGCGGCGGGCGTGCCGGGGGGCTTGGGCTTGTCGGTGTTGTGGCGGTCTTGGCCATCGGGTATTTCACGGGGATCGACGTAACGCCACTGCTGACTGGGCAGGGCGGTGGTGGTGGTCAGGTGCAACAATCGCAGCCTGTGTCCGAAAGTGACGACCCCCAGACCCAGTTCGTCGCACAGGTGTTGACCACGACAGAGCAGGTCTGGACCCGTGTGTTTCAGGAACAGGTCGGCGAGACCTACCGCGCCCCCAAGGTTGTGGTGTTTGATAACGTGACCCAAAGCGCGTGCGGCGGGGCATCGGGCGCCACCGGTCCGTTTTATTGTCCGGCGGATCGCAAGGCGTATCTCGATACGAGTTTCTTTACCATGCTGGACCGTCAGATGGGTGCGGGCGGCGATTTTGCCGCGGCGTATGTGATCGCCCATGAGGTCGCGCACCACGTCCAGAACGAGCTGGGCATCCTGCCACAGGTTGATGCCGCGCGCAGGCAGGCGTCGAAAACCGAGGCAAACGCCCTGACCGTAAAGCTGGAACTGATGGCGGATTGCTTTTCCGGGATCTGGGCCGCGAATGTCAAAGGTTTGATGGAAAAAGGCGATCTGGACGAGGCGCTGAATGCGGCGCGCAAGATCGGTGATGACCATCTGCAACGTCAGGCCGGGCGGGTGCCGCAGCCGCATACATTTACCCACGGCACATCGGAACAGCGCGCACGCTGGTTCGGCCGTGGCTATGACAGCGGATCGCTTGATCAGTGCGACACCTTCGCCGCCAAGCAGCTTTAATCAGCCTTCGGCGCGTTCAACACCGGCGGTGATCGCCTCGCGCAGGCGGCTTTCGAGTGAACGTTGTTTGGCCTCGGAATAGTATTTGAGGCCGAACATATCCTTTACATAGAAGGTATCGACCACTTGTTCGCCGTATGTCGCGATGACGGCATTGGCGATATAGACGTTGGCAGATGCCAGTGTCCGCGCCAGATCATAGAGCAGGCCGGGGCGGTCACGGGTATCGACCTCGATAATCGTGTAGATTTCTGATCCTTCGTTGTCGAAGGTAATATGGGTCGGCACGCGAAAGGCCTTTTCGCGTTTCTTGACCTTGTCGCGAGATTTCAACGCATCGCGGGCCACGATTTCGCCGCGCAATGTCTTTTCGATCATCTGACGCAGGCGAGGCAGGCGGTCGGTCTCAAAGGCGTTGCCGTCAGCGTCCTGTATCCAGAAGGCATCGGTTACGATCCCGTCCTTTGTGGTATAGCTGCGGGCGTCGACGACATTGGCGCCGACCAGAGCCAGCGCGCCTGCCAGCCGTGAAAAGATGCCGGGGTGATCGGCCATGACAAAACAGGCGCGGGTGGCGTCGCGGTCTTCGTCGGGGTGCAGGTCAATGCGCACATCCCCGTCCTGCACGTCACGCAGCATTTCGGCAAAGGCGATATGGGCGGTCACATGCAGCCCCTGCCAATACGGTGGATAATGTCGGGCGGTTTCCGTTTGCAATACCTTGCGCGGCCAATGCGACAGGGCCTCGCGCAGGGCCTTCTTGGCCTCGGTGCCGCGATTTTCGCGGTTGAGATCCTCAAGCCCGGTTTCCAGCGCGCGTTCGGTCTGGCGGTACAGGGCGCGGATCAGCACGGCCTTCCAGTTGTTCCAAGTGTTAGGGCCAACGCCACGAATATCGCAGACCGTTAGCACGCAAAGCATATCAAGCCGTTTGACCGTCTGCACCGCCTTGGCAAAGTCGCGCACCGTGCGGGGATCGGCAATATCGCGTTTCTGAGCCATGTCGGACATCAGCAAGTGATAGCGCACCAGCCATTCCACCGTGTCCACTTCGTCCTGTTTCAGACCCAGACGAGGACCGATCTTGCGCACCATCTTGGCCCCAAGGATCGAATGATCTTCGGGGCGGCCCTTGCCGATGTCATGCAGCAGCAGCGCCACATAGAGCACCTTGCGGTTCACGCCGCGTTTCAGGATGGATGAGGCGACGGGCAGCTCTTCCTCCAGCTCGCCCTTTTCGATCCGGGCAAGGTTGGCGACACACTGGATGATATGTTCGTCCACGGTATAGCTGTGGTACATATTGAACTGCATCATTGCGACGATGGGTTCAAATTCGGGGATGAAGGCGCCCAGCACGCCCAGCTCGTTCATCCGGCGCAGAGCGCGCTCTGGGTTGCCATGTTTCAGCAGCAGGTCGAGGAAGATGCGCTGCGCCTCGCTGTTCTGACGCATGTCGTCGTCGATCAGCTCGAGGTTCGCCTTGATCAGGCGCATGGCTTCGGGGTGTATCAACATGCCGGTGCGCAGTGCTTCTTCGAAGATGCGCAGCAGGTTTAATTTGTCGGACAGGAAATTCACGTCGTCGGCGACGGCGATGCGGTTGTGCACCACCTCATAGCCGGCGCGGATTTTGGGGCGTCGGCGGAAGATGCGTTCGAGCAGCGGTTCGGCCTTGACGTGCATCGCTTCCAACCCGGTCACAAAGATGCGGGTAAGGTCGCCCACGGCGGTGGCCTGCCGGAAATAGGCCTGCATGAATACTTCGACCCCGCGCCGCCCGCCGGTATCTTCGTAGCCCATGGCCTGCGCGACAGAGACCTGCATGTCGAAGGTCAGTTGTTCGGTGGCGCGGCCCGTTAGCAGGTGCAGGTGGCCCCGCACGGCCCAGAGAAATTCCTCTGCTTCGCGGAAGGTTTCATATTCGTCGGCGCGGAACACACCCTTGTCCACCAAATCGGCGACGCGGTCGACATTATGGATGAACTTCGCGATCCAGAACAGCGAATGCAGGTCCCGCAAGCCGCCTTTGCCTTCCTTCACGTTCGGCTCCACGACATAGCGTTCGCCCTGTTTCAGGTGACGATTGTCGCGTTCTTCCAGCTTGGCCTCGATAAAGTCGCGCCCTGAGCCGGAGAACAGATCGTTGCGCAGGGTGCTGTCCAGTTTTTTGGCCAGCGCGATGTCCCCAGCGATGAACCGGTGTTCAAGAAGTGCTGTCTGAATCGTGTAATCATTCGCGCCCAAGCGGATACATTCACGGATCGTGCGGGTGGCATGGCCGACCTTCAGCTTGAGATCCCAGAGCACATAAAGCATGGATTCGATCACGCTTTCGGACCAGGCGGTGGCCTTGTAGGGGATCAGAAACAGCAGATCGACATCAGAAAACGGTGCCATCTCGCCCCGGCCATAGCCGCCGACGCCGATCACCGATAGCCGTTCGCCGTTGGTCGGGTTTGGGTTTGGATGCAGAACCTTGGCCGCAACATCAAGCGCCGTGCGCACCAGATGGTCTGTCAAATAGGTATAGGCCGAGGTCATGGCGCGGGCATCAAACGGGGTGGCGGCAAAAGCACGGGCAATTTCGGCGCGGCCTTGGTCCTGCGCGCGGCGCAGGATGGTCACCACCTCGGCGCGCTGGGCGGTGGCATCGCCACTGCTGTCCAGTTGCGCGAGCGCACTTTGTACCGCCTGGGTATCAAAGATCAGGTCCGGGGGGCAGATCAGGCGTGGCCGGGGGGCCACGCCTGTTGATGTGTCTGGCTGTGCGAGGTCCAATTCAGAACCCGGCCCCGCCAAAGGCACGCGGCGCCGCATCAATAACGACAACCTTGTTGTTGCGGATTGTGGCAACAGCCAAACCGCGTTCATTCGTGCCGTTGGGACGCAGGCGGAAAATGCCGCTGGCGCCCTTAAAACCCGCGCCTTGGGTAAGTGCCGCACCGGTCAAGGCGTTGGATTTACCTGATTTCACCAGTGCGCCCACAGCGGCGATGCCGTCGAAGGCCAGACCGGCCAGTGGGTGTGGTTCGCTGCCGTAGGCGGCGCTGTAGCGCTGTGCAAAGGCTGCTGAGGCCGCCGGATCAGGCAAGGCAAACCAGCCGCCCTGCACGCCAGGCAACTCCAAGGTCTGGCGCGGGATATCCCAACGTGTCAGGCCGATATACTGGGTGGTGGCGACCTGAAGACCTGCCTCTGGCAGCAATTGCGCAAAGAGTGGCAAGGCGCTGGCGGACGATGTGGTCAGGAACAGCGCGTTGGCCCCGGAAGCGTCGACTGTCGCCTTGACCCGCGGTACGGCGGCAATCACCGATTCCTGGCTGAGCGCATAGTCGACATTGCCTGCCAGCGTGGCACCATTGGCGCGGATGGCCTGTTCGATGGCGCTGCGGCCCAACTGACCAGCAACATCTTGCCCAGACACGATGACGATGCGGTCTTTGCCGGTCTTTTTGGCATAGCCAACCAAGCGGTTCGCGGTGTTGTCAAAGGTCGGTCCAAGGACAAAAACATTGCCGCCCGCGATCGTTGGGTTGTTGGAAAACGACAAAACATTGATGCCCTTGGACGCAACGGCCACGCCGGCCGCATTGGCGGCTTCGCCGTAGACCGGGCCAATGATGATCTTGGCACCCTCGTTCACCGCCTGAGTGGCCACAGCGGCAGCCGTGTCGGCACGGCCGGCGGTGGCATAGACACGCAGGTCAATTGTAACGCCGTCCAGGTCGCGCATCGCCAAACGTGCAGCGTTTTCAAGGTTTTTTGCCAACAGCTCGTCACTGCTGGACCCGCCGCGCGGGATCAGTAGCGCGACTGGAACAGGGGCGGATGTGTCAATCTTGGGCCCGCCGGAACCGGCCAGACCACCCATCGCGGCTGGATCGCAGGCGGCCAGAATCACGGCGAAAAGTGGCAACAGCAACAGTCGCATCCGCTTGCAGCTGGCGTGGAAAAAGGCAATCATCGTCAGTTCACTCCCCGGGTGGTGGCGCGGCACAAATCGCCGCAGGATATGTGCCGCGATCATAGTGTCTGCGAAAGGCGGGTCTAGCGTTGAATTTTCAAAAGGTGGCGCTAGCGCCCGGACTTTATTTTGTCGGGGTGCCAATTGGCACCGCACGCGACATCACGTTGCGGGCGCTCGACGTCTTGGCATCGGCGGATGTGCTGGCGGCAGAGGACACGCGCAGCCTGCGGCGGCTGATGGAGATTCACGGTGTGCCGCTGGCCGGTCGGCAGGTTCAGGCGCTTCATGATCACAGCGGCACAGGCGTGCAGGAGCGGCTGATTGCGGCCATGGCCGAGGGCAAATCCGTCGCCTACGCATCGGAAGCAGGTATGCCGCTGATTGCCGATCCGGGGTTCGAACTGTCGCGGGCGGTGGCGAAGGCCGGGCTGATGATGACTTGTGCGCCGGGGCCGTCTGCCGTGCTGACGGCGCTGGCATTGGGTGGCCTGCCGACAGATGCGTTTTTCTTTGCGGGATTTTTGCCAAACAGCAAAGCTGCGCGGCTCGCGGCACTGGAACGGCTGCGCGATATACCCGGGACGCTGGTGTTTTACGAATCGCCCAAGCGCCTTGGGGCGATGCTGCGGGATGCGGCCCAGGCGCTGGGTGCCGAAAGACAGGCGGCGATGTGCCGCGAATTGACCAAGAAATTTGAGGAAATTCAACGCGGTAGTCTTAACGATCTGGCGGAAATGTACCAAGGTGCCGCGCCAAAAGGCGAGGTCGTGGTGCTGGTTGATCGGGGGCGTTTGGATTCTGTTAAGCAAATTGATCTAGAATCTGACCTGTCGCGGGCCTTGGCTGATATGTCGATGCGCGACGCTGTTGATCTGGTGGCGCAGGCCCATGGTCTGCCCCGTCGACAGGTGTATCAGGCCGCCTTGGCTTTGGGGCAGAACAAGGACTAGATGACGGTGGATAAATTGAAATCGAACAGCATCCGTCATCAGCGCGGGCAGATGGCTTACCAGGCTGGTTTGGCCGCCGAAAACCGGATTGCACAGGATTATGAAAGACGGGGCTTTGCCGTTGCAAGTCGCCGCTGGCGTGGTCGGTCCGGCGAGATTGATCTGATCCTGCGCGACGGCAGCGGATTGATCTTTGTCGAAGTTAAACAAAGCCGGGATTTCGCGCGCGCCGCCGAAAGCCTGTCGCGGCGGCAGATGCAACGGATATATCGCTTTGCCGAGGAATTTATGGGCCATGAACCGCTTGGCAGCCTGACAGAGGCGCGGTTTGACGTCGCACTTGTCGATGGTCAGGGCGCGATGGAAATCATCGAAAACGCGTTTGGCCACGGCTGACCCATTGCGCAGCGGCCCGTGCTGCGCCATCTAGGATAGAGCGCTTTTTGCCAGAGTTGCTGGCCGAATGGCGCTGAACTAGTGCACAGCAGCAGGGACAGCCCAATGAAAATCGCCTTTCAGATGGACCCGATCGGGGACGTGAACATCAATGCCGACAGCAGCTTTCGTTTGGCGGAGGAAGCGCAGGCGCGCGGGCATGATCTGTTCTATTATACGCCCGACCACCTCGCCTATCAGGAGGGACGGATCACGGCGCGCGGGCATGACTTCACTGTTCAGCGGGTGCAGGGCGATCATGCCCAGCTTGGCCCGGAGAGAGAGGTGGATCTTGCCGATTACGACGTGGTCTGGCTGCGTCAGGACCCGCCCTTTGACATGCACTACATCACCTCGACGCACCTGCTGGACCGGCTGAAAGACACGACGCTGGTGGTGAACGACCCATTTTGGGTCCGCAACTACCCCGAAAAACTGATGGTGCTGGATTTTCCTGACCTGACGCCGCCAACGACGATCGCCCGCGATCTGGCGACCATCAAAGCGTTCAAGGCAAAGCACGGCGATGTGATACTCAAACCGCTTTACGGCAACGGTGGCGCCGGCGTGTTTCGGCTTGATGCCAACGACCGCAACCTGTCGTCGCTGCATGAACTTTTCACAGGCTTCTCGCGCGAGCCCCTGATCGTGCAGAAATTCCTGCCTGCTGTTGCCAAGGGTGACAAACGGGTAATTCTTGTCGATGGTGAACCGGTGGGCGCCATCAACCGCGTGCCTGCAGAGGGTGAAACCCGATCCAACATGCATGTCGGCGGGCGGCCTGAGAAGATCGGTCTCACCGAGCGCGACCTTGAAATTTGCGCCGCCATCGGCCCGCTGCTCAAGGAAAAGGGCCAGGTTTTTGTCGGCATCGACGTGATCGGCGATTACCTGACAGAAATCAACGTGACGTCGCCGACCGGCATTCAGGAATTGGAGCGGTTTGACAATGTCAACATTGCTGCCCGGATCTGGGAGGCGATTGAGCGTCGCCGCGGATGAGCCTGCGCCGACAAATACTCAATCGTTTGTTGCGCTGGACGGAACGACCCGTAATCGCAAGGGCAACGCCCGCGGGGCTCCGCCGCTCGCTTGCCGTAAAGGCGCGGTTGTTTTTCCATGGACCGCGTGGCGTGCACGAGGAATGGCGGCGCGCGGGCAAGACCGAGGCGCTTTGGCTTACGCCAGCCGCGCAAACGCGTAGGTTGGTGATCTTTTACATCCATGGCGGAGGCTTTGTTTTTGGCAGCCCCGATACCCACAAGGCCATGATCGCGCGGCTTGCGACGTCCTTGGGCGCGCGCGCTGTTCTGCCCCGCTATGCGCTTTCGCCCGAAGTTGCCTTTCCGGGGGCTGCGGATGACGTGCGTTCAGCTTGGGATGCTCTGATTACAAGCGGTGTCGCACCAGGTGACGTGGTCGTCGGCGGTGACAGTGCAGGTGGAGCGCTGGCCTTTGATTTGCTGGCGCAGATTTGTCGCGAAGGGCGCGGCGTGCCAGCGGGGCTGTTTGCGCTCTCGCCCTTGGTGGATCTCACGTTCTCCGGCGCCAGCTTTCGCGAAAATCTGCACCGCGATGTCGTGCTGCCTGGCGAAAGGGCGGCAGAGTTGGCCGAATTGTATCTGCGTGGCCACCCCGCCAGTGACCCGCGCGCGAGTCCGCTGTTCGCAGACTTTCCCGGCGCGCCACCTGTTTGGTTAACCGTCGGTGATACCGAAATTCTACGCGATGACAGCCGTCGCATGGCGGCACATTTGAACACCACTGGCATCGACGTGACGCTAGAGGAAGAGCACGATCTGCCCCATGTCTGGCCGATTTTTCATAACGTCCTGCCCGAGGCACGCCACAGCATTGATGCCTTGGCCGCGTGGATCACCGCGCTGGAGCGATAGAGTTTTGCATTCTTTTTGGTCTTAAATATTCCCCGCCGGAGGCTCCCTCATGCGCCTCGGGCGCTTTGGGTTAGGAAGTGTCAGCCGCCGCCGGGCGATGGCAATCGAAAGCTGATGGCCTCGGCGACATGGGGTTTGCGCACATGTTCGGCCCCGGCAAGGTCTGCAATGGTACGTGCGACGCGCATCACCCGGTGATACCCCCGCGCCGACAGGTGAAACCTGTCTGCCGCACGGCTCAGCAGTTCGCGTGCTTCGGGGTCGGGGCTGGCGATTGTCTCCAGCATGTCTCCGATGGCGTCTGCATTTGCCGACATGTCGGGCGTGTCGGCAAAACGTTCGGATTGGACCTGTCGCGCGGCGGCGACGCGCGTGCCGACCTCGGCGGAACTTTCACCGTTTGCGGGCAGGTCAAGGTCGGTGTAGGCGACGGGGGGCACGTCGACGCGCAGATCAAAGCGGTCCATCAACGGGCCGGAAATACGGCCCATATAATCCTCGCCACATTGCGGTACGCGGGCGCAGGCCCGCGCGGGATCGGGCAGGTAACCACATTTACAGGGGTTTGCGGCGGCGATCAGCATGAACTTGCAGGGGTAGGTAACATGGGCATTGGCGCGCGCAATCATCACTTCGCCGGTTTCGATAGGCTGGCGCAGGGTTTCCAAAACAGTGCGGGGAAATTCGGGGAATTCGTCCATGAAGAGCACGCCATTATGGGCCAGCGAGACTTCGCCAGGATGCGCGCGCCGCCCGCCGCCGATGATTGCAGCCATCGACGCAGTGTGGTGCGGTTCACGAAACGGGCGGCTGCGCGAAATGCCCCCTTCGTCCAGCAATCCGGCGAGCGAGTGGATCATAGAGGTCTCGAGCGCCTCTGTCGGGGTGAGCGGTGGCAGGATTGTGGGCAGGCGCGCGGCGAGCATGGATTTGCCTGACCCCGGTGTGCCCACCAACATCAAGTGGTGACGCCCTGCCGCCGCGATTTCCAATGCGCGTTTGGCGCGTTCCTGGCCTTTGACCTCGCGCAGATCGCGGCCCAGCGGCGCAAGGGGCACCTCACCTGGTTCGGCGGGGCTGAGAGGCACTTGCCCGGTATAATGGCGCACGACGTCGCCGAGGGTTGCCGCCGCGATGACCTGTGCGGAGCCGACCCAGGCGGCTTCGGCCCCGGATGACGCGGGGCAAAGCAGCCCGAGGTTGCGCGAGGCCGCAGCCATCGCAGCGGGAAGTGCGCCGACAACAGGCATCAAGGTGCCATCAAGCGATAATTCCCCGAGAGCAACGACTGTCCGTGTCACATCATCGGGAAGGATGTCGAGCGCGGCCAGCAGAGCCAACGCAATGGGCAGGTCGAAATGGCTGCCTTCCTTGGGCAGGTCAGCGGGGGAGAGGTTGATGGTGATCCGGCGTGACGGCAGGGCGATGGCCATAGCAGTAAGGGCGGTGCGCACACGGTCACGGGCCTCTGACACGGCTTTGTCCGGCAGGCCGACGATGGAGAACGCAGGCAACCCCGCCGTTACCGCGCATTGGACCTCGACGATGCGTGCGTCGATGCCTTGGAATGCCACTGTGTAGGCGTGCGATACCATGCTGACCCTTCTCTCCGGATATGGTTTATCGGTAGGTAAGGGATGTTTAAGAATGGTTAACGCACGCGCTAAGTGCGTCGTTTTTTTAGTTTATTTGGCGGGGTGAAATTGAACAGCGCTTATGCGCCCGGCCACGCGCGGCGTTCGGCAGTGATTGTGTAAGGGAAGGGGTCGTAGGTCGTTTTCAACCCTTCGGTGCGCCATGCCTTAAACGCGGGGTCACTGATGGTAGCGTCGCAATAGTCGCGCGCAATAGCTGAGACCGGCAGGTCGTATCCCACGATCCGCGCGGCAACAGGGGCATAAAAGGCATCCGCGAGGCTGTAGCGGCCAAACAGCCAGGGGCCGTCGCCCGTTGCCATGCTGCGGGCGTGCGACCAGAGGGTTTCAATGCGCGCAAGATCGGCTTTGACGGCGTCGGTGGGGGCAAACCCGACGGCCACGTGGTCAAGCTGCATCGGGCAGGCTGAACGAAGGGCAGAGAACCCGGATGCCATTGCGGCGGACAGCCAGCGTGCGGTGGCGCGGGCTTTGGCGTCGTCGGGCCACAGACCTGCATCGGGGTGCCGCTCTGCGAGGGTTTCGGCCATTGCCATTGTTTCCCCGACCACGGTGCCATCGGGCATACGTAGGGCGGGCACCAGCGTGGCGGGGGCCAGCGGTGCCAGATCGGCGGCCATTGTGCCGCTGTAGAGACCGACCAGATGGGTCCGGTAGGGCAGGTTGAATTTTTCCAGCATCAGCCAGCCGCGCAGGGACCAGCTTGAGAAGGTGCGATCGCCGATATAGAGGTCATATGTCATGTGTTCATGAATAGGTGGGCGTTGGCGGCGGGGCAAATGCTGGTTTGTGCGCCGTTCCATCACGGGCAGTGATTGATGCCCAGAACATGCCAATCGCCATCGCTGTGGCACATATGCGTGACGGACAGGTTGTCGATCTTATGTGCCATGGCAGTGGTGGCATCCGCGCCGAGGGCTTGCTGAATTTGGGTCAGGATCACGCCAAAATGCGCCACCGCGATAATATGCGCCGTAGGATGCGCGGCATTGAGGCGCGCCACGACCCGGTCGACGCGCGCCTTTGTCTGGTTCCAGCTTTCGCCGTCGGGCGGGGCAATGTCGCCGGGCGTTTCCCAATAGGCGCGGCTGAGTGCCGGATCGCGCGTGGCAACATCGCTGAAATGCATTCCGTCCCAGACGCCAAAGTGCAATTCGCGGAGGTCTCGTTCGTGTGCTAATCGGTGGCGGCCCTGCTGTGCGAGGGCATCAGCGGTGGCGCTGGCACGCGTCAGATCAGAAGAGACCAGCAGCGCGGCATCCGGCAGGTGGGCGTTCAGCCGGGCGATTTGCGCGTGATCAGACAGGTCAGCCGGCACATCGCGCCATCCGACAAAGGTCTTTTCATGGGTTGGGCCGTGGCGCACCCAGTGCCATGTGGTCATGGCATCTGTCCTTTCAGCACCTGAGGCAGTCCTGCGATCACCTGTACGGCGAGGGTCGCCTCGGCTGCCAAAGCGATGTTTAGCCGGCCCTGCGCTTCGCGGAATTGTCGTGCCAGCGCGTTGTCGGGTACGATGCCGTTCCCCACTTCGTTTGAGACGATGACCCAGGGTGCGGGGCAGGCATGCAGCGAAGAGAGCAATGCCGCTTGGGCGCGGACAAGATCGGTGCCGTCCATCAGGTGATTGCTAAGCCACATTGTCGCGCAGTCGATCAATACGACGTTGCGGCATGTCAATTCTGCCAGTTCTGGTGCGAGGTCGAGCGGCGTTTCGATGGTTTTCCAGCTGCTGTCACGCCGGGCGCGGTGCGTGTTCACGCGAAGTTGAACCTCTGCATCCCAGATCCGGCCGGTGGCGAGGTAAACCTTTTGTAAATCACAGGTTTCCACGAATTTTTCGGCCCATTGCGACTTGCCTGATGCGGCGCCGCCTAGGGCAAATGTACCTTTTGGCAACATGTTTTTCACCAAATATTTGAACCAAACACCTTGTCTCTGCGTATCTCTCACAAGGGTTCATCACAAGATGCGCCGTGGAACAGGGGGATTTAAACATGTCATTGCAAACAGCGCGAGAATTTTCGCTCACCCGCACGGCAATGAAGGCAGAGCTGCTGGATGCCGACACCGAACTGGCATTGGCCTATGCTTGGCGCGACCAGCGCGATGAGGCGGCGCTGCACCGGTTAATCACCGCCTATATGCGTCTGGCCATTTCTATGGCGGGCAAATTCAAGCGCTACGGGGCGCCGATGAATGACCTGATTCAAGAGGCTGGTCTGGGCCTGATGAAAGCGGCAGACAAGTTTGATCCCGACCGGGGCGTACGGTTTTCCACCTACGCAGTCTGGTGGATCAAGGCGAGCATTCAGGATCACGTGATGCGCAATTGGTCGATGGTGCGCACCGGGTCCACCTCAAGCCAAAAGTCGTTGTTTTTCAACATGCGCCGGGTGCAGGCGCGGTTGGAGCGCGAGGCAACCGCTCAGGGTGAAACGCTGGATCGGCACCAGCTACGTCAGATGATCTCGACCGAGATTGGCGTACCGTTGCATGATGTGGAGATGATGGAGGGGCGGTTGTCCGGGTCGGATTATTCTCTGAATGCGACCCAGTCCGCGGAAGATGAGGGACGCGAATGGATCGATGCCTTGGCCGACGACGGTATCCAGGCGGCAGAGCGGGTGGAAGAGTCGCATGACACTGCACAACTGCGGCGCTGGTTGGTGGCCGCTATGCAGGGGCTGACCGAGCGCGAACAGTTCATCGTGCGTGAACGCAAGCTGCGCGAACCATCGCGGACCCTGGAAAGCCTTGGCGACGAATTGAGCCTGAGCAAGGAGCGTGTGCGCCAGCTAGAGGCGGCGGCCTTTGGCAAGATGCGCAAATCCCTGCAGGAGCAATCGCGTGAGGTTATGGCCTTTTTGGTCTGAAACGTCTGGCTGAGCGAACGGATGCACCTGGGGGCGGGCCCCGCCCCCGGACCCAACTGATATACCTGGGGGGCCAGCCCCCCAGACCCCCCGAGGGTATTTATGACCCAGAAAAGCATAACGTGTTCTGTTGCTGGCCTCTTGGCGGGGCTGGCAGATCGTGGAGTGTCGGACTATGGTTTGCCCAGCGGCAGATCATAAGGGGCGCATCATGCTGGAGGGCAAACATATTCTGCTGATCATCGGGGGCGGTATCGCGGCGTTTAAATCGCTGGATCTGATCCGGCGCCTGCGGGAACGTGGCGCCACTGTGACCCCGGTATTGACACGCGCGGGGGAGGAATTTGTCACGCCGCTTTCAGTGTCTGCATTGGCGGGAAAGAAGGTTTTTCGCGATCTATTTGATTTGGGGGATGAGGCCGAGATGGGCCATATCCAGCTCAGCCGTGTGGCCGATCTGCTGGTTGTTGCCCCGGCGACGGCGGATTTGATGGCCAAGATGGCACAGGGTCTGGCCAATGATCTGGCGTCGACACTGCTGTTGGCAACCGACACGCCGGTGTTGCTGGCGCCTGCGATGAATGTGCGGATGTGGGAGCACGCCGCGACCCAGCGCAACGTTGAAACACTGCGCGGTGATGGCATCACATTGGTAGGTCCGAACGATGGCGACATGGCCTGCGGCGAGTTTGGCCCTGGACGCATGGCTGAGCCGCTGGAGATTGTTGCGGCTGTCGAGGCGCGGCTGGCAGACGGGCCGTTGAAGGGCAAGCGGGTGCTGGTGACGTCCGGGCCGACGCATGAACCCATTGATCCGGTGCGCTATATCGCCAACCGCTCGTCTGGTGCGCAAGGTACCGCGATCGCGCGGGCGCTGTCGGCGCTGGGCGCGCATGTGGTGTTTGTAACCGGGCCTGCCGATGTGCCGCCGCCTGAGGGTGTTGAGGTGATCCGGGTGCAGACGGCACAGCAGATGCTGGCGGCGGTCGAGGGCGTGCTGCCTGTCGATGCGGGGGTTTTTGCTGCCGCAGTAGCAGATTGGCGGGTTGAGGGCGCGAGTGGACACAAGTTGAAAAAGTCCAAGGATGGCCTGCCACGTTTAGAGTTTGCCGAAAATCCCGACATTCTGAAAACCGTCAGTCGGATGGACAAGGGTCGGCCAAAGCTCGTCGTTGGATTTGCCGCCGAGACCGACGATGTATTGGCCAACGCCACAGCCAAGCGGGTTCGTAAGGGATGTGATTGGATTGTCGCCAATGATGTGTCCGAAGGAACCGGCATCATGGGCGGACAGGAAAATGCTGTGACGTTGATCAGCGATGACGGGGCCGAGGATTGGCCGCGTATGGGCAAGGATATGGTGGCGTCCAAGCTGGCGGCGCGGATCGCTGCGGCGCTGGCCTGATGGGGACGGATGTGGTTTTGATCAAGCTGACTTGGGCCGATGGGGCGGAGGCGGCACAGGGCTTGCCCGCGTATGAAACGCCGGGTGCTGCGGGGGCCGATCTGCGGGCCAATCTGCCGGGTGGCGCGATTGTCTTGGCTGCCGGTGCGCGTGCGCTTGTGTCTACTGGGTTGCACATGGAGATCCCGCAGGGGTTTGAGGTGCAGGTGCGCCCCCGGTCTGGGCTGGCGCTAAAACACGGGATCACTCTGATCAATAGTCCCGGCACGATCGACGCTGATTATCGTGGTGTCGTGGGGGTCATCCTGGGCAATACCGGGGATGCGCCGTTTGAGATAACGCATGGGATGCGGATTGCACAGATGGTCGTGGCACCGGTGGTGCAGGCACGGTTTGAACTGGCCGACAGGTTGAGCGTGACCGCGCGCGGCGCGTCTGGCTTTGGCTCAACTGGGGCGGATTGATGCTGCTGGTTTTGGTTATTGCCGGTGCGCTTTGGTTCGGCAGCGGCTGGATGGGCGCACCGCGTGCGATGCGTCTGGGGCTGGTGGCGCTGTTGTTTCTCGCGGTTTTGGGTATTCAGTCCATCTTTCCCGATGGGCACCCGCTGCGCGAGGCGACGGGGCAAAGTGCGGCGCTGTGGCTCATCCTGGCAGGGTTCGCGGCCTTGGCGGCGGGATATCGCGTGGTGTTGCTGCGGTTGCGCGCGCGCGCCGTGGCACCAATAGCGGAGCCTGTCGGCGGCACGTTTTCCGAAAGTGAACTTGGGCGCTATGCACGCCATATCGTGCTGCGTGAAGTAGGTGGTTCGGGGCAGAAGGCGCTGAAAAACGCCAAGGTTCTGGTGATCGGTGCCGGGGGCCTAGGGGCACCGGTGTTGCAATATCTTGCGGCGGCGGGGGTCGGCACCATCGGCGTGATCGACGACGATGTTGTGGAAAGCGCCAATTTACAGCGGCAAGTGATCCACAAGGATGCGGCGATCGGCACCCCAAAGGTTTTTTCGGCGCAGGCGGAAATGCTGGCGCAGAACCCCTTTGTGACCGTGCGCCCCTATCATCGCCGCCTGACCGCTGACATCGCAGCGGATTTGGTGGCGGAATATGATCTGGTCCTGGATGGCTGCGATAACTTTGATACCCGCTATCTGGTCAACGCCGCCTGTGTCGCGGCGGGCGTGCCGATGATTTCGGGCGCATTGAGCCAGTGGGAGGGACAGTTGACCGTTTTTGACCCCGCACGCGGCGCGCCGTGCTATCGCTGTATCTTTGCGCAGCCGCCGACCGATGGGCTGGCGCCCAGTTGCGCCGAGGCGGGGGTAATCGGGCCGTTGCCCGGTGTCATTGGTGCCATGATGGCGCAGGAGTCGATCAAGCTGATTACTGGCGCGGGTAGTGTGCTGCGCGGGCAAATGGTGATCTATGACGGGCTTTATGGTGAAAGCCGCACCATTGGCGTGACCCGGCGCAAAGGCTGCGAAACCTGCGGCGGGTGATTGTAACTGCTGCCCCTGCGCCCCTATGTTGAGGCAAAGGAGATCCGCATGAACAACCCGCTGCTGCAAGACTGGAATACGCCCTTTGGGCTGGCCCCCTTCGATCAAATCACCGACGAGGATTTCACCCCCGCGCTGGAGGCCGCGCTGGCAACGCATCGGGCCGAGATTGACGCAATCGCCGCCAACCCCGCCCCACCCGACTTTGCCAATGTGATCGAGGCGATGGAAGCATCGGGCAAGGCATTGGACAAGGTGCTGAGCGTCTTCTTTACAGTGGCCGGGGCCGACAGCAATCCGGCGCGAGAGGCATTGCAGCGCGATTTTTCGCCGCTGTTGGCCGCACACTAGTCCGAAATTTCGGGCAATGCCGCGCTGTTCGCGCGTGTTGCGGCAGTCTGGGACGCGCGGGAGGGCCTGAGTTTGAGCGATGAGCAGGCGCGGGTGCTGATGCTGACGCACCGTGGCTTTGTGCGCGCGGGTGCCGCGTTGACCGGGGACAGTGCTGCGCGGATGAAAGAGATCAAGGCGCGGCTGGCGGTTCTGGGTACGCAGTTTACCCAGAACCTGCTGGCGGATGAGCGTAGCTGGTTCATGGCGTTGAGCGAGGACGATCTGGACGGCCTGCCTGATTTTGTGATCGACACAGCCCGCGCGGCGGGGGCGGAAAAGGGTGCGGATGGCCCGGTGGTTACGTTGTCGCGGTCCCTGATCGCGCCGTTCCTTCAATTTTCGCCGCGTCGCGATCTGCGCGAAAAGGCATTTCGCGCCTGGGAAGCACGGGGTGCCAATGGCGGCGACACGGACAACCGCGCGATTGCGGCCGAAACGCTGGCGTTGCGGGCCGAACGGGCGGCGCTGCTCGGCTATGACAACTTTGCCGCGTACAAGCTGGAAACAGAGATGGCCAAGACCCCGGCGGCGGTGCGCGATTTGCTCATGGCAGTCTGGCAACCGGCCAAGGCGCAGGCGGATGCGGATGCGCAGGTGCTGACGGCAATGATGCAGGACGATGGCGTGAACGGCCCGTTGGAGCCGTGGGACTGGCGCTATTATGCTGAAAAGCGGCGCACGGCAGAGCATGATTTGGATGAAGCCGCGTTGAAACCGTACTTTCAGCTGAACCAGATGATCGACGCGGCCTTTGACTGTGCCACCCGGTTGTTCGGGTTGGAATTTGCGCCTCTTGATGTGCCGCTCTACCACCCCGATTGCCGGGCGTGGGAAGTGACGCGCGGCGGCAAGCATGTGGCGGTGTTCATCGGCGATTACTTCGCGCGCGGATCGAAACGGTCGGGTGCCTGGTGCTCGGCGATGCGGGCGCAGGCAAAGTTCCCGGACACGCAGGCGCCGGTGGTCATCAACGTGTGCAACTTTGCCAAGGGTGATCCGGCGCTGCTGTCCTATGACGATGCACGAACGCTGTTTCATGAATTTGGCCATGCCTTGCACCAAATGCTGTCGGATGTGACCTACGAATCCGTTTCAGGCACATCGGTTGCCCGTGACTTCGTGGAATTGCCCAGCCAGCTTTATGAACACTGGCTTGAGGTGCCAGAGGTGCTGGCAAAGTTTGCGATCCACGCCAAGACCGGCCAGCCGATGCCGCGCGAGATGCTGGATAAGGTGCTGGGGGCCGCGACCTTTGACATGGGATTTCAGACGGTGGAATACGTGGCCTCGGCGCTGGTTGATCTAGACTTTCACGACGGCGCGCCGCCTGCTGACGCAATGGCGCGGCAGGCTGAGGTTCTGGCAGGGCTCGGGATGCCTGCCGCGATCCGCATGCGTCATGCCACACCGCAGTTTGCCCATGTCTTTGCCGGAGATGGCTATTCCAGCGCCTACTATAGCTACATGTGGTCCGAAGTAATGGACGCCGATGCGTTTGAAGCCTTTGAAGAGGCCGGTGGCGCATTCGATGCCGAGCGCGCCAAGGCGTTGGAGACGCATATCCTGTCGACCGGTGGCAGCCGCGACCCGGCAGAATTGTACACCGCGTTTCGCGGACGTCTGCCGGGCGTGGCGGCGTTGCTCAAGGGGCGGGGGTTGGCGGCCTGACCTAATAGCCCAGGGCGCGGTCCACCAGATGCAGGAAGGGCGCGCCCGTCTCGCCGCGACGGATGTTTTCCACGATCACCTCTGACGCAGTGTCGGCGCGGGTTTCGGCGGCGATATGCGGCGTAACGGTCACCTTCGGATCGGCCCAATAGGGGTGATCCGAAGGCAGCGGCTCTACCCGGAACACGTCCAGCGTGGCGTGCGCAATCTGGCCGTCGTCGAGCGCCCCCAGCAGCGCGTCGTCATCAATCAACGGTCCCCGTCCGGGATTGATGATAAAGGCGCCGCGCGGCATTTGGGCCAGGGTGTCGGCGTTGATGACATTGTTGGTGGCCGGGGTGTCGGGCATCAGCAGAACGGCGATTTCGGCCCGCGACAGCGCCTGGGACAGCCCGTCCTCACCGTGTAGGCAACGCACACCTGCCACGTCTTTTTCGCTGCGCGACCAGCCGCTGACGTCAAAGCCAAGACCGACCAGCGTCTGTGCCACCGCCTGTCCCAGCGCGCCGAGGCCAAAGATCACGACGCCGCGTTCATGTGCCAGCGGCGGGGTGCGTTGCACCCAGTCAGTGCTGCGGTTCAGGATGTCGATGTCCAGCCCCAGATGGTAGCGCATGACATGGCCGGTGACCCATTCCACCATGCCCTTGGTCAGCCCCGGATCGACCATGCGGGCCAGCGGGATCGTAAGTGTTTGATTGCCTGTGATGTTTTCCACCCCTGCCCAGAGGTTCAGCACCGCCTTGGCGCGGGTGTAGGGGGTGAAATCCTGCAACGTGCTGTTGGGCGCATAGACAATGTAATCGACGTCAGCAGGTGCGATGTCCTGTGCCAGATGGGCGTCGATCCCGGCCTTGGCCAAGGCCGCGCGCAGGGGGGCTTCGTAGATTGCCCAGCGTTCGGGGCGGGCGGCAAATAGGATGTTGAGGGGCATAGGCTACCTTGGTCTGTGAACATGGGCTGATTGCACCAGCCCAAAGGCCAGCAGCAGGACAAGCATCGCAGAGCCGCCATAGCTGACCAGCGGCAACGGCACGCCGACAACCGGGGCCAGCCCCATGACCATCGACATATTGACGGCAAAGAACAAAAAGAAATTAAGCGCGATGGAGAGCGTCAGCAGGGATGAAAACCGGTCCTTGTTTTTGAGCGCGGTCGCGACGCAGAACACGATGATCAGGGCATAAAGCCCAAGCAGGGAGAACCCGCCCACAAAACCAAACTCTTCGGCTAGGGTGGTAAAGATGAAGTCGGTGTGTTTTTCGGGCAGGAAGTTCAGCCGCGATTGTGTGCCCTGCATATACCCGCGCCCGGCCCAACCGCCAGACCCCAGCGCGATCTTGGATTGGGTGATGTGATAGCCTGCCCCCAGCGGGTCGGAACTGGGATCGAGAAACGTGTCAATGCGGCGGTATTGGTAGTCTTTCAACAGTTGCCACGGCGTGCCGCGCGACTGGAAGACGGTTGTAACCAGCCCGATGGCCGCCGCGACGACGGCGGTGAAATACGCCCAGTGAACACCGGCCAGAAACATCACGCCACCGCCCGCCGCCAGCAGCAGGATCGCCGTGCCAAGGTCGGGCTGTTTGAGCACCAGGGCGGTCGGAACGATGATGATCATCAGCGGGAGCAACACCCAGAAGGGGCGCGAGGTCTTGCGTGCGGGCAGCCAGTCGTAATAGGCGGCGAGGAACATCACCAAAGTGATCTTCATCAGCTCTGAAGGTTGCAGCCGCATGAAGCCTAAATCGATCCAGCGTTGCGCGCCCATGCCAACGGACCCAAAAAGTTCAACCGCCACAAGCAGCAGCAGCGTACCGGCATAGGCCACCCCGGCCAGGTTGCGCCACAACCAGATCGGCACCATCGCCACCCCGATCATCAACGCCATTCCAAGGCCAAAGCGTTTCATCTGAGGTTCGGCCCAAGGATCGAAACTGCCGCCTGCCACCGAGTAGAGCATCAAAAAACCGATGCCGCTGACACTGGCCAGCAAAATCGCAAGCGGCCAGTTCAGGTACAGCACCTTACGCAGACCTGTGGGGACGGATTTGACGGTGTGTTCAAGATAGCTCACGCCTGATCGTTCCCGTGGATTGCCGCCTCGGGACGGACATCGCGCAGGCGTTCCTGCTGGGCGGCGATACGGGCGCGGTCGGCGGTCGGATAGGCCTCAAGCGGGGGTTCACCGCCAGCCATCGCTTGCAATAGAACGTCGCGCGCAATGGGTGCTGCAGCGGTCGAACCACCACCGCCGTGTTCCACCAGCACCGCGACCGCATAGCGCGGGGCATCATAGGGGGCAAAACTGACGAAAAGCGCGTGGTCACGCCGTTCCCAAGGCAGATCGGCGTTGCTGATCACGCCGCGGGCGCGTTCGGCGGCGGTAATGTTGCGCACCTGGCTGGTGCCGCTTTTGCCGGCCATGCGCATGGCATCGTCGATGATGCGGCTGCGATAACCAGTCCCGCGGCGGTCGTTTACCACATCGTACATGGCGCGGCGCATTTTGCGCAGGTTGTTTTCGTTCATGTTCAGCGACCCGCCCGCCCCGGTGGGCTGTTCAACGCCGTCGATGGACTTGATCAGACGCGGCGCGATTTCGCGTCCGGTGGCAAGGCGTGCTGTCATCACCGCGAGTTGCAGCGGCGACGAAAGTGTAAAGCCCTGACCGATAGAGGCGTTCACCGTATCGCCAATCACCCAATCGGCATCTCTGTTGGCTTTTTTCCATTCCTTCGTTGGGGTCAGCCCCGCAGCGACAGACGACAGCGCCAATTCATGTTTCACCCCAAGGCCAAAGCGGTTGGCCATGGCCGAAATCTTTTCGATCCCGACCTTCAGTGCCAGGTCGTAGTAATAAACATCGCAGGATTGTTTCAGCGAATTCTGCAAATCAACCCAGCCGTGGCCCGCCCGTTTCCAGCAGTGAAAGCGGCGGCCAGCGACCTCTAGATGGCCGGGGCAGTAGACGGTTTCATCGGGGCCTACGATGCCTTCTTCGATGGCGGCCATGGCCACGACCATCTTGAACGTCGATCCAGGCGGATAGGTGCCCTGCACAGTTTTGTTTACCAGCGGTCGGTATTTCGAATTCAGCAGCGGGTCATAGTCAGCCGACGATATGCCGCCGATGAACAGGTTCGGATCGTAGCTGGGCGACGAGGCAAGCGCAGCCAGGTCACCGTTTTCGCAATCGATCATTACTACGGCGGCGCTTTCGTCCCCCAGACGGGCCTGCACATAGCCTTGCAGCTTGGCGTCCACCGTCAACTGAATATCGGCCCCGGCCTGGCCTTCGCGGCGGGCCAGTTCGCGCATCACGCGCCCCGTTGCATTGACCTCGACCTGTTTGGTGCCGGCGCTGCCGCGCAGCGCGCTTTCCGCACGGGCTTCGACGTTGATCTTGCCGATCTGGAAACGCGGGATGCGCAGCACCTGATCGGGATCTTCCAAGGCATCAAGATCCGCTTGGCTGACGCGGCCGACGCGGCCCACCACATGGGCAAAGTCGGACCCGCGTGGGTAGACCCGTGTCAGGCCCACCTCGGGCGTGACGCCAGGCAAGGCCGGGGCATTGACGCTGACACGGCTGACGTCGTCCCAACTGACATCGTCCACAATGGTCACGGGCAGAAACGGCGCCGAGCGGTTGATCTCGGCCATGGCGCGGGCGCGGACCTCAGGATCAATCTGGATCACCTGAGCAAGTTTGGCCATGACGGCATCGACATCGCCGGCATCCTCGCGCACCAGTACGATCCGGTAGGACGGCACGTTCTGCGCCAACCGCATGCCGTTGCGGTCAAAAATTTCACCCCGCGCGGGGGGGATCAGGCGGATGTTGATACGGTTCTCTTCGGCCAGCAGGCGAAACTGGTCTGCCTGATCGACCTGAAGATACCGCATCCGTGCTGCCAGCCCGCCCATGAACAGCAGCTGCGCCCCGCCGAGCAAGGCCGCGCGGCGGGTCAGTTTGGAATGACTGGCGTCATTGTCGGCACGGTTGCGTCTCATGGCTTTGTGGCTTTCATCATACCCGCTGGCCTCACACCCTCTGGCCTAGGGCATCAAGATCGCCGGGCGCGGATTTTCGCACCCCCATCAGCCCGTGGGTGACCAGTACGATCAGGGGGTAGAATAGCACGGTCATCATCAGTTCTGAAAGGGTCAGCGCTAGGGCGGGAGGCTCGATCAGCACCAGGGCAAGGATGATCCGGTTCGCGAAGGTGATCACCGTCAGAACCAGCCCGACGGTCAACCACTCGGCGACAAAGCTGGCATCGCGCAGGTTTCGCCCGCGCGATTTCAGGTTCTCGCAACCCAGCAGCGCCAGCAGTGACCACAGGCCGGGGGGGCGTTGCAGCAGCAAATCGGCCAGTAGGAATGTCAGGGCAAGAAACAGCGCAGGCACGTATTCAGGCCGTCGCAGGCACCACGCAAAGGCAAAGCTGAGCAGGAGGTCCGGCCCCGCCCAACTGCGCGGCGTGGTTTCCAGCGGTAGCAGGTGAAAGAACAGGATCAAGAGCGCCAGAAAGACGAAGCCCACCCGCATCAGCCATAGCCGGGTTTGTGACAGGTCGGTCACTGTTGCACCTCTTCCGGCTGCACAGTGATGTCTGCCAGCGGCCCGTTCGGGGTGATGACCTGCGCCGTGTCAGATACTTTTTCATTGCCGTGGTGGCGCAGCACGCGCAGAAATTCCAGCCGTTCGTAATCGGCAGCCAGCCGCACACGAAGCCGGCCGCCGGGGTCTGCAGCGACCTGACCGATCAGAAGCCCCGCAGGAAATACACCACCATCGCCCGAACTGATCACCCGGTCGCCGGGGCGCACCAGATCGGGGCTTTCAAGGAAATCAATCGGCGGCGCCGCAGAGTTGTCTCCTGCGACAATGGCGCGTTGCCCGGAGGGTTGGATCGTGGCGGGGATGCGGCTGCTGGCGTCAGTTAGCAGGATCACCCGCGACGTGTTTTTGGCGACGCCCGAAATACGCCCGACAAGGCCGATACCGTCCATCGTTGCCCAGCCTTCGACGATGCCGTCACGCGCGCCGACGTTCAACAGCACCGACTGCCGAAAGGGCGAGCCGGAATCGGCCAGCACCACGCCAGAGATCACGGTCAGCCGCGGGTCCAGCCGCACGTTGTTCAGATCGAGCAGGCGGGCGTTTTCCTGTTCCAGTTGCACTGCGGCTTCTTTCCAAGCCTGCATCTTGCGCAATTCCGAGCGCAGCTCGCGGTTCTGGGCCTCAAGCCGCTGATAACTTTGGTAATCGCGCAGCATGTTGATGGTGCCGGTCACCGGGGCCATGGCCCAATCGAGGTTGGGCACAAAACGGTCCGTGATTTGCGCGCGAAAGCGTTCTACGCGCGGGCTGTCGATGCGCCACAACAGAAATACGGCAGTGAGCACCAATACCAGCACAGCCAGCAGCAGCCGGCGCAACGGGCCGGTAAAATCATTGGAGCTTGATCTATCTCTGGCCATTTTCCCTGAAACTCCCGCCCGGGGAGGCCGGGCATCTGCGCCGCAATCCGGGTTTGGCTATTTTGCCAGCCTTAGCTGTCGTAGTCGATGGCGTGGCGCAGTTGTTTTTCGTATTCCAGCGCCTTGCCGGTGCCAAGCGCCACACAGTTGAGCGGTTCATCGGCCACCGAAATCGCCAGCCCTGTCTGTTCGCGCAGCGCCAGATCCAAATCGCCCAGCAACGCGCCGCCGCCGGTCAGCATCACACCACGGTCGACAATGTCGGCGGCCAGATCGGGTGGGGTGGTTTCCAGCGCGGTCATCACCGCTTCGCAAATCTGCTGTACAGGCTCGGCCAGCGCTTCGGCGATCTGGGCCTGTGTGACCTCGATTTCCTTTGGGACACCGTTGAGCAGGTCGCGGCCACGGATCTGCATGGATGTGCCGCGCCCGTCGTCGGGCATCCGCGCCGTCCCGATGGACGTTTTCACACGTTCGGCTGTGGTCTCCCCGATCAGCAGGTTCTGCTGGCGGCGCAGATAGCTGATGATTGCCTCATCCATGCGGTCACCCCCAACGCGCACCGACCGGGCGTAGACAATATCGCCAAGCGACAGAACGGCAACTTCCGTGGTGCCGCCGCCGATATCGACAACCATGTTACCAGTTGGATCAGTGATGGGCATACCTGCACCGATGGCTGCGGCAATGGGTTCTGCGATCAGTCCGGCGCGACGCGCGCCTGCGCTGAGCACCGAGGTGCGGATCGCGCGTTTTTCAACCGGGGTCGCGCCGTGGGGCACGCAGACGATGATCTTGGGTTTGGAAAAGGTTGAGCGTTTGTGAACCTTGCGGATGAAGTGTTTGATCATCTCTTCGGCAGTGTCGAAATCGGCGATCACCCCTTCGCGCATGGGGCGGATCGCCTCGATGCTGCCCGGTGTGCGGCCCAGCATCAGCTTGGCGTCTTCGCCCACGGCCAGCACCTTTTTGACGCCGTCCTTGACGTGGTAGGCCACGACAGAGGGTTCAGACAATACGATCCCCTTGCCCTTGACGTAAACCAGCGTGTTTGCGGTGCCTAGGTCAATCGCCATGTCGGAGGAGAAAAGACCGCGAAATTGATCAAATATGGACATGGGCAGTGTGACCTTGCAAAAATTCGTATTGGCCCGACGACTCTATCTGAGGCGGGCTAGAGGCCCTTATAGGCTGGGGTGTCTCTGTGTGGAAGGGGGATCACCGGAAAGCTGGCACGATATCGCCGCTGCGCTATGCTAAACAGGGATCACGCAAGAAGTCAGGAAAATAGCATGCAGAAAATTCAGGTTCTCGGGGTGCACCATATCACCTTGACGGGGGCGGATCGGCAAAGCTCGATCGACTTTTGGGAGGGGGTTTTGGGTATGCCTTTCATCTTTGACCAGCCCAATCTGGACGACCCCTACGAGGGCCATTTGTACTTTGATCCCGGCGACGGGCGGCTGATCACGATCTTCACCAATGAGGCGCGCAAGCCTGTGCATCGCCGCACGCCGACCGATCCGGGCTGCGTGCACCATCTCGCGTTCGAGGTGGACAGGGCAATGTTTGATCAGGCAATCGAGCGGTTAGAGGCGCGGGGCATTGGACATTCGGGGGTTAAGGACCGGGGCTTTATGTTCTCGATCTATTTCAAAGACCCGCTGGGGCTGCTCATTGAACTGGCTTGTTACACCTTTATCCCGCCGCGTGGCGCCAGCCATGCACAGGTGATGATCGAGGCGCATAAACTGCGGGTGGCGGCGGGGGATGATCATATCCAGCGCCAGCATCTGGCGGATGCCAGCGTGAAGATCGTGGAGCGTAGCCAAGCGTCACTGAGCGAAGATCGCGGGCCACGGAACCCATATTAGGGCTGAGCATCGACATCACATATTCGAATATGTCGTTGCTTTTCACGCGGAGTTGGCCGACGGTTTTGCTTTAGGAGAGAGGAACAAACGATGAAATATCTGATGATGGCCATGTTCGTTGCCATGGCGCCTGTCATGGCGTTGGCCGAGGGCAAGGCGCATAAGGTCGCGATCCATGTCGACGAAAATGATCCGCAGGTCATGAATATGGCGCTCAACAACGTCTCGAACGTGATCAGCTATTACGAATCCGTCGGTGATACGGTCGAGGTAGAGGTGGTGACCTATGGTCCCGGTCTGAACATGCTGGTTGCGGGCAAAAGCCCTGTCGAGGACCGGATCAGCGTCATGTCGCTCGAGATGGATAACGTGACCTTTTCGGCCTGCGGCAATACCCATCGTGCCATGCAGGAAAACGCCGGCAAAGACGTCCCGTTGATGTCAGAGGCCACAGTTGTGCCGTCAGGTGTGGTTCGACTGATCGAGTTGCAAGAAGATGGATATGCCTACGTGCGACCCTGAAAATCAATGGGGCGACCCTGGAAAGGGCCGCCCCGTGATTGGTATTAACCCACGTCTTTGTAGTGGATTTCTCGTCTGTCCGTGCCGCCCTTTTCACGGCGCACAAGCAGGCGGTTCAGGGCATGGATATAGGCGCGTACCGACGCGACAACCGTGTCAGTATCTGCCGACTGTCCGGTCACGATCCGGCCTTCTTCTTCCATCCGCACTGACACTGTGGCCTGCGCGTCAGTGCCTTCGGTCACCGCATGCACCTGATAAAGTTGCAGGCGCGCGGTGTGTGGCACCAGCACCTTGATGCAGTTGAACGCGGCATCTACCGGGCCGTCCCCGGTCTGAGAGGTCGTATGCTCAACCTCATCAACCGTCAGCACCATATCGGCCTTTTGCGGACCTTCGGTGCCGCAGACAACAGTCATTGATTTCAGGCGTACGCGATCTTCCTCGGGGTCGGTGGCGGTGCGCATAAGGGCGATCAGGTCTTCTTCGTAGATTTCCTTTTTGCGGTCGGCCAATTCCTTGAACCGCACAAAAACATCCTTGAGCTGGTTATCCCCCAACTCAAATCCGAGATCCTCAAGCTTGGAACGCAGTGCGGCCCGGCCTGAATGTTTGCCCATGACGATATTGGTCTCGGTCAGGCCCACGTCCTCGGGGCGCATGATCTCAAACGTCTCGGCGTTTTTCAGCATTCCGTCCTGGTGGATGCCGCTTTCATGGGCAAAGGCGTTTTTACCGACGATCGCCTTGTTGTACTGCACTGCAAAGCCCGAAACAGCCGCGACCCGGCGCGATATGTTCATAAGCTTGGTGCTGTCGATCTGCGTGCGATAGGGCATGATGTCATTGCGCACCTTCAGCGCCATCACGACCTCTTCAAGCGCGGTGTTGCCGGCGCGTTCGCCCAAGCCGTTGATGGTACATTCGATCTGCCGCGCACCAGCTTCGACAGCGGCAAGGCTATTGGCCGTCGCCATGCCAAGGTCATTGTGGCAGTGCGTGGCGAAAATGATCTCATCCGCGCCCGGTACATTTTCGAGCAGCTTGCGGATCAACTCGGCGCTTTCGCGCGGGGCGGTATAGCCGACGGTATCGGGAATGTTGATTGTTGTCGCCCCGGCCTTGATCGCGATTTCGACGGTCCGGTAAAGGTAATCAAGCTCCGTCCTCGTCGCATCCATCGGCGACCACTGCACGTTCTCGCACAGATTGCGCGCATGGGTTACAGTTTCGTGGATGCGGTCGGCCATTTCGTCCTTTGTCAGGTTCGGGATGGCGCGGTGCAGCGGCGAGGTGCCGATAAAGGTATGAATGCGCGGCTGGCGGGCATGTTTTACCGCCTCCCAACAGCGGTCGATATCGCCAAGCTGGGCGCGGGCGAGACCACAGATCACGGCATTCTGGCTCTGGCGGGCGATTTCGCTTACGGCGTTGAAGTCACCTTCGGAGGCGATGGGGAAACCTGCCTCGATGATATCGACGCCCATTTCATCCAGCAGTGCTGCGATCTCAATCTTTTCGGCATGGGTCATTGTTGCGCCGGGGGATTGTTCGCCATCACGCAAAGTGGTGTCAAAAATCAAGACGCGGTCTTGTTTTGCTGTATCGGTCATTCTTGGATTCTTTCGTTTGCTAAATTCCGTGGCGCGCGCGCTTGTCCCTCTGAGCGGGCGCGCCGAATGGCACGCTCAGAGGCGGATTAGCAGCAGTAGGTTGGCACGCAGCAGGCCCGCGCAGGGGCGCGGCAGGGTCGCATTATGGACGGCCTGTGTCATGGCGACTGTTATACCGAGCGTTTTTCAAATGGAAAGGGGGGCAGTAGGGTTTTGTTTGCCAGTTCCAGCGCGTGGCCTAGTTGGTGAGCCCAAGGAGTGACGCATGAGCCGGATTTTAATCATTGGGGCGACGGGTGGCATCGGGGCGGCGTTGACGGCAGCCTATGGCGCGCGCGGTGATGATGTTGTCACGCTGTCGCGGTCTGCGGATGGGCTGGACCTGACGGATGACGTATCGGTGCGCCGTCTCTTGGGCATGCTGACGGGACCGTTTGATGCGATCATAATTGCAACCGGGGCCTTGGAAATTGCCGGAGCGGTGCCCGAGAAAACCATCCGGGATGTTACACGACAGGCGATGCTGGATCAGTTCGCGCTCAATGCCGTGGGGCCTGCGTTGGTTTTGTCTCATGCGGCAGGGCTATTGCCGCGCACAGGGCGCTGCGTTTTTGCCGTGCTATCGGCCCGGGTTGGGTCCATCGGTGACAACAGGATCGGCGGGTGGATCAGTTATCGTGCGGCCAAGGCTGCGGTGAATCAGATCGTTCATACCGCCGCAATTGAACTAAGCCGCAGCCATCCGCAAAGTATTTGCGTGGCGCTGCATCCCGGCACGGTACAGACGCCCTTTACCGAAAAATATCTAGGCCGCCATCCGTCTGTGCCAGCTGCCGAGGCGGCGGAAAACCTGATTGGGGTGATGGACGGGCTGACCGCTGCGGACAGCGGCGGATTTTTCGATTGGGCTGGCAAGGCCGTTGTCTGGTGACGCGGCTGATTTTAATATTGGGTGATCAGCTCAGCCTTGATCTGACCGCGCTGCGTGGGGCGGACCGAAACACCGATGTCATCGTGATGGCAGAGGTGCGCGAAGAGGCAGAATACGTCCGGCACCATCCCAAGAAGATCGCGCTGGTTTTTGCCGCCATGCGCAAGTTTGCAGCGCAACTGCGGCAAGACGGCTGGGAGCTGCGGTATACCCAACTGGATGACCCTGAGAATGCAGGGTCCATTGTTGGCGAATTGTTGCGCCGCGCCGAAGAGACCGGCGCCAAGGCTGTGATGGTGACAGAGCCGGGCGAGTGGCGGCTGATCGATAAGCTGACTTATGCCCCGATCAAGACCCATATCCTGCCGGATGACCGTTTTCTGGCCAGCCATGACGAATTTGATCAATGGGCAAAGGGCAGGAAGGCCTTGCGGATGGAGTATTTCTACCGCGAGATGCGCCGCAAAACGGGGCTGATGATGGAGGGCGATGACCCGGCAGGGGGCAAGTGGAACTATGACCACGACAACCGCAAACCGGCGCGCGAGGGCCTCGACCTGCCGCAGCCTGTGAATTTTGAACCAGACGAGACCACGCGTGGGGTGCTGGATCTGGTAAGCAAACACTACAGCGACAATTTTGGTGATCTGGAGCCATTTGGCTTGGCCACCACGCGCGACGAGGCGCTGAAGGTGCTGGACCATTTCATCAAGAAAGCCCTGCCGCGGTTCGGCGATTACCAAGATGCCATGCTACAGGGCGAGGCGCATTTGTTTCACGCGCTTATATCTCCCTATCTCAACTTAGGCTTGCTGGGGGTGATGGAGGTCTGCAAGGCCGCCGAAAAAGCGTGGCAGGACGGCGATGTACCGATCAACGCGGCCGAAGGGTTCATTCGTCAGATCATTGGCTGGCGCGAATACATGCGCGGCATCTATTTTCACGAGGGGCGCGATTATACTGCGCGCAACGTGCTGGATCACAAGCGGGATCTGCCGGGGTTTTACTGGGGTGGTGAAACCAAGATGAACTGTATCGCGCAGGTGGTTGGCCAGACCCGGACCCATGCCTATGCGCATCACATTCAGCGGCTGATGGTCACCGGGAATTTTGCCTTATTGGCTGGGGTCGACCCGGCGCAGGTACACGAATGGTATCTTGAGGTCTATGCCGACGCCTATGAATGGGTCGAGGCGCCCAATACCCTGGGGATGAGCCAGTTTGCTGATGGCGGGGTGATTGCCTCAAAACCTTATGTGTCATCGGGGGCGTATATCAACCGGATGTCAGACCACTGCAAACATTGCAGCTATAGCGTGACGGCGAAAACCGGCGATAAGGCTTGCCCTTTCAACCTGCTGTACTGGCATTTTCTGGACCGGCACCGCGACCGTTTTGCGGGCAATCCGCGTATGACCAATATGTATGCCACCTGGGACAGGATGGACGCAGACCGCCGCGCCACGGTTTTGCAGGACGCCGGGGAGTGGCTGGCGCGGCTTGATAGAGGTGATGTGGTGTGAACGCCTGCGTTCGGGTTGTCAGCCATGGCTTTCACGGCTGTCCCCCGGAGCTTCGTCACGATCGAACATGCCGTAATCGCGGATCACATGGGCGATGCGCAGGTGGTAATCGGTGAAAATTCCCCCGCGCCCTGCCTGTTGCGCGCCACGGTGCGCTGTCAATTGACGCCATTTTGCAACCGCCTCCTCATCGCGGAAGAAGGACAGCGATAACAGCTTTTCGGGATTGGTCAGGCTTTGAAACCGCTCAACCGATATGAAACCCTCCACCTCCTCCAGCAGCGGGCGCATCTTGGCGGCGATGGCAAGGTATTCCTCGCGGCGGGCAGGGTCAGGCAGGACTTCGAAGATAACGGCAATCATTTGGCGGCTCCATGCGGGGTTGAGACGAGTTTAAGAAATGTCCGGTCCTCGCGCAGCAGAAACTTTTCCGATTGGGCAAAGTCGTAGTTTTCGCGACCCAAAGGATCGTCGCGCAGCCGCGCGCGGTAGGTTTCATACGCAGCCAGATCGGGGATATTGTAGATGCCATAGGCCAGCGTCGATGATCCTTCGTGCGGGGCATAATAGCCGATCAGATCGGCCCCGCAGCGTGGGATCGCCTGACCCCAATTGCGCGCATATTGGGCGAACTCTGCGTGTTTGGTGGGGTCGATGTGATAGCGGATGATACATGTCAGCATGGTTTTTCCTTTCGTGCTGCCCCGTTGATAGATGATTGCGCGGCGTCAATGCTTCGTCTAGGGTCGAAGTATGAAGGAAGGCCCAGACATATCCCGCATTGCGGCGTTGATCGGTGATCCGGCACGCGCCAATATCCTGACCGCGCTGATGAGTGGCAAGGCCCTGACAGCCACTGAACTGGCGGGCGAAGCGGGCGTAACGTTGCAAACCACCAGCGCGCATCTGGCCAAGCTGGACGGGGGCGGCATGATTAGCTGTCGAAAATCCGGGCGGCACAAGTATTTCACCCTCGCGGGGGCCGAGGTCGGTCATGCGCTGGAGGCGCTGATGGGGTTGGCGGCGGGCGCGGGGCATCTGCGCAACCGCACCGGACCGCGCGATGCGGCGCTGCGGGAGGCACGGGTGTGCTACAACCATTTGGCAGGAGAAAAAGGGATCGCGCTGTATCAAGGGCTGCTGTCGCGCGGGCATCTGCAAGAAGATGGCACAGAGGTGACCCTGACCGACAGCGGCGCGGCGTTTCTTGATGGCTTCGGTATTGATCTTGCCACGCTCAGGCGCAGCAAAACGCCGCTTTGTCGGTCCTGTCTGGACTGGAGCGCGCGGCGCAATCACCTGGCCGGGTCCGTCGGGCGCGCGCTGTTGACGCAGATGCAGGCGTTGGGCTGGGCTGAGCGGGTTGCGGGCACGCGGGTGGTGGCGTTTACGGCTGCGGGCGCGGCGGGGTTTCAGCGGAAGTTTGGCTGACGGTTTTCGCGGAGGTGTTACCGCCGCGTGATCACATATCGGCTGCCAGCCTCGAGCGTACCTTCGATCACGCTGACCGTGCCATCCGGCCAGCGCAGATCGAGCCGTGTTGCGTGGGTTTCATCCCCCAACCCGAAATGCGTCTGCGGCGCGTCGAAGGACATGAAGCCACCGCCAAGCTGCACTTCGCGGGATTGCTGGCGACCGCTGGCATCCGATAGGGTCAGCATCGCGCCGATCCCATCGCGGTTTCCCGCCAGATCGTTCAGAACAAAGACAATGCCGGGGGTCTGGCCGTTGTTGCGAAATAGTGTGATCGGCCCGTTGACCGGGTGCGTGACCATATCCAGATCACCGTCGCCGTCCATATCGAACGCGGTGCCTGTGGCGGTCATCAGGTAATCTTCAACGCCAAAGGGGCCCGACGCTTCGACAAAGGTGCCGTCGCCCTGATTGTGAAAAAACAGGTTCGACGGGGATACTTCATTGGGCACCCAGGTACCGTTCATAATATAAACATCAAGCCAGCCGTCATGATCAAAATCTGCCAGCTTGGTGTCCCAGCTCCAGCCGCCGACATCCAGCCCCTGTGCCTCGGCAGTGTCTTGATAGGTGCTGCCATCCCAGTTCAGCAACACGTTCGAGCGCAGAATTTGCGGGTGCGTCAGGGCAATTTCATCAGCCTGCGGGCTGCGGGCGGGCAGAAAGTGATTATCGCAATAAGCCCGCGCAATCGGCTGGCCTGCCGGGATCAGGGCGCAGACCGCTGGGTCGCGCTTTTGAATTGCCAAATCTTTGACCAGCATCGCGCGACATTCATCACGGTAGCGTCCCTCCAGCGCCTGACAGCGGCTGGCATAGCTGGGATCAAAATTGTTGCCGGACTTGTACCACGTCTTGATCTGCATGTTCTGCTGGCAAATCGCGCGCGCGTCCGGGTTCTGAATCCCGGCGCAGTACTGCGCCAGCGGCTGCATCTTGAGCGTTTTTGAAACGCCTGATGACCGCCCCGCGATCTGCGCGAGGTAGATCGCCAAGGTGCCATCGTTTGCCAGATCGCCGGTTTTCACAGCCATCGTGGTGGTGGTGGTGTGCGGAATCAGCCCGCTGTCGTGGTCGATCATGGCAAAACCGCCCGCGCCATCGCCGCGATAAAAGTAATCGGGAATGTCGAAATCATTGCCTTCGATCAGGTCTGCATCGCCATCGCCATCAATGTCGGAAAACAAGATGCTGAGCGTTTCGCCGGGCAGGCCGGGTAGGTCAGTGAATTTGTCGCCGGTCAATTGGCCATCATCGTTCCAGACGATGCGATTGCGCGCCTCTTCGCCGGGGATGCGGCGGTACCAACCGGCGGCCCAGTTGCCCAAGGCAAGATCCAGGTCCCCGTCGCGGTCGGGGTCGGCCAGCGCAAAGGCCAGCGTCATCACAGCATCCGGCCGGTTCTTGATCGAGCGCGGCGGTTCTGGGCCGAACTGGCCCTTTACGTTCCGCCAAAGGTAATTGCCCTGCATATAGGTGCCCAGCACCAGATCGGGCCAGCCGTCGTTGTCGATATCCGCCAGGACGGCATGAAATACCGGGGCATCGCCAAGCGGCCCCAGATCGGTGGCGACGCGGGTGAACCGGCCAGTGCCATCATTTTCAAAAAGGTATAGCCCCACCTCGGTTGAGGCGATGACCAGATCCAGGTCGCCGTCGCGGTCGAAATCGCCCGACGAAATGCCGCGGCCTTCCCAAAAAGGGGGCCACATGTCACGAAAAGAAAACTCAATCGGTTTGTCTATGCCGATCTGGTCGGCCTCCATCCGGGTGAAAGGCTGATCGGCGGCGGGTGACAGAGGCCGCAGCGGTTCAGCGCTTACCGTAACGCGGTCGGCATCGCCGCTGGTGACCTGCCAAGGCGTTACCTCATCTGCATGGGCGGCCCAGAACAACGGGGCGGGGCGCGCGTCGCCTTGCAGCAGGATGTCCAGCGCGCGATTGCTTTGCCATTGGTAATAGCTTTGCGTGGCGACCCCGGCGAGGATGCCCAATGCCGCCACCGCCCCCGCCAGCATCCACGCCGCGCGTGCGCCGATGGCCTGGTAGACGATAAAGAACGAATAGATCGAAAACGTCCCCAGCGTGAACAGCAGCCCCATAACATAGCCCTGTGCCAACCCCGCACTCAGCAGGGCGCCACAGACCACCACATCAAAGGCGATGGGCACGGGCAAGAACAGTCCGACCAGCGCAATCAGCACCAGCGCGATCAGAGAATACGACAGCCCGGTGATCAGTGATTGTGGCAGCAGCGTAGCCACCGATGCCCCCAGCACCCCGGCCAGCAGCATTAGCGGCAGGGTCATCTTGACGATGTACCACAGGTTGCGCAGGTATTCGGAGGCAATGGCTACGACCGAATGCAGCGGGTTTTCGCGACGCGGCTGGCTGCCGGGAGGTGCGAGAGGCGTTTCCGGCACGGCGCAGACGATCTCTTCAGCGGGCAGTTCGACCTGGGACAGATAGCGGCAGATCAGGGGTATGATCACGAGAATGACCAATAGGCTCAGCGCGATCTTGGTCAGCGCCATGTACAGTGGCAGCAGCGAGAACAGCATCGTCAGAACCACGATGTTCAGCGTCGGCGACGCAATCATCGCAGATAGGGTGGTTTCCGCCCGCATCCCCGCCGAATACATCCCACGCGCAATTGGCGCGGCACAGTTCACGCAGACACCCAGCGGCGCCCCGATCACCATCCCAAGCATCGAATTGGCAAATCCCCCGCGAAAACTGCGCCTTTTGAGATAGGGTGTAAGGGTCAGGAAACCCGCAGCAAAGAGCAAGCCAAAGGTCATGCCCTTTTTGTTGGTATTGATCCAGTTAAGCGTGGTCCAGAATATCCGCTCCGGCAGGGCCATGTCGACGGTCAGGGGGAATTTAGCCTCAAACCCCAGTGGATCCTCAAGCTGGATCGCGCCCGACATCATGGCTTTTTCATCCAGCGCGGGATAGCGCGAACCGGTCCAGAACAGATAAGTCAGTACAACAAGGATCAGGGCGGCGAGGATAAAGCGCAGGCTGTAAGGGGATCGAATATAACTAACTAGCATTCGGGTTTTTCCAAAATGATTTGGTGGCGCTTTGCGCTGAAAGTAAAATGGATTTCTTGGCGAGATTGGTATTTGCAAGTCTGGCCGATAATATGCCATTCGAGGCTGGAAACAAACCTAGAAGATGTATCTGCGGCAGAGGACAGGATATGAAATTGGTCATGACCATGGTCGTGCGCGATGAAGAAGACATTATCGCTGACAATCTGCGTTTCCATTTTGAAGGGGGCGTGGATGAGGCCATTGTTTTAGATAATGCCTCAGACGATGGGACGCGCGATATCCTATCCGATCTGGCTAAGCAGTATCCCATAAGGATCATGGACGAACCGGGCCGGGATTTTTCGCAGGGGCGGTGGATGACCCGTTTGGCTACAATAGCCCGCGATGATCTGGGCGCAGACTGGATCGTACCGAATGATGCGGATGAATTTTGGTGGAATGGGGGAGCCTCGCTCAAGGCCGCCATTGCGCGTACCGGATCGGCATGTAACCTGTTAAGGTGTCACCGCGTCAATATGATACAGGGCTATGACGCTGCCGTAGACGATAAATGGTGGAAGCGTTTGACCTTCCGGGTGGCCACGCCTGACCCGGTGCCAAGCCTTACCGGACAACACGATAAACCCCGTCCCTCACCACATTTCTATTGTGCCTTGGCGGGGAAGGTCATGGTGGCCACGAAGAACCTGAAGATGATCGGCGAGGGCAATCATAGCGCCGTGTTTCATACTGAACCGGTTGCCGAGGACAGCTGCGTTACAATCTATCATTTTCCGGTTAGATCACCGATTCAATTCATGACGAAAGCCTGCAATGCGGGCGCGGCATTTGCACAGAACGATGAATTGCCCAAGGGTATCGGATGGCACACGCGGCGCTGGTACTGGCTATATGAAAACCATGGCATCGAAGCGGCGATGGCGGATGCTTTGCCATCACTCAATCAACTTGATGAAGATGTTAAATCGGGGCGTGTGGTTAGAGATGATACGATGATTAGGGTATTAGATCGTCAAATTTCGTAGCCAAGCTCATGCAATAGCCCGCCCGCTTTTTCATGGAAAATAGCGATCTCCTGATCTGTCATTTCAGATTTCCATTTATCTATCCGCTCAGTGGTCGGTGGGCGGGTTGTCAGGGCGAACATATCCTGCCTTTCTTGTGCAGCGATCGGACGGTGATGCTGCATATCCTTGAGTTCCTCCAAGCGGCGCGCCGACATATTGTGAAATGAAGCCTGCGCCGGGTGAACCTCCAATTCAATAAATTCACAGACCTGCCTCAGTACCTTCTCAGGGTCGGCGCTTAACGCTTCATATCGGATTTCCATATAGTGCGTCAGCTGCGCTGAATCTCGTCGCCCTTGTTCTATCTGGTTTTTCCAACTTGTGGCCAACTGTGAGATATCGGCCCTTTCGCCAATCCAGACGGATTTCCAGCTCAGCGCCACATCGCGCCCATCGCGGATGATGTGGATGAACCGCGCTTCGGGAAGGACCTGTTGCAGCCACGGCATGCGCAGCAGGTTCTTGGGTGTCTTGTCGCCAGATCTGGGTTTGTCAAAACGGTTGGCATAGCGGCGGTATAGCTGGCGCAGAAAGCTTTGCGCCAAGGGGGGGCGGCTGGCCTGTAACAGGTGGTCCAGATCAGAGCGGGACATGTCGAGGTCTGGCCAGGACTGCGTCTTGGCAATCTTGTCAGCCAGCGCTTGCAGGTCGGGTTCTGTGGCGTCGAAATCCTGCATCGTCGCTTCCAGCCAGTTCAGTTCGGGCGGAATGGCCATTTCAGGATGTGCATCCAACATCATCCTGAGCAGGGTTGTGCCGGACCTGCCAACACCAACGATAAACGGCATGGGAGCGAGAGATGACTTGGATGGTTCGAAATGCATGTTCGCAATACCCTCTTTTGAACTGCGGCTGGCGCATGTCTGACTAGGGTATAGAAAAGAAACAAGCGCAGCCATGGCAGACTGCGCTTGGAGATTGTATTGGTTCGCTGGAAAAGCGAATTAGCCGTCTTGCTGTTCCAGAACGGACAGGCGCGTGTGCAGCTGTTCGATATAGATATGCGCTTTTTCCAGCTCATTCAGCATCCGCAGCATTTTGACGGTCATATCAATGGGAGTCTCTGCATTGGTCGGTCCAACCGCAGGCAAATATTTATTGGCCCACATGTCGCGCGCATGATCGTCGATGCTGGGAACAGTATATTTCTCAGGGTCAAATACCGCATCGCAAGGGTCAACCGCCGTACAGGCGCCGCCGCCGCCTGTGGTGATCAGGCTACCGGTCAGTGTCATGTTGCCTGCCTGTGAAACGGTGACAGCATTTGTTCCGGAAGAGTGGTTGCGGATCAGGAATTCGTCACCGGGCGAGCTGAGGCCGATATGCCATTCACCCACCCCTGCGGTTGCGGAGTTGTCAAATACAGCCCGTGGTGCACCATTGTTGAGCAGCTTGAGCATCTGGGTAAAGCCAGCACCGGTTTCTTCGATCAGAAGCTGAACAGAGTTATCGCTGCGTTTGATGTGCAGGGCCGCTGATGGGTTTGTGCCAGCGCCGATACCAACCTCGGAACTGCCATCAATCACTAGAGCTTGGCTGGCCGCACCCGGCAGGATGCGGAAGGGCAGTGTGCTGCCATTTGTAGCGTCGCGCACGAAAAAGCCCGCTTCATTCCCTGCCACATCCCAAGTCTGAGCTGTAAAGCCGGACGAGCCATCTTGCTCAAGGCGCATCGTGGGCGTGTTGCCGTCTTTCATGTGAACGCGCACGACAGGTGTCGCGGTGCCGACGCCAATGCGCCCGGCGTCGTCGACATAGAGCGAATTGGTGCGCGCGCTAGCTTCGATGGTGAAGGGCGTCCGGCCGCTGTCGATATCATCGATAGAAAACTTGTTCTGGCCACCGTTGCTGGTGTCATTGAACGTGATCTGCCAATCAACGGTCGGAAAACTAGCCGAAGTGGAGGTGTCCTGCGCTTTGATGCGCAAGTTGTTCTCTTTCAAGCGCAGTGTGTCAAATCCGAAAGATTCGCCATTCACGCAGTCAAACCCGACGCAGATGGACCCGTCGACGATCAGATCGTCAAGGATCACCTGATCCGCCAACGCGCCGCTTGCCATGATGACCAGGCTTGCGGTTGTCAGTGCGAAACCACGCATCTGACGTTTTTTCAATAGTGTCATAAGTCCCCCCTTGAGGTGTTTTGCTTCGGATGTTGGCAACCGCGTCACCCGAAATTGATTGGTTATTCTTCTTTGATGTCTTCGGGCGTCACGATGACACCACGAGAGACGGTGAAATGTCCGTTCAGAAAATATGGCATCGCTTGGCTGTCTTTTTGTGCGTCGCCGCGGCCGTTGTCGATCGGGTTTACGATCTTGACAGTTTCCTTGGTCGCAGCAGTCAGTTCATAGCGATAAATGCCATCTTGCACCTCGCCACCTTCCAACTGGAAAACGGGCGTGCCACTATCGGCGATGATTGTGGTAACCTTGCCATCCGGGCTGGCGATGATCATCGAAGCATTGCTTAAGCCAGTCCAGTTTTCAAACCAGACGGCGTTGGAGTTGTGCTGCTGAACCGGTTTTGGCGCCTCTTGCGCAGCGGCAGGCAAAGCTGACAAAGCCGCACAAAGACCGAGGCTCATCCATTGGGTTTTCATCTTGGCATCCTGAAGAAGTGGCAGGTTAAAGAAGGCGGGCATGAAAAGTGTAATTCAAATTCAACTGGTGCATACCATAAAAGGCGGCATCTGGGCAATAAAATGTTAAATTTGTGGCCCGAGGCTGTCAGCTAGTCTTTGTTTTTAAGTGTTTTTCCGAACAGATGCGCGGCGAGCAAGATTTAATGCTCTACCTGTGATTGAAGTCGAGATCCGTGTTCATCTGCGGCGCGCGCCTGGGCGTTGTTGATCTGTGCCGAAGTCATGCGCGCGCTGTAAATGTTGCTGAGTGTTTTGGCGGTTTCCACACCTGCAGATGCGGCACGCAGGAGCCACATCTGCCCCAATTCGTAATCCTGCGGCAGGCCGGTACCCTGGAAATATAACACGCCCAGATTTGCCATTGATGGACCATGGCCCAGATCAGCCCCGCGTTGGAAAAGCTCGGCTGCCTGGCGGTGGTCATCAAAGTGTGCATCGGGCGCGGTGGTTAATAGCCAAGCCATCTGGAACTGGGCCACTGGGTCGCCGAGTTGCGCGGCGGTTTGGAGGGCGCCGAGGCCCGTTGCGCTGGTATCTGGTGGCAACAGACGGGGGTCATATATCGGGCCGAGGCCGCCTTGGGGGGCGCTCGGGTCAGCACTGTTGCCGCGCCCGGCCTGACGATAGAGATCCGCGGCGCGCGCTTCGTCCACCGGCACGCCAAATCCGTTTTCATACAGAACGCCAAGGTTGGCTAGTGCTTCGGTTAGGCCCTGGTTCGCAGCGGCGGTGAAATATTCGGCGGCGCGGACATAGTCCTGTGGGACGCCGTTTCCACGCACGTGCAATGCCCCCAGATTGTTGAGCGCGCGGGGGTGGTTCCGCTCTGCCGGGGCCTGGTATAGTGCGGCAGCGCGGGCGAAATCCTGTGCCACGCCCATGCCATTCTGGTAAAGTACGCCAAGATTGACGGGTGCATCTGGGTGACCGGCTTCGACCGCCTGTGCATAGAGCTCCGCCGCCCGCGCAACGGTCGCTGCGTCCTTCTCCAACACAAGCGCCAAATCAAAGAGGTGTTGCGGTGTGCCGTCGGATGCCGCTTGCTCAAGAAGTTGCAGGGCTTTGGCACGGTCCTGCGCAACGCCCAGACCTTCAAAGTAATAGCGGGCAAGGTGGTTCTGAGCCCCAGTATGGCCCTGTTGCGCCGCCTGACTGAACAGTTCGGCGGCCTTGGCGTAGTCAGCCAGAACGCCGTCGCCATTATGATATCTCACGCCCAGTTCGTACAGGGCGCCCGGCGTGCCCGCAACGGCATTTCCGTGCTGTTGTGGGGCGGTCATGGCAGGCGGCGGCGCGGTGTCTTGCGCCGCGGTCGCTTGGGGAAGCAGGGTTATCAGCGCAAAACCTAGGACGGCTCCACCGCATGCAATGCGCCGCGTTCTCATTGGTCTTGCGGCGTAGTTTGAACGACCTGCGGCGTCTGCGGGGCGCGCGCTGTTGCGCCGTCGAAATAGTCGCGGGCGGCAGTTTGGGCGTCAGCGATCTGTTCAGGGGTCATCAGGTCATTTATCGTCGACCGGGTTGCGGCAGCGGCGTCGTGGCCGCTGGCTGCGGCGATGTTGAGCCATTTATGGGCCAGAACATAGTCGAGCGACCCTGCGGCACCTGTCGTGTACAGCATACCAAGATGATACTGCGCGCTTACATCGCCAGCCGTGGCAGCGGCATTTAGCAGTTCATGCGCCTCTTCTGGGTTGGTCTGCCGATCCACATACCACAGGCCAAGCGCAGTCTGCGCCGGGCGCACCTGTGCCGTGGCCTGTTTTTGCAGCCAGTCAACGGCTATTTCATCGCCAGTTTCGGTCAGCAGCACCTGCACCCAGCGCACAGCATCATGCGGGGCAACGATGCCATCCAATTCACCACTGACTGCGAGCCGACCCAGCCGCTGTGCTGCCGGGCGATCCCCCTGACGAAAGGCAAGGTCATAAAGGCCGACTGCCTTGACCAGATCAGCGGGGACGCCGCGCCCTGCGTGATACATCTGCGCCAGTCCCCGACTGGCGCGCGCCAGTCCTTTATCCGAGGCAATCTCGTACCATCGCAGGGCTTTTGTGTCATCTTGAGCAAGAACATCACCCTTGGCATAGGCAATGGCGAGGTTGTTCATCGCGCCGGGGTCGCCCGCCTGCGCAGCGGCCTCCAGCCACCTTTCGGCCTCATCCGCATTGGGGGGATGACCATCTGCGCCGCCTAGGTATTTGGTGCCAAGGGCGCGTTGCGCCAACACGTGTCCTGTCTCTGCCGCGCGGCGATACCAATCAAGCGCCTCTGCCGCAGACTGGGTTGCGCCTTGACCGGTATCAAGTGCAAAGGCCAAAAAGTACTGCGCATCGGCGTGGCCGCCCTCGGCGGCGGCACGTAGCCACCGCAGTGCCTCGCCGCTGTCGCCCGGCGTGCCGTCACCGCGTGAATAGGCGCGGCTAAGCTCGTATTGTGCCGCGACATTCTGGGCCTCGCTGGCCGCCAGAAACCAATTGAATGCGGTGGTTAAATCCTGCTCAACGCCTGTGCCGTTGCGGTAGAGTAACCCAAGGTAGTATTGCGCTTCGGCCTCGCCTCGTGCGGCGGCATTGGCAAATAGGGCCGCCGCGCGTTCGGGGTCGCGCGTGCCGTGGTCCGATAGCAACACCCGGCCCAACAGCGTGGCAGCGGCGGCGTGGTTCTGTGCCACTGCCTGTTCCAGTGCCGTAATTCCGGCTTGCGTATCACGCGGGCCACCCAGTCCTTCCAGCAGAACGCGACCATAACGATAGAGTGCAAGTGCACTTTTTTCCTGTTCCGCCAACGTCTTCAGCCCTTGGCGGACAAAGACGTAATCTCCGCGCTGCCACGCTTGTTCAACTGCGGCCATGTCGACCGGCGCGATAACTGGCGGCGCGGCTGGTGTTGACTCTTGTGCGGTGATGGTGGTGCCGGCGCCAATCAGCAGCAGCGCCAAAATCGCAGTAAATCGAGGGGAAGATGCGGACATATTGCTCTCTTTTGTGGCGGTGGGGCAGGCCGGGGTGCTGATCATGTCTTGGGTTTTGGTCGCAACAAAAGAGCAGGGCAAGGAATGATTGAAGCATAAAGGCACCGAATATGAAGTCAATTGATCACCCATAGCAGCGCCGCAGCAGCGCAGAGCGATGAGCCGAAAGGCAGGGGGTGGTCCGCCTGCACCCCTTGCCCTGAGCCGCGCTGGTACGCCAACGCCAGACCCAGTGCCAGCAGCGCGGCCAGCAGAACCAGCAGCGCGATATCCCAAGGCCCCGCAAAGGCACCCAGCCCCGCCATCAGTTTGACGTCGCCCAGCCCCAGACCTTCGCGCCCGCGCAGGATTTGATAGGCCCATCTGATGACCGCAAAGCTTCCGGCGCCGATTGCGGCACCTAGCATTGCAGTGCTCAGCCCCATGCCGTCTGGCATTGTGGCCATCAACAGGGCTATCCCGGCAAGGGTGGCGGTCAGTGCGTCGGGCAGGCGAAACCAGATCAGGTCACAGGCGCCAAGCGCGATAAGCAGCCACAGGAACAGGGCCGACAACGCAATGCTGTGCATACCGCCCCCGGCGATCACCGCCAGTACTGCTGCGCCCAGCGCAAGGATTTCAAGGTAGAGCGTCCAAGCCGGGATCTGGGTGGCGCAGGAGTGGCAGCTGCCTCGCTGTCGAATGAACGACAGGATCGGAACCAACTGACCGGACCGTAGCCGCACACCGCATCCCCGACAGGCAGAGGGTTTGCTGATCACATTCTCTCCGCGTGGCAAGCGGTCCACCAGCACGGCCAGAAAGGACCCCACGGCAGGGCTGATCAGCAGCAAAAACACAATGAGCGGGACTGAAACGGGCATTCGCGGCCTTTTGAGGCTAAGGCAAGCCGCCGAAATGGGGTGCCTGCGTTGCGTATAATCATGACGCAGGAAAACTGCGCATGGACAAGAAGCGTCGCGTTCATATGATATGCGCAATTGACAAGGACGTTGCAATGCACACTGCCCTCTTCTGCCATCCCCCCCGGCCTGATCGCCACCAACGCGACGGCGCGCCCTGCCGCGACGCCGGATTTTCCTTGTTAGAGTTGATGGTCGTGGTGGTGATCCTATCCATTCTGGCGCTGGTGATCGTGCCGCGCGTGATCGACCGTCCTGATCAGGCGCGTGTCGTACGCGCCCAATCCGACATCGCCGCAATCTCAAGCGCCGTGCAGTTTTACCGCTTGGACAACTTTCAGTATCCCACCACTGAACAGGGGTTGGCCGCATTGGTTAATCGCCCGTCAAGTGATCCGCAGCCCCAAAACTGGGCCACGAATGGTTATATGGAACGCCTGCCGATCGACCCTTGGGGCAACCCATATCTTTATCTGTCGCCGGGCGTGCATGGTGACTTTGATATCTTTACCTATGCTGCCGACGGGGTCGCGGGCGGTAGTGGCGTAGATGCGGATATCGGGTCATGGACCCAGAACTAACCAAGGCTGCGACCAAAGCTGCGTCAGGCTCTGACGACGGTGTGACCTTGGTTGAATTGCTGGTTGTGGTTGCCGTCCTGGCGGTGCTGGCCGTGGGGACAAGCGTTCTCGCACTGCGCAGCGGCACGGATCGGGCAGAAACGGATCTGGCTTTGTTTCGCAGCAGTTATGACACAGCCCGCACCCTTGCCATCGAAGGCCGCAGCCCGCAGGGGCTGAATGTCGCCGCGCAGGGCCTAGCGCGGCTGCGGCACGGCGCGGATGGCTGGCACGCGCCGGATAGCTTGCGGCGGTGGCAGGGGCGTGTGACCCTGGCCATGTCCGGCCCACCGCCTCCGTTCGACGCGCCCGACATCATCCTGCTGGCAACCGGGCAGACGTCGGCCTTTAGCATAGTTTTTGATCCCGGTAACGCAGCCCCTCGCCGTTGCCAGAGCGATGGCTGGACGGGTTTGACATGTTCGGGGGATTGAGGCGGCAGGGCACGCGCGTGCGGCGCGATCGGGGTTTGACGCTTGTCGAACTGACCGTGGCCATTTTGGTTTTGGCTATTGGTAGCGTTGCGGCGCTGCGTGCCGCCGATCAGTCGCGCCTGGCCATCGGAGGGGGGCAGGACCGCGTGCTGGCGCAGCTTGCCGCACGCAACCGGGCCGAGGAGTTGCGTGTGTTGGGAGGCAGCGGTGGCGGCGCTTTGCCCGGCGTTGTGGTGCAGGCAGGGCGGAATTTCACCCTGACCACCACCACCGCGCGCACTGCTTCTGGATTGGTCGAGGCGACAATCACTGCCCGCGCGCCGGGTGGCGGGGGTGCGGTGCAGGTTATCTATCTGCCGGTGTCGCCATGACCCGACAGACTGGGCGTGGCGACAGGGGGTTGACGCTGATCGAACTGGTGGTCGCGATGGCGATTTTTGCGCTCGTGGCGATCATGGGCCTGCAAAGCCTGACGGCGATGTTGCGGATGCGCGACCGGCTGACGGAGATGGACGCGCAGACGGCAGCGCTTAGCCGCGGGATCAGCATGATGCGCAACGATCTGACGGCGGTGCTGCCGCTGTTGTTCTATCCCCCTGACCGTGCCCTGCCGCGATCGGCCTTGCATGTCAGTGGCGGTGGCGAGGTGTTTTCGATGTCTCTGGGTGGGCAGCCCGAATTGTCGGGGCGTATTGCGATGCATCGCGTCGACTGGCGGCTTGATACGACATCTGGCGTGCTGCACCGGCGGATTTGGTCCACATTGACCCCCGCTGACAGCAGCGCAATGCAGCAGGAGATCATCGTGCTGGACGGGGTCGACGGGTTGCGCTTGCGCAGCTATTGGGCCGGGCAGGGCTGGGTGGATGGCCTGTCGTCACCGCTTGCCATATCGGGCGGGTTTGCGCGGCCTTTGGATGGCGACATCGCGGGGGGGGCGGCCGAGGTTTATTCCGACATATTACCCGACGCGATCGAGGTGACGCTGCTGCGCGGCGCACAGGGTGACGTCACCCTGATCGAGAGTTTGCAATGAGCCGGGACCGGGGATTTGTTCTGGTGAACGCGCTGCTGATCGTTGCGGCCTTGGCGGCGGCGGCGGTGTTTTTGCTGGCACGGGCGGATTCCGGTCGGGTGCGTCTGGAAGCGCGTCAAGGTGCGGCGCAACTTGGGGCCTATCTGGATGCCTTCGAGGCGCTTGCGATCACTCAATTAAACCGCGATGCCCGCACCGGGGCGGTGGATCATGCAGGGGAGGATTGGGCGCGCCCTATTCAGGATGTTACGTTGGACCGTGGCAGGGTGACTGGGCGGCTGCGGGATGAACAGGCGTTGTTCAACCTCAACTGGCTGGCCGATCAGGGCAACACCCAAGCCTCGGAAGCTTTTGATGCCCTGGCCAGCCGTATCGGCATTTCCCCCAGTACCGGCGATGCCATCCGCGCGTTTCTGCGTCCCGGCGGACCAGAACAACGGGCGCTGTTTCGCCGCCAGACGCCGCCGCTTGATCCAGTGGGCGGCGCGCTGCTGATGTTTGATCAACTGGCTGATGTGCCTGGCATTCCTGCGCGCGACATGCAGCGGTTGCGCCAGTTCACAACCGTGCTGCCGGGCGATAGCGCAATCAATGTCAACACCGTGTCGGTTGAGGTCCTAACCGGGTTTCTGCCCGCGCTGCGCCCTGCAATGTTGGACAGCGTTCTGCGCCGTCGCAGGCAGGCGCCTTTCACCTCGGCGGATGATTTCGTGCTGGTGGTAGAGGCCGCGATGGGTGCCGCGCTGGACGAGACCGTTGATGTCGCACGCTTTGCGGTGGGCAGCGATTGGTTCCGCGTTCAGGCGCAGGCCGAGTTGGAGGGGCAGACGGCGACAAGAACCGCGCTTTTGATGCGTCAATCCGCGCCGCGGGGCGCATTGGTGCGCTGGCGGGTCAGCACATATGACTGACAGGTCAGCATTGAAGGGACAGCAGGAGGCATTTGGTCGAACAGGCAGTGGCCTGCTTGCCATTGATCAATGGCGTCGCAGGCTGCATCTTGCAAACGCGGGCAAGCCCCGTGGCATTGCACAGGATACCGGTGTGAACGATCTGACAGATCATGGCTTTGGCGCGGAGTTTGTTCGGCTGGTTGACGGTGGCCCGTCGCCGGACGCGCGGCAGGTGGCGCTGGTCCCGGGGGCAGAAATACCAATTTTGGCGCTCGACCTGCCCAAGGGCCTGCGCGGTCAGGCGCGCGAACAGGTGGCCAGACGACAATTGCGCGACCGGACCAGCCTGACAGGCGATGTGATTGAAATGCGGCCATTTGCGCCATCGGCGCAGGCAGATAGTTGGCATCGCGTACTGTTGGCCGATGCCGGTCGGCTGGGAGAATGGCGGCGCAATGCCGGTCCGCTTTGCCGTGCCCTGTTGCCCGATTATTTAGCACTGCCAACCTGTCCGGCGCTCTGGACGGTAGGGCAGGTCGATGGGCAAATTCTGGTACGTCTTGGCCCCGATGATGGGTTTTCTGCAATGCCGCCGGTGGCATTGGCACTCCTGTCCAAACAAATCCAACAGTCGGAGGCGAAGCCTAGCGCGATACTCTGCCTCAGCGATGACATGCCCGAGGTCGAGGCGTTGGCCGTGGCAAATGATATCGCTATTGTTCGGGATGCACAGGCGCTCAAGCCGCTTGGCCTGCCGATGCCAAAGGTGCTGGGCCATGGTGAATTGGCCTTTGATCTGCGCCGCAACCCGCAACTGGCGCGCGCCCGTTTGCGCGCGGCACTGGCGCCTTGGCGCTGGCCGCTACTGGTGGGACTGGGGGCTGCGGCGGTCTGGGCTGCGGCGCTGACGATCGAAACCAAGCGGATTGAGACCGAAATCGACGCCCTGCGTCAGCAAACCGAAAGCCTTGCGCGGACGCATTTTATTCCCACAGGGCCGTTGCTGGATCTGCGCGTGCAAGTTGCGCAGGCGCTCGCGCAGCACCGCAAGGCCGCCGCAGGAGGTGGAGCGCCGGACATGAGTGCGCTTGATCTATTTGCCCGTGCTGCTGCCGTGATTGCGCGGACGAATGCGCAGACAGACAGCGCGGTGTCTGGCTCGCCCGATGCGCTGACCCTGGTAATGCGTGTCACCGATTTTGCGGCGGCTGACGCATTGGCCGAGGCGCTGCGCGACGCAGGGTTACAGGTGGATGTAGTCGAGACACGCGTAACCGATGCTGCCGCAGAAGTGCGCAGCGAATTGCGTATCACTGGCGATGCGAGGGTTGCAAAATGATAGATCGCTTGGTCGACACCTTGGTGAAGCGCACGGCGCGGGAACGGCGGATGCTGGGGCTGACGGTGCTGGTTGGCGTGCCCTTGGCCGTGGCGTTCGGGATCCTGCTGCCGTTGCAGACGGCCTTACAGGCCGCGCGGCACGATCACATTGATGCGCTGGCGTTGCAGCTGTGGGTGGCGCAGCGCGCTGGCGAAGCGGCGACGCTGGCGCCCGCCAGTGTGCCCGAGAGCCAGACGCCCGTCGGGTCGAGCGGGCTGGAGCGCGGGCTGATTGACGTGGGCTTGCGGGGAGATGTGTCTGATCTGGGGGTGGGCGACAACGGTGTGATCGAGTTACGATTTGATGCGGTCGGATTTACTGCGCTGGCCAATTGGGTGTCAGCCGCGCAGCCTTCCTGGGGCTATGACATCACCCGTTTTCGGTTCGAAGCGACCGAGGTTTCGGGCAAGGTCAGCGCGACCTTGACCCTCACACCGCGAAGTTAAGGCATCCCTTTGAGGCGTGCCGCGATGGTCGCCCGGCGCCCCGCCAGTGATCCCAGCGGATCAAATTCGGGGTTGCTGGCCAGCAACTCGGTCAGGGCCTGTTCGGCCTGCATCAGATGGGTCTTGCCTGCCTTTGCGTCGCCATCGGCGAGCGCTGCGATGCCCAGTTCATGATCAGCGGTCGCCTGAACCGAAAGCGCCGCGGCCCGACCCGCGCCAGATTGGCTTTGGGCCAGTTTGCCGGCCTCGGCGGCGGCGGCTTTGAAGTTGCCCGATCGTAAATAACTGTGCGACAGTTCCAGTCGTACACGCGGTTGCAGCGCGCCCGCCTCCGGTGCCAGCCGCAAATACATGCGGTTTGCGCTGTCAAAGTCACCTTTTTCCAAGGCATTGCGCGCCGTGGCATATTGCGACTGAAAAGAAGTTTTGCCTTTGCCGCTGCCCTCGGTGCAACTTGCCAACGCGAGAAAAGACAGGCCGATGACCCCGGCCCGGGTTATTTGGATTGCCTGCATTGTCCTGCTCATTTTTATTGTTTTGTTTTGATAGACCCTATCACGCGGCGGGCATTTCGTCCACAAAAGCAAGCGATGATGGGTGTGGGAGCAATATAATGCGGCTGATTGCTGCGATAATGACACTGCTTGCAGTGGCAGCCCTCGGGCTGGCGGCACAGCGGCTGCACGCCACGATCACCATGCCGCTGGCGTCCGTTGATTTGGCGGAGCCGGTCGTCTTGGTCGGGGCGGAGCCGCAGCCACAAATCCCCGGTCGTAAACCGCCACACTGGCCCGCATTGTTTGGCGAACCGCAGCCCCCGGCCCCGCCGCCCGAACCTCAGCCGCCCGTACAGAATGCGCCGGAGCCGCAACCACCCGCCCCACCGATCGAGAGCCTTGGGTACAGGCTCAAGGGGCTGGTGCGCGCCAACGATACGGTCTGGGCGCTGGTATCTCATCCTACCGGCGAGCGTATCATGCGGGTCGGGGACAGCCTTACCGACGGAATTGTCATCGAAAAGATCGACGACACCGGGATATGGCTTGATACTGGCGGTGGCGATCTGGTGCTGCTCGGGTTTGTCGAGGAATAGCGGCAAGAGAGTCACAGGCACATAATTTGCAGAAGCAGCAGGTGCGAAGCGGCGCAAACTGCGCTAGGATTCATACAATCACATGGCACAACCCCAAAATCGGTCATCAGAACCGGATAGGGACGGCAGGCAGAGAGCAGTCATGACACAGAAATTTTCCCTTCGGGCGGCAATGCTGGCCCTTGTTCTGGCGTTGACGCTAGGTGCGTTGCTGTCGGTCCTTGTGCCGACACAAGCAAGTGCGCAGGTGCGTCTGGATCTGCGCGACGCTGACCTGCGTAGTTTCGCCGAAATTGTATCCGAGGCGACGGGCAAAAGCTTTGTTCTCGATCCTGCGGTGCGGGGCACTGTCACCGTGCTGGCCCCCGACGCGCTGAGTGCTGCCGAGCTTTATGAAGTATTCCTCAACGTGTTGGAGCTGAACCGCCTGACGCTGATCGAGGGGGGTAATGTCTCGCGGATCGTGCCGATGAATGTGGCGCGCGAGCTGTCTTCTGGTCCGGCGGGCACACTGGCCAAGGGTTTTGAGACGCGGGTGATCGAGGTAAAGAATATTCCGCTGAGCGAAGTTATCGAGGTGATCCGTCCGTTGATCCCGGCCGAAGCAGTGCTGACGCCGCTGCCGGGGTCCAACCTGATGATCCTGTCGGATCGCGGCCAGAACCACGCGCGGATTGAGGCGTTGGTGCGGCGGTTGGATACCCCGCGCGAACAGCCGATCGAAATGATCCGCCTGCGCAATGCCAATGCCGCCGAAGTTCTGCAGGTAATTGAATCTATGGGTATTCTGCCGCCAGACGCCGCGGTGTCGGTGGATCGGCGTTCCAATGCGCTGGTCGTTTCCGGGTCGGACGATTTGCGGATGCAGATGCGCACGCTGGCATCGCGGTTGGACACCCAGCGCGATAATGTAACGTCGCTGGCAGTGGAACTTAACTATGCTGACGCGGTGGCTGTTGCCGACGTTATCCTGCGCGCCATCACCAATGAAAGCCCGACTGAAACCGCTGCCGCTATTCGCATCATTCCAGAACCGCAAACCAACAGCCTGCTGATCAGCGCGCCCGAAGACCGTATCCAAGACATCACCCAGATGATTCATTTCCTTGACCGCCGTCCGACGCAGGTGCTGGTCGAAGCGGTGATTTTCGAGATGTCGATCGAAGGTTTTGCCGATCTGTCAGCACAGTTTGGTGCGGTGCTGAACAACGCCGTTGTGGGCGGGGTGGAATTTGCCCTGCAAGGGCGGCCCAGCCTGACCTCGCTGGTTTCGTCAATCCTGAACAATCCGAACCAGCCAACGTCTCCGGGGTCTGGTGGCAGTGTCGGCATTCGTGCGGGCAACTCGGAAAACGGAATCGCCGGGCTGTTGTCTGCCATTGCATCCACCACCTCGACACGGCTGTTGTCCACACCGTCGATTATGACGCTGAACAATCAGGAAGCCGAAATTGTAGTGGCGAAGAACGTGCCTTTTGTCACAGGGTCGTTTTCGCAAGTGGGCGAAAGCAACCAGCCCGATAATCCGTTTCAGACCATCGAACGTCAGGATGTGGGCCTGACACTGAATGTCACGCCGCAGATCAATGCCGACCGTACTGTGCGCATGGTGATCAAGCAGGAAGTGTCGAGTCTGACCAACACGTCCTCGGCGGCAGGGGGCGAGATTACAGCCCGCCGCGCGCTGTCGACCACCGTGCTGGTGCGCGACGGCAATGTGATCATGCTCGGCGGTCTGCTGGAAGACGGCTCGGGCTCGGCGTCGCAAGAGGTGCCTGGGTTGAGCAAACTGCCGTTTGTCGGTGGCCTGTTCAGAGGTAAAAATTCAAGCCAGAACCAGCGGGTTCTTTTGGTTTTGCTGCGACCGCGTGTGGTAAATTCCGATGCCGAAGCAAAGCAGTTGACCACCCATGTGACGCAGGAGGCAAAAAAGGCAAGCCTTGCCTTGCAGCCCCCCAATGATGGACAGTATCCGCCAACACCGCAGGGAACATTGCCGTTTGATGGTGCTGATCTCAACCAACCCTTTGATGCCGGATTTGTTGATGACTTTGCCCAAAGCCGAAACTACCCGCCCCTCCCCAGCAGGCTCCGGTTCCGCAGCTCGAACTAGGCTGCCGTTTGCTTTTGCCCGGGATCAGCAGGTGATCCTGGACGGGTCGCGGATGATCGTCGGTCCCGGTGTCACCGACTTTGGCCTGCGCGAGGCGCAGCGGCGTGCGGCACATGTGCAAGGGCTGCATTTGATAAGCGAGAGCGCCGACATGTTCGAGGCGACACTGGCGCGGATTTATCAGGCCAAGGACGAGACCGCAGAGGGTAACTCGCCATTGCTCTTTGATCTGGAGGATACGGGCAACAGTGGCGGTCCGGCGCGCCAGCGTGATCTGCTAGAGGACGCGGGCGAGGCGCCCGTTATCCAACTGGTCAATCAATTGCTGATGCGTGCCGTGACGGCCGGGGCATCGGATCTTCATATTGAACCCTATGAGGGCGGTTTGCGGGCGCGGATGCGGGTGGACGGCTTTCTACAACAGATCATGGACCGCGCGGACGTTCCGGTGCGGCGCGTTGTGTCCCGACTAAAGGTGATGGCGGGACTGGATATCGCGGAAACCCGACTGCCGCAGGACGGGCGTATTCCGCTGTCGCTGGGCGGGCGGATGATCGACACGCGGGTGTCATCCTTGCCGGGCAACTACGGTGAACGCATCGTGCTGCGGATACTGGACCGGTCGGCGGGGCTGATGGAATTGCCGCAGCTGGGTCTGTCGCGCAATCAGATCGTGCTGCTGGAGCGGCTGGCGGCTCTGCCCAATGGTATCATCCTTGCCACCGGGCCCACAGGCGCGGGCAAGACGACAACGCTTTATTCCCTGCTGAAACTTGCCAACCGCGACGAACGCAACATTGTGACGGTCGAAGACCCCATCGAATACGATCTTCCCGGCATTTCGCAAAGCCAGATCAACGCCGAAATCGGCATGACCTTTGCAAACGGCCTGCGCGCCACCTTGCGCCAAGACCCTGACGTGATCCTTGTGGGTGAAATTCGGGACGGTGAGACATCAAGCGTGGCGGCACAGGCGGCGCTGACCGGGCATCTGGTTTTTTCGTCACTGCACGCCAATGGGTCGGTGGGCGCGGTCGTGCGACTGCGTGACCTCGGGCTCGACGATTTCCTGATCGCTGCCACCCTACGCGGCGTTATCGCGCAAAGGCTGCTGCGCAGGCTGTGTGGTCAGTGCCGCGCTGCCGCTGCCCCGGATGCCACAGAAGCTGCGCACTTCACCCGCCACGGCCTTGAGGCACCAGACACAATTTTTCACGCCAAGGGCTGCGATGCCTGCGGTGGGTCGGGTTATGCCGGGCGTCTCGGTATATTCGAGATGATTGAGGTTGGCGCTGCGCTGCGTGCGGCGATTGACCGGGGCGCGAGCGAGGCGGAAATGCGTGACCTCGCGCTGGAAGGGCGCGAAACACTGATCGGACAGGGGCTGGCTGAAGTTGCCGCCGGACGCACCAGTCTGGCAGAGACCCTGCGGGTCGTGGGGGATGTCGCGTGAGGGCTTATGCCTACATCGCGTTTACCGAAGGCGGCAAACGCCGCAGTGGCACAGTCGTGGCCGAGACCGAAGCCCACGCCGCGGCACAGCTGAGTGAAAAGGGTCTTTATGTCTCGGACTTGACGGCGCGTGAGAATGACGCCGGTACTGGCTTTTTCACAGGTGCGCGGCGGATAAGTCTGAACCCCGACCTGCAAGCGGTGTTCACGCGCCAAATGGCGGTGTTGCTCAGTGCCGATTTAGCGGTCGATGCGGCCTTGGAGGCGGTGCGACAGGGTGGCCATCCCGCATTGGATGCGGTTGCCGCCCGGGGGCGGGCACGTTTGCTGGATGGGGCCAGCTTGTCGGACGCACTGGGGCGCAGCAATGCAGGGTTTGCGCCCTATTATCTCGCGTCGGTCCGGGCGGGGGAAACGGCGGGCAATTTGGCGGGGGTCTTTGCCGAATTGGCGGACCATATGGAAGGGCAGGGGCAGGACAAGGCGCAGATTGCTACCGCGCTGATCTATCCCGGTTTCGTCGCGGTCGTGGCATTGCTCGTCTGCGGTATATTGATGGTGAATGTGGCCCCCGAAATCGTCGCGATGTTTGAACTGTCGGGGCGTCCTTTGCCGCAGATCACTCTGGTGGTGATGGCGATAAGCGATTGGATCAAGGCGAATTTCCTTCTGTTGTGCTTGGGTGCTTTTCTGCTGGTGGCTTTTGCCATCGCCGCAGCGCGCATTCCGGCCTGGCGGGCCCGTCGCGACCGGGTGTTTCTGCACCTGCCGCTGGTGGGGCGATTCATGCGGCTGTCGGCGGCGGTGCAATACCTGCGGACACTGGCCTTGGTGCTTGGAAGCCGTAATACGGTGCCGGTGGCAATCCAGAATGCCGCAGAAGTCCTGACCGTCGCGAGGTTTCGCACCGAGGGTGACGAGGTATCAGAAGCGATCCGACGGGGAGAGACCATGTCGCAGGCCCTGACCCATCTGTCGATCATCCCCCCAGTCGCACGGCAATTGGTGCAGGCCGGAGAGGCATCGGTGCGATTGGCCGGCATGACCGAACGCGCAGCGGTACTGGTTGAAAACGGGTTGTCGACCGAGCGCAAACGTATCGCAGCCTTACTGGAGCCAGCGTTGATGATGCTGGTGGGCGCCTTGGTGTTGGTCATTGTACTGGCGGTATTACTGCCGATTTTTGACCTGCAGGCAGTTGTGGCGGGTTAACCCCTTTTGAATGAATAACGGGTTCCCGCCGGTGGTGGTATCTGGGCCGTTAAGCCCCTTGGATGCCGCACGTCGGCGCAAGTGTGCAACAGCCCGGATCAAACGCCAAAGCTGTTGTGCGCTGGGTTGTTTTCTAACCCCCCTCATGCGTTACTGGCGAAAATGCGCCGATATAGCCTATTAGGCAAAAAGCCGCTTCGGCGTTTCAGAAGATACAACAGGCAGGGGAAATACCATGCAAACTCTATGTGCAATAAAGTCGCGCGTTCTGAGCGGATTCTTGGTGTTTCTCGCGGCGTCTGCGATTACCGGTTCCGCCAGCGCATTGAGCCCAGGACCTTCTTTCTCTGCCGCATACGCCCCCAATGCTATGGCCGAGGGCGAAGTGAGCGTCCTCACCTACACCATCACAAATTCGACGACCAATGCCGCTACCGGACTGGCGTTTACACATACGTTGCCCGCAGCGTTGGAACTGGCAGCAGGTGAGACCAGCACGAATTGTGGGCCTGCCGTGCTCTCCGCGCCCGCAGGATCGGGTACTATCGAACTTAGCGGTGGTACTATCGGGTCGGAGGCGAGCTGCACGGTATCGGTTACCGTGACAAGTGCCACCGCAGGAAGCTATCAGAATGCCACCGGCGATCTGACGTCATCCCTGGGCAACAGTGGCAGCGCGAGCACAAATCAACTGACGGTCAATGCCTCCAGCGGCGCGCCGGTGTTGAGCCAGGCATTTTCACCGTCCTCGGTGACCCTTGGGGCCAAGTCGACGCTGACGTTTTCAATCGACAACACGGCCAACACAAATGGTCTTGCCACGATTTCGTTTTCCGATTCCTTACCTGCGGGGATCGAGATTGACCCGTCCGTGGCAGCCACCAATACCTGCGGCAATCCCAATTTCGGCGCGACTTTCACCGTCGACACGGCGGCACAGTCATTTTCGCTTTTTGCAAATGGATTCAATCCATCGTTCCCCGCTTTAGCGGCCGGCGCAAGCTGCGAAATAATCCTGCCGATTGTGACGCCGGCATTGGGCCGCTTCACCAATCAATCAGGTGGTGTGAGCTATGACAGCACCACCACCGGCAATTCCGTGGCAACCCTGAACGTCACCGGTGCGCCCGCTGGCAGCCCGCTGCTGACCAAATCCTTCACCAATGATCCGGTCGACCCCGGAGCAAGCGTTTCCGTCGTCTATAACATTCGTAACACGGCGCGCAGTTCTGCTGCCACCGCGCTGACCTTCTCGGACGATCTTGATGCGGCGCTCTCGGGGCTGACCTTTGACGCCCTGACCAGCAATGGCTGCGGCGGTTCGGTTTCCGGTGTGGGCACCGGTATCCTGACCCTGTCTGGCGGTTCGCTGTCTGCAGGTGACAGTTGCACCATCCAAGCCACGCTCGCCGTGCCGGCAGGGGCTGCTGGCGGCAGCTTTGTTTCGCAGACCAGCATCGTTTCGGCCAACGTCGACGGCGCTCCTGTGACGGGCAATGCCGCGTCGGATACGCTGCTGGTTAGGACCGCCCCAGCCCCGACCGGGACGGTATCCTTTAGCGACAGCGTCGCGGGTGGACACACCATGATGACGCTCGAGATCACCAATCAAAGTAGCACTGAGACCGCCACCGACGTAGCTTATAGCACTGTTTTCAGTGAGTTTCCGGTGACAACTCTAAACGGCGCGCCCACTGACGGCGACTGCGGGGCGGGCAGCAGCTTTGTGTTTTCACCCGCCACTGCCGCTAGTGGCGGACAGCCTGCCAGCCTAAGCATGTCCGGCGGAACACTGAGCGCGGGAGCGTCCTGCACGCTGATCTGGGATTTGGCGGTCAGCTCAAGTGCGGCTGGCGGTACCTATTCCAACACATCCGCCCCGCTGTCGGCCAGCATTGGCGGCGGCAGCGTCACTGGCGGCCGGGTCAGCGGATCCATGGTGGTCGGCGGTAACCTAAAGCTTTCGATCAGCAAAGTCTTTTCGTCCTCGGCCGTCGCGGGGGGGAGCACCACGCTGACTTTCTCCATCCGCAACGGCGCGGAATCGCCAGTTGCTGCGACTGACATCGGTTTTGTCGATGATCTGGACGGGATGCTGGTTGGGGCGACCGTAGATTTGGGCGCTGCGGTAAATGGCTGTGGCGGTTCGCTTGCAGGGACGAACGCCAACAAGGAACTGACGTTCTCGGCGGGCGCGCTGGCCCCGGGTGCAAGTTGTACGATTCAAGTTGGTGTTGATATTCCGGCCAACGCCGCTGACGGCAGTTACACAAACACCACCAGCGCACTGTCGGCGACACCCGACGGCGGCGCGCCAACGTCGTTCGGCCCTGCCATCGCGGATTTGCAGGTTGCCTCCCTTTCTGTCAGCGGCACCTTTGTGCCTGACAGGATTGTGGCGGGGCAAACTACCAACCTGCGTTATGTCTTTACCAACCCAGGCAGTCAGAACGCCACTGATCTGTCATTCTTTTTTGAGACAAACCCCATCGGCACCGGAACAGTGCTGTCGCCCACACCCGTAATCGACACCTGCGGCGGCAGCTTCTCAAGGCCGTCATCCACATTAGGGTTCTATTCCAGTGGGACCGTCACGGCAGGGAGCAGTTGCACGCTTGAAGTGGCCGTAACCTCACCCGCTTCGGCGTCTCAAGACCGCAAAACCGTGACAACGAACACGATAACTTCGCAGGTCGGCGGCAACGCGGCCACGACCCCGCCGGTTCAGGCAAGTCTGACAATCGACAACTCGCAATTGCTATTCTCCAAAGCATTTGCGGCAAACTCTGCCATTGACGGAAGCGCTGTCGATCTGACGTTCACTCTGGAAAACACCAACACCAGTTCAGCGGTTTCGTCGATCGCATTTGTCGATAATATGGATGATGATTTTATCCGTGGCGCGACAGTGCTGTCGGTTGGAACCAATACCTGCGGTGGCACAGTAGGCGGCGTTGGAACTGGCGCCCTTAACCTAACTGGCGGCAGTCTGGCTGCAGCGAGCAGCTGTAACATCTCAGCGAGTATTCAACTCCCCGCCGGGGCGGCATTGGGCGAGCATACAAATACGACCTCGAGACTGACCGGCGACATTTCTGGGCTTACCGTCTCTGGCGACAGTGCCGTGGCTAAATTGACCATCCTGCGCTCGGATGCACCGACCTTGGCGAAGTCTTTCGTGCCTGACATCGCGTCGGCATCTGGCACCACCATCGCGCGCTATACGATCACCAACCCGGCAGGCGGCGCGGCATTGGCCAATCTTCAGTTCTCCGATCCCATCGGGACCGATATCCCGGGTGCGACGCTGACCATCGCGAGTGCCTCTGGCGTCTGCGGCGGCGCGGCTCGTCTTTCGGGAACGTCGACGCTGGCGATGACCGGTGGCAGTCTTGATGTTGGCACGTCCTGCAACTTTGACGTCACGGTGAATTTGCCGTTGGTTGCGGCCAATAGCTTTACCTCAAACACAAGTGATCTGTCCGACAATGGTATCAAGGTCGCTGATGGGGGCAGTGCGACGCTGACCATCACGTCCCCTGTGCCCACATTTGCGCAGGCGACCAGCCCGACGAGTATCGCCCAGGGTGACACCAGCACATTGACCTACTCGGTGGATAACACCGCCAGCGCGGACGCGCTGACGGGCCTGAGCTTTACCGGGGCGTTGCCCGCCGGGTTGAGAGTTGCGGCTACGCCTGCAGCAGCGTCGGCGTGTGGCGGCACACTCACAGCAGTTGCCGGTGACAGCAGCATCGCCTTTCTGGGGGGTACTCTTGCGGCCGGGGCCACTTGCACCGTACAGGTCGACGTCACCTCACGGACGGTCGGGACTGCCGGTATTGCGGCAGTGACGCTGTCCAGTTCCGCGGGCGGCGCGACGGCGACAAGCACGTCGCTGACGGTCACCGCCGCATCCCCCCCGTCGTTTGCCAAAGCGTTTGCACCCGCAGCCATTGTTCAGGGCGCAACGTCGACCGTCACACTGACCATTGATAACAGTTCTGCTGGAATTGAGGCCACCGCGCTGGACGTGATCGATAACCTGCCTGCCGGGATGACGATCGCCGCCACACCTGCGGCCACCAACACCTGTACCGGCGGAACACTAACCGCCGCAGCGGGCGGCAACACCGTTGGCCTTTCTGGCGCCAGCATTGGTGCGGGCGAAAGCTGCGTCGTGTCTTTTGATGTCACCTCGGAGACGCCGGGCCTGTCGACCAACACCACGGGTGATCTTACATCATCGTTGGGCAATAGCGGCACCGCATCGGCCGGTTTGACAATCAATGCCGCCCCTCCGCCTGCGTTCACCGCAGATTTTGCCCCAGCCGCCATCGCGCAGGGTGCAACATCGACCTTGACCTTCAGCATTGACAGTTCGACCGCACTGGTGAGTGTCACCGCCCTGGATTTCACCAACAACCTGCCCGCAGGCGTGGTCTTGGCCGATACCCCGAACGCTTCTACCACCTGTACTGGCGGCACCCTGACGGCCGTGGCAGGCAGCGGAACCATTAGTTATTCCGGCGGCAGCGTTGCGGCAGCAGGGTCCTGCGCCATTGTGGCTGACGTTACCTCTGTTACGGTCGGTCCGGCGTTAAATACGTCGGGTGATCTGACTTCTTCTCAGGGTAACAGTGGCACGGCGTCGTCCACGCTGACAGTTACAGCAGCGCCTGAACCAGATTTTGCCATGACCGTGTTACCCGATACGATTGTTCAGGGCGGCGTGACAACAGTCCGGTTCACCGTCGACAACTCAGGCTCGCTGGTAGATGCTGAAACCTTGGCCTTCGACTTTGTCCTGCCAAGCGGTGTCAATCTGGCGCCGACACTGAATTTCTCTTCAGATTGTAGCGGTGGTGCTGCGACGCCGATTGCGGGAGGGGCGCGTCTGACGGCCACGACCCTTGCGGCCGGTGCATCGTGTTTTGCGCAGTTTGACGTGACTGCCACCGATGTAGGTGCCACGGTATTTATCACGGGTGATCTGATTACATCGCTGGGCAATAGCGGCACGGCGATGGCGACACTGACCGTGCAGGGCGCTGATGTGCCCGCGTTCACCACCAGCTTTACCCCTGACAGCATCGTACAGGGTGCCGTATCGACCCTCTCGTTCAGCATCGACAACAGCGCGGCCTTGGTCGCGGCGGAAAACGCGGCATTTGCCAATGCGCTCCCGAGCGGGGTCACCATCGCGGCCACGCCGAATTTTGTTGGCAGTTGCACCGGTACATCGACGGTTGGAACGACAACCTTCGCCGCCGGTGGGTCCAGCTTTGAGCTGGCAGGTGCCGAAGTGGGCGCCGGGGCGATCTGTAGCTATGCTGTTGATGTCACGAGTGTGACCGTCGGGGCGCAGCCCAATACGACGGGTGATCTGACGTCATCGCTGGGCAACAGCGGCACCACTGCTGCGATACTGACGGTGACCAGCGCCGCTGTCCCCGAATTTACCAGTGCCTATGTGCCCGACACCGTCGAACAGGGCGGGGTTTCGACCCTTACCTATAGCATCGACAATAGCGCAGGGTTGATTGACGTGACGGGCCTTGGGTTCAACGAACGGTTCCCGGCAGGGGTTCTCGTCGCGGGCACACCAAATGCTGCCACCGATTGTGGACCGGGCGGTGTGACCGCAATTGCTGGAGCCACAGGGGTCGCCTTTAGCGGCGGTACCGTTGCCGCAGGCGCAATCTGTACCGTAGAAATCGACGTAACGTCAGCCGGTGTAGGCGGTTTCACTGGGACCAGTTCGGTGCTTGCGTCGTCGCAAGGTGACAGCGCGGCTGGCGCATCGGCTACGCTCACAGTGACGGGGGCAACACCTCCGAGCTTTGCGGCGGCCTATGTCCCGGACAGCATTGCGCAAGGCGACGTCAGCACGCTGACCTTCACCATTTCCAACACGGTAGCGCTGGTCGAGGCGAACGCGTTGTCCTTTGCGCAAACGTTGCCTGCGGGTGTGACGATTGCCGACAGTCCCAACGCGGCAACAACCTGTAACGGCACGGTGACTGCCGCAGCGGGCGATAGCGCGTTCAGCTTTGCCAGTGGTCTTGTGGCAGTTGGGGCCGAGTGCCGTGTTTCGGTCGATGTAACCTCGGCCACGATCGGCACGGTGTCCGCCGCATCGGACAGCCTGACATCATCACTAGGTGACAGCGGAACGGCCACGGCGGAACTGACCGTCACTGGCGCGACCCCGCCCAGCTTTGCCAAGGCATTTGCACCTGACACTATCGTACAGGGCACCGTATCGACACTGACCTTCACCGTCGACAATGCCGCGGCACTTGTTACCGCAGAGAGCCTCGCCTTTGTTGATACGATGCCCAGCAACATGGTGGTCGCCACGTCGCCGAACGCCACCACCACCTGCGGCAGCGGCACGGTAACAGCGGCTGCGAACACAGGCACGATCAGCCTCGCAGGCGGTGACGTCGCAGCAGCCGGAACCTGTACCGTCAGCGTTGATGTGACACTTTTGACTGTAGGCGTCTCTAACAACGTATCGGGCGATCTGACGTCGTCACTGGGCACCAGCGGCCCGGCGACTGCTTCGCTGACAGCTACGCCTGCGGATGCGCCGGGCTTTGCCAAATCTTTTGGCCCGTCTGCCATCACGCAGGGTGAAACCAGCACCTTGCAGTTTGACATCGACAACAGCAGCGTCGGTGTTGCAGCCACCGGTCTGGCCTTTGGCGATACTTTCCCGTCGGGAATGACAGTGGCGGCCGTGCCAAACGCGACCAACAGCTGTAGCGGCGGCGCGGTCATTGCGGCCGCAGGGGCGACCACAATGAACTATGCCGGTGGCAGTGTGGGCGCTGGGGCCCGTTGTTCGGTCACTGTCGATGTGACCTCGGTCACCGTGGGAAGCTTTGCCAATACCTCGGGCGATCTGACATCTTCGTTGGGTAACAGCGGAGCGGCAACGGCAACGCTGACGGTGTCGGCCCCTGCCGCGCCCGGCTTTACCAGCAGCTACTCACCGGCGACGATCGGGCAGCGCGGCACCACAACATTGGTACTGCGTATCGACAATAGCGGTGCCAGCATCGCTGTAACCGGCCTCGGATTTGCCGTCACGCTGCCGGCGGGCTTGACGATCGACGGCACACCGGTCTCGACCTGCGGGGGTAGCGTCAGCGCCTCAGGTGACAACGTGACTTTGACTGGTGGCACCGCCGCAGCAGGCGCGACCTGTACAGTCAGCGTCGACGTCACCGCAACTGCCATCGGGAGCTACGGACCCGCAACCGGCGCATTGTCTTCGTCGCTGGGTACATCGACGGTCAGCGGCGGCAGCGCTCCTACGCTTGAAGTGGTTGTAAGACAACCGGCACAGGTAACCTTTGTACAAACAGCGTCCGAAGATGGCACCTATCAGTTCAGCTCTGCCGAACCGAACCTCAACTTTGCCATCTCCACCAGCGGTGGCACGGGCACCTTTGGCCCGATCGACGTGGATGACGGCACCTATATGGTCACCCAGACCCGTCCCGCCGGAGTGGGCAATTCGACGGTCAGTTGTAACGACAGCGATAGTTTGGCGGATGCTGCCACGGGGACACTGACACTGGTTCTGGCAGAAGCCGAATCTGTTACCTGTACCTACAGCAGCATCAGCACGGCGCAGAAAACCAGTGAGGTCATTAATTCCTTCCTCAACCGTCGCAACAACCTGATCCTGAGCAATGGTCCTACCCGGGCGCGGCGCATGGCCCGGTTGTCGCAGGGCATTGGTAGCAGCGAAACGCTGAGCTTTCAGAACGGTGACATCAAATCCTTCCTGCCAGCGAACATTAATCTGCTGTCAGCGGGATCGGGTAACTACCAGATATCAACCTCGCTCTACCAAGTTGAGCGGGCGGCGCTGATGTTCCAACTGGCGCACGATGGCATCGCTGGGTCCACGGCTACATTTGAGCCGCGCCGTTTCGACATCTGGTTCGAGGCACATTATAACGAGTTTAAGGCCAGCCAGGGTTCAAGCGGCCACTTTGGTATCGCTTATCTGGGGGCGGATTACCTGGTCACGCCAGACTTGCTGGCAGGTGCGATGCTGCAATTCGACAGCCTCGACGACAGTTCGCCCATTACCAATTCGTCGATCAGTGGTCGCGGCTGGATGGTGGGGCCATATGTCACTGCACGGCTGGCCCCGAACCTGATTTTTGATGGGCGTCTGGCCTATGGCAAATCGGTGAACGAAGTAAGTCCGTTCAACACTTACACCGATACGTTCGACACCGACCGCTTCTTGATCGACGCTTCTTTGTCAGGCAACTTTGACTGGGACGATTGGGTCGTCTCACCCGTTGTCAGCATCAGCTATATCGAAGAACGCCAACATGGTTATGTTGATACGCTGAACGTGGCGATCCCCGAACAGACGGTTTCGCTAGGCCAGATCAAATTCGGTCCGACGTTCTCGACCCGGTTCGACGGGGCCAACCATATGGTGATTGAACCTTCTTTCACGCTGAATGGCATCTATAACTTCGGCAATCGCAATGGGCCGCTGATCACTAACAATACGGCAGATGAAACGGACGGGCTGCGCGCCCGCATCGAGGCTGCCGTACGGATAACGAACCGCTATGGCACAAAGCTTGAGATGGGCGCGAATTACGATGGTATCGGCAAATCCGACTACGAAAGCTGGGGCGCCAACTTTAAGCTGTCTATCCCGCTTCAATAATCGAGGGGCGGCAGGGGCGTGACCCTGCCGCCGCCGGCATCCGGCCCACATGGCGAAAGCCCGTTATCTTGTCGTTTGAACCCTATCCGGTTTACGCCTGCGCCCCGCGCGACAGCATCATAGCCGCCCGGCGGCGCGTAATCTGTCCAATCCATAGCGCAGATATTCGGTTCGGAACGAATGACCGCCGGGAAACAGGCAGAACTCAAGGATTGCGCCCCCTGGATTGACCTTGTTTTCGCAGGTCAGATCATCGTTGCGGCGGGCGGTGGCCGGACCAAAGCCACCAAATGCGCTATACATCGCCAACGCAGCGGATACGTCTCCCTGCCGGGTCGGGCCGATGGCGCGACCCTCCAGCGGAACAGTGCCGTCTGCGTTGCCGTGGATATGTACGATACTGGCCGTCGGTGCGGCGCAGGTGTGGGGTGGCGCTTGCCAAAACGTGCCCGCGATCGGGACAAAGCCTGCAAACAAGTCAGGCCGCGCGCAGGCGAGGTTCCACACCATCATGCCGCCCGCGCTAAAACCCGCCGCGATCACGCGGCTGCGGTCGATGCCATGGCGGTTGGCGGCATCGTCGAGCACGGCTTCGAAATAGGCAAATTCCGACGCGCCGCTGCTGTGCATACCGCGCGGCGCACCGGGGATGTCCCAACCCCCATCCCCGGATTTAACCGCAATCAAGGCCAGACCCGCGCCGGAGACCATTCGCCGTAGGCTGTTATTCTGCATGACGCCTGCCGCTGTTCCGCGATAGCCATGTGCCCAGACAACCGCCCCCACATCGTCGGTGCCGTCATGCCCGACTGGCAGCGCAATCCGGTAGTGGCGCGCGCCAATCATGCAGTTGCTATCCGGGCCACAAGCCAAGGCTGGAGAAGCTAGCCAGCAAAGAAGGAACATTAAACCGCGCATGTCGTTTTCCCCGGTGTCTTGATCTGACTTTGGCGGGCGGGGCGGCTATTGGCAATTCACGTTGTGCTCGTCAGCGGACTGGCAGGAACAGAAAAAGGCCCGGAGAAAACTCCGGGCCTCGCTTTTAGATGGTAGGATGCTTAACGCACGACGCCAACGATGACGTTTGTCTTGGCGTCCACCAGTACGGTCTGGCCGTTTACGTTCAGATAGCGGTACTCTGTCTGTGGCACTTCGTAGGTCACGATTTCGGTTGGCACGCCGGCGCCCACGACAACTTCACCGTCAAGATACACTGTCTCGACTGGGTTGGATTTGACGTAAGTGACGGTTTCTTCCGCTGGTTCAGCGGCGGCAGAACCCGCAGCGCCCCCGATGATGCCTCCGGCAATGATGCCGCCAATCGGGCCGCCAACGGCGTAGGCTGTCAGTGCGCCCAACGTGGCCCCGGCAGTTGCGCCCGCTTTTTGGTTGCTGGCGGTGCCTTCGGGGTCTGCGTAGGTCACAGTTTCAACTTCGACCGTCGCGGGGCGTGTTGTCAGGGCGACAGCCTGCTTGTCAACTTCGACGGCAAGGTAATCGGAATAGGCCCAGCCCATCGTGTCACCGAATTTGACCTGGCACCAAGATGCGCCATCAAGGCAGCCTTCAACAACGGCAGCTTTGCCACCGGGGATCACGCCGACGACTTCGTACTGAGGACCAGGCCCCATACGGATGTTGAGGTCTGTCGCGGCATAGGCCTCGGCAGATTGAGCGTAAACAGGTGCTGCAACGCCAAGGGCAAGTGCAGATACCATTCCAAGTTTCACGAGTTTCATTTCGACATCCTTTCTGACTGGCAGGCGTTCACATCTACGATGCGGCACCTACGCTGTGTTGGTAGTGGATGAACAACTTCATAGCGGATGGAATGTTCCTGCGCGCCTGATCCAAAAGCACGCAAGCTACTGTTTTTGAGCGGGTTCTTGCCCGTGTTGTGCGATACATCGCCTAATTGGTGGTGGCCTGAAAAACTGCTGTGTGGCAGGGAACTTTTCGCGTCAGGACGGGTCGCGCCAGCGGTTAACAATAGGATAACGCCGATCAAGCCAAAACGCGCCCTTGGTCAAACGCGGACCGGGGGCGGATTGAAAACGCTTGTATTCGCTAATGTAGATAAGGTGCTCTACCTTCTTGGCGACAGCGCGATCAAAGCCCGCGTCAACGCAATCCGCGACAGAGCCATCATCGTCCACCAGGATCTCAAGAATCGCGTCCAGCACCGGATAATCCGGCAGGCTGTCGCTGTCTCTTTGATCGTCACGCAGCTCGGCGGTGGGGGGCTTGGCGATGATATTGGGTGTGATGACTTCGCCTGCTGGCCCCATCATCCAGTCGCGGTGATTGTCATTGCGCCAGCGGCAGGTTTCAAACACGCGGGTCTTATACAGGTCCTTGATCGGATTATAGCCGCCGGCCATGTCGCCATAGATCGTGGCATAGCCCACCGCGACCTCGGATTTATTGCCGGTGGTCAGCAGCATCTCGCCAAATTTGTTCGACATTGCCATCAACAGCAACCCGCGCAGGCGTGACTGGATGTTTTCCTCGGTCAGATCTGGGGCGAAGCCCTGAAACAGGGGGGCAAGCGTGTCGGTGATAGCCCCGCGCGCCTGTTTGATCGGGGCATAGTAATAGTGGCACCCCAGTGCCTTGGCCACGGCTTCGGCATCATCCAGCGAGGCTTGCGAGGTGTATTCAGATGGCAGCATCACGCATCGCACGTTTTGCGGGCCCAGTGCATCGGCGGCGATGGTGGCAACAATGGCGGAATCGATGCCGCCCGACAGGCCCAGCAGAACCTTTTTGAAGCCGGTCTTGCGCATGTAATCGCGCAGGCCCTCAACCATGACGCGGTAGTCTTTCTCGTATTCATCTGGCTGGTGTGCGATTTCGCCGGGCAGCACGCGCCAGCCTTCGGGCCCGCGTTCCAGATCGACATGGGCGATGGTGCTGTCAAAAGCGGGCAACTGCTGCACCAACTTGCCGCCGGGATTCAGCGCAAAGGACGCGCCATCGAAAACCTGGTCGTCCTGTCCGCCGACCATGTTCAGATAGATCAGCGGCAGACCGGTTTCGACAACGCGCGCAACCATGTGATTAAATCGGGTATCCATCTTGTCGCGGTAGTAGGGCGATCCGTTTGGGACCAGCAGGAATTCGGCACCGGTCTCGGCCAAGGTCTCTGCGACATCCGGGTGCCAGGCATCCTCGCAGATTGGGCTGCCGATGCGCGTGTTGCCAACTGAATAGGGGCCACCCAGCGGGCCAGCATCGAAAATCCGAACCTCGTCGAACACGGTTTCATTGGGCAGATTGTGTTTCAGGACGCGGCTGGCGATCTTGCCATCCTTGAGGATCAGATAGGCGTTATAAAGCTTGGTCCCCTCGACCCACGGCGCGCCGATCCCAAGGGCGGGGCCATCGGCGCAATCGGTGGCCAGCGCCTCGATATGGGCGAGGGTGTCGAGCTGAAAAGCCTGCTTCATCACAAGGTCTTGGGCGTTGTAGCCGGTGATGAACATCTCGGGGAGCGCCACCATCTGCGCGCCCGCCGCCTTGCCCGCAGCCCAGGCATCCCGGGCCAGAGCCGCGTTGCCGGCGAGGTCGCCAACGGTGGGGTTCAATTGCCCCAAAGTGATGCGAAAACGCTCTGCCATGTGATGTCTCCGGGCCTGTTCAGGCGATGATGTAGCAGATCAGGCGCGGGGCGAAACCCCCCCGTGTTGGCGTGCGGGTGGCATGCCTTCGCCAAAACGGGCACTGCTTGAGTGCAAACCCGTTGCCACTGGGGCGCATCACCCTTAACCTCTTGGCGAAACTCCAACTACGTGATCGGGATTCCTGCCCATGTTGCATCGCAGCTTGTCCATCTGCCTACTCGCCCTTCTGGCCACGCCCCTGTCGGCGCAGGATGGGCAGGTGCTGACCAAAGAATACGATGATGGCGGGGTCTATGAGGGCAAGTTTCAGGGCGGGTTGCAGCATGGCATCGGCTCTTACAAGCTGCCCAACGGTTATGAATACACCGGCGAATGGGTCGAGGGCGAGATCAAGGGCGAAGGTGTTGCGCGTTTTCCCAACGGGTCGGTCTATGAGGGCAGTTTTGCCAAGGGCAAGCCGGACGGTCTGGGCAAGATCACCTTTGCCGATGGTGGCACATATGAAGGCGAATGGCAGGCCGGCGCGATCATGGGGCAAGGCGTCGCCCTTTATGCGAACGGGGTTCGTTACGAGGGCGCGTTTCGCAATGCCAAACACCATGGCAAGGGCGTGATGCAAAGCCCCGGTGGCTATGAATACAAAGGCGACTGGGTTGATGGCGTCAAACAGGGCGCGGGAACGATCACCTATCCCGATGGTGCAGTCTACGAAGGTAGTATCGCTGATGGCAAACGCAGCGGCGAGGGCAAGCTGACGATGCCCGACGGGCTGGTATATGTGGGCCTGTGGAAAGATGGGCAGATCGACGGCACGGGCAAGCTGACCCAGCCCAACGGCGATATTTACGAGGGCACGCTGGTGGCGGGCCGCCGTGAGGGCAAAGGCAAGGTGACCTATGAAAATGGCGACATCTACGAAGGCGACTTCAAGGACGATCGCCGCGATGGGCAGGGTATTTTCACCGGGACCGATGGCTATATTTACAATGGCTCTTGGGTCGCGGGGCAGATCGAGGGCGAGGGCAAGGTGACCTATCCAGACGGATCGGTCTATGTCGGATCTTTCCGTGATGATCTGGCAGATGGCATGGGCAAGATCACCTACCCCGATGGCTCTACCTACGAAGGGAACTGGGCCGCAGGTGTAATCGAAGGCGAGGGTATCGCGACCTATATCAACGGTGTGGTCTATGAGGGCGGTTTCAAGAACGCCCGCAACGATGGGCAGGGGGTTATGACCTATGCCGACGGCTATCGCTACGAGGGGGGCTGGAAAGATGGGCAGCGGCACGGGCAGGGCAAGGCGACCTATCCGGATGGCACTGTTTACGAAGGACAGTTTGCACAGGGGCAGCGCCAGGGCACCGGCAAGATCACCATGGCCAGCGGCTTTGTCTACGAGGGCGACTGGGCCAATGGCGAGATTGAGGGCGAAGGCCGCGCGACCTATGCCAATGGCGACGCTTATGAAGGTACGTTCAAGGCGGGCAAGCGACAGGGCAAGGGCACCATGCGCTATGCCAGCGGCGAAGAGGCCAGCGGCGACTGGGACAACGGGGCGCTGAAGGAAGGCGGCTGAGCGTGTCATCTCGCACGTGCTTTAAATCCTGCGCCTGTTGCCTCTGTTGGCGGGGTTTGATCGAGGACGATGCTGATAGGTGAAATTCCGCGGCAAGTGCCGCGAATTCTAATCTGGGCATGCGTTGCGCGACTGGTTGATTGCGAACCAATTACTTGAGGACGCTTGGCTCTTTTGCTCTCATAGCGACACCCAAGTTTCCAGAAAGGAACGCACAGGATGATTGCCTACGTCACCGTTGGTGCTGATGATATCACGCGTGCAAAACGGTTTTACGCTGCGTTCCTTCCGGCGCTTGGTTATGGGCTGGAGGAGGGGGCCGAGGGGCTTAGCTACGCGCTGCCTGTGCAGCCCGGGCAATCACCTGCCCCGCCCGATTTCTATGTAAAGCCAACCTTTGACGGACGTCCGGCCACGGCAGGAAACGGTGTAATGGTTGCATTCGAAGCGCGCAGCCAAAACCAGGTACGCGATCTCCACGCCGCAGCGCTTGCCGCAGGCGGTTTTGACGAAGGCCAGCCGGGCTTTCGGGCGTCTTATGGGCCGCATTTTTATGTCGGCTACGTCCGCGATCCTCAGGGGAACAAGATTGCATTGTTCTCCAGCAACCCGAACGAACCCGGGCGAGACGGGTAGGACGTTTTTTGCGAGAGGCAAGATCGCCTGGCTCGCCTGAGCGGAATGAGCGCTGGCGTCTCCCTCACCCAGCATAACTGGACAATAGCTGCGCCTTGTGGCAAGCCCGCGCGCAACAGGAGTATGCCCGATGTCCAATTCCACCATCACCCGATTTGCCCCGTCGCCCACCGGTTTCATCCATGTGGGCAACCTGCGCACGGCGCTGATGAACTTTCTCATCGCGCGCAAAAACGGCGGCACCTTCATTCTGCGCATCGACGACACCGACCCTGAGCGCAGCAAGGAAGAGTATGTCGACGGCATCAAGGAAGACCTGACATGGCTGGGGCTGCATTGGGACCGTGTCGAGCGCCAGTCAGAACGTCTGGAGCAGTATCGCGCCGCGGCGGAAGACCTGCGTGCCAAGGGCCGATTTTATGAGGCATTCGAGACCCCGACCGAACTGGATCTGAAGCGCAAGAAACAGCTGAACATGGGCAAGCCGCCGGTTTATGACCGCGCGGCACTGGCACTCTCAGAGACAGAGAAAGACACATTGCGCGCCGAGAGGGGCGACGGGGTGTGGCGGTTCAAGCTGGACCAGCAGCGCATTGAATGGGCTGACGGGATACTGGGCGATATTTCGATTGATGCGGCATCGGTCAGTGACCCCGTACTGATACGGGGCGACGGGCAAATCTTGTACACGCTGGCGTCGGTCGTCGACGACACCGAAATGGGCGTGACCCATGTGGTGCGTGGGTCGGACCATGTAACTAATACGGCAACGCAGATTCAAATAATGCAGGCGCTGGGCAATGGCGCTGTGCCATCCTTCGCGCATCATTCGCTGTTAACCGGGCCACAGGGTGAGGCGCTGAGCAAGCGGTTGGGGACGCTGGCGTTGCGCGACCTGCGCGCGCAGGGGGTACAGCCTTTTGCCCTGCTCAGCCTGATGGCGCGGCTCGGGTCGTCCGATCCGGTTGAATTGCGCACCCAGATGGCGGAGCTGATCGACGGATTTGACATCAACCGTTTTGGCTCTGCGCCTACGAAATTCGATGTGGCGGACCTTTTCCCATTGACCGGGCGCTATTTGCAGCTATTGCCGCTGGCCGATGTAGCCGGACAGATTGCCGACCTTGGCGTGCCAGACGACAAGGCGGCGCTGTTCTGGGATGTGACGCGCGAAAACATCACCACGCTGAAAGACCTAGAAGGCTGGTGGGCGATGTTCCGCGATGGGGCGGAGCCAGTGATCGAGCCGGAGGATAAAGATTTTATCGTGCAGGCGATGGCGATGCTGCCCGAGATGCCGTTTGACACTGAGACCTGGGGAAGCTGGACCGCCGCCGTCAAAGAAGCGACGGGGCGCAAGGGGCGCGGTTTGTTCCGGCCCTTGCGGTTGGCGCTGACAGGGCAGGAACACGGGCCAGAGATGGCCAAGGTGATGCCACTGCTACAGGTCGTGAAGGCGCGGGGGTGAGGGCCGGGCGCGATCAGTCGGTTGCGCCGCTACCGTTCCATACTTTCGGACAGATAATATACGCGGCGCCGCCCCATGGCTGAGGCGCGCGCACCCAAGTTTCTGACGGGCAACTTGTTTGGCCATGTCACGGTGATGTCGCTGACCGCCTCGGTCGGGTTGATGGCGGTGTTTCTGGTCGATTTCGTCGACATGATCTTCATCTCCATGCTGGGCAAAGCCGAACTGGCGGCGGCGGTGGGCTATGCCGGTGCCATACTGTTTTTCACCACCTCATTTGGAATCGGATTAAGCATTGCGGCAGGCGCATTGGTTTCGCGGGCGCTGGGGGCCGGTGAGGCGGCGCTTGCGCGTGAACGGACAACCCATGCACTGACCTATGGGGTGGTGTTCGGTGTGATCTTTGCCGTGGCGATTTGGCTGGCGCTGCCGGTGCTGGTTTCGCTGCTCGGGGCCAAAGGCGAGACTGCGGCGCTGGCCGTGCATTTCTTACAGATCGTTGTGCCATCGGTGCCATTTTTGATGTTGGGCATGATGGGTGGCGCGGTGCTGCGCGCCCATGGCGATGCGCGGCGGGCGATGTTCGCCACGATCTCGGGCGGTTTGGTAAATGCAATCCTTGACCCGATCCTGATCTTTGGTTTTGACCTGGAGCTGACAGGGGCGGCAGTGGCGTCTTTTGTGGCGCGTGTGGTGATTGCGGTAATGGCAATGCTACCGCTGATCCGTCATTACGGCGGCATTGCGCGACCCCGGATGGCGGGGATGATGCGCGATCTTCGGCCCGTGCTGGCCATCGCTTTCCCTGCCATTCTAGCACAGATCGCCACGCCGGTGGGGCAGGCCTATGTCACCCGCGCGATGGCGGGCTATGGCGAGGCGGCGGTGGCGGGCATGGCGATTGTCATGCGGATGATGCCAGTGGCCTTTGGTGTGATCTTTGCCTTATCGGGCGCGGTGGGGCCGATCATCGGGCAGAATTTCGGCGCAGGCGACATGGACCGGGTACGGCGCGGATTCAATGCGGCGGTGGTCTTTGTCGCTGTAGTGGTCGTCGTGGTATCGGCAGTTCTGTTCGGACTGCGTGGCCAGATCGCGGCGTTGTTTGCCGCCGAAGGCATCACGCGCGATCTGATTTATCTCTTTTGCGGTCCGCTGGCGCTGGCGTTTTTCTTTCCCGGTGTGATGTTTGTCGCCAATGCGGCCTTCAACAACATGGGCCGCCCCTTCCTGTCGACCTTCACCAATTGGGGGCGCAACGCGTTGGCGCTGATACCGATGGTTTGGCTGGGGTCCACGCTGTTTGGCGCGCCGGGCGTGCTGATTGGCCAGTTTGCCGCGGGCGTGCTGTTTGGCATTGTCGCTTGGGTCCTGGCCTTGCGCACGATTTCCCAAGGCGGCGCCCCGGGCGGCGGTTCCGGGTCAGAAATTTTTGGCCGTGAGGGTCGACTCATGGCCCTCTTTCACGCGCGCAGATAGGCGGATGAGGTGGTCATCGACCACGGATGTTTCCTCGGCGGTCAGCACTTGATGGCGCGGATAATGCGGCGCGTTGCGGTCGTTCAGGATCGGCGTATCCCAGCCATCGGTCGTGTCGAAAAAGCGCTGCGCACCTTCCTCGCCAAATTCGCGCAGGAAGCCTTGGACAACCACATCAAGGTAGCTGAGCAGGATGACGTGTTCGCCGTCGTTACCACAGTTCTCAGGTGGAATGGCGTAATGCGCGATGTCGGGGGATGGGATCAGATCATGGGCCACAGCGCCGCCTGACGCATGTCGCTGGTATCCGCGTTCGCGCGCGTCCAATGCCACCCAATCGGCACCCGGCACCGCAGCGATGAGACCGTCAACAGTGGTAGGGCCGTGCGGCACGACTGTCAAAAATACGATATCGCGCCCACCGGTGCGGACCCATTTGCGCCGCCATCCTGCCAACTGTGCTGGCCGCGCATCGGGGTAGGCATGGGTGTTGCGGTTCACAAGGCTGCCGTAGCCAAAGAAATAAGGGGTCATCAGGAGGGCCTTCCGATTATCGTGTCGTGCGCACCAAATCATGTGTCGCATCCGGTCACAAGCACGCTTGACGTGGAGGTATGCGGCAGCATACCTAAGTGCCAATCGTCACGGGAGAATCGGCACGCAGCCGATGCCGAAGGAGCAACCGCCCCGGAAACTCTCAGGCCCAAGGACCGTGATGTGACCAAAAACTCTGGAGAGTGGCGCGTGATGCGCCCGCCGAAGGGATAACGATCTCAGGCGGAAGGACAGAGGGGGCATCGGGCGCAGCGGATTGCTGCGCGGGGTGCCGGTATGGTCATTGGGACATCCGGAGCGACAAAAGGGGCGAACCGGATGAGTGATTTGAAACGCACAGCTTTGTACGATCTGCATGTTGAGCTTGGGGCCAAGATGGTGCCCTTTGCGGGCTATGAGATGCCGGTCCAATACCCGATGGGGGTGCTGAAAGAGCATCTGCACACCCGAGCCGAAGCCGGGCTCTTTGACGTAAGCCATATGGGGCAAGTCGTGGTGCGGGCCAAATCCGGGACATACGCCGATGCGGCGCTGGCAATGGAAACATTGGTGCCGGTTGATGTGCTGGGCCTGAGCGAGATGCGTCAACGCTATGCAATGTTCACCAACGAGCAGGGCGGCATTCTGGACGATTTGATGCTGGCCAATCTGGGTGATCACTTGTTTGTCGTGGTTAACGCAGGCTGCAAGGACGCGGACATTGCACATATGAAGGCGGCATTGTCTGACACGTGCGACATCGAAGTGCTGGAAGACCGCGCATTGCTGGCTTTGCAGGGCCCAAAGGCCGCAGCGGCGCTGTCGCGGTTGCAGCCAGCCGTGGCAGACATGAAATTCATGGATGTTGCGCGCGATGTCGAAATCGCGGGCGTCAAAGCGTCCCTGTCGCGGTCGGGCTATACTGGCGAAGATGGATATGAAATTTCGGTCGCAAATGTCGATGCGGTCACCCTCGCACGGGCGTTGCTGGCGCTGGACGAAGTCGCGCCGATTGGTCTGGGTGCGCGTGACAGTCTGCGTCTGGAGGGCGGTCTGTGCCTCTATGGCCATGACATTGATGAGGGTACGACCCCGGTTGAGGCTGCGCTGAACTGGGCAATCCAGAAGGTGCGTCGCACAGATGGTGATCGCGCGGGCGGTTTCCCCGGTGCCGATGTGGTGTTGGCGCAGCTGGCGGAGGGTGCCGGGCGCAAGCGGGTTGGGCTGTTGCCGGAAGGCCGCGCGCCGATGCGTGAAGGCGTGGTTCTTTTCGATGCCGCAGAGGGCGGCACCGAGGTCGGCAAAATTACGTCCGGTGGTTTTGGTCCGACAGCTGGTGGACCCATCGCCATGGGCTATGTCGCGGCGGGCAACAGTGCTGTCGGCACGCCGCTGTGGGGTGAACTTCGCGGCAAACGCATGCCGCTTACAATTGCAAAGCTGCCGTTTGTTGCGGCAAACTTCAAAAGATAAACCAAGCATAGGGAAGACGACATGAAATTTACTGAAGAACACGAGTGGCTGCGCGTTGAGGGTGACGAAGTGGTGGTGGGCATCACGTCCCATGCCGCCGAGCAATTGGGCGACGTGGTTTTTGTCGAGTTGCCCGGCGAGGGCACAACCGTCAGCAAGGACGACGAAGTTGTGGTGATCGAAAGCGTCAAGGCGGCGTCAGACATTCTGGCCCCGATCGACGGCGAGATCACCGAAGTGAACACCCCGCTGACCGACAACCCCAGCATGGTGAATGACGACCCACAGGGCGAAGCATGGTTTTTCAAGATGAAGCCGAGCGATCCAAGCCAGATGGATGAGTTCATGGACGAGGCCGCCTACCAGAAGTTTATCGGGTAACGCCCGCAGCCCCCGCCGGAGCCTCCGGCGGGAGTTTATTCAGCAAAGTGAAACAAGGGGCCTGCGCCATGGTTTTCAAACCGACCGACTATTTGCCATATGATTTTGCCAACCGCCGTCACATTGGCCCATCGCCTGCCGAAATGGCGCAGATGTTGGAGACTGTGGGCGCAGACACCCTTGATGGTTTGATTGATGACACGCTGCCAAAGGCAATCCGGGCAAAGGAGCCCTTGGATTTCGGCAAGGCGATGTCGGAGCGTGAGGTGCTGGAGCACATGCGCGTTGTGGCGGGTAAGAACAAGGTTCTGACCTCGCTGATCGGGCAGGGTTATCACGGCACGGTGACGCCGCCTGCGATCCAGCGCAACATTCTGGAGAACCCTGCATGGTACACCGCCTACACCCCGTATCAGCCTGAGATTTCGCAAGGACGTCTTGAGGCGCTGCTGAACTTTCAGACCATGGTCAGTGATCTGACCGGGCTTGAGGTGGCCAATGCATCCCTGCTGGACGAGGCCACGGCCTGTGCCGAGGCGATGACCATGGCGCAGCGGGTTTCCAAGTCAAAGGCGACAGCATTTTTCGTCGACCGTGATTGCCACCCCCAGAACATCGCGGTGATGAAGACCCGCGCGGAACCTCTGGGGATCGAAGTTGTCGTGGGCGACCCGGACAAGATGGACGCCGAGAAGGTCTTTGGCGCTATTTTCCAATATCCTGGCACGTACGGCCACGTGCGCGACTTTACCAAACATATTGCGGCGCTGCATGCTGCCAATGCCATTGGTGTCATTTCGGCTGATCCTCTGTCGCTGACGCTGTTGAAAGAGCCCGGCGAAATGGGGGCGGATATCGCCGTGGGATCGACCCAGCGTTTTGGCGTCCCCGAAGGCTACGGTGGGCCGCATGCCGCCTATATGGCGTGTAAAGAGGCGATGAAACGCAATATGCCGGGGCGGATTGTGGGTGTGTCTATTGATGCCCATGGCAACCGGGCCTACCGGTTGAGCCTACAGACCCGCGAGCAGCACATCCGCCGCGAAAAGGCGACATCCAACGTCTGTACAGCGCAGGCGTTGCTGGCTGTGATGGCGTCGATGTATGCAGTGTTCCACGGGCCAGAGGGGCTGAAGGCGATTGCGCAGCGCATTCACCGCAAAGCGGTACGTTTGGCAAAAGGGCTGGAGGCCGCAGGCTTCAAAGTTGATCCACAGGCGTTTTTCGACACGATCACAGTGGATGTCGGCCCCTTGCAGGCAGCGGTGATGAAATCGGCAGTGGATGAGGGTATCAACCTGCGCCGCGTGGGTGAGACCCGCGTGGGTATCTCTGTGGACGAGCGCACGCGGCCTGCCACGGTGGAGGCAGTTTGGCGGGCTTTTGGCATTGTGCAATCCGACGATGATTTTACGCCAGATTACCGTGTGCCGGACAACATGCTGCGCACCAGTGCGTATCTGACCCATCCGATTTTCCACATGAACCGGGCCGAGACCGAGATGATGCGCTATATGCGTCGTCTTGCGGACCGTGATCTGGCGCTGGACCGTGCGATGATCCCGCTGGGGTCTTGCACGATGAAGCTGAACTCGGCCGCCGAGATGATGCCAGTGACGTGGCGCGAGTTTTCGTTGATCCACCCCTATGTGCCTGCGGATCAGGCGCTGGGGTACAAGGAGATGATCGACGATCTGTCGTCGAAGCTGTGTGACATCACAGGCTATGACGCGATTTCGATGCAGCCAAATTCGGGCGCGCAGGGGGAGTATGCGGGGCTTTTGACCATTGCCGCCTATCACCGGGCGCAAGGCCAGGGGCATCGCAACATCTGCCTGATCCCGATGAGCGCGCATGGCACAAACCCTGCGTCTGCGCAGATGGTGGGCTGGAAGGTTGTGGTGATCAAGACAGCGGCGAATGGTGACATTGATCTGGACGATTTCCGCGCCAAGGCCGAGCACCACAGCGAGAACCTTGCGGGCTGTATGATTACCTATCCGTCGACCCACGGTGTGTTTGAAGAAACCGTGCATGATGTAACGCGCATCACCCATGAACATGGTGGGCAGGTCTATATCGACGGGGCCAACATGAACGCGATGGTGGGGCTAAGCCGCCCCGGTGATCTGGGCGGCGACGTCAGCCACCTGAACCTGCACAAGACGTTTTGCATTCCGCATGGCGGTGGTGGCCCCGGCATGGGGCCGATTGGTGTGAAGTCTCACCTGATCCCGCATCTACCGGGCCATCCGAACGATGAGGGTGCTGCCGTCTCTGCGGCGCCTTATGGCTCGCCATCGCTGTTGCCGATTTCGTGGTCTTACTGTCTGATGATGGGCGGTGACGGGCTGACGCAGGCGACGCGGGTGGCGATCTTGAATGCCAACTACATCGCCAAGCGGTTGGAGGGTGCGTTTGACGTTCTCTACAAGGGGCCGACGGGGCGTGTGGCGCATGAATGTATCGTCGATGTGCGCCCGTTTGAGGACAGCGCTGGTGTGACCGTTGAGGATATTGCCAAGCGGCTCATCGACTGCGGATTCCATGCGCCAACGATGTCCTGGCCAGTTGCGGGTACGCTGATGGTCGAGCCGACGGAGAGCGAAACCAAGGCCGAGCTGGACCGGTTCTGTGATGCGATGCTGGCGATCCGGGCCGAGATTGCAGCGATTGAAGATGGCAAGATGGACCGCGACAACAACCCGCTCAAGAACGCGCCACATACTGTGGAGGATCTGGTTCTGGAGTGGGGCGATCGGCCCTATAGCCGCGAGCAGGGTTGTTTCCCTCCCGGTGCGTTCCGGGTCGACAAGTATTGGCCACCTGTGAACCGTGTTGACAACGTGCACGGGGACCGGAACCTGATCTGTACCTGTCCACCGATGGAAGACTACGCCGAAGCGGCGGAGTAAGGCGAAGCGGCGGAACTGGGGGGCCAGCCCCCCAAGGCCCCCCGAGGGTATTTAAGACTCAAAAAAGTTAGAAGGGCGCGGGGTTATTCCTGCGCCCTTAGCACGCCGGCGGGGCGGGTGTTGAGGGCTTGGATGGCAAAGCCGAGGCCAGCGAGGATCGTGGCCGCGACGCCGCCCAAGATGATCAGCAGGGCGTTTGGCCAGATCACGGTGAAGGAAGTTTCCATCACGAAGTGGCTGACGGCCCAGCCGCCCGCGATCCCTGCAAGCAGCGCCACACTGCCCGCAAACAGCCCCAGCAGGGCGGCGCGCAGGATGAAGCTGGCGGCGATCATCCGGCGGGACGCGCCGAGCGTTTTAAGCACGGCAGCCTCGTAGGTGCGGGCGTTTGCGCCAGCGGCGGCAGCACCGATCAGAACCAGGAAGCCAGTGAGCAGGGTGGCCATCGCGCCGTAGGAGGTGGCGGCGGCGAGGCCTGCCAGCACGGTGGCGACGCGGTCAATCGCATCGCGCACGCGGATGGCGGTGATGTTAGGGTACGCGCTGGCGAGATCACGCAAGATGGCGGCTTCGGCCTTTGGCCCGGCGTAGACGGTTGAGATGAAGGTATGCGGCGCGCCTTGCAGGGCGGCGGGGTTCATCGTGAGGACAAAGCCGATGCCAGCGGTGGAGAAATCGACCTCTTGAAAGCTGGTGATGGTGCCGGTGATGTCGCGCCCCAGCACGTTGATGGTGAGCGTGTCGCCCAGTGAGAGGCCCATCTCTTCGGCTTCTTCGGCGGCAAAGCTGATCTGGGGTGGCCCGGCGTAGTCTTTGGGCCACCATTCACCTTGGGTCAGCACCGTGCCATCACCCGGTAAGGCGGCATAGGTCACACCGCGGTCGCCGCGCACAACCCAGTGGTCGCCTGCCACCGCGCGCGCCGGTTTGTCGTTTATCGTGGTGATTACGCCGCGCAGCATTGGGGCGCTGTCAACCCGGGTGACGGCGGGGTCATCTGCCAGGCGCGCAGTATAGCCGGGCATTTGGTCTTTCTGAATATCGACAAAGAAGTAAGACGGCGCAACGTCGGGCAAGTTTCCAGAAATCGCCTGACGCAGATTGCCGTCGATCTGGCCGACGGCGGCCAGCACCGACAGGCCAAGGCCGAGAGACAGGACAACGGCACCTGCGCCTTCGCCGGGGCCCCCAATGGCGGCGAGCGCCCAGCGCAGGCGGGGGTGGCCACGGGCGCGGCGGGCTGCAATGCGCGAGAGCCAGCGCAGAAGTGTTGCTGCCAATGCCAGTAGCATCAGTGCGCCCGCGATGCCGCCGAGGGTGGATATGGTCAGCCACCATGAGCCGTTGAACCAGCCTGCACTGCCGACCAGCGCCGCCACCAGCAGCGCCATTGTGATCAGATAGCGCGGCGCGGGCCAGCGCGGCGTGCCTTGCCATGCGTCGCGAAACAGGGTCGCGGCGCGAACTTCGGCGCTGCGGGCGAGGGGCCACAGCGTAAAGATAAGCGCGGTCAGCACGCCGTAGAGAGCCGCTTCGATTAGGGGAACGGGGTAGAGCGTGAAACTCGCCGGTAGCGGTAGGCGAGACGTAATCAGCGGGGCAAGCAGGAGCGGCAGCCCCGCGCCGAGGATGAGGCCCAGCGCGATGCCGACCAGCGACAGAAGGCCAATCTGGATGAAATAGGTCTGAAAGATCGTGGCGCGGGTCGCCCCGAGCGCGCGTAGGGTGGCGATGACGCCAGTCTTGCCCTGTAGGTAGGCACGTACGGCGGCAGCAACCCCAACACCGCCTACGGCCAGACCGGACAGGCCGACAAGCACCAAAAACGCGCTGAGCCGTTCGACAAACCGCGCCACGCCGGGGGCGCCGTTGCGGGCGTCCGTCCAGCGCATCCCGGCGTCGGCGAATCGTTTCTGCGCCGCAGATTTCATCGGTGCAAGGGCCGTGTCGGGCGGAAGGTCGAGCCGGTATTTGCTGTTAAAGAGTGTACCGGGTGCCAGCAGGCCCGAGCCATCGAGAGCGGCGCGCAGCACCAAGGTGCGTGGGCCGAGGGCGAAGCCGCTGGCGGCGCTGTCGGGTTCGCGCAGGATCAGAGCGGCGAGGCGAAAGCGCTGATCGCCGAGGGAAAATTCATCGCCGGGGGAGAGGCCAAGGCGGTCTGACAGGGCGCGTTCCATGACGGCGCCGGGTAGGCCATTCTGGTTTGCAAGTGCGGTATCCAGCGGCATCGCGGGGTCCAGCACCATTTGGCCGATCAGGGGATAGGCACTGTCGACGGCTTTGACCTGCGTCAGGGCGCGGTCGGCGGTATCGTCCGCACCGACCACGGCCATGGACCGGAATTCGACCACTTCGGATAGTGCGTCGGCGCGGGTTTCCATCCACGCGCGCTCTTCCGCAGTGGCAAAGCGGTAGGTGAAATCAAGTTCGGCATCACCGCCCAATAGCGCAGCACCTTCTTGTTTCAGCCCTGCTTCGATTGCGGCTCGCACTGAGCCGACAGCGGCAATTGCGGCCACGCCGAGGGCAAGGCACGCCAGCAAAAGACGAAAACCATGCAGGCCGCCGCGCATTTCGCGTCGGGCAAAGCGGGCGGCGAGCCGAAGGCTCATGCAAGCCGCCCGTCGACCAAACCCACCACACGGTCACAGCGCGCTGCCAGTTCATCGGCGTGGGTGACCAGCACCAGCGTGGCGCCGTGACGATCGCGCAGGCCAAAGAGCAAATCCATAATCGCGGCGCCGTTAACGCTGTCGAGATTACCTGTGGGTTCATCGGCCAGCAGGATCGCAGGACGCGGGGCGCAGGCGCGGGCCAGTGCCACACGCTGTTGTTCGCCCCCAGACATCTGCGCAGGGTAATGGTGGGTGCGGTGGCCGAGACCCACGGCCTCAAGTTCTTCGCGGGCACGGTCAAAGGCATCTGCATCGCCTGCCAGTTCCAGTGGCGTCGCGACGTTTTCAAGCGCGGTCATGGTGGGGATCAGGTGAAAGGATTGAAATACGATACCCATGCGCCCTTGGCGAAAGCGCGCCAGTGCATCCTCGTCCATTGTGCTGAGATCGTGGCCGAGCGCGGTGACGGTGCCGCCGGTGGCGCGCTCCAACCCGCCCATGACCATCAGCAGTGACGACTTGCCCGATCCCGATGGGCCGGTCAGGGCGAGGGTCTCGCCCGGCTCGACCTGTAACGATATGCCGCGCAAAATATCTACGGGTCCGGCATTGCCCTTGAGGCTTAGCATCACATCTTTGAGGTGGTAGACAGGATCAGTCACAGGGCCGCCTTTGGCTGGGGTCTCTGTTCGATATGGAGGTTGGCAGGCAATGCGCAAGGTATTGATCTCATTTGTTATGGTATTCGCAGGGGCCGCGCAGGCGGATGAGATCGTTATTGCGGCGCTTGGGGACAGCCTGACTCAGGGCTACGGCCTTCCGGTGGAAGACGGATTTGTACCGCAGTTGCAAGCCTGGCTGGATGCCCAGGGGACCGATGTGCGCCTGATCAACGCGGGGGTGTCGGGTGACACGACAGCAGGAGGGCTGGCGCGGGTCGATTGGACGCTGACGCCGGATGTGGAGGGAATGATCGTAACCTTGGGGGGGAATGATCTGTTGCGCGGGTTGTCACCCGCGCAGGCACGCGCAAACCTGAACGGGATATTGGATGCAGCAGATCGCGCCAAGGTCGACGTATTATTGGTGGGAATGACCGCTCCGACCAACTTTGGTGCCGGGTACAAAACGGGATTTGACGCGCTCTATCCAGACCTGGCTGACAAACACGGTGCCGCACTCTATCCAGATTTCTTTGCCGGGTTGCTGGCTGACGATGTCGCGCGTGCTGATGCCGTGCGCCTGTACTTTCAGCGCGATGGCATTCACCCAAATGCGGTTGGGGTGGCACGGATCGTGGCGGACATTGGCCCTGCGGTGGCCGAACTGGCCCAGCGTATCGCGGCGCAAACAGACAACTGAAACGAAAACGGACGCCGTGGCGTCCGTCTAAAATTCTTATGCTGTGCCGGGCTTATGCCAGCGACAGGTTGCTTGCGCTTTCGCGGCCATCCCGGCCTGCTTCGACGTCAAAAGTCACCTTCTGATTGTCTGCAAGACCGGTCAGCCCTGCGCGTTCGACTGCGGAAATATGGACAAAAATGTCCTTCCCGCCGCCGTCAGGCGCGATAAAGCCGAAGCCTTTTGTTGTGTTAAACCATTTTACGGTGCCAGATGCCATGACCCATATCTCCGTTACTTGTTCTGCCCGCAGGATGCGGCAGCGTGGCTCTGTCGAATTCTTGATCGGACCAAAGCCATAGGGCAACCGGGTCGATATTTCTTCGCGTCGCAGCTCTGATATTGGAATCTTATTCACCAAAATCAAGAAAATTTGGCAGAGCGCAGGTGACAGGCGGGTGTTTGCCCATGAAATTTCACATCTCTGAAATAATTTTACCAGTTGATAAAAAAATGATTCCGTGAGAGCGTTTTGCAACAGCACAAGAAACGCAGGGGAGTTTATAATGGCACGTGATGTCTTTGAGCCGGGGATCGTACCGGGGCGGCTTGATCCGCAAAGCTATGAAACCGGGTTTTCGGACCTGCACCCGCCTTTGGGAGAACACGAGGCGTTGGTGGCTGCGGATCGGTGCTACTTTTGCCATGATGCACCCTGTATCACGGCCTGTCCGACAGATATCGACATTCCACTTTTCATTCGTCAAATCGCGACCGGCACGCCAGATGCGGCGGCCAAAACGATCCTGAGCCAGAACATTCTGGGCGGCATGTGCGCGCGGGTCTGCCCCACCGAAACGCTGTGCGAGCAGGCCTGTGTACGCGAATTAGCCGAGGGCAAGCCGGTGCTGATAGGTCAGTTGCAGCGCTATGCCACGGATCACCTGCAGGCGCAGGGCAAGCACCCCTTTGTTCGGGCGGAACCGACGGGCAAGCGCGTGGCGGTTGTCGGGGCCGGGCCGTCGGGCTTGTCCTGTGCACACCGTTTGGCGATGCTGGGACATGAAGTGGTGATCCACGATGCGCGACCAAAACCCGGTGGGCTGAACGAATACGGCATCGCGGCCTACAAAACGCCTGATGGCTTTGCGCAGGGCGAGGTTGATTGGCTGATGCAGATCGGTGGGATCACCATCAAGAACAATACGGCATTAGGGCGGGACGTGACGCTTGATGCGCTGACGTCTGACTTTGACGCGGTTTTCCTTGGGCTTGGCCTTGTTGGGGTTAATGCGCTGGGCGCCGAGGGCGAGGACAAGGTGGGGGTCGCCAATGCGGTGGATTTCATCGCAGACCTGCGCCAGGCAGGCGACATGGGCACGGTTCCCATCGGCCGTGATGTGGTGGTGATCGGCGGCGGAATGACGGCCGTGGATGCCGCAGTGCAAGCCAGGCTGTTGGGCGCGCTGAACGTGACACTTGTTTACCGTCGCGGCCGGGACAGGATGAACGCAAGCCCGTTCGAGCAGGATCTGGCTGCCAGCAATGGGGTGCGGATCGTGACACATGCGGTGCCTGTGGCGGTGCATGGCAATGGCGCGGTGCGCGAGATTGAATTTGAGTATGTCGATGATGCGATGAAAGGCACCGGGCAGATGCTGCGACTTGCGGCGGATCAGGTGTTCAAAGCCATCGGGCAAACGCTGATGGGCGACGGGCTGCCTGCGCTTGAGGGTCGCAAGATCAAGGTCGACGCGGCAGGGAGGACATCAATCAAGGGTGTCTGGGCCGGTGGCGATTGCGCCAGCGGCGGCGACGATTTGACGGTGACAGGCGTGGCCGAGGGCCGCGATGCGGCAATAGATATTCACAAGGCGTTGGTGGGCTAAGCCCAGTTTGACGGGAGGAACGAAAATGGCAGATCTGAGAAGCGACTTTATCGGGATCAAATCCCCCAACCCGTTCTGGCTGGCTTCTGCGCCGCCAACGGACAAGGAATACAACGTGCGCCGCGCCTTTGAGGCAGGCTGGGGCGGCGTCGTGTGGAAGACACTGGGCATGGAAGGCCCGCCGGTGGTGAACGTAAACGGTCCGCGCTACGGTGCAATCTACGGCGCCGACCGTCGGCTTTTGGGGCTGAACAACATTGAGTTGATCACTGACCGCCCGCTCGAGGTCAACCTGCAAGAGATGAAGGTGGTCAAACGTGACTATCCTGACAGGGCGTTGATCGCGTCCATCATGGTGCCTTGCGAAGAGGAGGAATGGAAGGCGATCCTGCCGCGCGTTGAGGAAACCGGCGTTGACGGGATCGAGCTGAACTTTGGCTGCCCGCACGGTATGGCCGAACGCGGAATGGGCAGTGCCGTGGGGCAAGTGCCAGAATATATCGAGATGGTCACCCGCTGGTGCAAGATGTACTCGCGGATGCCGGTGATCGTAAAGCTGACGCCCAACATCACCAATGTTCTTTATCCGGCAGAGGCTGCGAAACGTGGCGGGGCGGATGCGGTGAGCCTGATCAACACGATCAATTCGATCACATCCGTCGATCTGGACTGTTTCGCACCGGAACCGATGATTGATGGCAAGGGCACCCATGGTGGCTATTGTGGCCCGGCGGTGAAACCGATTGCGCTGAACATGGTCGCCGAGATTGCGCGCAACCCGGCGACTGCGGATCTGCCGATTTCGGGCATCGGCGGGGTGACCACATGGCGTGACGCGGCTGAGTTTTTGGCGCTGGGTGCAGGGAACGTACAGGTTTGCACGGCAGCCATGACCTATGGCTTCAAGGTGGTGCAGGAAATGATTTCGGGCCTCAGCGATTATATGGACGAGAAGGGTATGACCTCGGTCGACCAGATCGTGCGCCGCGCCGTGCCGAATGTGACCGACTGGAACCAGCTAAACCTGAACTACATCGCCAAGGCAGAGATCAATCAGGACCTTTGCATTTCTTGCGGCCGGTGCTTTGCTGCTTGTGAGGACACAAGCCATCAGGCAATCGCCATGTCCGAAGACCGGGTGTTCAGCGTGATCGACGATGAATGTGTCGCCTGTAACCTTTGCGTGAATGTCTGCCCGGTCGAAGATTGTATCTCGATGGTGCCGATGGCCGCAGGGCAAACGGACCCGCGCACGGGCAAGGTGGTCCAGTCAGATTATGCCAACTGGACCACGCATCCAAATAACCCGAGCGCAACCGCAGCAGAGTGACGCAGGCGGTCTGGTCACTGCCTCCTGAGATAGGGCGAGGTCGGCAACGGGTCAGGCATCTGATTGGCGGCCTCGCGCACCTCTTGGCTGGTGTTGATCACTTCGGACACCGCTGGACGCCCGTCAGATACCGCGTTCTGGCGTTTGGCCTCTATCAGGGCAAGCGCGCCGTCACGCGCCATCTGTTCGGTTCGCGCCGCAGCATTCGCCGTGGCCTGTGCCGTAACCACAGAGCGTGGCGTGGCATCTGATCGGCGGATGGCGGACGCGGGTTGTCGAGCCCCTTCGCCCCCGGCACCGCTGCCGGACCCAGAGTAGCCTGTTGAGTTGCCAGACGTTTGACTGTCTGGAGATGTTCGCGTGGGGGGCACGGCATCTGGCCCGGCGCTTTCGCTGGACGCGCGCCCTGATTGCGCGCCGTCTGCTTGGGTTGGAGGCGGCTGTTGTGCCGCCCACGGATTCGTCAAAAGAATAGCACTCATGTCTGCTCCTCATGCTGCTGAAGGAGCCCTCACCCGCGTCGAATCTGCGCCTTTGAGGTTAACAAACTCTAAATGGGTGGGATGTTCTGGCATCGTGGTAAATGGTTGGGGGGTCAGGACTTGTCCTTAACACCCAACAGCCCGCCGAACATCGCTTGAAGATGGGCCGCAGCGCGATCATGGGACGCGCCGCCGTCCAGAAGAACCTGCACCTGCACCTCGAAATCCGCATAGTGCTGTGTGGTCGCCCAGATCGAAAAGATCAGGTGCTGCGGGTCCAGCATGGGCAGTTTTCCCGCTGTTACCCAGCCCGCGATAACGGCGCATTTTTCGTCGAACAGGGGTTTGAGATGACTGTGCAGTTGCGGCGCTATTCGCGGCGCGCCTTGCAGGATTTCATTGGCAAACAAGCGGCTTTCGCGGGGCAGATCACGGGCCATGTCGAGCTTGCGCTGGACGTAATCAAGTATCTCAGTGCGCGGATCGCCGGCCGGGTCTAATTCGACAAGCGGGTCAAGCCATGTCTCCATCAGATGCGACAGCAGGGTCACGTGGATGTCTTCCTTGCCACTGAAATAATACAGGATATTCGGTTTGCTCAGCCCCGCCTCTTCGGCAATTTGATCCAGAGTGGCACCGCGAAAGCCATGTCGCGAGAACACTTCGAGGGCGGCATCCAGAATCATCCGGCGGTTACGACGTTGGATGCGGCTGGGTTTCTTGATCGTGCCATCGGGCAAGGGCGCGCTCCTAAGAGTTGTGCCGCGAAAAGAGGCGGTTGGCCAATCTGCGACGGCTTGTTTCAAACCAGTTCTTGACAGAACCTAGCCTAGCCGCAATCGTGGATTTACCAAATGGTAAAAAAATATGACGGCAAATGCCGCTGACGGAGGAGTAAACAATGCCCGCACCCGGAGAGAACCTGAAGATCAATCCTGACCGTTTGTGGGATACTCTGATGGAGATGGCCAAGATCGGTCCCGGTGTTGCAGGTGGCAACAACCGCCAGACGCTGACAGACGCCGATGGCGAGGGCCGCGCGTTGTTCCAACGGTGGTGCGAGGATGCGGGTTGCGAGATGGGGCTGGATCAGATGGGCAATATGTTCGCGCGCCGTGAAGGCACGGACCCTGATGCCCTGCCGGTATATGTGGGGTCGCATCTGGATACACAGCCGACAGGCGGGAAATATGACGGGGTGTTGGGCGTTCTCGGCGGGTTGGAGATTATCCGCACGCTGAACGATCTGGGGATCAAGACGAAGCACGCGATCGTCGCGACCAATTTCACCAACGAGGAAGGCACGCGCTATGCGCCTGCGATGTTGTCGTCAGGTGTCTTTGCCGGGATTCATACGCAGGATTGGGCTTATGGCCGCGTCGATGCCGAGGGCAAGACCTTTGGTGATGAGTTGAAGCGGATCGGCTGGCGCGGTGAAGAAGAGGTCGGCGCGCGCAAGATGCATGCATTCTTTGAACTGCACATCGAGCAAGGGCCGATACTGGAGGCCGAGGGCAAGGATATCGGCGTGGTCACCCATGGGCAGGGGTTGAGCTGGACGCAGATCACCGTGACCGGCAAGGACAGCCACACCGGCAGCACGCCGATGCCGATGCGGCACGACGCGGGGCTGGGTATGGCGCGGATATTGGAAAAGGTGAACGAGATTGCGCTCAGCCATGCGCCCCATGCCGTTGGTGCCGCGGGTCATATTGATGTCTATCCCAACTCGCGCAACGTGATCCCCGGCAAGGTGGTGTTCACGGTTGATTTCCGATCCCCAGAACTGGCTGTGATCGAAGACATGGAGGCACGGTTGCGCGACGCGGGGCAGAAGATTGCTGACGACATGGGGTTGGGCATTGAGTTTGAAAAGGTCGGCGGGTTTGATCCGGTCGCCTTTGACGAGAGCTGTGTGTCGGCTGTACGTAGCGCGGCGGAGCGGCTGGGTTACAGTCACATGGACCTGATTTCGGGCGCCGGGCATGATGCGTGCTGGATCAACCGTGTGGCACCGACTGCGATGGTGATGTGTCCTTGTGTGGATGGGTTGAGCCACAACGAGGCGGAAGAGATATCCAAGGAATGGGCGATGGCGGGCGCGGACGTGCTGCTGCATGCGGTTTTAGAAACAGCGCAAGTTGTGAGCTGATCTGTCTGGATCGGCCTAGGGTCAGCCTCCAAAGGTGAGGGAATTGCGGGCCAGCCTCCGACCCCTCGGGAATAATTAGGGCTAAAAAGAACAAGGGAGAGTTGTGATGAGCAAAGTCATCAAGGGCGGCACAGTCTGTACGGCGGACAGAACGTGGAAGGCGGATGTGCTGATCGAGGGCGAGAAGATCGTGCGCATAGGCGAGGATCTGGTGGGGGACGAATACATCGACGCCGAAGGCGCCTATGTGATCCCGGGTGGCATTGACCCGCATACTCATCTTGAGATGCCCTTTATGGGGACCACCGCGGCAGAAACCTTTGAGAGCGGCACCTGGGCGGCGGCGGCGGGGGGCACCACGATGGTGGTGGATTTCTGCCTGCCGGGGGCTGATGGGTCGATCAAAAACGCGATCAACGAATGGCACCGCAAGAGCGCGCCGCAGATTTGCAGCGACATCGGTTATCATATGGCGATTACCGGCTGGAACGAGAGCGTTTTCAACGAGATGAAAGACGCGGTCGACATGGGGGTAAACTCGTTCAAGCACTTCATGGCCTACAAGGGCGCCTTGATGATCGAGGACGATGAGATGTTCGCCTCTTTCAAGCGCTGTGCCGAACTGGGCGCTTTGCCGATGGTACATGCCGAGAACGGTGATCTGGTGGCCGAGTTGCAGCAAAAATATTTCGATCTGGGCATTACCGGGCCAGAGGGTCATGCGTACAGCCGTCCTCCGGAATTAGAAGGCGAGGCAGCAAACCGGGCGATCACCATTGCCGATACCGCAGGTGTGCCGCTGTACATCGTGCATGTGTCTTGTGAACAGACCCACGAGGCGATCCGGCGGGCGCGGCAAAAGGGGATGCGGGTGTACGGCGAGCCGCTGATCCAGTTCCTTACCTTGGACGAGAGCGAGTATTTCAACAAGGATTGGGACCACGCGGCACGCCGAGTGATGAGCCCGCCGTTCCGCAGCAAGGATCACCAGGACAGCCTTTGGGCTGGGTTGCAGTCGGGGTCGTTGCAGGTGGTGGCGACCGATCATGCGGCATTCAACACCGAGCAAAAGCGCGCGGGCCGCAATGATTTCAGGATCATTCCCAACGGTTCCAATGGGTTAGAGGAACGTCTGGCCGTGCTCTGGACCGAGGGTGTGGAAACGGGGCGTCTGACGCCGAATGAATTTGTCGCGGCGACCAGCACCAATGTGGCAAAGATTCTGAACATCTATCCTCGTAAAGGCGCTATTGTTGAAGGCGCAGATGCCGACATCGTGGTCTGGGACCCAAAGATCAGCAAGACAATCAGCCCCGCGAACCATCATTCGGTGCTGGATTACAATGTATTCGAAGGTTTCGAGGTCAAGGCTCAGAGCCGTTACACCCTAAGCCGCGGTGAGGTGATCTGGGCATGGGGGCAGAACAGCCAGCCGCAGCCGGGGCGTGGCAAGTTTATCCCACGGCCCGCCTTCCCCAGCGCCAATGTGGCGCTGAGCAAGTGGAAGGAACTGAACAGCCCGAAGATGATCAAGCGTGATCCGCTGAATATACCTGCGGGGATATAACAGCCAAACAGCGCCAATACTGAAACGGTAAAGTGCCGCGCCAAAAGCGGCCTGCCAATGGGGAAGTGAACTTCGTGAATGACAGCCAGAGCGTAATAAGCGCCAGCAATCTAGACCTGACCTTTCAAACCAATGATGGGCCAATCCATGCGTTGAAGGACGTGAACCTAGAGATCAACAAGGGTGATTTTGTCAGCTTTATCGGGCCGTCGGGATGTGGCAAGACCACGTTCCTGCGGGTGATGGCCGATCTTGAACAGCCCACCGGCGGCACTGTTCTGATCAATGGGGTGACGCCCGAGCAGGCGCGTAAATCGCGGGCCTATGGTTACGTGTTCCAGGCGGCCGGGCTCTATCCGTGGCGCACCATCGGGGGCAATATCCGCCTGCCGCTCGAGATTATGGGCATTCCCAAAGCCGAGCAGGCCGAACGTGTGAAGCGCGTTCTTGAGTTGGTTGAATTGAGCGGGTTTGAAAAAAAGTTTCCCTGGCAATTATCGGGCGGCATGCAGCAGCGGGCAAGCATCGCCCGCGCGCTGAGCTTTGATGCCGACATCCTGCTGATGGACGAACCCTTTGGTGCGCTGGACGAGATCGTGCGCGACCATTTGAACGAACAATTGCTGAGGCTGTGGGCGCGGACCGAAAAGACCATCGCCTTTGTCACACATTCGATCCCCGAAGCGGTCTATCTAAGCACCAAGATCGTCGTGATGAGCCCGCGACCGGGGCGTATCACCGATGTGATCGACAGCCCTCTGCCCAAGGAACGGCCGTTGGACATTCGTGATACGCAGGCGTTTCTGGACGTGGCGCATCGGGTGCGCGAAGGGTTGCGGGCGGGGCATGGCGATGTTTGACAGTATGTGCGCGTCCGTCAGGGCCTTGAGTTTTTCTGGCGGGATAAAAGCGGGGGGCAGGGCATGAGGCGTAGCATACTGCCTGTTCTGACCGTTGTGGGCGCGTTGTTTGTCCTGTGGTATGCCGCCGCTATCTGGCTGAACGCGCCATGGGCGCAGGACCGGGCTGCGCGGGCGGGAGAAACACTGAGCATGCAGGCGCTGGTGGTTGATGCCTGGGCGCAGGATAAACCCAAGTTACCGGCCCCGCATCAGGTGGCGATTGAACTGTGGCAGACCGTGGCGGAAAAGAAAATCACGTCGAAGCGGTCTTTGGTTTACCATTCCTGGGTGACGTTAAGCGCAACGTTGTTGGGGTTTGTGATGGGCACAGTGCTGGGCACGTTATTAGCCGTTGGCATCGTGTTTAACCGCACGATGGATATGTCACTGATGCCTTGGGTTATTGCCAGCCAGACCATCCCGATCCTTGCGATTGCGCCGATGATCATCGTCGTCTTGAACGCCGTGGGTGTATCGGGCTTGCTTCCCAAGGCAATGATCAGCATGTATCTATCGTTTTTTCCCGTCGTTGTAGGCATGGTCAAAGGGTTGCGCAGCCCGGATCAGATGCAGCTAGACCAGATGCGCACTTGGCATGCCAGCGGCGCGCAGACATTCTGGAACCTGCGCTTGCCGGCGTCGATGCCGTACTTCTTTACGTCGCTCAAGATCGGCATGGCTGCGTCCTTGGTGGGGGCGATTGTCGGTGAATTGCCAACGGGTGCTGTGGCCGGATTGGGCGCGCGACTGCTTGCGGGCAGTTATTACGGGCAGACCATTCAAATCTGGAGCGCGCTGATCATGGCCGCTGCGTTGGCCGCGGCGCTGGTGGGTACGATAGGAATTATCCAGCGCGTCACGTTGAAACGGATGGGGATGGCATGATGGGCTGGTTGTTTTTTGCACTTGGTGCCTGGGTGCTGGGTTGGTGGATAAACCATCTGCTGGCGCGATATCCGCACCAGCGCTGGGCGCAGTTGGCGGCGCCAATTGTTTTTGGCCTGACCCTGATTGCCATCTGGGAAGGCGTGGTGCACGGGTTGGACATCAACCAGGTGCTGCTGCCTGCACCGTCGGTGATCGCCGCGCGTTTTGCTGTGTCGTTGGATATCCTGTGGCTGGATTTTGTGCAGACGGTAATCAAGGGGGCGCTGTCGGGCTATGCCATCGGCTGTGGCGCAGCGTTCTTGATCGCAGTTGCAATTGACCGCTATCCGTTTTTGCAACGCGGGCTGTTGCCCGTTGGCAATTTTGTCGCCGCTTTGCCGGTGATCGGGATGGCTCCGATTTTGGTGATGTGGTTCGGTTTTGACTGGCAGTCCAAAGCGGCTGTTGTCGTTGTCATGGTATTTTTTCCAATGCTGGTGAACACCGTACAGGGATTGCAGGCCAGCGATGCAATGCAGCGCGATCTGATGCGGACCTATGCGGCAGGCTATTGGCGCACGTTGTTCAAGCTGCGCCTGCCCGCCGCGATGCCTTTTGTCTTTAACGGGCTCAAGATCGCGTCGACGTTGGCATTGATCGGGGCGATTGTTGCCGAATTTTTCGGCTCTCCGATCAAGGGCATGGGGTTTCGCATCTCGACATCGGTCGGGCAGCTTGCGCTTGATCTGGTCTGGGCCGAGATTGTTGTGGCGGCAATTGCCGGATCGGCGTTTTATGGCATCATGGCGTTGATCGAGGGCCGGGTAACATTCTGGCACCCGAGCCAGCGAAGCTAAATACAAGAAGACGACCAACCAAGAGGGAGAATAACAAATGAAAAATATCACCAAGATTACAGCAGGGGCGGCACTGGGCCTTTGGGGAAGCATGGCGCAGGCTGCCGATGACCTGACCTTGCAGTTGAAATGGGTCACACAGGCGCAGTTCGGCGGGTATTACGTGGCGTTGGACAAAGGTTTCTACGAAGAAGAGGGTCTGAACGTCACGATCAAACCCGGTGGGCCGGATATTGCGCCGGTTCAGGTTTTGCTGGGTGGCGGTGCCGATGTCATGGTGGATTGGCTGCCCTCGGCGCTGGCCGCGCGCGAAAAGGGTGCCCCGATCGTAAACATCGCGCAGCCCTTTGCCAAATCCGGGCTGATGCTGACCTGCCTTAAGGAACACGGGATTGAAAAGCCGGAAGATTTCCCCGGTCACACGCTGGGCACATGGTTTTTCGGTAACGAAATCCCACTGCTGAGCTGGATGGGGAAATTGGGTTATTCGACCGATGGATCGGACGGTGGAGTGACTATTCAAAAGATCAACTTCAACGTGGACCCGCTGCTGCAAAAGCAGGTCGAATGCGCAACCACCATGACCTACAACGAATATTGGCAGGTCATTGATGCCGGGCTGACGCCAGAAGATTTGGTTGTCTTTAAATACGAAGACGAGGGCATCTCGACGCTCGAGGATGGCCTGTATACCACCGAAGAAAATCTGGCCGATCCTGAAATGCAGGACAAGTTGGTGCGCTTTGTGCGGGCGTCAATGAAGGGCTGGAAGTACGCCGAGGAAAACACGGACGAGGCGGCGGAGATCGTGTTGGAAAACGATCAGACAGGCGCACAGACCGAAGAGCATCAGAAGCGTATGATGGGTGAGATTGCCAAGCTGACGGCTGGCAGTAACGGGGCGCTGGACGAGGCGGCGTTTGAGCGCAGTGCGACCATCACCATGGAAGGTGGCATGATTACCAAAGCGCCCGAAGGGGCCTGGACACATGACATCACTGACAAAGCGTTGAACTGACCCTTGTGAGATAGAGCGTGAAAGGCCGGGAGCGATCCCGGCCTTTTGCATTTGACGGGCTGATATGAGGGGTTTAGCGCCAAGCGAGACCACATGTATTGTGCGCCGAAAGGCTTAGGCCAGATATTTTTATTGAATTTCCTAATTTTCTGCTAAGTTGGTTTCCCTAACGGGAGCTTGTGAATGGGGTCGTGATGGAAACGAGTCGGCTTGCCAGTTTGCAACTAGAAGTGCCGCGGCTCGCAGATGCGGCGGACCGTGTGCTCGATCAATTGAGCGCGGCTGTCTATACAACGGACAGTGCGGGCGTGATCACCTATTACAATCGTGCCGCCGCCGAGCTTTGGGGAGATAAGCCTGTTATCGGGTCGGCCCATTGGTGTGGGTCATTTCGGATTTATGAACAGGACGGGCGTGTTTTGCCGCATGATGCCTGTCCGATGGCGATATGTCTGAAATCGGGGAAAGGTATCGCGAGCGCCGAAATTGTTGTTGAGCGACCAAACGGTGAAATGCGTAACGTGATGGTGTCGCCGCAGCCTATCTTTAATGAGGCTGGCACCCTGATCGGCGCGGTTAATACACTGACGGATGTCACCGCGCTGCGCACCACGCAAGAACAGCAACATAGCAGTGCATCGCTGGTTGGCTCCATCCTCGACTTCAGCAATGACTGCATCAAGATCCTAGCGCTAGATGGCAGTCTGAAGTCTATCAACCCCTGTGGCTGTCGCAGCCTTGAGGTGGACGACCCCGGGCAGGCACTGGGTCTCAGTTATTTTGACTTCTGGCAGCGCGAGGATGGAAAACTGGCGCGCAAAGCTGCGGCCGAAGCGTTAAAGTCCGGTGAGAGCGCATTTGTCGGTACCTACACAAGCAGTTCTGGCAAGATCACGATCTGGGACGAGAGAATATCGGTGATCAACGATGCGGCTGGCGTGCCGAAAGGGTTTGTCGTGATCTCGCGCGACGTGACGGGCGAGCTTCGGGAAGCTGAGCGCAAATCCAAGCAATTAAAGCAGCAAAAATCACTGACCGAAATTGGCGCACTGGCCCTGAGAAATGACCCGTTCGAGGATTTTATGGCGGCAACGGTGGCGCTGATGGCCGATGCATTGGCGGTGCCGATGGTGAAAATCCTTGGGTTTTCGGATCAAGCAGAACATCTGACGTTGCTGGCTGGGGTTGGCTGGCACGATGGACTGGTTGGCGCCGCACAGGTCGGCATAGATCAGGAATCCCAGGCGGGCTACACGTTGTTGGCCGATGCACCTGTGGTCGTCACCGATCTATCAACTGAAACGCGGTTCAGTGGGCCACCCCTGTTATTCGAACACGGTGTCGTCAGTGGATTGAGTGTAATTATTCCGGGCATCAAAAGCCGCGCCTTTGGTGTGCTGGGCGTGCACGATGCAGTAGCGCATGAATTTACAGAAAGTGACGTGGATTATGTCGTGTCGGTGGCGAACCTCATCGCCAGTTGCCACCGCCTGCAAGACGCCACCCAGAACCAATTCTTGCTGACGCGTGAGATTGCTCATCGGGCGGGCAATCTGCTGCAAATGGTAAATTCGATCTTTAATCACACGGTGCGTGCCTCTGCCGACCTGGGCGAGGCCAAAAGCAAGTTTGAAAAGCGCTTGGCGCATATGTCACGGTCCAACATGCTGGTCAGCGGTGACGGTTGGACCAAGACACAGGTGAGGGCGCTGGTTGAAACGACGCTGGAACCGTTCTTGGCGATACTGGATATGGCCGGGCGCGATGTGTTGCTATCTGCTGACCTGAGCTTTGATTTGGGGCTGGTGCTGCATGAATTGGCGACGAATTCAGCCAAATACGGTGCCTTTACCGGCGATGGTGGGCGGGTTGCGGTCAGTTGGACGGTGACCAAGGGCTCAAATGGCGACCGCGAGTTCTGCCTGGTTTGGTGCGATCACAAACAAGTCGAAGCGACCAAATGTGCCGGAACCGGCTTTGGTACGAAACTCATTCATCAATTGATCGAGCGTAAATGGTCGGGCCACATCGAAACTGTACTGGAGCCGAACTTCACCTGCACCATTCGGCTGCCGTTGCAGGATGGCTAATCACGCGCGATTGTATTTGGCAAAAAAAGGGGCCGACGTTGCCTTCGACCCCTTTAAATCCAGCAATCTGTATCGGTTCAGAGCACGGTCACGACGGTACCAATCGGCACACGATTATACAGGTCAATCACATGTTCGTTCAGCATTCGGATGCAACCGCTGGATACTGATCGACCGATTGAATTCGGCTGCGTCGTTCCGTGAATTCGGTAATACGTATCGCGCCCGTTCTGGAACAGGTACAGTGCACGTGCGCCCAGTGGATTGCCGGGGCCGCCTGGTTGGGCTTCGGTATTGCCAATAAAGCGTTTGTAGGCGCTTGGATCACGTTCGATCATCTCGTCCGTAGGGCGCCACGTGGGCCATTCTTTCTTGACGCGGATGTTTGCAGTTCCGGTAAATTCCAGACCTGCTTTGCCCACGCCGACGCCGTAGCGCATGGCTTGGCCCGGGGCGGTCACGAAATACAGATAGTGGCTGCGCGGCAAGACAAGCAACTGGCCGGGTGAATACTGCGCCTTGATTGGGACCACTTGGGGTTTCGGATCATAGGCGGCTGTCTGGGCAATGCCCACGGCAGGTAGGGCTGTCGCGGCGAAGGTGCTGGCAAGAAAAGTACGGCGGCGCATAGCATGCTCCAATAAATTAGTTGAGTTAGAGATATTGTGGCACGGGCATTGATTTTGGCAACCCTGAGCCATAAAAAAACCGACCAACCGTTGCCGGTTGGTCGGTAAAATCTGCGTGTGGGGCCATGGCCCCGCTGACCCTTAGGCCAGTGCGATGTTAGTCGCGGATTCGCGACCGTCACGGCCGGCTTCGATGTCGAAAGTCACTTTCTGGTTGTCGGCCAGGCCTGTGAGGCCAGCGCGCTCAACAGCAGAGATGTGCACGAACACGTCTTTGCTGCCGCCATCGGGTGCGATAAAGCCGAAGCCTTTAGTTGTATTGAACCATTTTACGGTGCCAGTGGCCATATCCGTAGTCTCCATTTTAAACGCCATCCGCGGTGTGCGATGGCCCGGCGTGGTTGGTCTGGATCGATAGACTGAGCGCCGTGTAAGGGAGACAGTGGGTCGAAAAAGATAACGTTTGCGGAGGTTGTATCGCACTTATCAGAGATTCGTTCAAGGGGGCACGCATTTGGTGCCATTTGGCACCCAAAGCATGGCGCGAAATGGCAAGTTGCCGCCACAAATCAGCGCGATTCCTTTTGTTTCATTGGCGTGGTCAAAAGCGGCTGCGCCTAAAGATTGTCTAAAACGCACCGCAATGATGCCCGTTATACGTGTTTTTCTGCAAGGAACAGCCACAACTGCGCCTGACGAAGGTGCATCCCTTGGAGAATGAACATGATGCGTATCCTAGCGGTTGATGACGATCCGGTGATCCTTGATCTCTTGACCGGGTGTCTGACCGAAAATGACCAATTTGAACTGGTGTGTTGCGAAAGTTCGGAAGAGGCACTGGAAATGATCAGGACGGCCAAGCAGCCGTTTGATTCCTTTCTGCTTGATATCATGTTGCCGGGGGTCAGTGGCATTGAGCTGTGCAAAATCGTGCGTGGCAAGCCCGAGCATCGCACGACACCTGTCATCATGATCACCGCCAGCAAGGAACCCGAGCTGATGCAGCGCGCGTTCGATGCGGGGGCGACCGATTTTATCAGCAAACCGCTGGATGGTATGGAGCTGGGCGCGCGGATCAACTCGGCGAGCATGTTGAACGCGGCGCTCTTGCGCGAACGCGAAACCCAGCACACCTTGGCTGAATTGACCGAACTGATGAAAATCCGCTTTGATGAGGATTTTGATCTGAATGTCGATGGGGTCAGCGATTTTCTTGAACTGGAAAATCACCTGCTGCGCCTGCCCGCGGGATGTTTTTCGATGAACCTGTTCTCCATCGCCGTCGAAGGCGCGCGGGGCATTTACCGGGCGGTGAAGGCGCCGGCATTTCGCCAGCAGATGGAGCAGGTCGGCGCCGCGTCCGTTCATGCCTTGGAGGGCATGCCGTTTCATCTGGCCTATGCCGGCAGCGGTCGGTTCGTCGGTGTCGTGATGAGCCGAACGCGGTTGAACTGTGGCGATCTGGCCGAGCGCATGCATGGGCATTTGTCCCAATTCTGGGAAGCGCGCGGAATGGCGGTGTCCATGGCCCCAACGCTTCGGGTGGCCGCAGTGACTGAGCAGCGGTTATGGTCGGGTCTGTCAGCGAGCAACAAACTGCGGGAGTTCTTGCAGACATGGGACCCTCTGCATGGGTTGGCCAGGTCGGATGAGGACAATCTTTTTGCCCGTCTGGACAGCGTGTTCGACGACGAACGGTAACCCGATCGGTAATACGCGAAAAGGCCGGGGAAACCCGGCCTTTTTTTGTATAATAGGGGTTTAGGCGATGGCTGCGTTGTCGCCTTGGGGCGTTTCACGCGGCGCCATGTGGCGCGCAAAAGCGATCAGGGCGAAGAGGGCGGTGACGGCAGTGCCCGCGGCAAAGTAGATGCCCAGAGCGGTGACAAAGCCGGTGCCTACAATCAGCCAAGCCGTCACGAAGCTGACAAATCCTGCCAAGCTGCCAATCATGATCCCCGCAAGTGCCATTTGTTCATCCCTTTCGTTTCAATCGTATTAGGGCGCGGGAATCGGGCGATTTTGGGGCAGGCGGGGAAAATTTTGGAAGGGGATGGTTAACAGATGGCGCGGTGAGGGGGGCGGCCGGGCAACGGCGGGGCCGGAAGGGGCAGGTTAACAAGGGAATCGGGGCGATTTTCGGGGGGCACAACCCGTACAGCACCTCTACAGCAGCCGCACAGCGGGAGGACACAAAGGGCGGGATTAACGGGGCGTGCGGTGGGGAAAGGTTAATTTTGGGGTTTTTGGGGAGAGGATGAGCGGGGTTGGAGCGGGCTGGGGGTGGGTTGGTGTTCGACTTTTGAACGATGGCTCAGAGTGTCGCGCAGCCCGGAACAAGCCGCAGGCCGCAACGGTGATGCGGTCACCAGAGCCCGGAACAAGCCGCAGGCGCCGGGCCATCGCCTGCGCGTGTCACGCCAAAGGCGTGCCTTTAAGAGTGGCGCACCGTTGGTGCGACGGGCAGGTGATGGCCCGGCTTTCGCGGGTGTTGGAAAATTGGTACTTCGCGGAAACGCCGCGCGTTTTCGCCGCGCCCGACCGCCCCGTCACGCCAGAGGCGTGCCGATTTATGGGTGGCGCACCTTTGATGCGACGGGCGGGCGCGTTTCACGCCCCCGAGGCTTGCCAGCCTTCAAAACCCTCAATCGCTCCACTGGAGCGATTGCAAGACGGGTTTCGACCCGCGGTCGGGCGCTGGGGGTTCGGTACCTACCAGTCCCGGAAGTCTAGGAGCGACTCTATCTCGACCACATCAAGTGGCTGGTCTTGGGTTGCTCTAAGTCTTCGACGCCACCTCGTCTCAAGCTCCTGCTGGGTATCTACTTCTTTTCTGGTGACGACTCTCAATTTAGCTGTGGTATTTATGCCAATTAATTGATTCAAGTGTTTATCTCCACCACCATAGCCGAAGAGCGTGATTTTTTCCGCATCACGCAAGAGGGTTTCCAGCTTCTTCCAATATAAGCTAAGGATGGGCGAATTTTCAATTATCGACGGTTTTGAGTCAGCGTTTGTCAATACAATATGGACGCTATTCTCGCCAACATACTCGTGAAGTTTGGCGCGAGTTATTTTCTTCGGTACGCCTTCTCTCGTAACGAACAGTGGTGAGCCGTGTAGGTGTAGGAACCAGCCCTCTTTTTCTGGGTTCATAAGGTATTCATGTTTACCCATATCGAGGATGCCGCCGAAGAAACCGTCTCTGAGGAAGTGTTCCTTAAAGACGCTGGTCTCGGTGAATGCTTCGTAAAGCAAATCGTCATAATTTAAGGTAACGATGTCAGGACCATTTGTGCAGATGAATTCCCTTAATGAAATTGAAAACTCACTGGGTAGAAATTTCCCGCCATGGTGGAAAAGACTTGCGGCATGATGAAAGTACCTGCGAATAGCAACGGGAAAGCTACCTCCATGTTCGGTAAGCCATCGTTCGCCGACGACTTCCTCTTCAAACTCCTTTATGGTGTCGCAAGCATCTAGCACCCTTTGAAGGTCCGAAAGTTCGTCTTCAGAGGTGGGGGCTGACAGTTCATCTTCGATTACGCCGCCAGCAAGACAAGCGCAGATTAATCTGCGCTGGTGGTCATTTAATATGTCTTCATTTTCCCAGGACGATTGCAGGACGCGCTCTAATGAGAAAAAGTCATTATCTAAAGCCCTTCCAAGGCCATTGCCGAATAAAAAGACATTTCTTGACACCAACTACCTCATAAATCTCTAATGCTTAAATCGCTCCGGCCTTCACCCCCGGCACTCAAACACTACCGAGTGCGAACGCGCCCGCAAGAGCGGACGCTGCCTCGCACCCGTTCGAAAATCGCGCAGCGATTTATCGAACGAACTTCTTATGCTTCAACCGCTTCGGCTCAAGCGCATCCGCACCCAGACGACGCTTTTTGTCTTCTTCGTAATCCTCAAAGTTGCCTTCGAACCATTCCACATGCGCTTCGCCCTCAAACGCCATGATGTGGGTACAAATCCGGTCAAGGAAGAAACGGTCGTGCGAGATGACCACGGCACAGCCAGCGAAATCTACCAGCGCGTCTTCAAGCGCGCGCAGGGTTTCGACGTCAAGGTCGTTGGTCGGTTCATCGAGCAGCAGCACGTTACCGCCAGCCTTGAGTAGGCGCGCCATGTGTACGCGGTTGCGTTCACCACCTGACAGCAGGCCGACCTTTTTCTGCTGATCGCCACCTTTGAAGTTGAAGGACGAACAATAGGCGCGGGAGTTTACCTCGGCGTCGCCCAGCTGGATGATCTCGGCCCCGCCAGTGATGGCCTGCCAGACGGTATCGTCGTGGTTGAGGTCGTCGCGCGACTGGTCGACATAGGACAGATCGACGGTGTCACCGTATTCGATGGTGCCTGCGTCGGGCTTTTCCTGACCGGTCAGCATTTTGAACAGGGTCGATTTACCCGCGCCGTTGGGGCCGATCACGCCGACGATGCCACCGGGCGGCAGCGAGAAGTCGAGGTTCTCGACCAGCAGCTTGTCACCCATGTGTTTGGTCAGGCCCGCCACTTCGATCACCTTGTTACCAAGGCGCGGACCGTTGGGGATGACGATCTGGGCGCGGGACAGTTTTTCGCGCTCGGACACTTCGGCCATTTCGTTATAGGATTTGATCCGGGCCTTGGATTTGGCTTGGCGGGCCTTGGCCCCCTGGCGCATCCATTCAAGTTCGCGTTCCAGCGTTTTCTGTTTGGATTTATCCTCGCGGGCCTCTTGGCTCAGGCGTTTTGCCTTTTGTTCCAGCCAGTCGGAATAGTTGCCTTCGTTCGGGATGCCCTTGCCGCGGTCCAGTTCGAGAATCCACGATGTGATGTCATCGAGGAAGTAACGGTCGTGGGTGACGATCAGGATTGTGCCTTTGTAATCAATCAGGTGCTGTTGCAGCCAAGCGATTGTTTCGGCATCCAGGTGGTTGGTCGGTTCATCGAGCAGCAGCATATCGGGTGCTTCGAGCAGCAGTTTGCACAGGGCAACGCGGCGCGCCTCGCCGCCCGACAGGTCCGCGATATTGGCGTCATCGGCGGGGCAGCGCAGGGCCTCCATCGACACGTCGATCTGGCTGTCGAGGTCCCAGAGGTCTTCGGCGTCGATCTGGTCTTGGAGCCTTGCCATTTCGTCGGCGGTTTCGTCCGAATAGTTCATCGCCAGTTCGTTGTAGCGGTCGAGGATGGCCTTTTTCTTGGCCACGCCCAGCATGACGTTTTCACGCACGGTGAGGGTTTCATCCAGTTTCGGTTCCTGCGGCAGATAGCCGACGCGCGCGCCTTCGGCGGCCCAGGCTTCGCCGGTAAAATCCTTGTCGAGGCCGGCCATGATTTTCAGCAGGGTGGATTTACCCGCGCCGTTGACGCCGACGACACCGATTTTCACGCCGGGGAGGAAGTTGAGGTGGATGTTTTCGAAAGTCTTTTTACCGCCCGGATAGGTCTTGGAAACGCCGGACATGTGATAGACGTATTGATAGGCGGCCATTGGAGACTCCTTAGAACGGGTGATTGGGCTTTGGCATGCAATATCGCCCAGAGGGGGCAAGATCAAACACTCAATCGGGGGGCAGGCGGTGCGGGGGGATTGGCCCCGGCTGGGTCGTTAAACAGGACGTTTGGGCAGGGGGTAGTCTGCATTTTGGGGATTGGTTTTCAATCTGCACAATAATTAGTCGACGTGTGGTTAATACTTTTGTTACATTCATTACAACCTGTGATGGGTCGCATTAGAACGGCGGATCGCGGGTAGAGGAAACCGGGTGGGCGTATCATCGGTTCTGGTGTGCGCGATAATCGGTGCAGCAACAGGAAAATACTCATGTCAAAAACCACAATTGTTGTGGGTCTGGACGGGTCAGAGGCTGGCGCGCGTGCGCTGGCGTTTGCCAAGGCTCAGGCCAAACAGATCGGAGATTGTGCGATTTCGATTTGCTACGTAATCGAGTGGTCGCCTTTCAGCTTTCAAACCCCCGAGGAAAATGAGCAACGCCACAAGCGGCGTGAAGAAGAGCTGGCACTGGCCCGTGAGCGTGTATTGGACCCAGCGGTAAAGGACACCGAAAGCGCAGGTGTGACGGTGGAAGGCATCGTTCGGCACGGGGACGTGGCCGATATTTTGCATGACGTGGCCAAGAAAAAGGGCGCGATACAGATCGTGGTGGGCCGGGTTGGCGTGCGCGGGCTGAAGGATCGTCTGTTTGGCGGTGTCACAGGCCGACTGGTGGCAGCATCCAGCGTGCCTGTCACGATTATCCCCTGAATTTGAGGTGAGCAAAATGAACAAGTTATTCTCAACCGGGGTGGCAGCGGCGGCAGCGCTGAGCCTTCCCACCATGGTGGCGGCCCAAGAGGCCCTGACCATGGACGAAAAGATCAACCAGACATTTGCCAGTTCAACCGGCTGGTTTGTGAACCTGATTTTCGCACCCCTTCCCGGCACGGCATTTCCTTGGATCGTGTTGTGGTTGGTGGTCGCGGCGTCAGTCTTTACCATCTATTTCGGCTTTATCCAGTTTCGGGCCTTTGGCCATGCGATTTCGCTGGTGAAGGGTGATTATTCCGATCCCAACGATGCGGGTGAGGTGAGCCACTTTCAGGCGCTGACAACGGCGTTGTCGGGCACGGTGGGTTTGGGCAATATCGCCGGTGTTGCCGTGGCCGTGGGCATTGGTGGCCCCGGTGCGACGTTCTGGATGATTTTGGCGGGGCTATTGGGCATGGCGTCAAAATTCACGGAATGTACGTTGGGTGTGAAGTACCGCAATGAATATCCTGACGGCACCGTATCGGGTGGCCCGATGTACTATATGTCCAAGGGCTTTACCGAACGCGGTCTGCCGGGCGGCAAGGCGCTGGCGGTGCTGTTTTCGGTCTTTTGTATTCTGGGTGCGCTGGGCGGGGGCAATATGTTCCAGGCCAATCAGGCACACGCACAGATTTCCGGCATCGTGGGGGATTTCCCCGGTTGGATCACGGGCCTGATATTTGCCGCGGTGGTGTTTGCCGTGATCATTGGCGGCATCAAATCCATCGCGCAGGTCACTGAAAAGGTCGTGCCGTTCATGGGTGTTCTGTACGTCGTCACGGCGCTGATCATCCTGATCATGAATGCGGGCCAGATCGGTTGGGCCTTTGGTCAGATCTGGGCCGGTGCCTTCACCGGGCTTGGGGTTGCGGGCGGCTTCGTCGGGGCGTTGATCCAAGGGTTCAAACGGGCGGCGTTTTCGAACGAAGCGGGTGTTGGGTCTGCGGCGATTGCGCACTCTGCCGTGCGGACCAAGGAGCCTGTGACCGAAGGCGTGGTTTCACTGCTTGAGCCGTTCATTGATACGGTTGTGATCTGTACCATGACGGCGCTTGTCATCACCATTTCTGGTGTTTTGGTGATGGACCCTGCCACCGGCAACTTTGTCTTGAACGAAGCTGGCACAGCGATCCAGACCATTGACGGTTCCAGCGGCGTTGGCCTGACATCGGCGGCCTTTGCCACCGGGTTTAGCTGGTTCCCCTATGTGCTGGCGATTGCGGTGGTGCTGTTTGCGTTCTCCACCATGATCAGCTGGTCCTACTATGGGCTGAAGGCCTGGACCTATCTGTTTGGTGAAGGCAAGAACAAGGAATTGGTGTTCAAGCTGATTTTCTGCGTCTTCATCATCATTGGTGCGGCGGCGAGCCTTGGTCCGGTCATCGACTTTTCGGATGCGGCGATCTTTGCCATGGCGGTTGTGAACATCACCGCGCTGTATTTCCTGATGCCGATCGTGAAGCGCGAAACAGCCAGCTATTTCCGCCGCTTGAAGTCGGGTGAGATCATCAAGCACGTGCCGTAATATTACCGTCACATGATTGACAATGGGCGCTTTAGCCCCTTCTTTCGGCCTCTGATACATCATCAGGGGCCGATTGCGTTGCGACATACCATTCCATATGCGGCCCGCGGTCAGGTTATTGGTCTATTGGGGGGGTCGTTTGACCCCGCGCACGAAGGTCATGCGCATATAACGCGCGAGGCGATCAAGCGGTTCGGGCTGGATCGGGTATGGTGGCTGGTCAGCCCCGGTAATCCCCTGAAATCTCACGGTCCGGCACCGCTGTCGCAGCGGTTGGAACGGGCTGGCGAGGTCATGCAGCATCCACGTGTCGCGGTGACCGACATCGAGGCGCAGCTTGGCACACGCTATACGGCACAGACGTTGCGCGCCTTGCAGGGGCGTTACCCCGGCGTGCGGTTTGTCTGGCTGATGGGGGCTGATAACTTGGCACAGTTTCACCTCTGGCAGGATTGGCGGCAGATTATGAAAAGTGTTCCCGTGGGCGTATTGGCACGACCCGGACAACGCATTTCAGCCCGGATGAGCCGCGCCGCGGCCCTATATGCGCCCTACCGCATTGCTGGAAGGCAAAGCCAACTACTGGGTCGCGCAGAGGCACCTGCGTGGTGCTTTGTAAATGTGCCGATGGTCGATCTATCATCGAGCGCGATCCGAGCGGCGGGGGTCTGGACCTCGGCGGCGAAGGCCGATTAACGCAGCCGAGCGGAGGTGATGCCTGCGGTGATGATCACGGCAAGTCCAACCCATGTCAGAGTGTCGGGCAGAGTGTTGAACAGCACCAGCCCCAGAAGAACCGCAGCGATCAGTTGAAAATAGACCAGCGGAGCGAGCCGCGTGGCGGGGGCTATTCTATAGGCGTAAAGCAACAGCAGGTTTCCGAGCATCGAAAATAGCGCACTGATTCCGGCCAGGGCAGCGATGGGTGCTGTGGCGGGGGGGAGGTTGATCAGCCCCAGTGGCAAGAGCAGCAGCGCGCTTATGGCCAGCTGCGTAAATGTCATGGCCAAGGGCGTGGCGACGGCTGACAGCCAGCGCGACATCGTGAGGAACACGCCGTAAAACAGCCCCGCCGCCACCGCAAAGATCAATCTGCCACCGCCGCCGCCGGAATCTATACCGGGGCGCACCACCAACAGCACGCCGATAAACCCCAGTAAAATCAGCGCGCTGCGCAGCACTGTAATGCGTTCGCGCAGGAAAAGGGTGGCAAGAACATAGCTGAACATCGGGCCGATGAAGAAGGCGGCAAAGACGGTTGCGATGGCTTCGGTTTGCAGGGCGATCTGGATGCAAGTGATGCCACAGGCGAGTGTCGCTGCGCGCAGCCAGAGCCGCCAGTCGCGAAACAGCGCCCAAGTGCCGCGCGGCACAAATGGCAGCAGTAATCCCGCGCCGATGATAAAACGGGACCATGCCACAAAGACCGGGGCAACACCCAGACTGCCGCTTAGCAGTTTGCCGGCGCTGTCCCCTGCTGGGATCATCGACATGGCGACGAACATGATCAGGACCGCGCGTTGCATGACAGTCGATTATCAGGTCGGCGGTTTTGTGCAACCGCGAAAGAAAAGGGGGCGGAGGGGTGCTTGTGGCCAAGCGCGGCTTGCGGTTTATATCAGCGATATGAGCAAGAATATAACAAGACAGATTTCGCGGCGGTTTTTCCTGGGTAGCGCGGTTGCGGCAGTGGCCGGGTTGCCCGCCTTGGCGGCCCCACCGACGGCATCGCTGCGCCCGGTGTTGCGCGGCGACGACCTGTTTAAGCGCAGCATCCCGGATGCCGCCGGAATTATTTCAGATGTCGGGCTCACGGGGGACGTAGCATTCGCCCTCGCGGATGTGGAGACTGGCGTCTGGCTGGAATGTGCCAGTGAGCAGATGGGCATCCCCCCGGCCAGTGTCGCCAAGGCCATTACCGCACTCTACGCGCTGGATGTGTTGGGGGCGGAGCATCGTTTTGAAACCCGTCTGCTGGCCACCGGCGGTGTGGAGGGGGGCGAAGTTCAGGGTGATCTGATCCTGGTCGGAGGTGGTGACCCGACGCTGGATACTGATGCGCTGGCGACGATGGCTGCCAACCTCAAAGCGGCCGGGGTCATTGGTGTAAAAGGGGCGTTCAAAGTCCATGAGGCGACACTGCCTGTATTGCGCCAGATCGACCCCGAACAGCCCGATCATCTGGGCTATAACCCCGGTGTGTCGGGGGTCGCGCTGAATTATAACCGCGTACATTTTGAGTGGAAGCGCGGCGGCAATGGCTATGGCGTGACGATGGAAGGGCGGACCCAGAAGTATCGCCCCGCCGTTGCGATGGCGTCGATGCAGATCGCAGACCGCTCGGCGCCCGTCTATACTTACGAAGATCGCGGCGGGCGAGACAACTGGACCGTAGCCAAGGGCGCATTGGGCAGTGGCGGCGCGCGGTGGCTGCCGGTGCGCAAGCCTGGGCTGTATGCAGGCGATGTCTTTGCCACGTTGGCAGGCGCGCAGGGGATCAGGCTGGGCAGGCCCGAGATGATTGACGCGCTGCCGGTGGCCGAGGTGCTGGTGACGCAGCACAGCGGCGATTTGCGTGGAATTCTTAAGGACATGCTGAAGTATTCGACAAACCTGACGGCAGAAATGGTCGGCTTGTCGGCCAGCCAGAAACGGTTGGGCGCGGTCAGCGATCTGCGCACCTCGGCGGCGGAAATGAACCGCTGGGCGATTGCTACCCTGGGCATGGTCGGGCCCAAGATGGTTGATCACTCTGGCCTGGGTGATGACAGCCGGATGATGGCGTTGGACATGGCAGGCGCTTTGATGCGGATGAAGGACAGCGGGCTGCGGCCGATCCTCAAAGAAATTGTGCTGCGCGACGCCAAAGGCCGCCCCGACAAATCGCATCCGGTAAAGGTGGAGGCCAAGACCGGCACGTTAAATTTTGTCTCGGCGCTGGCAGGCTATGTTACCACGCCGAAGGGGCGCGTGCTGGCCTTTGCGATCTTCACGGCAGACCCGGATAAACGTGCCAAGGTCAGCAGAGCAGAGCGCGAGAGCCCGCCCGGCGCGTCAGGTTGGAACAGCCGCGCCAAGAAGGTTCAGCAAGGGCTGCTGGAACGCTGGGGAATGCTCTACGACGTCTGAGCGTTTAAGTCAGGTGTCGCGCCCGTGCGCCGCGTTCGATCGCGGCGGCATGCAAGCGGTCGATGTTCAACTCGTACCGGACTTCTTCGAGCAGGCGGAGTTCGGCTTCGTCCAGTTTGCCATCTGCCGCCGCCACATCGCAGGCCAGGGCATAGGCCGTTTCGTGAAGGCGGTCCGGCAGGGCCTCGCGGATCAGTCCGAACAGGGCATCAAGCCCGTCTTCCTGTTCAAACAGGTCAAACACGGTTTTGCTCATGATACCGACGCGGTCGTTGTCGTACCCCGAAAACACCGGGAGCAGGTTCAACGCGGACTCGATCTTGATCAATTCGGCGGTGCGGATGTTCTCATCCGAGGCCGACACCGCGATCATCAGGGCCACCAGACAATCCTGAGCGCTGAGGGAGAGGGAGCTGTCTTCGGTCATGGGGGCCGTCCTTTGAAAGGGTTTGTTGCGGTGCAGAATATTGACCCGCCACCTGGGACGCAATAGGAACACACGACCCCCGCGTATTGGGCGCAGGGGCTAGATTGATGGATGATCAGACATGTCCGAGACCCGCGACGCGGCAATGACCAGCAAAGCATGGCCCTTTGAAGAAGCGCGCCGGGTGCTCAAACGCTATGCCAAGGGCGCGCCGGAAAAGGGCTATGTGCTGTTTGAAACAGGCTATGGTCCCAGCGGTTTGCCGCACATCGGCACCTTTGGCGAGGTGGCACGTACCACGATGATCCGCCGCGCGTTTGAGGAAATCAGCGACATCCCGACGCGCCTGATTTGTTTCTCCGATGATCTGGACGGGATGCGCAAGGTGCCGGGCAATGTGCCGAACCCCGAAGCGCTGGCCGAGCATTTGCAGCGTCCGCTGACGTCTGTACCGGACCCGTTTGGCACCCACGAAAGTTTTGGCCATCACAACAACGCCATGTTGCGCCGGTTCCTCGACACGTTTGGTTTTGAGTACGAGTTTTATTCGGCGACGGAATTTTACGGGTCGGGCCAGTTCGATAAGATACTGCTGCGGGCCTGTGAAAAGTACGATGAGATCATGGCCGTGATGCTGAAGTCGCTGCGCGAAGAGCGGCGCCAGACCTATTCGATCTTTCTGCCGATCCACCCTGAAACGGGTCGGGTGCTTTATGTGCCGATGAAAGAAGTGAACGCCAAAGAAGGCACGATCACCTTTGATACCGAAGAAGGCGAAGAAATGACCCTGCCGGTGACCGGCGGCAATGTGAAGCTCCAATGGAAGCCGGATTTTGGTGCCCGCTGGGCGGCGTTGGGTGTCGACTTTGAGATGTATGGCAAGGATCATTCTACCAATACGCCGATCTATGACAGCATCTGCCGTATCCTTGGAGAAAAGGCGCCCGAGCATTTCACCTATGAGTTGTTCCTGGATCAGGAAGGTCACAAGATTTCCAAATCATCGGGCAACGGCCTGACGATTGACGAATGGCTGACCTATGCCAGCGCCGAGTCCCTTTCGTATTTCATGTATCAAAAGCCAAAGACCGCCAAGCGGATGTATTTTGACGTGATCCCTAAGGCGGTCGACGAATACCACCAACAGCTGCGCGCCTATGAGGGCCAGGACGTCAAGGCACGGTTGAACAACCCGGTCTGGCATATTCACGGCGGTGAGGTGCCAAAATCGGATATGGTTGTACCCTATTCGATGCTGCTGAACCTTGCGTCGGTGTCCTCGGCCGAAGATTCCACGCAGTTGTGGGGCTTTATCCAGCGCTACGCGCCCGATGCCACACCGGAAAACAACCCGGGGATGGATCAGGCCGCAGGCCATGCGGTGCGCTACTACAACGACTTCGTGAAGCCGCAGCGGGTGTTCCGCGCGCCCAGCGATCTGGAACGCGAAGCGCTGGAAGACCTTCGCGATCAGCTCAAGGTCTGGGAGGGCGGGCTGGATGCCGAAGCCTTGCAAACTATGGTCTTTGCCGTGGGCAAGGAACGCTTCGACCCGCTGCGCGACTGGTTTACAGCACTTTACGAAGTGCTGCTGGGTGCGAGCCAAGGGCCGCGATTTGGCGGGTTTATCGCCCTTTACGGTGTGGATGAAACAATTGCGCTAATTGATCAAGCACTGGCGGGAAAACTGACCACCGCGTGAAACTTTTGCCCTGACGCTTGCGTGACTTAAGTAAAGGCATCATGGCACGCGGGGGAAAGACAATGCGCAACGGCATCTTATCACTCTTCGGGGGGCTGATCCTGTCGGCCCTCCTGAGCTTTGGCGCGGCGGCCCAGGACGCCGAGATCCAAAGCACGATCAAGCAGCAGTTTGAGGCCTTCAAGGCGGATGATTTTGCCGCCGCGTTTGAATTTGCGACGCCGCGTCTGCAAGGGCTCTTCCAGAACCCTGAAAATTTTCGCCGTATGGTCACGACCGGTTATCCGATGGTGATGCTCCCCGCTGAAGTGCGGTTCTTGGATCGCCGGGCGCAAGGCGAGGCGATCTGGCAGAAGGTGCAGATAACCGACGCAAAGGGTTTTACGCATCTGCTTGCCTATCTGATGGAGCAAACCGACGAGGGATGGCGCATCGGCGCGGTGCAGATTCTTGACGCTCCGGGGACGACTGTCTGAAGCATGCGCTGCGCGCGCCGCTCCGTTCTGTTTTCTGCAACGTAAATACGTTGCACCGTGCGCGCGGTACGCCTTGGCAACCCTTGTCCGCGTACCCCGTTCACTATGGGGGTGTTGCGTCGCACAGCGTTCGCAGCCCTCAGTCTGGTTTAACACTTCGTTGATATTTCCTTGACCTCGCGGTCCGACAGCATCGGATCACAGTCACAGTTCGGCACGCCACCGGTCCGGGGGGCATGTGTCGGCCCGGGGAAAGGAAATGCGATGAACAAGGCAATTACCGATGGTGTGGTGCTAATGCCAACGCCGTTCGCGGCGGGGTTGGATGTGTATTCTAGCGGCGATGGGACGCCGGGGTCGGATACCTATGAGAGTGCCGCAAATGCCGCATTTGTCCCAGCGGACCAGGATTTTGGCGGCGCGTTGGAATTGCAGAAGATCACGTCGACGACCAAGGTGCGCTATATGGGGCAGACACCGTTGCTGCCGGGCTGCTATCTGCGGGTAACGGCGCGGATCAAGGCCGTTAGCGGCAATCTGCCCTCAGTGCGCATCGCCGCCTACCCGGCGACAGCGGGCGGGGCAAAAGTATCGGGTGTACCGGAATTCGGGCCCGCCACGGTTTTGCAGACCTATGGCGACGTTGTCAAAGTGTCCGCGATCATCGGGGCCGGCGCGCGTGGCGGGGTCGATATGGTGTGGGGAACAGCGCCGGTCTATGCGCATGTCGGGCTCGACCTGACTGGGCCGAATGGTGGTGAGGTGCGGATTGACGATCTGGTGGTGGAAGACATCACTTCTGTTTTCCTGCGCGACATGCTGGCCCAGATTGACGTGCGCGATTACGGTGCCATCGGAAATGGTGTGACAGATGACACAACGGCCTTTGAGGCGGCAAATGCGGCAGCAGACGGGCGCACCGTGTTGGTGCCTGCAGGGAATTTTCTGCTGAGCGGTGACGTCACCTTTGATACCCCGGTCAAATTTGAGGGCAGGGTGACGATGCCAGCCGCGGCCGTGTTGCTGCTGCGCCGGAATTTCGATCTGCCAAACTATGTCGAGGCATTCGAAAATGAAGAAACTGCCTTTTTGAAGGCGTTTCAGGCCCTACTGAATAACGCCGATCATGAATCGCTTGATATGGGGGGGCGCAAGGTCACGGTGACGCAGCCGCTGGATATGCAGGCCGCAGTGCCGGACCGGACGGTCTATGCGACGCGCCGTGTCATCCGCAACGGCCAATTGGAGGCGGCGGCCAGCTCTGCCTGGGACACCCAGGTGGTGACATCGCAGGCGACGTATTCCGCATCCAACAATCGGACGCTGACGAACGTGACAAATGTGTCCAACATTCCCGTCGGGTCGTTGGTCGAAGGCACCGGCGTTGGGCGCGAGATTTACGTGCGCTCCAAGAACGTGGCGACGCAGGAACTCACGTTGAACGCTTCACTATTCGACGCTGAGGGTACGCAGACTTTTACCTTTCGGAAATTCCAATATCTGATGGATTTCAGCGGGTTTTCTGCGCTGAGCAAGTTCACCATGTCTGACATCGAATTCCAGTGTAACAACCGATGCAGCGGCATCAATCTGGCGCCGTCGGGCATTACCTTCAACCTGCGAGATTGCTTTATCAGCCGTCCGATGGACCGGGGCATCACCTCGATCGGGGGAGGGTGCCAGGGGATGTTCCTTGACCGCTGTCAGTTCCTGTCGTCCGAAGACGCGCTGAACGTGCCGCAGCGCAAGACCATCGGGTTCAACACCAATGCGAATGATCTCAAGCTGCGCAACTGCAGGGCAACGCGCTTTCGCCATTTCGGGCTGATCGCGGGGGGCAACAGCATCATTACGGGCAACCATTTCTTTCAGGGTGATGCGGTGGCCAATGGCATACGCTCTGCCGGTTTGATCCTGGCTGCCCAGCACACCAGTTCGATCGTGTCAGGTAACTACGTCGATAACTGTTTTATCGAGTGGACAAACGAACAAGACCCGGCCCCGGAATATAGTAATGAATTTTCTTTTAGCGCGCTGAGTATCACCGACAATATTTTCCTGTCAGGGGAGGTGGCGCCTTGGTTCAGCTATATTGTGGTCAAGCCGCATGGCACGGGGCATTTTCTGACGGGAGTCAGCATCACGGGTAACAAATTCCGTAGCATCAACGGCGGTATTGATCGGGCAGAACGGGTCGATACGACATATGCAGATCTGGATTTGTCGCGCTGCAAGGATGTGGTGATGGTCGGAAACTCCTTTCACAATGTCACCAATCAGGTGCACAACCTTGCCGAGATCGAACATACGCAATCGACACCAAGCGACACTTGGGTGATCGACACCAGTGGCAAGTTGCCCTTTGGCGGACAGGCGCTGAACGTCGATACCGTGGTGGCCCACGGGGCGTTGCGGAACGGCGGGAATGTCACGCAGTTCGTGGTGCCCTATGTCAAGAATGCACAAGGGCCCGACAAGGATCAGGTGCATCTGATCTGGCCGTCAGATGTGAAGGGAAAGGTGTTGATTACCGTGCGGATGGACAACCGCTAACCTGCACAGACCAACAATATTTGGCCCCGGGGGAGCGATCCTACCGGGGCTTTTACTATCAGAAACTGCGCCAGAGACCAATTTTTATGGCTGTGTCGCGGGGGCTGCCCAGCGGGGTTTCGGTCCCGATCTGAAATCGGAATTTGCTGAAACTAGGCGAAATTACTACGGAAGGGGCCAGTTTGGCTTTGGCCCCGGCGGGATCGTGCGTGACGAATAGTTGTAGCATCCCGGTGGTGACGGGGGTGAAATCAATCCCAATGGTGCTGTCGATCTTGGTGACCGTCGTGTCGATGCCGATATCTCGGCGCACCGAGGCATCAACCGCCATCCAGCCAGAGTGGTCGTTCCATTTGACACTGCGGCCCCAGGAGAGGCCCGCCCTGACATGCGGGTAATAGAACTCACCCGCCCAGGTGGCCCCGATGCCCAGTTCGTAGGCCCAGCGATTATCGCTATCGGTGGCCCCTATGGGCATCCTTACGAACAGAGTGGCGTGACCTGACTGCTGGCCAAGGCGGCTGTTATAGAAATTTATATCGGCGCCCAGGGTCAGATTATCGCGCAATCCGAATTCGATATAGGTCGACTGGCTGGTATCAAGAAAATAGCTGCCGCTAAAGCTGGTGGCGGTAAAGCTGCTGCCTGTTTCGCGCAGCCATGCCCCCGCGCTTGCGTCTGTGGCAAGCAAATGTGTCGCAAAAAGGATTATACCAAAACTAGGTCGCACTGCGTTCTCCCGGTCCGATATTGGTTAACGGGAGTTAACAAAATGTTAGGATTGGGGGACGCAGCGGCGCCAACAGCAAAAAACCCGGTGCGCGTGGCACCGGGTTTAATGGTCTGCTTTGATCTTTTCGGGTCTGACCCCGCGTCAGACGTGTGCGTGCTTTCCGCGTGGGCCAGCGACCAGCCATGCGATAAAGCCGAGGACGGGCAGAATCAGGATGGCAAGCACCCAGACGATCTTGGCAGCGCCCGAGCTGCCGGATGTCAGCACTTGGTAGATGGCATAAAGGTCGGCGATCAGGATGATTAGTCCCAGAAGTCCATATTCCATTGTTATTCTCCGAGATTAAATTGTTGTTCCATTACCAGTTCAACCCCTCGTCACCGGATTTTGTTCCCTGATCGCTAAATGGCGGAACCACGTGTCTTTCCCGCCTGTTGATCAAACATCGAGAACTGCAACGAAAGGAGCGACACCCATGCCAGCCCAATCCAAATCACAACAGCGTGCCGCCGGTGCGGCGCTCTCCGCAAAACGTGGTGAGACCAAAGTGTCTGATCTTCGGGGCGCCTCAAAGGACATGTACGACAGCATGACCGAGGCCGAGCTAGAAGATTTTGCCAGTACCGATCACGATAACCTGCCCGAAAAGGTGGACGACGATTGAGGGCGGATGGGCCAATAATTGCCAGTAATTCGCGCTCGGCGGAACAGGACCATCGACGCGGCGTTTAATGTGCATCACCCCCACCATGAAAGGAATGCGCTATGAATGATTTGTCTGCACCTTCAACACTGGTTTCCTCCGACGATGTAAACGGTACGGCTGTTTACGGCTCCGCTGGTACGGAAATCGGACATATCGACCACCTGATGATCGACAAGAAATCTGGCAATGTCGCTTACGCCGTCATGGGATTTGGCGGTTTTCTAGGGCTGGGTGAAGAACATTACCCGGTGCCTTGGAACGCGTTGCGCTATGATGTCGATCGCGATGGCTTTGTCACCAATATCGACGAGGCCACTGTCAAAGGCGCGCCAGACCGTCACGACGGATGGCACCGCGACCGTGACTGGCAACAGCGCACGTTCGATCACTACGGTGTGCCGTACTATTGGCTGTAATTGCCAGTAAATAATTGCCAGTAAATTGATTGGGCAGGGAGGGCGGTTTCGCCCTCCTTTTTATGCCCGTCTTCCTATGCCTGTTGGCGCCAACCTAGTGGCTGGCCCGAATCATCCATCCTAACGCCGACCGCCGTACCGCGACTTGCCGCCGCGCATGCCTCCTCGGCCGCCGGTGCTGCGACCCGACGCTTTCTGAGCGTCGCCGACAGCCTTTTCCACGGCGTATTGCCGCGCCATCGGATCGTCGGAGATTGCCATATCCACCGCTTCCAGCCGTTTGACCTCATCGCGCAGGCGGGCGGCTTCTTCGAACTCGAGGTTCTCTGCGGCCTTGCGCATGTCGGTGCGCAGACCGTCCAGCACGGTTTGCAGATTGCCACCGGCCAGCGGGTTGTCGACCTTGGCGGTGACGCGGTTCATGTCGACATCGCCTTTGTAGAGGCCTGCCAGAATGTCCTCGACGTTCTTTTTCACCGTGGCGGGGGTGATGCCGTGCTTTTCGTTATAGGCGATCTGCTTGGCCCGGCGGCGATCGGTTTCACCCATAGCCCGCTCCATCGACCCGGTGATGCGGTCGGCATACATGATTACGCGGCCTTTTTCGTTACGCGCTGCGCGACCAATCGTCTGGATCAGCGATGTTTCCGAACGCAGGAAACCTTCCTTGTCGGCATCCAGAATCGCAACCAGCCCACATTCAGGAATGTCCAACCCTTCGCGCAGCAGGTTGATGCCGATCAAAACGTCAAACGCCCCCAGTCGCAGATCGCGCAGAATTTCGATACGTTCAATGGTGTCGATATCGCTGTGCATATAGCGCACGCGGATGCCCTGTTCGTGCATGTATTCGGTCAGATCTTCGGCCATGCGTTTGGTCAGCGTCGTACATAGCGTGCGGAACCCATCAGCGGCGACGCGGCGCACCTCGTCGAGCAGATCATCGACCTGCATTTCAACCGGACGTATTTCGATCATCGGGTCCAGCAGGCCGGTGGGGCGGATAACCTGTTCGGTGAACACGCCGCCGGTCTGTTCGATCTCCCAGGCCGCTGGCGTGGCCGAGACAAAAACAGACTGTGGGCGCATGGCGTCCCATTCCTCGAACTTCAGGGGGCGGTTGTCCATGCAGGACGGCAACCGAAATCCATGCTCCGCCAGCGTCATCTTGCGCCTAAAGTCACCTTTGTACATGCCGCCGATCTGCGGGACGGACACGTGAGATTCATCTGCAAAAACAATGGCATTGTCGGGGATAAACTCAAACAGAGTGGGGGGGGGCTCGCCCGGTGCGCGGCCTGTGAGGTAGCGCGAATAGTTTTCGATGCCGTTGCAGACGCCCGTGGCCTCCAACATTTCCAGATCAAAGTTGGTACGCTGTTCCAGCCGCTGCGCCTCTAGCAGTTTGCCATCGCCGACCAGTTGATCCAGCCGCATCCGCAGCTCTTTCTTGATGCCGATGATGGCCTGACTCATGGTGGGTTTGGGCGTCACATAGTGGCTATTGGCGTAGACTCGGATCTGGTCGAAATTGTCGGTCTTTTCCCCGGTCAGCGGGTCAAATTCCGTGATGCTTTCCAATTCCTCACCGAAGAATGACAGCCGCCAGGCGCGGTCATCAAGGTGGGCAGGGAAAATCTCAAGGCTGTCGCCGCGCACTCGGAATGAACCGCGTTGGAAGGCCGCATCGTTGCGTTTGTATTGCTGCGCCACGAGGTCTGCGATCACCTGCCGCTGATCGTAGTGTTCGCCCACTTTGATGTCCTGCGTCATCGCGCCGTAGGTTTCGACGGACCCGATGCCATAGATGCACGACACCGACGCCACGATGATCACATCGTCACGCTCCAGCAGCGCCCGCGTAGCCGAGTGGCGCATCCGGTCGATCTGTTCGTTGATCTGGCTTTCCTTCTCGATAAAGGTATCAGACCGCGCAACATAGGCTTCGGGCTGATAGTAATCATAGTAGGAAACAAAATATTCCACGGCGTTGTCGGGAAAGAAGCCTTTAAATTCACCGTAAAGTTGTGCCGCCAGAGTTTTGTTCGGGGCCAGAATGATGGCGGGGCGCTGGGTCTCTTCGATCACCTTGGCCATGGTGAACGTCTTGCCGGTGCCGGTCGCGCCCAGCAGCACCTGATCACGCTCTCCCGCATTCACCCCTGCGGTTAACTCCTTGATCGCGGTTGGCTGGTCACCCGCGGGCTCAAATTCCGTCACCAGCTTGAACGCCCGCCCGCCCTCTAGCTTTGGCCGGGTCCGCACATCGGGTGCGGGGTTTGCCAGCACAGGCATCACGTCTGATTTGTCGGAATGGGCATAGGGCATCGGCGGCATCCTTGGGTGGGCAGCCCCATAGGTGCGCTCTTTTGCCTGAGGTTCAAGGGGGCGGGGCGTTATGCTGACAGAAACTGACAGCAAACGCTGCCACGGTCACGTCATCAGACGCTTGCGATTCTTGTGAACCTTGCTGGCCAGGGGGGTGAGCGTGGCGCTGAGCACCTGATCGGGGCTTTTGCCAGCCAAGGCGGCGCGGGTGCCGGCGCTCATGGCCTTTGCCATGGCGGGGCCCTTTTCGCTGATCATGCGTTTGTTTTCACCGGGGCGGGCGGGGATTGCCCCGGCCATGGCCATCAGCCGCAGTGACATGACGATCTGGGTCTCGACCGCCAGCGTCGTAAATTGCGCCTGCATCGCGAAAAACGAAAATGGGTTCATGATAGCCTCCAAAAGCTCTGCCTCGATATAGCGCTGCGTTGCAGCATTGTAATGGCGGGCGCGAATATGTTTGCATTCTCTTGCCCCTTTGGGCGGAATATCGGATAAGCTGTCACCATCCAAAAGCGAAAGATCACACAATGCGCGCACGTATCTACCAACCCGCCCGCACCGCGATGTCATCGGGCACCGCCAAGACACGTGTCTGGCTGCTGGAATTTGCCCCGTCCGAGGCGCGCGAAGTTGATCCGTTGATGGGTTGGACATCGTCCAACGACACACAGGCGCAGGTACGTTTGCAGTTCGACACCCGCGAGGCGGCGGTCGAATACGCCCGCGAGAATGGCATCGACGCGCAGGTGCAGGACCCGCAAAAGCGCAAACCCAACATCCGTGCGGGCGGCTATGGCGAGAACTTTGCCACTGGACGCCGAGGGGCCTGGACCCACTGAGGCATTTGTAAGTCCGTGACCATTACCCAGCTTGTCACCCATTCCGGCGGGTTTCATGCGGATGAACTGCTGTCATCCGTTATTCTGACCCGGCTATATCCTGACGCCACACTGCTGCGCACCCGCGACGAGAGCTGGATCGCCCCGGCGCAAAGCCGGATCGTTTACGACGTGGGTCGGGATTACGATGCTGGCGCGCAGATTTTCGACCACCATCAACGCCCAACACCGCTGCGTGACGATGGCCAGCCGTACAGCTCGTTCGGACTGATCTGGCGGCATTACGGCCCTGCCTATCTGCGTGCCCTCGACCTGCCGGAGACCGACATCCCGGACATACACGCAAGTTTTGACGCCGACTTCGTGTTGCCGATCGACCTGATGGATAACGGCGCCCTGGACCCGTCGGCGGCAGGGCCCCTGCTGTCCGGGCTGACCTTGCCGATGCTACTCGAAAGCCTAAAGCCGGTGTTCGACAACCGCAGTGCGCAGGCGGATGATGAAGCGTTTGCAAACGCGCTGCCCATCGCCCGCGCCTTTGTCGAGGCGGCCATCGCACGCAAAGCCGCCAAGCGCCGCGCATATTCCATCGTAATGCAGGCAATTGCAAAGGCAGGCACCGCGCGGGTGTTGGAGCTGCCCATGGGCATGCCGTTTAGATCAGCCATTGACGCGGCCGGGGCCGATCACCTGCTGTTCGTCGTCCATCCGCGTGACAGTGACTGGGCCATCACAGGCATACGGGTGCGAGAAGACAGTTTTGACCAACGCGCCGATCTACCTGCTTCCTGGGCGGGCCTGACCGATGATGCACTCGAAGCCGCCTGTGGTGTAGCCGGTGCCAAGTTTTGTCACAATGGCCGCTTTATCGCCGTCGCCAGTACCCATGACGCGGCCCTGCGCATGGCATTCCTGGCAGTAGAGGCGGCGATGGCACAGCGCGAAATCGTCAGTTGATCCCGTCGACTTCCCCTTGATGCGCGGCGGGGCTTCCCCCTATAAGCGCAGGCGTGCTCCCTTAGCTCAGTTGGATAGAGCAGCCGACTTCTAATCGGCAGGTCGAGGGTTCGAATCCTTCAGGGAGCGCCACCAGACACCGACATTTGGCGCATCGCCTGTGACAACTGCCGCGCGGCCGCCTGCAAATCAGCGCTGAAACGGGCAGTCGCCCGTTCCTTCGCCACGGGATCGGGTAGCCGCAGCAGATATGACGGATGCATTGTGATTTGCACAGGGTGACCTGACAGTGTGCGTTCCATCCCGCCGCACCGGGCAAGAATATCTTTGCCCGTCCCGGTCAACGCTTCGGCCGCCGTCGCTCCCATTGCAAGGATCAGTTTCGGTTTCACCTGCGCAATTTCTGCATCCAGCCACCAGCGGCAATGACTGATTTCCGCGCTGTTCGGCCGCTGGTGCAACCGGCGTTTGCCGCGAGGTGTAAACTTGAAGTGTTTGACCGCGTTGGTCACATAGGCTTGCCCCCGGTCCAGCCCGACAGATCCCGCGATCTTGTCAAAAAGCTGTCCGGCGGGGCCAACAAAGGGCCGCCCGGTCAAATCCTCCATGTCGCCGGGTTGTTCGCCAACGATCATCAGGTCGGCGTCGACAGGCCCTTCGCCGGGCACGGCTTGGGTTGCGGACCTGTGAAGAGGGCAGCGGGTACAGGCCGAAACCGCCGCAGACAGCGCGCTGCGGTCGCCCTCCCAGGCGGAATGGCAGGCTTCCAACTGTGCCTGAACCTTGGCCAGCCGGGCAGGCGGTAGGGTCGGGGCCGCTTCAGCCATCTGGCGCGCGCGGGCAGGGGCGCCTGCGATCAGATCAGGTATCGCGACGGCTTCGGGCATGTTCTTCCAGTACTTTTTGGGCATCTCAGATTGCATTGCTTTTACCTTCAACCGGGCAGGATTAAAGATATTGCGGAAATAGGTAACCCAAAGCTGTTCGTTCGCATCCTCGGGCAAAGTCGGTTTGTCCTGGCCCTGATGAAAGGACAGATCACCGTTTACAAAGGTTGCCGTGACATCCGGTGTCATGATCCGCCAGTCCATATCGCTGAACCGTCCGACAAAGAAATCCGCCGTCGGCTCAACGGTATGATGCGTGGGTTCAAACCAGGCCGCAAATGATCGGCGGGCGGCGTCTGCCTCGCCGATGTCGCGAAACCGCACGAACGCCTTCATCTTGTGCTGGCAACGGCGCACGTTTTTCTCCATTTGTCGCAGGCGGGCCAGATCGGCATCCCCCCGGTCCGTCATCAAATGAGGGGCGTCCTTTACCCGCCACAAGAACGCGTAGAGCCGCGCAAACCGTTCCGGATCATTATGCCAGACAACGGTCTGCGCCATCGCGACGAAGCTACGCGGCACAGTCATCTTTGTACCGGCGGGCAAAGGCGTCTCGCGTGCGAACAGGTCCGGTGCCGTCGATGCCTCGCCCCAAATGATCTGGTCAGGTGACACGCCCGCTGTCAAAAATTGCCGCGCCAGATCGCGCCATGCCTGTGCGGCCCCGATGCGGGGCACAACCGCCCGGTGCATTACAGCAGGATCAACTGTTGCGGTGGCGGCGTGAAACGCGCGCGCAAATCAATACTGTCGATCAACCCGCGCGGCGACCAACCGACCGCCGTGATAAAGGCACGGGCCTTTTTGATCGACGCCCCCATCCGCGCAAGGTCTTCATAGCGCAACGTGCGGTGGCGGCGGGTCGACAGGATGCGATTGACGGTCTTGATCCCGAACCCCGGCACACGCAGCAGCATTTCCCGGCTGGCGCGGTTCACGTCCATCGGAAACACCTCGCGATGGATCAGGGCCCAGGCAAGTTTGGGGTCCACTTCGAGATCAAGATTGCCATCCGGTGCTACAGAAGTGATTTCATCGAGTTTGAAGTCGTAAAACCGTAGCAGCCAATCGGCCTGGTACAGACGGTGCTCACGCTGCAACGGGGGGCGCACCAGCGGCAATTTCGACGACGAATCCGGAATCGGGGAAAACGCCGAGTAATATACCCGCTTTAGTTTATAGCTGGAATATAGCCGGGTCGACTGGCCCAAAACGGTGGCGTCATTCGACCCGTCAGCGCCGATAATCATCTGGGTCGACTGCCCCGCAGGCGCAAATCGCGGCGGGCGTTTGCCAGTGAATGACAACTCCTTGCCCGCTTCCTTGCGTAGACGGACATCGGCCATTGCCTTGCGAATTTGTTCGGGCTTCTTCTCGGGGGCGTATTGCTTGACCGCGTCATCGGTCGGCAGCTCCACGTTGATCGACAGCCGGTCTGCCAGCAATCCGGCCTCGGCGATCAGTTCCGGTGCGGCATCCGGGATCGTCTTGAGGTGAATATAGCCGCGAAAATTCTCTTCGTGCCGCAGCTTGCGGGCGATCTGAACCATGTCGGACATCGTGGCATCAGGCGATCGGATCACCCCTGAGGATAAAAACAGCCCCTCGATGTAATTGCGGCGGTAAAACTCGATCGTCAGCTTGACCACCTCGTCCACAGTGAACCGGGCGCGGGCCACGTTCGACGACACGCGGTTGATACAATAGCTGCAATCGTAGATGCAGAAATTGGTCATCAGGATTTTCAACAGACTGATGCAACGCCCATCCGGCGCATAGGCATGGCAGATGCCACTGCCTTCGTTCGATCCCAGCCCCTTGCCATCGCGCGAGTCGCGTTTTGTCGACCCCGAAGAGGCGCAAGAGGCATCATATTTCGCCGCATCACTGAGAATCGCGAGCTTTTGTTCGAGTGTTTGTTTTGCCATGCGTTCACTATATGTTCTCACGCGGCCGTCGGCAATTCCATTTGGGTTATGTCGTGGCGGCAGGCGATCAAACACGCGTTACCGGGCGTGAGGACAGTTGTGATCCTCATCGTGTACGACGCTGGGATTTTGTCAGGCTGGATGGTGCTGCTACAGAGAATCGAACTCTGGACCTCTCCCTTACCAAGGGAGTGCTCTACCTCTGAGCTACAGCAGCATCGTGGCGGGTGATTAGCGGCATTCCGAATACGGTGCAACCCTAATCTGGACCCTACCGGCACCCTGCGCTAGATAGGCATCATGGCAAAGGATACCGCCCCCAAAAAGCCCGCGAAACCGGCATCAAGCCGTGAGGCACGGCTCAAAGCTGCGCTCAAGGCCAATATGGGTCGGCGCAAGGCCCAGGCGCGCGCCCGTGCCATTGATGTGGCGGATGATACAGGCAATGGCCCGCAGGGGCCGGAAAAGGAAAGCTGAACGATGGATTCCATTCTGGTCAGGGGCGGTGGCGCCCTTCACGGGCAAATTCCGATTGCAGGCGCGAAAAACGCCTGCCTTGCTTTGATGCCTGCAACACTGCTCAGCGAAGAACCGCTGACACTGACCAATGCCCCACGGCTCAGCGACATCCGTACAATGACGGAACTTTTGCGCTCACTCGGGGCCGAGGTCACCTCGTTGCAAGAGGGCAAAGTGATCGCCATGGCCAGCCACGGGCCGATTAATACCCGTGCCGAATATGATATTGTCCGCAAGATGCGCGCCTCCAATCTTGTGCTCGGCCCACTTTTGGCCCGTGAAGGCCATGCCGAAGTGTCACTGCCCGGCGGCTGCGCCATTGGCGCACGTCCGATGGACATTCACACCGATGGTCTGGCCAAAATGGGGGCCGAGATCGAATTGCGCGATGGCTACCTGCACGCCAAGGCTCAGGGCGGCAAACTCAAGGGCGCGGTGATTGATTTCCCCTTCGCCTCGGTTGGCGCCACCGAAAATATCCTGATGGCCGCGACCTTGGCCAAGGGCACGACTGTGATCAACAATGCCGCGCGCGAGCCTGAGATCGTCGACCTAGCCAATTGCCTGCGGGCCATGGGCGCCCAGATCGACGGCGACGGCACCTCGACCATCACAATTCAGGGCGTCGACAGCCTGCATGGTGCAACCCACCGCGTGGTGACGGACCGAATCGAACTTGGCACCTATATGCTGGCCCCGGCCTTTTGCGGCGGCGAAGTCGAACTGCTGGGCGGGCGGATAGACCTGCTGGCGGCGTTCTGTGAAAAGCTGGACGCGGCAGGCATTGATGTGTCTGAGACCGAGGCGGGGCTTAAAGTCGCGCGGCGCAATGGGCGCATTGGGGCCGTGGATATCACCACCGAACCTTTCCCCGGTTTTCCCACTGACCTTCAGGCGCAGATGATGGCGCTGCTGTGTACCGCAGACGGAACATCAGTGCTGGAAGAAAAGATTTTTGAAAACCGCTTCATGCATGCGCCTGAACTTATCCGCATGGGGGCCAAGATTGACGTGCACGGCGGTCATGCCACCGTGACCGGCGTTGACAAGCTAAAGGGCGCGCCGGTGATGGCCACCGATCTGCGCGCCTCGATCTCGTTGATCCTGGCGGGGCTGGCGGCCGAGGGTGAAACCACGGTCAGCCGCGTCTACCACCTTGATCGCGGCTACGAGCACGTGGTCGCCAAATTGCGCGGCGTCGGCGCCGATATTGAACGGGTGCACGGCACATGACAGAAGACGCACGTTTCCAAGACGGCCGCGAGGCTCCGCTGAACCTGGGCGCGCTGGATGACGCCGACCTCGGCATCGTCGCGGCCTTGGCACAGGATGCCGTCTTTCCGGCGTCCGAAATGCGCTGGCACCGCAAGGGCGCGCGCTTTGCCCTCTTGCTCAACCGGCTGCGCCGCGAAGATGGTGACACATCGCGCCACGCGCCGGAACGGGTGCAATCGGTGCTGATGTTCAACAACGTGCAAAAGGTCGCCAGCCAGGGCGTGCCCAAAGGCGACGCCGACACCATCCTGTCGCTGCTCGACATCACATTTGATGCCACTGACGCCCCCTCCGGCCAGATCACCCTGATCCTCGCAGGGGATGGCGCGATCCGGCTTGATGTCGAAGCGCTCGAAGTGACCCTCAAGGACGTGACGCGCCCCTATGTTGCGCTGTCAAAGAAACGTCCCACACACCCCGAATAACCCGCATCCCCGATGCCGCTAGGATAAAACCGATGTCTGATCTCAAACCTGTCAAGTATATCAGGGGCCGCAGCTGCGCCCTGCTGCTGGAGGTGTTCGGCTGGGCGATGATCGCACTGGGGCTGGCACTGGCAGTGAAGCTGCTGTTGCAGGGGCTGCAAATTCTCGCCCTGCTGCCCGCGCTTTCCGCCGCCTCTGCCGGGCTGTTCGCGCTGCTCGCCGCGCACGCCGCCCGTGCGCTGTTCGACCTTGCCCAAGACACCCGCGCCATACGGCTGGGCCAAAAGACAACCCCCGCCAATACCGGCGCAAAACCTGCGGCCACCCACACCCCCGGCATGCGCGCTGAACCCAGCCTGCGCCGTCCGGCCCCGCAATAGGGGCTTTTCTGGGTCTTAAATACCCTCCGCCGGAGGCATCAATTCTCTTTGGGAGCACCCCCACCATGCCCGTGACCCTTGACGCTACCGCCCCAGATTTCGAAGCCGCCTTCGACAAGCTGTTGAACGCCAAACGCGAAGACAGCCCCGACGTGGACGCGGTGGTGGCCGAGATCATCGCAGATGTACGCAAGCGCGGCGATGCAGCGCTGATCGCATTGACCGAGAAGTTTGACCACGTCACCCTCACGCCCGACACGCTGCGCATCTCGGCTGATGAAATCGCAGCGGCCGCCGCCCAAGTCTCGGCCGAAGACCGACACGCGCTGGAACTGGCTGCCGACCGCATCCGCGCGTACCACGTGCGCCAACTGCCCCAAGACGCTGAATGGACCGACCCCGACGGCGCAACACTGGGCTGGCGCTGGACCCCGGTTTCGGCGGCGGGTCTCTATGTGCCGGGCGGGCTGGCCAGCTATCCTTCCTCTGTCTTGATGAACGCCGTCCCGGCCAAGGTCGCCGGTGTCGCGCGCCTGGCCATGGTCGTGCCAACCCCGGGGGGCGTGCTGAACCCGCTTGTGCTGCTGGCCGCCCAGATCGCAGGCGTGGACGAAATTTACCGCGTCGGTGGCGCGCAGGCGGTGGCGGCGCTTGCCTATGGCACCGCCACCATCCCCCCGGTGGACAAGATCACCGGCCCCGGCAACGCTTTTGTTGCCGCCGCCAAACGGCGTGTTTTCGGCAAGGTCGGCATCGACATGATCGCCGGGCCGTCAGAAATTCTGGTTATTGCCGACGCCGACAACGACCCCGACTGGATCGCGCTTGACCTGCTCAGCCAGGCCGAACACGACGAAAGCGCACAAAGCATCCTGATCACCACCGATCCCGCTTTTGGCCGCGCCGTGGCAGATGCGGTGGACAAGCGGCTCGAAACCCTTGAACGCCGCGCCATTGCGGGGGTCAGTTGGCGCGACAATGGCGCAATCATCACCGTGCCCGACCTCGCGACGGCGGCCAATCTTAGCAACCGTATCGCGCCTGAACACCTTGAACTTTGTGTTGCTGACCCAGACGCGCTGAGTGCGCAGATTACGCACGCGGGCGCGATATTCTTGGGGCAATGGACACCCGAAGCCATCGGCGACTACGTCGGCGGGCCGAACCACGTCTTGCCTACTGCCCGCTCGGCACGGTTCTCGTCGGGGCTGTCGGTGCTTGATTTCATGAAGCGCACCACGCTGGCACGGATGTCGCCCGACGCGCTGCGTGCGATTGGGCCTGCGGCGGAACGGCTAGCCCGCTCAGAGAGCCTTGAGGCGCATGGTCTGTCTGTGACGGCGCGGTTGCGCAAGTTGAACGGGTAGGGCGCGTTGCGCGATTGGGCGTAAACCAATTACGCAAAAATAATCACCCCCCGAGGGTGTTCTGGACCCGGAAAAGAATGTGGTAAGCGAAGATGCGTCCCCCGAGTAAAGCGCTCGGGGAACGCCGATTTGGTTTATTGCTTCGGCAGCAGAACGCCGTCGATCACGTGGATCACGCCGTTTGACTGCTTGACGTCAGCGATTGTCACGTTGGCTTTGTTGCCGTTTTCATCGGTCAAGATCATCGCGCCATCGGCGTAGGTCGCTTGCAGAGTGCAGCCGCCCAATGTCGGTACAGGGTGGGTGCCACCATCATCGGCGATCATGCCTTGCAGTGCCTTGGCCATCACTTCCTTGCCGACCACGTGGCAGGTCAGGATCTGGGTCAGGGTTTCTTTGTTCTCAGGCTTTACCAGTGTCTCCACGGTGCCGGCAGGCAGCTCGTCAAAAGCGGCGTTGGTTGGGGCGAACACGGTAAAGGGGCCTTCACCCGACAGTGTTTCGACCAGACCGGCGGCTTTCACAGCGGCGACCAGCGTGGTGTGGTCCTTGGAGTTCACGGCGTTTTCGACGATGGTCTTGTCTTCGTACATCGCGGCGCCGCCGACGATGGGGCTGCCTGCAAAGGCGGTGCTGCCCACAAGGGCGAGGGCGGCGGTGGTCATCAGTGTTTGGGTAAAGGTCATTTCGGGTCTCCCGTTCATTATTCGCGATCGTCTTGCGATCCGGTTGAACCCACGCAGGGCGGCGACCAAAGTTTCAACAAACAGCAGAATTATTTTTGGAAGGGGTCAAGGTAGCCAATGCGCCGCCATCTAATTGCAGTGGCAACCGGTCCAATCGGGTTTTCGCCCTTGACGGCGGTGCATGGCTGGCTTAGTCCACGCGCCGATGGCGTTATAGCTCAGTTGGTTAGAGCGAACGACTCATAATCGTTAGGTCCCTGGTTCAAATCCAGGTAACGCCACCATCTTTCCTCCAAAACCCAAGGCCTCTAGGCCCGCGTGCAGCCCGGAAAAATTCGCGCATTGCGTGCAGTGTTTGCATTTTACTGCGAAATTTTCTTGGGCCTGTTGACTGTCACCTGATAACTTTGCCTAGATGTGCAAGAAATTGCGTTGGGGGCGGGGGATTTACTTCGGGGGGCAGGATTTACCTTGGTGACATCCAACATGCACTCACTTAGCGTTGCTTAACAAAACAACTGCATTGCATCCACCTGGGATGCGAGCGGGTTATCAGGGAGGATACAATGACCATCACGCGGAAAACATTTCTGAACATGGCCGGTGCGGCCGCGCTGGCCTTTGGCTTTGGCGCGACATCTGCCGCAGCGCAGGACGTCACGCTGCGCCTGCACCAGTTCCTGCCACCTCAGGCCAATGTGCCAAAGCTGGTGCTGGACGTCTGGGCAGACAAAGTCGAGGCCGACAGCGAGGGCCGCATCAAGATTGAACGGTATCCGTCGATGCAGCTTGGCGGCACCCCGCCAGAGTTGATGGACCAGGCCATTGATGGCGTCGCCGACATCGTCTGGACCGTGGTCGGGTATACGCCGGGCCGCTATCCGTCGACCGAGGTGTTCGAACTGCCCTTCATGATGACCAATGCCCGCGCTGCCAGCTCGGCCTATTGGCAGATGTTTGAAAAGCACATGAAGGACACCGAATTTAAAGATGTCCATATCCTTGGCACTTGGGTCCATGGCCCCGGCATGTTGCACACCAACAAGGAAATCCGCACGCCCGCTGACATGCAGGGCATGAAGATCCGCGGCGGGTCGCGTCTGGCCAATGCGCTGCTGGAAAAGGTCGGCGCGACACCTGTCGGCATGCCGGTTCCGGCGATTCCCGAAGGGCTGTCCAAGGGTGTAATCGACGGGGCGACGATCCCGTGGGAAGTGACGCCGGCGCTGAAAGTGTCGGAACTGGTCAAGAACCACACCGAGTACACAGGCAACGCGCTGTATGTGCTGACCTTTGTTCTGGCGATGAACAAGGACAAGTATGAAAGCCTGCCTGACGATCTGAAAAAGGTGGTCGACGATAACTCCGGTCTGGAATTCTCGATCTTTGCGGGTGGCACACAGGAAGACGCTGACGGCCCCGCGCGCCAGGTGGCCGTTGATCTGGGCAACAACATCGTGACCCTGAACGCCGAAGAAACCGCCGTCTGGAAAGAGGCCGCACAGCCGATCTATGACGAATGGATCGCGGATATGGACGGCAAAGGCATCGACGGTCAGGCCCTGATCGACGAAGCCCGCGAACTGATGGACGCCTACGATAAGTAAGCGCATCACCACGGCTATGGTCTGCGGCGGCATTGCCCGCCGCAGACTTTTTTGACGCAGCACGAGGTTTTTCATGCATCGAGCCATCCAGACACTTGCACGCGGCACGGCTTTGGTCGGCGGGCTGGTGTTGCTGCTGTTGATCGTGATCACAGCCCTGTCGATCACCGGGCGGGCACTGAACAAGCTGATGCACGGTGACTTCTTTAGCGAAAAGATGACCGGTCTGGCGCAGTTCGTGCTTGATCTGGGGGTGGGCGAGATTAACGGCAACTACGAGATGCTTGAGGCCGGTGTGGCCTTTGCGATTTTTTCGTTCCTGCCGATCTGCCAACTCTATGGCGCGCATGCCAGTGTCGATATCTTTACATCCTTCCTGCCTGCGCGGGTGAACCGCTGGATCGTGGCCTTTTGGGAGACCGTGCTGACGTTGGTGATCCTGCTGATCATCTGGCGTCTTTACGAGGGGATGCAGCGCTATCTGGGCAATGGCGAGACGACGTTTTTTCTGCAGTTTCCGGTCTGGTGGTCCTATGCCGCCAGTTTTGCCGCCGGTGTCGTGGCCTGTATCACCGCCGTCTATTGCGTGGTGATGCGCGTGGGCGAAGCGATGATTGGCCGTCCTTTGCTGCCATTAGAACACGGGGGCCACTGACGTGACCAACCTCGAGATGGGCTTTTGGTCCTTTCCTATTCTGCTGCTGATGGTATTTCTGCGCGCCCCTATTGGCCTGGCCATGCTGCTATGCGGATTTGGCGGCTGGTACATGGCGATGGGTGGCAATCCGACTCCGCTGCTGGCCAAGCTGAAATCCGAAACCTACACCACCTTTTCCAGCTATTCGCTTAGCATTATTCCTCTGTTCTTGCTGATGGGCCAGTTTGCCACCCTGTCGGGCATGTCGTCGGCGCTGTTCAAGGCCGCCGAGAGTTTCCTCGGCCATCGTCGGGGTGGCGTCGCCATGGCCGCTGTGGGGGCCTGTGCGGGCTTTGGTGCGATCTGCGGGTCGTCACTGGCCACCGCCGCCACCATGAGCCGTGTGGCCCTGCCTGAGCTGCGGCGCTACGGCTATTCCGGTGGGTTTTCCACCGCGACGCTGGCGGCGGGTGGCACCCTGGGTATTTTGATCCCGCCGTCGGTCATTCTGGTGATCTATGCGATCCTGACGGAACAGAATATCGCCAAGCTGTTTCTCGCGGCCTTCATCCCAGGCATCCTTGCGGCGCTGGGATATATCGCCACCATATCGGTCTATGTACGGCTGCACCCCGATGCAGCGGGCACGCGGCCCCCGGTGCCGATGGGCGAAAGGTTTCGTGCGTTGGCGGACACATGGCCGGTGCTGGTGATCTTTTTCGTCGTGGTGGGCGGCATCTATCTGGGCTGGTTTACCCCAACCGAAGGGTCGGCCATCGGCGCGGCCGGCACCGGGCTGGTGGCGCTGATGTCCGGCTCGCTGAACTGGGCAGTGCTGCGCGAGAGTCTGCTGGGCACTGCACGCACCACAGCGATGATCTTTTTCATCGTGCTGGGGGCGGCGTTTTATAACGGGTTCCTCGCCCTGTCTGGCGTGCCTCAGTACATGGCGGAATGGGTCACGACCCAGGGCTATGCCCCGCTGACCGTGCTGATCGTGATCTTGGTGTTCTATCTGATCTTTGGCTGCCTGATGGATAGCCTGTCGATGATTTTGCTGACGGTGCCAATCTTCTTCCCTGTCATCTCGGCGATGGATTTCGGGATGAGCCCGGAACATCTGGCGATCTGGTTCGGCATTTTGGTGCTGATCGTGGTTGAGGTTGGGCTGATCACGCCACCGGTGGGAATGAACCTGTTCATCATCAATTCAATGGACCGCGAGACACCGATTACCGACACTTACAAAGCGGTGATGTACTTTGTGGCCTCTGACATCGTGCGCGTCGTAATCCTTGTCGCCTTTCCTGCAATCACCCTGTTTCTCTTGCCCTGACGGCGGTTGATTGCACTAAAGTGCAGCTTTGCCACGGATTGCTTGCGATATCCGCACTAAGATGCACAGATTGCCCCACATAAGGGGGATCACATGCTATCAGTCCATGCCAATGCCGCGACCTATTTTGTCGACCGTCACTGCGACGAAGGGCGCGGCGACGCCTGCGCCTACCGCGAGGTCGAAAGCGGCCGAACGCTGAGTTTTGCGGCGTTGGCTGACGGGTCTGGTGCCGTGGCGGGGGCGCTGGGGCTGGCGGGGGTGCGGGCCGAGGAACGCGCAGCGATGCTGGTGCTGGACCAGATTGAATTCCCACAGATTTTCTGGGGCGCGCTCAAGGCCGGGGTCGTGCCAGTGCCGCTCAACACGCTTTTGGGCGGTGACGTCTACGATGCGATCCTACGCGATTGCCGGGCGCCGATTTTGTTTGTCTCGGCCCCGCTTTGGGCGACAGTTGCCCCAGTGATCAAGGACAATCCTTATCTGCGGCAGGTGGTGGTGATTGGCGATGCCGTCGCTGGCACGACGCGCTATGAAGATTTCATCAAAGACGCCCCGGTTGTCGCCGCGCGACCGGCAAAAAGCGATGAGGTGGCGTTCTGGCTTTACTCTTCGGGTTCGACCGGGCAGCCTAAGGGGGTGGCGCATGTCCATTCAGCGCTGCGCGCCACCGCTGATACCTACGGCGCGCAGGTACTGGGCATTGCCCAAGATGATTTGGTGCTGTCTGCGGCGAAACTGTTCTTTGCCTATGGGTTGGGCAACGCCATGACGTTTCCGCTGTCGGTGGGCGCTTGCACGCTGCTGTTTGCCGGGCGGCCCACGCCGCAGGGGATGATCGACGCGATTGCCACACATCAGCCGACAGTCTTTTGCGGTGTGCCGACGCTCTATGCCGCAATGGTTGCCCAGATGGATAAATCCGGCGCACCCAAGGCGCCGCTGCGGCGCTGCCTGTCGGCGGGCGAGGCACTGCCCGAGGACATTGGTCGCCGTTGGGAGGCGCATATGGGGGTCGGTATCCTTGATGGGGTCGGATCAACCGAGATGCTGCATATCTTTCTGTCAAATCAATCGGGCGATATCGCCTATGGCACCTCCGGCGTTGCGGTGCCGGGCTATGCGCTGCGGCTGGTGGATGAACATGGCGAAGACGTGTTGGATGGCGAGGTCGGTGAGCTGCTGGTGAACGGCGCCTCTGCCGCGAGCTGCTATTGGAACCAACGCGACAAAAGCCGCGAGACGTTTCAGGGCGTCTGGACGCGCACCGGTGATAAATACACGCGCCGCGCCGATGGGCGACTGGTGTACTGCGGGCGCACAGATGACATGTTTAAGGTGTCGGGCATCTGGCTGTCCCCGTTCGAGGTGGAGGGCGCGCTGATCAGCCACCCTGCCGTCTTGGAGGCCGCCGTGGTGGCCGCAAGGGACGAAGACGGACTTGAGAAACCTCGTGCTTATGTCGTTTTGCAGTCGGGCGCAGGAAACGACGCGCTGCGCGCCGAGTTGCAAGAGCACGTGAAGACCAAGGTGGGCAAATGGAAATATCCGCGCTGGATCGAATTTGTCGAAGACCTGCCCAAGACGGCAACCGGCAAGATCCAGCGCTTCAAACTGCGATAGGGAGAAAACTAATGGTCGATTGGACACATGCAGCGGGCGCAAGGATCACCGTGGACGGAACCGCGCTGGAATATGGCTGCTGGGGGCCCGCCCCCGATCAGGCACCGACATTGGTGCTGTTGCACGAAGGTTTGGGTTCTGTGGCACAGTGGCGCGACGTGCCTCAGCGTCTGGCTGAAATGACAGGCTTTGGCGTTCTGGCCTATTCGCGCGCTGGTTACGGCGGTTCTGATCCGGCGACACTGCCGCGCCCGCTGGATTACATGACGCGCGAGGCAGAAGATGTGTTGGGCGCCGTGTTGGACGGATTTGGCGTGCAGCACGCGGTGCTGATGGGCCATTCTGACGGGGCCAGCATCGCCGCAATCTATGGCGGGTCGGTGTCGGACATGCGGGTGCGCGCGCTGGTGCTGATCGCGCCGCATTTCTTTACCGAAAGCGCCGGTCTGGCGGCGATTGCGCAGGCTGGTGAACAGTTTGCCACCGGCGATCTGCGCGACCGTCTGGCGAAATATCACACGAACGTCGATGTGGCATTTAACGGCTGGCACGGGGCCTGGACCGATCCGGGATTTGCCGCGTGGAATGTCGCGGATGCCATTGATCATTGGCGTATCCCGGTGCTGGCGGTGCAGGGGGAGGATGACCCCTATGGCTCCCTGGCGCAGATTGATGAGATTGCCGAGCGTATCTATTCGCCGTTGGAAACGCTGATCCTGCCGGGCTGTGGCCATGCGCCGCATTTGGAAAAGCCTGATGAAACACTGGCCGCGATTGCCGCTTTCTGCGCGCGTCTGCACCGTCTGGAGCAGGCCCATGTTGTCGCCGCCTGACGTCTTCTCCGGGGTGATGCCGCCACATGCCCATGTGCCGGGCGTCACCCCGCGCCACCCCGAAGACTTTTTCGACGCCCTCAAGGCAACCGTGCGCGAGGACACGCCGCTTGCGGCGTTGCACGACACACCTGCTTTCATCACCGGGCGCGCCTATTTCGATGCGGGCTATTACTGGGAATGTCACGAATTGCTCGAAGCCGTGTGGCTGCGCACCCCCGAAGGTTCGCCCGAGCGCGATATGGTGCAGGCCGTGATCCAATTGGCCAATGCCCGGTTGAAGCTGTTGATGCAACGCCCGCGCGCCGCGTGGCGGCTGTGCGACATGGTCCTGGCGCATCTGGCGCGCTGCCCGAGGGACCACGCGATTCTGGGGCTGAGGGTCGCCCAGGTAAAGATCTGGGTAAAGCAAACGCAATCCCGTGTGAGGTAGTGATTTGTGCAATATTTTGCAGATTACGGGCGAAATATAGCATATTAGCCCCGTTTACCCGCGCGCCTTGTGAACTATAATACATGCAAAGCCCAGCAGGCAAAGGACGCTTAGATGAACAAAGTCATTGATTTTCAAACCGACCCCTCATGCTACCGCCACTGGCGGGTGGAGTATGATGGCGCAGTTGCTAACCTGTTCATGGATGTGGACGAAAAGGGCGGGCTGTTTGACGGTTATGAGTTGAAGCTGAACAGCTATGATCTGGGCGTCGATATCGAACTCGCCGACATCGTGCAGCGGATGCGGTTCGAGCACCCCGAGGTCAAGGTGGTCGTGATGCAGTCGGCCAAGGATAAGGTATTCTGTGCCGGGGCAAATATTCGCATGCTGGGCGGTGCGGCCCATGCCCATAAGGTAAATTTTTGCAAATTCACCAATGAAACCCGCAACACCTATGAAGCAGCGCTGGCGGACAGCGGGCAGAACTATATCTGTGCCATCAAGGGCGCCTGTGCGGGCGGTGGGTATGAGCTGGCGTTGGCATGTAATCATCTGATGCTGACCGATGACAGCACGTCGTCCGTAGCGCTGCCCGAGGTGCCGCTATTGGCGGTGCTGCCGGGCACCGGTGGTCTGACCCGCGTGACGGACAAACGCAAGGTGCGGCGCGATCTGGCCGATGTGTTCTGCGCCATCGAAGAAGGTGTCAAAGGCAAGCGCGCGCTGGAGTGGCGGCTGGTGGACGAGGTGATCCCCAACTCGAAATTCGACGAAACGGTGGTGGTGCGCGCCCGCGAAATGGCGGCGGCATCGGACAAGACGGACGTGGCGGCGGGGATTGAACTGACGCCCTTGGCACGCGAAATCACCGACGATGGCGTGGCCTATTCCACCGTTGATGTGGTGCTGCACCGGGCGGGGCGGCGTGCGACGATCACCATCACCGGGCCGGATGGCGCGGCCCCTGCAGATATGGATGCCTTTACCGCTGAGGGGGCGCAGGCCTGGATGCTGCGCGCGGCGCGGGAATTGGACGATGCGATCTTGCACCTGCGCAACAATGAAAAAGAGCTGGGCCTGATTGAGTTTCAGACCAAAGGCGACCCCGAGGCGCTGATCGCGCATGAGGCGCTGCTGTTGGACAATGCCGATCACTGGCTGGCGAATGAAGTGCTGCAATACTGGAAGCGTTTGTTAAAGCGGATCGACGTGACCTCGCGCAGCTTGGTCGCGATTGTCGAACATGGGTCGTGTTTTGCCGGGGTGTTGGCCGAACTGCTGTGGGCGGTCGATCGCAGCTACATGATGCTGGAGGAATTCGACGACGATGAGCGCGCAATGGCGGCGATCACGCTGACTGAGGCCAACTTTGGCCGCTACCCGATGGGCAATGATCTGACACGGCTTGAAACCCGTTTTCTGGGCACGCCTGAGTATGTCGAGACCCTGCGCGCCCAGATCGGCACCCCGCTGGAGGCCAAGGCCGCCGATGAGCTGGGTCTGGTCACCTATGTCTATGACGACATCGACTGGGAAGACGAAGTGCGCCTGTTCATGGAAGAACGCGCCAGCTTTAGCCCCGATGCGATGACGGGGATGGAAGCGAACCTGCGCTTTGCCGGACCGGAAACCATGGAAACACGGATTTTTGGCCGTCTGACCGCTTGGCAAAACTGGATCTTCCAGCGCCCCAATGCGGTCGGCGAAGAAGGCGCGCTGCAACGCTACGGCAGCGGCGTGCGCGGCAAATACAACATGGAACGTGTATAACCGGGATGGGCTGCGCGCCGATCTTGCAAAGATGAATTGTTAGGGGGGCGCATGGCCCACCGCCACAGGAGGAACACCAAAATGATGGACCTGATCAACGTCAGCTACGACACGCAAATCCCAAATAACGTGGGGCTGAGCGAAGACAAGAAGGTGCTCAAAGCGCTCGAAAAATGGCATCCCGGTTACATCAACTGGTGGAATGACCTGATCCCGCAAAATTTCCAGGAAAGCATGGTGTACCTGCGCACGGCAGTCAGCGTGGACCCCAAAGGCTGGGCCAAGTTCGATTACGTCAAGATGCCGGAATACCGTTGGGGCGTCTTGCTGGCCCCGGCTGTCGAGGACCGCAAAATCCCGATGGGCGAACATCTGGGTGAACCCGCCTGGCAGGAAGTGCCGGGCGAATACCGCAATATGCTGAAACGTCTGATCGTCATTCAGGGCGACACCGAGCCGGGCAGTGTGGAACAGCAAAAGTTCCTCGGACTGACCGCGCCGTCGCTCTATGATTTGCGCAACCTGTTTCAAGTGAACGTCGAAGAGGGCCGCCACCTCTGGGCGATGGTCTATCTGCTGCAAAAATACTTTGGCCGCGATGGTCGCGAAGAGGCGAACGATCTGCTGGTGCGCTCGTCGGGCAGCGACGAGGCGCCGCGCATGCTGGGGGCCTTCAACGAAGAAACGCCGGACTGGCTGTCGTTCTTCATGTTCACGTACTTCACTGACCGTGACGGCAAAATGCAGTTGGAAAGCCTGGCGCAATCGGGTTTTGACCCGCTCAGCCGCACCTGCCGTTTCATGCTGACCGAAGAGGCGCACCACATGTTTGTCGGTGAAACCGGGGTGGGCCGGGTTATTCAGGCGACGCTGGAGGCGATGGCAAAACACGGTATCACCGACCCGACCGACGTGGGTAAAATCCGCGATCTGGGCGTGATCGACCTGCCCACGATCCAGAAAAAGCTCAACCTGCACTATACGCTCAGTCTTGATCTGTTTGGTCAGGAGGTCAGCACCAATGCCGCCAATGCCTTTAACTCGGGCGTCAAGGGGCGGTACATGGAGCAGCGCATCGACGATGATCACAAGCTGACCGACGACACCTACCCGGTGACCTCGCTTAAGGAGGGCAAGATCGTCACCGAGGACGTGCCCGCCCTGACGGCGATCAACATGCGGCTGCGCGATGACTATGTGCGCGACGCGGCGGGCGGTGTAGGCCGCTGGAACAAGCAGATTGCCAAGGCCGGGATCGAATTTGAACTCAAGCTGCCACACGAAGGCTTCCACCGCCAGATCGGGGTGTTTTCATCCGTGGCCGTGGACCCGGCGGGCAATATGATCAGCAGCGATGAATGGCACAAACGCCGCGATGAATGGCTGCCAACCAAGGCGGACGGCGATTTCATTCAGTCGCTGATGGTGCCATGCTATGAACCAGGTAAATACGCCAGCTGGATCGCCGCCCCCAAGGTCGGCATCGACAACAAGCCCGGCGATTTCGAGTACGTTCAGCTGCACATGGCCTGAGGAGGCAGATACATGGGATCGACCACAGTCACGTTTGCAAACGTCGAGGGCACCGAGGCGGCGATGGGGTGGGCTGGCAGCCACACCGTTGTCGCTGACCGCCCAGCGGGCAAAGATGGCGGCATGGGGCTCGGCTTTAACGGCGGGCAACTGCTGGCCTTGTCCATTGGCGCGTGTTTTTGCAACGATTTGCGGTCGATCGCCCATGAACGCGGTGTGGCGTTGCACCGGATTTCGGTCAGCGTGACGCTTGATTTTGACGGCATGCCCGCGCGGGTCACCGGGGGGCGCATGGTGGCCGATCTGGCGACGGACCGACCCGAGGATAGTGACATGCTATTGGCGCACGCCCGCGAGATCACGACCATCGGGAACTCTGTGCAGCAGGGCTTTCCAATGGTCATCGAAGCGGGGGAGGGCGGATGAGCCAGCCCATCAAACAACACCTGATTGATCCGGAAATTTGCATCCGCTGCTATACCTGCGAGATGACCTGCCCGATCAACGCCATCACCCATGACGACAACAACGTCGTGGTCGATGTGGATATCTGCAATTTTTGCATGGATTGCATCCCGGTTTGCCCGACAGGGTCGATTGACGAATGGCGCGTGGTGCAGGAACCCTATTCGCTGGAGCAGCAGTACGAATTCGAAGAACTGCCCGAACAGGCCGAGATCGAAGCCGCCCCCGCAACGGGCGATGATATCGCCGCAGATCCGATTGCGGCGCTGTTGGCCGAGGCGCACAAGGGCGCGGGCGGCAAGGCGCGCGCGCCGGTGACAGCCGCAAAACCTGCGTCGAACATGTATAATCTGAGCAAGCCTGCGCGCATGACGGTACAGGGCAATTACCCGCTGACCGATGATCCCGAACATGACGTGCGCCACATCATCCTCGACCCTGGCGCGCTGCGCTTTCCGGTGCTCGAGGGGCAATCGGTCGGAATCATTCCACCCGGCGAGGATGCCGACGGCAAGCCGCATCTGCCGCGGCTTTATTCCGTCTCAAGCCCCCGCGATGGTGAACGCCCCGGCTATAACAATATTTCGCTGACCGTGAAACGTGAGGGCGGCGGGCTGGCGTCAAATTACCTATGTGATCTTGCGCAGGGGGCAACGGTCGACGTGACCGGACCGTTTGGCACGACATTCTTGATGCCCAACCACCCGGACGCGCATATGCTGTTGATCTGCACCGGAACGGGGTCGGCCCCAATGCGGGCCTTTACCATGCAACGCCAGCGCAGTGGGGCGACGGGGGGCATGACCATGTACTTTGGCGCGCGCGCGCCCGAAAGCCTGCCCTATTTCGGACCGCTGAAAAAGGTGCCTACATCGGTGTTGCAACAGAACCTTGTGTTCAGCCGTCTACCCGACAGCCCGCGTGAATATGTGCAGGATCGGATATTGGCACAGGGCGATGATCTGGCGCCGCTGCTGCGTGATGACCGCACCCATATCTACATCTGCGGGTTGCGCGGGATGGAGGAGGGGGTAGAACGGGCGCTCAACTCCGTTGCCGAAAGCATCGGCGAGCAATGGGCCGCTTTGCGCGACAAGATGCGTGAAGAAGGCCGCTATCACGTGGAAACCTACTGATGACCAAGACCAACTTCGTCCATGAAATCAACGTCACGTGGGGCGACTGTGACCCGGCACGCATCGCTTATACCGCGCGGCTGCCCTATTTTGCGCTGGATGCGATCAACGCTTGGTGGGAAGCGCACTTTGATGGCGATGGCTGGTTTCAACTTGAGATTGACCGGAACATCGGCACGCCGTTTGTGCATCTGTCGCTGGATTTTCGTAGCCCTGTCACCCCGCGCCACAAGCTGCTGTGCGAGACCTATCCGACACGGCTGGGCGATAAATCCATCACCTTTGGCATGAAGGCGCGGCAGAATGATGTGCTGTGTTTCGAAGGCACGTTCACCTGCGTCTTTACTATTGCAGACCAGTTCAAAAGCCAGTCCGCCCCGCCAGAACTACGCAAAGTGATCGAGCCGCTCATCCGGTCTGTGTGATTTTGCGCTTTAGTGCAAATCCTCCGTTTAAAAGCGGCGTGATCTGCGCTATTCATGCATTATCTTACATGAATTGAGCGCCATGACCCCACAAACTCCGCCCGCTGATCCCGGTATGCAATTGATCGCACGGCTTGCTACACGGGTGGGTGACGCGCGCCGAGCGCGCGGGTTGCCGCGACGGGTGTTGTCGGAGATGTCGGGCGTGTCGCCGCGCTATCTGGCGCAGTTGGAGGCCGGGGAGGGCAATATTTCGGTCCTGCTGTTGCAGCGGGTGGCGGCGGCGCTCGATCTCAAGGTAGAGGACCTGCTGGCCGAAACTGCGCCGATGGACCATGACGCGGGACGGGTGGCCACGTTGTTCCGTGATGCCCCTTTGGCGGTGCAGCACAAGGTGCGCGGCCTGCTGGCGCCACAGAACCCGCATGCGCTGCGTGCCGGGCGTATTGCGCTGATCGGGCTGCGCGGGGCCGGTAAATCCACCCTGGGGCGCATGGCAGGCGAGGCGTTGAACATTCCGTTTGTCGAGTTGAACCGCGAGATCGAAGCTGAGGCCGACATGCCGCTGGCCGAGGTCATGGCGTTCTACGGCCAGGATGGATATCGCCGGATGGAGGCCGACGCGCTGGAACGGGTCTGTACCCGGCATGACCGCGTCATCCTGGCGGTGGCGGGTGGTATCGTGGCCGACGGCGACACCTACGCGCATCTGTTGGAGCGGTTTCACTCTGTCTGGATACGCACCAGCCCGGCAGAGCACATGCAGCGCGTGCGCGCGCAAGGCGATGTGCGCCCGATGCAGGGCAACCCGGCGGCAATGGCCCAGCTGCGGCAATTGCTGACCGACCGCACGCCGCTGTATAATCAGGCCGAGGCGATGATGAACACGTCAAACAAGGCGGTGCGGTCATCACTGAACGATCTGATGACGATCATCGCCAAGGGCCGTTTTCTGGAGGCGGAGTGATCGCCCCCGATATCACTGCCGATCTGCAAGACAGGTACTGGCAGGCAGCGGGACTGATGCTGCTGCATCACACCAACCCTTGGGAGCTGGACGAGGCGCTGTGCGACTGGGGTTATGGTCTTGGTCCCTGTGCCGCGCAGGATTTGCTGGGGCTGGACCGGGTGCTGGCGCGCCTCGCGCGGCCGCACAACCCGATCCTGCCGCGCATGGTGGCAGAGGGGCGGATGGGCAAGAGCGGCGGTGTTGGGTACTACCGTTATCCCGGTGGGGGCGGGGCGGTGATTGATCCGCTGATCGAAGACCTGATCCGCGAAGAAGCGTGGTTTGCCAACGTTGCGCGCAGCGAACGGGGGGATACAGAACTGACAGCGGCGATGAACGAGGCGGTGGCGCAGGGGCGGGCGGCGTTGATCGCGGCGGGGGCGGACCGGGCGGCAGTTGCGGATGCTATCGTGGACGGGCTGCATTTTCCGCGTGACCGGTTGAGCGAGATTTAGTGCGGCATCAAGGGGCGGCCACGTCCAACTATATCACGAGAAAAAAGGGCCGCATCGCTGCGGCCCCTTTCATCTTGGTTGATCATGCGATCATTCAGTCCAGGCCATCCGCGCCGGGTGGTATTCGAACCCGATGTGATGCTCTGCGCCAACCAGACCAAGTCTGGTGTGGTTATATAGCGACCGCCAGTAAGGCTGGATTGTGACGCCATCGTCTTGCAGCATCTTTTCGCCCTTCGCCATCAACTCGCGGCGTTTTTCCACGTCGGCGGTGGCCAGCGCTTGGGTCAGCAGGGCGTCGAATTCGGCGCTGGAATAGCCAAATTCGTTCCATGCTTCGCCCGAGCGGTAAGCCAGCGCCCAGATCTGGACACCCAAGGGGCGCGCGTTCCAGTTGGTCGAGGAGAAGGGATATTTTGTCCAGTCGTTCCAGAAGGTCGAGCCGGGCAGGATCGTCCGCTTTACCTTGATGCCTGCATCGCGCAACTGTGCCGCGACGGCATCGTTGGTGTCCTTGAGCCAAGCATCGTCGATCGAAATCAGCTCATGCTCGAAATCGCCAAAGCCTGCTTCGTCCATCAGGGCTTTGGCCGCTGCCGGATCAACCTTGAGCGGTTCAATCTCGGCGTACTCGGGGTGCATTGGGCCGACGTGGTGGTTTTGCGCCACAAGTCCGCGTCCGCCATAGCCAAGCTCAAGCAGCACTTCGTTGTCGACAGCCATCGCAATGGCCCGACGCACGCGGGCGTCTTCGTAGGGTTTCTTGCCATCGACTTCGGCCAGCTGGTTGGGGCGGATCACAACGGTTGCTGCGGTGGCAATGTTGTTTTCGTTCCATCCGTCCAGCGTGCTCATGACGTCGACGTATTCACCTTCCATGGAATAGAAGGCGTCGACCTCCTCGGCCTCGGCGGCAGCGATCCATGCGGAGGGGTCGGTGCCGTAGTCGATGTATTCAAGCCGGTCGATGTAAGGCCCGCCGTAAACTTCGGTGCCCCACCAAGTGTGATCCTCATTCTTTACCAGAACGCATTTCACACCGACCTCAAAGCTTTCGGGCAGGTAGGCGCCAGTGCCGACGGGATTGTCGAACATGGTGTCGGCGTTAAATCCTTCCGGCACAATTGCGGCGGGATAGTCGGCCATGCCGGGGATCAGCGTGATGTCAGAGACCGGCAGCGTTAGCTTGACGGTATGATCGTCGACCACCTGAATGGCGCCCTCAATGGCCTTGCCCGTGCCTTCGTCGATCAACGACGCGAAACGGCCAGCCATGGAGTTGCCCTCGACCGACTTGTCGCACCAGCCTTCGATGTTGCGGGCAACATCATTGGCGGTGAAGTCAGACCCGTCATTCCACGTGACGCCCTTGCGGACATTCAGCGTGTATTCGGTGGCGTCGTCGTTGATTTCCCAGCTTTCCAGCAGGGCGGGGGTGAATGTGCCGTCATTTTCCCAGATGGCCAGATATTCCAGCCACCCGCGCGAGACGTTGCCCATCTCGGACCAGTCATAGGTGCGTGGGTCCTTGAGCGGTTTCAACAGCATCTGCATGCGGACGGTGCCGCCTTGCTTCATGTTGGCGTGGGCGTCGGCGCGGGCTGGGGTCGCCATGCCAAGCATCGCGTAGGCGGTGGCGGATGTCGCGCCAAAGGCTGAAGCGATCGCCAGGAATTCGCGGCGGTTGACGGGGTTCTTTTTCGCGCTTTCGGCAGAATCCAGAACGGACTGTGGCAGCGGTTTACCGGTGCGTGTCAGAAATTTCATGATCTTCCTCTCTGTTGTCATGGACGGCCCGGGGGCTGCCATGCGAAACGCCGCCAGATGTGCGCGGCTTCAGGTGTTGCAGTTGTCCTGCTTTTGGCACTCCCGAACGGGTGCACTGCGATAGTCAAACACTCCGGTGCGTTGCGTCAAGCCCATCACCGTAAGTTGTCCAAGGAACTAGGGCGCCGACGGGGACGGGCAAGCGGCTGTTTCGAAAGGTATCGGGGGGACCTGTCGGTTTTGTGACAGGTGCCGCTTTCGGGCCTTGCGGGCACCGTTTTCCCGCCAGCGCCATCTTTGGGCCGGTTGATGTCGCTGACAAGCTATCAGGCGTAGATCGCGCCGCGTCTTTTGCGCGGATCGGGCGGCATGAGGGGACGTGCGGAATCGGTTTTGGCTAACTGCCGCTGGCCGAGGCAGCATTGAAGAAACGGTGGGGCATTCGTGCCACCTCGCACGCTATCGGCAGTATTTCGGCCTGTTGCACGAATCCCCCCTGGCGTTCCCTCGGGGGCGGTTTACGCCTGTGGCTGCGCGGCTTGCAGCAGGGTCATCAGGCGGGGCAGGTCGCCGATGTCATTGGCGAGTATCAACACCAAGCGCGCGTTGAGTGCATGGCTTTGCGCATCGGTCAGGCCGCTGTGGGCGTCCATCAGGGCATTATAAAAGGCATCGCCATCGGGGCCCAGGTTGTCGTCGAGGATCATGGCCGGGGTCCTTTTGCACGTGTCAGGGCCGCCGCGATGGCGGCAGTGTCGGCCGGGTGTGCAAACACGGCGCAGACATGGCCGTCGGGGCGCAGCAGGTACAGGTAATCGGTGCCGTAGCGCGCGCGGGCGTGGCCTGTCGTGTCGTTGAAACAGGGATAGTCGGCGTGGCTGTGACCAATGCCAATGCGTGCGATGTTCTGGACCGCTGGCACGGGGGCATCGCCCAGCCCCAGCAGGGTAAACTGCCCCTGCGCCTCGTGGATCAGCCAGGTGTCGCCCATCGGGCCGGTGAGAGGGGCGTCAAGTAAGGCGCTGCCGGGGGGCAATGGTGCGGTGCCAGGGGTTTGCAGCGCCTCTCCACTCAGCGCACAGGGCTGCGACAGACGGCCTGAATTGATCAGTTTACGCGCGAAGGGGTGTTTGGTGGCAAGGTGCAGCACCTCGTCCCGGAACAGCGCCTCAATCGGGGATTTTGGGGTCATGAAATTGGTGGCACGCGATGAGTTGAGGATGTTTTCAGCCGAGGCACGGCTGCGTTCCGCGGTGTAGGTTTCGATCAGGCCGGGTGCGGCATCGCCATTCAGCAGAGCGGCGAGTTTCCAGCCCAGATTGTCGACATCCTGAATACCGCCATTGCCGCCGCGCGCGCCAAAGGGGCTGACCACATGGGCGCTGTCGCCGACAAAGATCACGCGGTTGTGGATGAAACGATCCAGTTTGGCGCAGCGGAATTTATACACGCTCATCCAGTCGAGGCGGAATTCAGCATCGCCCAGCATGGCGCGCAGGCGAGGGATGACGCGTTCCTCGGTCGCCTCAAGCTTTGGGTCGGTGTCGGGGCCGAGCTGTAGGTCGATCCGGTAGATGTTGTCGGGCTGCTTGTGCAGCAGCGCAGATTGGCCGGCGTGAAACGGTGGCGCGAACCAGAACCAGCGTTCGGGCGTGTCATGGTCACCAAAGGGTGAGGTCTGCATTTCCACATCGACGATCAGGAAATGTTCGTCGAATGTCTGGCCTTCGAACGGCAGGTCCATCCGGATGCGGGTAGGGGATGCCGCACCGTCACAGGCGAGATACCATTCGGTTTCAAGGGTGTAGGGGCCGTCTGGGGTGTCGATGGTGAGGGTCACGTGACCGCCGTGGTCTGTGTGATCCGTGACCTTGTTGAGAAAACGCAGATCGATCAGATCGGCAAAGTCGTGGGCCCGTTCAACGAGGTATTGTTCGACGTAGTATTGTTGCAGGTTCACGAAGGCGGGGTATTTGTGGCCGGGCTCGGGCAGCAGATCGAAGCTATAGACTTCGTTGGCGCCGTAGAACTGGCGGCCCACCTGCCATGTGACGCCTTTGGCGAGCATCCGGTCCCCGACCCCGAGACGGTCAAAGATTTCGAGTGTGCGTTTGGACCAGCAGATCGCGCGCGATCCGACAGACACCACGTTGTTGTCGTCCAGCACCACAGATTTGACGCCGCGCAGGGCCAGGTCCACCGCCATCGCCAAGCCGATCGGCCCCGCGCCCACGATCACCACCGCATGACGCGGTTCGGGCGCTGTCAGGCCGGGTGGCGGGGTGTAGGGGAACGGGGCGTAATCATAGGCCATGGGTGACGTTCCTTGCTGATGTCAGTCGCTTTGCAGCGCGTCCCACATTGCGATGTCGCGCTCTGCGGTCCAGATGCGCGGGGTGTCGATGTCGCGGGCTTCGTCATAGGCGCGGGCGACGTTAAAGGGCAGGCAGTGTTCGTAGATCGCGTAATCACCGAATTTGGGGTCACATTCGGCGCGCACGGCATCCCATGCTTCCTTGAGCGTACCGCCGCGCAGGGCAACGCGGGCGGCGGGGCTGTAGGTCGAGCGCACGAAATCCTTGGTGTTGTCGATGGCGGCGTTCACCATGTCGCGGCCGACCAGCGCGTCGCCGCGACCGGGGGCGATGGCATCGAGATTGAAGTTTCGGATACGTTCCAGCGTGCCGGGCCAATCGTGAAAATGCCCATCCCCACAATAGCAGGCGGAGTGGTACTCAACGATGTCACCGGTGAACATAACGTTCTGATCTGGCACATAGACCACCGCATCACCTGCCGTATGGGCGCGCCCGAGGTGCATGATGTCGATGCGGCGGTTGCCAAGGTACACTGTCATGCGGTCGTTGAAGGTGGTGGTGGGGTAGGTCAGGCCGGGGATGGATTCGTGGCCTTCAAACAGTCGGGGGAACCGCTGAAATTCGCTGTCCCAATCCTCTTGGCCGCGCTCAACGACCATGGCGCGGGCCTTTTCAGACATGATGATCTGATCCGCGCCAAAGGCCGATGCGCCCAGCACGCGCACGGCATGATAGTGGGTAAGCACCACGTGGCTGATCGGTTTGTCGGTGACCGACCTGACACATTCGATGACCTTGTTGGCCAGTCGCGGGGTCGCTTGCGCTTCGATAATCATAACGCTGTCATCGCCGATGATCACGCCAGAGTTTGGATCGCCTTCGGCGGTGAAGGCGTAGAGGCCATCGCCTACTTCGGTGAAGGAGATTTTCTTTTCGGTCATGTCATCTTGGGAGGCGAATTTCTTGGCCATGGGGGATCCTTTGTCAACGTCGCGCTAGGTGCGGGGGCGGTGGGGCATATTTTGGGAACATTGAAATCAGGGGAATTTTACCGCCGGTCGGATGGTGCCTGCGCAGGCGCCAAAGCCGATGCGGTAGCCGTCGCCCTGTGCATGGCCGGTGAGGATCATGGTATCGCCGTCCTCAATGAAGGAACGGGTGGAGCCATCGGCAAGCGTAATCGGTTCCTTGCCGCCCCAGCTAAGCTCAAGCAGTGAGCCGCGCTGCGATTTTTCGGGGCCGGAGATGGTGCCGGAGCCCAAGAGATCCCCTGCGTTCATCGCGCATCCTGATGACGCATGGTGCGTGAGTTGCTGCGCGGCGGAGTAGTACATTTCGCTGTAGTTGGTGCGCGCGATGACCTCTTGGTCGCCGCCTTCGGGCTGGATGATTACCGACAGGTCGATGTCGTACAATCCCGGCTTTTCCTCCTTGAGGTAGGGCAACAATTCATGTTCGCGGGTGGGGGTCGATGTCCGGAATGGTTCAAGTGCGGCGCGCGTCACGATCCACGGGCTGATCGAGGTGGCAAAGGCTTTGGCCTGGAAGGGGCCAAGCGGCTGGTATTCCCATGCCTGAATGTCGCGTGCCGACCAGTCGTTCAGCAGCACGTAGCCAAAGATCATCTCGTCCGCCTGCGCCACGCTGACAGGTTGGCCCATGTCGGTGGAGGTGCCGACAATTGCGCCCATTTCCAATTCGATATCAAGCCGTTTGCAGGGGCCGAAATGCGGCATGTCGGCGTCCGGCGCCTTGAGCTGGCCATTGGGGCGGGTGATGTCCGTGCCCGAAACAACAACGGTAGAAGCGCGGCCATTATAGCCGATGGGTATGTGCAGCCAATTGGGCGGCAGCGCGTTTTCCGCGCCGCGGAACATGGTGCCGACGTTGGTGGCGTGATGCCGACCGGCGTAGAAATCGGTATATTCCGACACAACCATCGGCATGTGCAGGCGTACGTCAGCCATCGGTATCAGATGCGGTGCGACCTTTGCCTGATCGGGGCTGGTCGCGCCGAGCAGTTCGATCAGCCGCGCGCGCAGAGTGGCCCAGGCGTCAGGCCCGAGATCCATCACGTCGTTCCAGTAAGGCACGTCAAAGACCGGTTCAAAATGCAGCAGGATCAGGTCTTCCTCTTCCATCGCGACCATATCGAGGATCATGTCACCGATGGCGACGCCGCAGCGCGGTTCAAGGCTGTTGGTGGAAAACACGCCGTAGGGCAGATTGTTGAGCGGGAAATCGGTGGTGGCGGCATTGGCGCTTTCCACCCAAGAGGTCATCAGGGTCATGTATGTTCTTTCTGTATCGGGACGGTGGGCTTTGCGCCCATCTTAGGCAAGGTGCAGGGATGCTGCACCTTCGCAATGACGCGGGGATCACTTTTTGCCGGGGGTACCGTCGAATTTCTTTTCAAGGCTTTCCCAACAGTCGATGTAATCGTCCTGCAACGGCGCCTCTTTCGCGGCGAATTCCGTGAGGTGCTGCGGGAAGCGGGTTTCGAACATGAAGGACATGGTATTGTCCAGCTTGTGCGGTTGCAGATCGGCGTTTGAGGCCCCTTCAAAGGCGTTCCGGTCCGGGCCGTGCGGCAGCATCATGTTGTGCAGCGACATGCCACCGGGGACAAAGCCCTTGGGCTTGGCATCGTATTGACCGTAAATATTGCCCATCAGCTCTGACATGATGTTCTTGTGATACCACGGCGGGCGGAAGGTGTTTTCGGCGACCATCCAGCGTTCGCGGAAGAGCACGAAGTCGATATTGGCGGTGCCCTCAACCCCCGACGGGGCGGTGAGCACGGTAAAGATCGACGGATCGGGGTGATCAAACAGGATCGACCCGACGGGGCAATAGGTGGTTAGGTCGTATTTCACCGGGCAGTAGTTGCCGTGCCATGCGACAACATCCAGTGGCGAGTGGCCGATGTGGGTTTCGTGGAATTGGCCGCACCATTTGATCGTGACGGTCGAAGGCATCTCGCGGTCCTCAAACGCGGCCACGGGGGTTTTGAAATCGCGGCGGTTGGCCATGCAGTTGGCCCCGATCGGCCCGCGCCCCGGTAGGTGGAATTTCTGACCGTAGTTTTCGCAGACAAAGCCGCGCGCGGGGCCTTCGACAACTTCGACGCGGTAAACGAGGCCGCGTGGGATGATCGCGATTTCCTGTGGGGCCAGATCAATCACACCCAATTCAGTGCAAAAGCGCAGTCGGCCTTCCTGCGGGACGATCAACAATTCGGAATCGGCAGAGTAGAAGTAACTGTCTACCATGCTGTCGGTGACCAGATAGATGTGGCTGGCCATGCCGACCTGGGTGTTCACATCACCCGCCGTGGTCATGGTGCGCATGCCCGTGAGCCAAGTGAGGTTTTCGCCGGAATGCGGGACCGGGTCCCAGCGGTATTGTCCCAAGCTGGTGACGTCTTCTGGGATGTGGGGCGCGGATTTCCAGTAGGGCAGATCAATCTTTTCATAGCGGTGCGAATGTTTCACCGAAGGGCGGATGCGGTAACACCAAGTACGTTCATTCGCATGGCTTGGGGCGGTAAATGCCGTGCCAGACAGCTGTTCCCCATAAAGTCCGTAGTTGCATTTTTGCGGGCTGTTCATGCCCTGCGGCAGCGCGCCGGGCAAGGCTTCGGTTTCGAAATCATTGCCGAAACCGGGCATATAGCCGGGGTGTGTGCCCATGGATGTGACGGCTGTTGTCATCGCGGTCGGTTTGGTCTGACGGTTCATGGTGGCCCCCTTGCAGAATCTGTTGCATCTGTAATAGTTGTTTTTGTAACTAACAACCGGTCTGACCTGATGAATGACGATTTCGATCTAGAGAGTTTTCTGCCCTACTTGCTGAATCAGGCGGCAGAGGCGTCTTCGTTGGAGTTTCAGCGGATTTATAAAGACCGCTATGGGATGCTGCGCACGGAATGGCGGGTGCTGTTTCATCTGGGACTATACGGCCAGCTGACGGCAAGCGATATCGCGACGCGGGCCAAAATGCACAAGACCAAGATCAGCCGGGCGGTATATCGGTTGAGCGAGCGGCGATTTGTGACCCGTGCGCGTGACGACGGGGATCGAAGGGTGGAGCATCTGACGCTGACGGCGCGGGGCCGCGCGGCCTATGACGACCTGCGTGCCGTCGCACGCCGCTATGACGCAGCGCTGACAGACGCGCTTGACCCCGCCGAAGGGGCCGCGCTACGACGCGCTTTGCAAAAACTAAAGTCGATGGGGCCTGTGCCGATTGCTTAGGCCGTAACGCCCGGCACCGATGCCCGCGATATAAGACCAAATTAAAGGCCTTTCGATAACCCTTGTTGCCGGCCCATCGGCGGTGCCAGCGGCGTTGGCCATCTCACCGCCGCGCTGGTTTGCTGCCTTGGGCGCGGCCATTTGATGGGCCTTTAGAAATCTGCCGTTACGCCGGGCAGGTTCAATGCCTTGATCAGGTCGCGCAATTCCTGACGTGCGGCGATATTCGAGATATTTAGCTGTTTGACGCCAATATCCTTGAGATCGAGCAAGGTCAGCCCGCGCGGGAATAGCTCGCGGAAGATGACCCGCTCGTTGAACCCCGGCGCAATTCGGAAACCGATGCGTTTGCTGAGATTCTCAATCGCGCGCTCCATCTTTTCCTTGTTGACCATACGCTGCGCACCCATGCGGTTGCGCACGACAACCCAGTCGATCGCAGACAGCCCGGCCTGCGCACGCAATTGGCGCGCGTTCCAGACCATTTCGGAATAGACTGACGGCCCGGTGATCTTGTCACCGCTGGAATCGGTATGGGCAAGCAGGTCGAAGTCGATGAAACTGTCGTTCAGCGGTGTGATCAGCGTGTCCGCCAGCGAGTGGGCAACCTGGCTCAGCCGGGTATGCGAGCCGGGACAGTCAATCAGGATAAAGTCGTTGTCAGCCTCAAGCGAGGCCACGGCAGCACTAAGTCGGTGATCATAGATGTTTTCGCCAGGCCGCAGGCTGCCCGCTTCGACGTCTGGCAATTCGCACAGGCTTGGACTGGCCAGCGACAGGCCCGCATCTTTTAGAAAGCCCTGCCGGTTCTCGACATAACGCCCGAAAGTGCGCTGGCGCAGATCAAGGTCGAGCCCGCTGACCCTATGGCCCAGGCGCGCCAGTGCCGTCGCCACATGCATCGAGACCGTCGATTTACCCGCCCCGCCCTTTTCGTTTCCGACGACGATAATATGCGCCATACTGCTGTCCCTTCGTCCCTGCTGTTCATGCAGGATATTGTTGATAACCACTATATGTGGGGTTGGCAGCTTTGGGAAGTGGTACTGGCCTTGCCGCTGCAATGCAGATGTTAAATGTAACCAAATTGTGTCCCGCGCAGCGCCGATATGGGGAACTTTGCGCGCGGTCAATCCGTTAGTGCGTAACAGCGGCACACAGGCTGCAAGACTTTGTAATCGGAGCATTTGGCCGTTCATGGAGACACCCCTGACCCAACTTTCGTCCTCGCACACCTCCGGCGCGCCCGGGCTAAGTACCACTGGGCGCAGGGTCCTGGCTCTGCTGACCGAAGCGTTGATGCTGGTGCTTGCCCTCGCGGCGGTGCCAGTTGTGGTGCTGCTGGATACGACGGTCTTGGGCACCCATATGTCGGAGCATTCACTGACGGAGTTGTTGCAGGGAATGCTGATCGGCCTGTCGGCGCTTGCCTTTGGCTGGTCGGCGGCACGGATTTCGTCGTCGCGCGGCTACCTTGCGCTGGTAGCGGGACTGTTCGGCTGGATGTTCCTGCGCGAGAATGACGCGGTTTTTGACATGATTGTGCATGGGTTCTGGCAGGTGCCGGCGACGGCGGTTCTGCTGACAGGCGTTGGCATTGCCTGGCTGCATCGGCACCGCGTACTGCCTGCGTTTCTGGCCCACGCCGAGACGCGGCAGTCGACCTATGTTTTTGTCGGCGTCATCCTGTTGGTGGTGTTCAGCCGCCTGTTTGGCACCGGGGCGCTATGGCAGGGCGTGATGGGCGACGCCTATCATCCGACGTTCAAATCCGCGATCCAGGAAGGGCTTGAATTGATGTCATACGTCCTGATTGCCTACGGGGCATTAGCATCTTACCTCACGGATTATGGCACATCGCGCCAAGATGCGCACTGAGCCGTAGCGTGCAACGCAAAAGGCGCGACCCGTTGCGGGGCCGCGCCTTTCAATACCTGTTGGGTCGGGGTGCTTAGAAGCCCAGACCGGCGTATTTGTTCTTGAACTTCGACACGCGGCCGCCGGTGTCCATCAAACGGCTGGTGCCGCCGGTCCACGCGGGGTGCACAGAAGGGTCGATGTCGAGCGACAGTTGGTCGCCTTCCTTGCCCCAGGTCGATTTCATTTCCACGATCGTGCCGTCGGTCATCTTGACGTTGATCGTGTGGTATTCGGGATGTGTATCGGCTTTCATCGACCTGTCCTTTATGCGTTCGCGCCGGAAAGCGGCTTGTAGTGAGCGTTTTCGACAATCCGTGCGGATTTGCCGCGACGGCTGCGCAGGTAGTACAGTTTCGCGCGGCGCACACGGCCACGGCGGACAACTGTGATGCTGTCGATGTTGGTCGAGTGCAGTGGGAACACACGTTCCACGCCTTCGCCAAAGGAAATCTTGCGTACGGTGAACGACCCGGCGATGCCTTTGCCGTTGTTGCGCGCGATGCACACACCTTCGTAGTTCTGTACACGGGTGCGGGTGCCTTCGGTGACTTTAAAGCCAACGCGAATGGTGTCACCAGCACGGAAATCTGGGATCTCTTTGCCCAGTTCGGCGATTTGTTCCGCCTCGATCTCTGCGATCAGGTTCATCTGACCTATCTCCTATGATGTTCGCGGTATTCCACGAAATTATGACGCGACCCAGAGCTTCGGGTTCTATCGGGACGACACGTATGTGGCCCGCCGGAGGTATCATCGACATTACTTATAGCCTTGCGTCCAAAACGCAAAACACCGGAGCCGCCACAAAGCGATTCCAGTTGGCCGGGGTATAGGGGGCTTGACCCTTGGGATCAAGGGGGCAGATTGCCTGCCCCCAAGTCCGAAATTAGGCCAGAAAAATTAGGCCACAATCAGGCCAGCGCGATAACGCCCAGAACCACAAGCAAGAACAACACCAGCACCACGCCGATCAGGAACTTGGCACCCGTCAGGGCGGCACCGGAAACGCGGCCAAAGCCCAACAAGGCAGCCACGGCACCAACGATCAGCAGAACAAGAATAATCTGTAGCATGTTTCTTCTCCCAAAAATGTGAGAGACCAACGCCCTGTGCCGCCTGCCGGTTCCAGAGGCACAGAAACCATGCTTTTACGTCCGCTTTTCTGAGTCCTAAATACCTATCCGGCCCATCGTCCGGGGGGTGTCAGCAGCGTTCAATCCTTGCCGCCCTGCCGCGCCGCCCACATATCGGGTCGGCGGTCTTGGGTGATGCGTTCCGCCTGCGCCTGGCGCCACTTGGCGATCTCGCCGTGGTTGCCCGACATCAGAACCGGGGGTATTTCGCGGCCTTCCCACACGGCGGGGCGGGTATACTGCGGGTGTTCCAGCAGGCCACTAGCATGGCTTTCTTCCTCAATACTGTCGGCATTGCCCAGCACACCGGGCAGCAGGCGCACGGTGGCGTCGATCATGGCCTGCGCCGCCAATTCGCCACCCGTCATGACAAAATCACCCAAGGAGACCTCGGTGATTCCGAAATGCTCGATAACGCGCTCGTCCACACCCTCAAACCGGCCACAGAGCATTGTCACCCCGGCGCAGTCCGCCAGATCGCGGGCCATCGCCTGATCGAACCGCTGTCCGCGCGGCGACATATAGAGGATCGGCCAGCGGCCATGGCGCGATGCGTGGCCCTGCGCTTCGGCCAATGCGGGGCCGACGACATCGGCGCGCATGACCATGCCAGCCCCGCCACCTGCCGGTGTGTCGTCGACATTGCGGTGCTTGCCGATGCCAAAGCCGCGCAGATCATGGGTGTGCAACTGCCAGCGCCCGTCTTGCAGCGCCTTGCCGGTCAGGCTGGCGCCCAGCACCCCGGGGAAAAGGTCGGGGAACAGGGTCACGATGCGCGCCTGCCAGACATCGGCGTAATCGGGGTTGTCGCGCATCAACTCGCGCGGTTGCAACGTGGCCTTCACGCTTTGGCGGCCATGGGAGCGAGGTGGATTCATGTCGGTCTTGCCTGTTTTAGGATGTCCGCCTTGGCGGCACGGCGGGTGTCGGGGTCGCCCAGATTGCGGTTGGCGTCCAGCAGGGCCAGCAGGATGTCGGCGGGCAGTCGCGTGTTCGCAGGTGGCGGAACAGTTAGCCCGGCCAGCACATCGTCTGGCACGCCGCAAAGGTCAAGCAGGGGCGACGCGGGGCCAAGCGGCAGATCGCGGCTGTCGTCAAGCGCGCTGTGATGCACCGCGCAGGGCACGCGGCTGGCGATTTCGGCCACCATTTCGTCCAGTGCGGCCGCTGCGTGATAGCGTTCAACAAAGGCGTCTAGGTCCAGCGTCATCGACGAGGCTTTGACATGTTCCCAATAGGCTGACGTCAACCAGTCATCCGGCGCGCGGGTGGACAGATGGATCACGATTTCGGCCTGTGGATAGCGCCGGTGCAAAATTTCCCACATGGCATAAAGCAAAACCGGTGCGGCGGAATAATCGGCCAGATCACCGCGCCCCGGCATATGGCCAGACAGTTCTTCGGACGAGATGATCAGCGTGCGGCGGGGCATGCCCGGCACGCCGTCGAGCAGCGTTTCAAAACGATCCTGCACCTTGATCAGCGTCAGCGGATCGCGCCATGTGGAATAGCCCCGGGTGGCCTGGACCAGCTCCCTGAGCTGCCAGTGCAGGCGCAGCGCCGCAAAGGGTTTCAACGCCACACGGTTTTCGCGCAGCAGGTGCTGGATACTGCTGGTGCCGGTCTTGTGGAAACCGGGGTGTAGGACGATCCGGCGTGGCATCAGCGGCGTCCTCGGTTGATCGCCCTGCGCGCGCGGGCCGCGTCATCGTCGCTGATGGCAGAGAGGTTGATCGCCAGCAGTTCGGACAGGGCCGTGGCCGAAAGCGCTCGGTTGGCGCGCGGTGCGGGTGTCAGGCGGCGGCGCAGGGCATCGGGGATTTCGGCGCGGTTCAACATCAGGTCCAACGCGCCAAGTGGACTATCGCCTGCAGTTTCTACGGCGACCTGCTGCACATCTACATCCGGCAATGCCGCGGCTACGGCGGCGACAGCTGCGGTCAGATCGGCCCCAGCACCGAATTTCTGCACATAGTCGTCGCGCGACAGGCACATGCGGGTGTGGCGCAGGTGATGTGCATGGCAGCTGTTCACCCAATCGACACCGGTGCGGGTGGTAAACACAACGCTCAGCGGCGTGTCGGGCAGCACCGCGCGCAGGGCGTCCGCGATCAGCCGCATGAGTTTTGGCGTGTCGTCATATCCCGGCTTACCATCCCGACCGGGGATCAGGCCCGACAGATCCTCAGCGCTGATCAGTACCGCGCCATCGTGGTCTTGCAGGTTCTGTGCCAACGTCAGGGCGTCATCGGCAATCCTCGCCAGATCCAGCGGGTCGCCAAAACGCGAAAAGCGCCGGGTGGCGGCGCAAAGTGATCTGATATCTTCGATCAGCAGAATCTTTAGCCTCGGCGCCAGAATGGCGCGGTTGTTGCGCAGCGTGTTTTGCAAGGTGGTCGTCCCCGTCTTGTGAAAACCGGGATGAAGGATGACCCTGCGGGGCATCAGTCGGTGTCTGCGCCCGGCAATATGCCCAGGGGCGGGTCCGCCACAATGCGCCGCGCTGCCAGATCGACGGTGGGCACGGCCGCCTTGGTAAACGGCAGAAAAGTGGTGGCGGAGTTGCCAGCAAGTTGCAGTTCCAGCAGGTCGTCCGCGCCGTGGTTTTGTACTGTCTTGACGCGGCCCAACAACACGCCGCCGGTGTCATATACCTCAAGACCGATCAGGTCTGCGTGGTAAAATTCGTCGTCCGGCAGTGAGGGCAGACTGTCACGCGCAGCATAAAGCGCTGTACCGCGCAGGGCGTCGCCGTCCTCTTTCGTAGTAATTTCAGCGATGCGGGCTGCAAAGCCATGTTTGACGGGGTGCAGCAGGGCCAGAGTGAATTGGCGGCTGCCGTCCTCAGACAGCAATGGGCCGTAGGTCTCGATGTCTTCGGGAGTAGCGCAATAGCTTTTTACGCGCACTTCGCCACGCACACCGTAAGAACCGGCGATAGCGCCCACACAAATCATGTCTGTCATTGCAGCAAATCCGAATTGAGGCAGATCGTGCCTGTCCATTGTCCGACGCCGGCTTTGCATTCGCCCTTCATCAGGTTGCGATCATACCAGATGCCGATGCCAAAGCCGATCACGAGCGCAGCAAGGAGGGTTAGCAAGCGTATCATCAGCGGCTCTCGATATTCAGGCGGGGGGCGCGTGCCTCCCAGCCTTTGGTTTCCAGTTCGGGCGTCAGGGTGTTTTCAAGTGGCCATCCCAGGCAAAGATAGCCCACCAGCGTCCAATCCTGCGATACCCCAAGATCACGGTTCAGGCGGTCGGGGTCAAGCACCGACACCCATCCCAACCCCAAACCATGCGCGCGCAGCGCAAGCCAGAACAAAGAGATTGCGCCAACCACGGAATAGCGGCGCATTTCGGGCATCGTCGCAGCGCCAAGGCCCGCGCCCTTGTCGGTGCTGTCGTCACAATAAACCGCCAATTGTTCCGGCGCGTCCTGCATACCGGACAGTTTTAGCCCCGCATAAAGCGCGGCCTGATCGCCGGCGTACCCGGCAAGGGCCTCGGCGTTGGCTGATTTAAAGTTTTCAAGCGCGGCAGCGCGCGCGGAGTCAGAGGTGACGCGGATAATGCGCCAAGGTTCTGACAGGCCCACGGATGGGGCAAGGTTGAAGGTGTCGAGACATTGGCTGAGCAATGCCTCATCCACCGGATCGCTGCGAAAGTGGCGCACATCGCGCCGCCATCGCATCAGATCGTGCAGCCCGGCACGGAAGTTGTCTGAGAACTGTTCCATGCCGGGCCTTTGCGCGATTATTCCGCGGCTGCGTCGTCAGCGGCAGGCGCTTCGGCTGGGGCTGCGGCAGCTTCGGCTGCGGCGGCTGCCTTGGCGGCTTTCTCTTCGACACGTGCCACGGCTTTTTTGCCTGGGGTGCCTTTTTTCGGGTTCTTGCGCTCGGTCTTGGGCAGGGCGCCCGCAGCTTCGAGCATGCGTGCCACGCGGTCTGTTGGCTGTGCGCCTTTGGCGATCCATGCCTGGACCTTTTCGATGTCCATGTTCACACGGTCTTCGCTGTCTTTTGGCAGCAGTGGGTTATAGGTGCCCAGCTTTTCGATGAAACGGCCATCGCGTGGCATACGGCTGTCGGCAGCAACGATCCGGTAAAACGGGCGTTTCTTGGAGCCACCACGGGCGAGACGGATTTTCATGGACATGATTTTGTTTCCTTTAAGTTTTTTCAGTGAGGGCGGTGGGTTTCACGCACCCTAGCTTTGGTGGTTTTTGTGGTGCTGAATGACTTCAGCGATGATGAAGTTCAGAAACTTCTTGGCGAATTCGGGATCGAGGTCAGCCTCTTTCGCCAAATCTTCGAGCCGCGCAATCTGGTCCGCTTCGCGGGCCGGATCGGACGGGGGAAGGTCGTGGGTGGCCTTGAGTATCCCCACGGCCTGGGTGTGTTTGAACCGCTCGCCCAGCGTATAGACGAGGATCGCGTCGAGGCGGTCGATCGAGGCGCGGTGGCCCTTTAGAATGTCGGCGGCACGAGTTACGTCATTCATGTAAGAGCCCCCTTATGATGCCGCCAGATGTTCACCAGCGGCATGTCGTCACCGTGAAAATCGCCGCCCGGTGCATTGGCGATTTCCGTTTCCTTGGCGTCAAAGGTGGCACCGAGTGCCTTGGCGACAGAGACAGAAGGTTCGTTGCCTTCGTTGATATGCGACTGCGCCGTGTTGACGCCGATCACGTCCCACGCCCATGGGATGATCCGGCGCATCGCTTCGGTGACAAAACCCTTCCCTTCGGAGGCGCCGTCATAGAGGGTCCACCCAAATTCCGGCTCTGCCTGTGTCAGGGGATGAAAGATGCCAAAACCGCCAATGGGTGTGTCGGTGCTATCCTTGCGCACTGCCATGAACAGGCCATAACCGCGCAGACCCCATTGGCCCGCGATGCTGAAGAAATTCCTAGCAGCCTGCGCCCGATCAATCTGCCCGCCCGTAAACCTGGACCGTTCAGAGCCTTTGAACGCGATATAGGCTTCTGCATCCGACAGGCGCGGGGCGCGTAGGATCAACCTGTCGGTTTCAAGTGTGGGGATGTCGACGGTGGTGGACATCATTTCTTTTTCCCGAAACCGGACAGGCCGGGGGGCAGGCCCATGCCGCCACCCATGCCACCCAGACCACCGGGCAGTTTCCCACCCATTTGCTTGGCGGCGGCTTCCAATGCGGCGGGGTCCATCTGGGACGGGTCCATGCCGCCTTTGCCCATCATGCCCTTCATAGCTTGCTTGAGCATGCCGCCCTTACCCATCTTGCCCATCTTTTTCATCATGTCGGACATCTGACGGTGCATTTTCATCAGCTTATTAAGGTCGGACACTTCCATGCCCGCGCCGCGCGCGATGCGCTTTTTGCGCGAGGCTTGCAGCAGGGCGGGATTGGCGCGTTCTTTCTTGGTCATCGACTGGATCAGCGCGATTTGCTGTTTCAGGATGCGGTCATCAAGGCCCGCGTCTTCGACCTGTTTGGCCATCTTGCCCATGCCGGGCATCATACCCATCATGCCTTGCATGCCGCCCATCTTGATCATTTGCTCAAGCTGCATCTTGAGGTCGTTCATGTTGAACTGACCCTTGGCCATGCGCTTCATCATGCGCTCGGCTTGTTCGGCCTCGATGGTCTGCTGGGCCTTCTCGACCAGTGCAACAATGTCGCCCATACCAAGGATGCGGCCCGCGATCCGCTCCGGCTCAAACGTCTCAAGCGCGTCCATCTTTTCGCCAAGCCCGACGAACTTGATCGGTTTGCCGGTCACGGCGCGCATCGACAGCGCCGCACCGCCGCGCCCGTCACCGTCCATCCGCGTCAGCACCACGCCGGTGATGCCGATACGTTCGTCAAAGTTTTCCGCCGTGTGCACAGCGTCTTGACCTGTCAGGCCATCGACAACCAGCAGAGTTTCGCGCGGATTGGCGACGTCGCGCACTGCCTTGACCTGTTGCATCAGTTCTTCGTCGATGGACAGGCGGCCCGCGGTATCAAGCATGTAGACGTCGTAACCGCCCAAGCCCGCCTGGGTTTTGGCGCGTTTGGCGATCTGGACCGGGGTTTCGCCCTTGACGATGGGCAGGGTGTCGACGCCGATCTGCACGCCGAGAATGGCAAGCTGTTCCATCGCGGCGGGACGGTTGACGTCCAATGATGCCATCAGCACGCGCTTGCCGTCGCGTTCTTTCAGCCGTTTGGCTAGCTTTGCGGTGGTGGTGGTCTTACCGCCACCTTGCAGACCAACCATCAGGATCGGTGCGGGTGGATTGTCGATCTTCAGCGCGCCGGGTTCGCCTTCGCCCTTGAGCACGTCAATCAGCGCGTCATGCACGATCTTGACGACTTGCTGGCCGGGGGTGATGGATTTGGTGACGGCCTGCCCGGTGGCCTTGTCTTGCACCGCTTTGACGAAATCGCGGGCGACGGGCAGGGAAACGTCGGCCTCAAGCAGGGCCACGCGGACCTCGCGCAGGGCGGTTTTTACGTCTTCGTCGGACAGTGCACCCTGTTTGGTCAGGCGGTCAAAGACACCAGAGAGCCGTTCGCTGAGATTTTCAAACATGGGGCGCGGGGCCTTTCGAAACGGTTGCGGGATGCACCTGATGTAGGGGCGCCGCGATAAATGCACAATTACCCCCACGGGCGTAACACGCTGGTGGGGGGCGATCCCCGCCACAGGCAGGGACCGGAAGTCAGAGCTTCCGGGAGTTGCGCCAGCGTTTAGGCGCTTGGCGCGGCGGAGTCAAGCCGGGCGGCGTCGAGCCAGCGGTTGATGGCTTTGGCCGCGCGGTCGGCCCCGCCGCCGGAGGAATAGACGATGGTGATCGGATGGGTGCCTGCATCCATGCCGCCGGTAAAAACCAGCGCGGTGCGGTACGTCATGCTACCGTCGGATGGCCCTCGTTCGACGATGGCGCGGTCAAGGTCGGCCAAATCCCAGTCGCGGCGGCGATAGCCCGTGACAGACTTGCGGCGCATCTCGACGCGGCCAGTGGAGCGGTCGAAAATCACTTGGCTGCGGCGGATGAAGGCCGCCAGAAACACGCCGCCGAACACCATCCCGCCCAAGATGAAGCCAAGTCCGAGGCTGGTGTCATCCCCGAGGCTGAACAGGCCGATGCCGACGAACCCCAGAGCAAACAGGCCCAGCAGGATCGCCAGCAAGACCGGATTGTTTTCAATGATCAGTTGATCCGGGGTATCGCGGGTAATTTTCATCGCCGCATGTTACTGCGGCGATGAAACCTGTCAAAGCCCGCGTTTGTCACGCGGCAAGGGGCAGCGCGTCAATCTGGGCGTTGGCGCGGGCCAGTGTACCCTGAGCATCCTGCGCAAGCGCATCTGCGGCCACAAAGGTGACGTCAGTGATGCCGAGAAAGCCCAGCACGAAGCGCAGGTAGTTGCTGGCAAAGTCAGCGTCGGAGCCAAGGCCGGTGCCGCCCGATGCCATGGCGATGATCACGCGCTTGCCCTCAAGCAGACCTTCGGGGCCGTTTTCGGTATAGCGAAAGGTTACGCCGGCGCGGGCGATCTGATCGATCCACGTTTTCAGCGAGGCCGGAATAGAGAAATTGTAAACGGGCACACCGATGATGATGGTGTCTGCCGCCTGGACTTCGGCAACCAGTGTATCGGACAGGGCCAGCGTGGCCCTGTGATCGGCACTGCGGTCGTCTTCGGGGATAACGCGGGCGGTGGCCCAGGCGGCGTCAATCTGGGGCAGAGGAACTGCTGCCAGATCGCGGGTCGTGACCACGCTGTCGTTCAGCGTCTCGACGATGCGGTCAGCCAGTTTGCGGGTTACCGAGTTTTCGGTGTTCAAAGATGTGTCGATGCGCAGAGTTGCCATTGTGATGTCCTCATGAATGGTTGCATGTGTCGTTCTAAATTGGCTATTGCACATACGAACGCAACGGGCAGAATAGCGCAGTTGATGTTCATTTTCGCACAGGAGCCGACGTTGGATAACTGGGATGAAATCAAGACCGCCTATCAGGTGGCACAGATGGGAACGGTAAGCGGTGCGGCTGATGTGCTGGGGGTTCATCATGCCACGGTGATCCGCCATATCGACGCGCTCGAAAAGCGGTTGGGCGTAAAACTGTTTCAGCGTCACGCGCGCGGGTACACCGCGACCGAGGCCGGGCGCGACCTGTTGCAAGTTGCGCGGGCGACTGACGACCAGTTCAACCTGCTGGCCGGGCGTATCCGCGGGCAGGGCAGTGCCGTATCGGGTGATCTGGTGATCACGTCGCTGGCCTTTCTGGCGCCCAGCGTGGCGCCCCTGCTGACCGCTTTTCAAAAGCTGCATCCCGAGGTGGTGGTGCGCTATCTGATTGGTGATCGGCTGTTCCGTCTGGAATACGGCGAGGCGCATGTGGCGATCCGCGCAGGCAGCGCGCCGGATCAGCCGGACAACGTCGTGCAACCCTATGTGCAGATGGAGATGGCCGCCTTTGCCAGCCGCGCCTATGTCGCCGAACGCGGCATACCTGCGGGGCCGGATGACTATATCAACCACCGGTTTGTCGGGGCCGACAACCGCGACAGCCGCGCGCCCTGCTATCAGTGGCTGCGGGTCAATGTTCCGGATGCCAATGTGACGTGGCGCAGTTCTGATGGCCTGGCGATGGAATTCGCGGTCAAGGCGGGGGCGGGCATTGGGTTTCTGCCGCTGGCACATGGGCAGGCAGAGCCTGATCTGGTCGAGATGCTGCCGACGCGGCCGGAATGGACCAGCCCGTTGTGGCTCGTGACCCATGTTGACATGCACCGTACCTCAAAGGTGCAGGCGGCGCTGGCGTTCCTGAAAAAACATGCCGCCGCTGCGGCGACCTGCCCACCATGAGCCCGTCTGCGCAGGGGCATCTGGCGATGCTGACGTTTTCGGCGCTGGTGGCGGGGTCCTTCTCGCTGGGCAGCCAAGTGGCGAACGAGATGACACCGACGGCGCTGAACGCGGTCCGGTTCCTGTTTGCCACAGTTCTGGTCGGGCTGATGGCATGGCAGCGGGGCGATATCACGCGCCGCGGCTTTGACGCGCCGTGGCGCTATGTCGTATTGGCGGGGTTCTTTACCCTGTATTTCGTGTTGATGTTTGAGGGGTTGAAAACCGCGCCGCCCGTATCTGCGGCAGCGGTGTTCACGTTGGTGCCGGCGATGGCGGCGGGCTTTGCCTGGCTGCTGATGCGGCAGGTGCTGACGCCGCGCATGGCGCTGGCGCTGGGCATTGGCGGCGTTGGCGCGCTTTGGGTGATCTTTCGCGGCGATCTGGGGGCCTTGGTGGCGTTTGACCTGGGGCGGGGCGAGGTGATCTATTTTATCGGCTGCATTTCGCATGCCATCTATGCGCCCCTGGTGCGACGGCTGAACCGGGGCGAAAGTGCGGTGATGTTCACCTTTGGCACTTTGCTGGCCGGAAGCGTGCTGTTGGTTGCTTATGGCTGGAACGATCTGCGTGCAACTGATTGGGCCGGGCTGCGGCCGCTGGTTTGGATCACGATCCTCTATGTGGCGGTGTTTGCCACGGCGGTAACCATCGTTCTGCTGCAATTCGCGGCACTGCGTCTGCCGTCGGCCAAGGTGATGGCCTATACCTATCTAACGCCAAGCTGGGTTATCTTGTGGGAAATCGCGCTGGGCAACGGTATCCCCGGCCCGCTGGTTCTGGGGGGGATCGCGCTGACCATTCTGGCGCTTTACCTGCTGCTGCGCGACGACGATGCGGTGGCGCAAATCACCCCTGCAAATGGGGTGCAAAATAAAATGGAACCAAATCGGTAAACTCTGCGTTAGGGCATGAGGGAACTTAAAAGGACATACCCATGCGTAGCATTATTTATCTCATTGGCTTGATTGTAGTCGTTCTTGCCATCCTGAGATTCGCATTCGGCGTCATTTGATCGCCGGTTGATCCCTCCCTTGTCTTATTTTACCTCGTGGCAAGGGAGGATCACTCTCCTTATTCCCGCCGCTCCCCGCTTTGGGTTGAGGGCAACTCGCTTTCCAGAAATCTTTCGAATGCATCCAGATTGACCGGTTCAAACTGGCCAAACCCCTGCATCCAGACGGAGGCTGCGCGCAACGCATCCGGCTCCAGCTTGCACCACTTTACGCGGCCCCGCTTTTCCTGACTGATCAGCCCCGCCGCACTCAGCACACCTAGATGTTTAGATATCGCCGCCAGTGACATGTCGAAGGGGTCGGCCACATCGGTCACGGCCATATCATCTTCCAGCAGCATCCCAAGGATGGCGCGGCGGGTGGGGTCGGCGAGGGCGGCAAAAGCCTGATCTAGATCGCGTGTCATGCCGCCAGCCATAGCGCGCAGGGGGGCGCGAGGGAAGTGGCCTGCCGTGCATAGTCAACCGCGAGGTTGAATAAGCGATTTACCCTGTTGCGGCGCTAACAGCGGAGAGCGTGGCCGGGGTGGCCCTATGTAGAGGGGCTCAACTTACTGAAATTATTGCGATAATTGCGCCGCGCATCGCAGTTGACTCTGGCCCTTCTGGCTATTAGCACCGCAGCAGATAATCCAATGGGGATTTTGGTGTGACCAGCCCGGACCAGCAGCAGCAGTTGCAGCAGCTAGAGGCCAAGCTGGCCGCCGCGAAAAAACGCGGTGAGCCAAAGCCCCGCGCGGATGAGCATTATTCCCAGGCGAATTTGGCCTGGCGGATGGTGATTGAATTGGTGGCCGGTCTTGGGATCGGTTTTGGCATCGGATACGGGTTGGACCTGCTTTTTGGCACCCTTCCCATTTTCATGGTGCTGTTTGTGATGCTGGGCCTTGCGGCGGGGGTAAAGACGATGCTCCGCTCTGCTAAGGAAATCCAGGAAAAGCAGTTGGCCGAAGAGGCTGCAAAGAATTCGCCCGAAATGGGCGGCAAGGACGAGGGAGCCTGAAATGGCAACAGAGACACAAGGTGCAGAAGAAGGCGGTCTGGTCTTCCACCCGATGGACCAGTTCATCGTTGAGCCCCTGTTTGGCGAAAACGGTATCGTTGCGTGGTACACAATTACCAACGCGACCTTCTGGATGGCGCTGGCTGTGCTGGCGACATTTGCCCTGCTGGTTCTGGGCAGTTCGCGTCGCGCCATCGTGCCGGGCCGGATGCAGTCGATCGCGGAAATGGCGTATGGCTTTGTTTACAAGATGGTCGAAGACATCTGCGGCAAAGAAGGGCTCAAGTTTTTCCCCTACATCATGACCCTGTTCATGTTCATCGTCTGCGCCAACTTCCTCGGCCTGATCCCCACGGCCTTTACCCCCACGTCGCACTTTGCCGTGACAGTGGTGCTGGCGCTGGCCGTGTTCCTGACCGTGACCATCCTGGGTTTCGTCAAAAACGGCACCGCGTTTCTGGGTCTGTTCTGGGTTGCCTCCGCGCCATTGGCGCTGCGCCCCGTCTTGGCAATCATCGAATTGATCAGCTATTTCGTGCGCCCCGTCAGCCACTCCATTCGTTTGGCAGGCAACGTGATGGCGGGCCACGCTGTGATCAAAGTGTTCGCTGGCTTTGCCGCAATCACGCTTATTTCCCCGGCTTCGGTCGTCGCCATCACCGCGATGTACGGCCTCGAAGTGCTGGTGTCTTTCATCCAGGCATATGTCTTTACCATCCTGACATGCGTCTACCTGAAAGATGCGCTGCATCCGGGTCACTAACAACCAACAACGTGGGTTTCTCCCACATACTTTAAACTTCCAACGCATAGGAGATTTCTCATGGAAGGCGAACTCGCACATATCGGCGCAGGTCTGGCAGCAATTGGTTCCGGCGCAGCCGCAATCGGTGTTGGCAACGTGGCAGGCAACTTCTTGTCCGGCGCTCTGCGCAATCCATCGGCAGCGGCCGGTCAGACCGCAACA